>Ga0154003_1000193_pt1 | contig 18628 bp, 22 predicted proteins | sample TSFL087MetaG_FD_104679 | JGI IMG/M metagenome (GOLD analysis project Ga0154003, IMG submission 104679) | Attine ant fungus gardens microbial communities from Florida, USA - TSFL087 MetaG | ecosystem: Host-associated > Fungi > Mycelium > Unclassified | place: USA: Florida, Lake Talquin State...
GGCATTCCGCTTTGAACAGGCTCTCGTCTATCAGCTCCCTGTATCTCTGATAGGTCAGTTTTGTTTCCGCCATGATCAGCCCCCTGCTTTAAGCGCTAGATGATCGCCGCGCCGTTTTTCATCGAAGCGAATAAATGCCGGATCGTCGCCGCAGTCGAGCCCCAGCTTGAGCGCGCGTTCGAGAACCAGGCTACCTGCAAGGGCTTGAACGTCAGCCAACGGAAGCTTGTTATGCGCGGCGCCACTCAACTCATCGAGCGCCTCTACGACGTTCATTACTTTGCTCAGATTCCCCGCGTTAACTGACGCGGCCAGCGCATAAGCCATCCCGTACAGACCATTGATCGTCGCCGGAACGACCTTGTGCAACTGGCGGCGCGGCGTCGTGATGATCTTCTCGACCGATGCGAGGTGTTTGAGTTCGTCGGCGACGGTCAGAAACTCGTGCGCAGTCGCATCGCCGACCAGCCCGCAGATGAGGATTTCGCGTTCGCGTTTGCCGACGCAGTTCTTACAAATATCCGAGACACGCTCCCACGAACGCGGGCTGGGAGTGATCGCGTAATCAGCGCGCCTCATCTCCGCCGAGCCGATCAGCAGGTCAGGGCGGACTTGGATGAACGCCATCACTTCAGGCGTGACCTCGTTTTCCATGGCCCACGCCAACCAGTCCTGCGCGGTTGGCTCGATGACCAGATGCACGAGGCGGTCATTCATCGCCGTTCCGAGATCGCAGGAGATCGCGCCGTCTTCCGGCCGATTGCCGGCGGCGATAATTCGCCATCTGTCGCCGAGTGTCCAATTGGCGACGCGACGCTCCAGAATCAGGCCATAGGCGGCGATGCGCGTTTGTTCGTCAGCGCCGGGAAGTTCATCGAGAAAGAGAATGCCGTGTTCGTCTTCGCGCGGAAGGAAGTCGGGAAGATAAAAGATCGTTTGCTTGGCGGCATGGTCGAGGGCCGGCAATCCGCCGATGTCCGAAGCGGTCTTCTGCGAGAGCCTCACATCGCGCAGCCTGGCTTCGCGCCGCCGGGCCAGTTCGGCAACGAGTTTTGATTTGCCGACGCCTGGACTTCCCCAGAGCATAACCGAAATCTTAAGCGGCCAGAGCGCGTTGATCGCCGAGATCGCCTCCGACGGCGCACACGACATCGTGTTGATCATAGTCATTGATCCTTTGATAGATTGTTGAATTGAACTGTGAAGATCAGTTGCGCTCAATTGCCGGCAGCTCATTTGTTCTGCGGGTCTTCAACGCGGCGCGGACCTCCGTCCCGCACATCCAGAGCCTCAGCCTGGCGTGGGCGGCGAGATTTCCGGCCGGCGGGATGGAACCGATGCGGGCATAGACGAGGTCTTCCGCGGCCGACCGCGTGGAAATGACTTGAGGGAGTCGGCGCGAATCTTTTGTCTCCGTAATGGTGATGACCGTTCCCAGCAGTTCTTCCGCGAGAAAGATGCCGAAGCTGTTATGCGTAATCATGGCGGCGGCGTCAGGATTGTCCGGCGCGAACTCGCAAGGCTTGTTGAAGAAGTCGAACAACGCAAGATAGTCGCCGGGAACGCCGCCCCATCGCGCCGCCAGTCCTTCGGCGGGCTCTTCTCTGATCTGTTCGAGATGGCGCGGCGGTTTCCTGCGGCGAGTCCAAAAATCGGCGTCGATCTCACGCAGCCATTCCGCCAAAGGAACGACTCGCCCCAGGTCTTCAACTTGATGGTCACGGAACAGATCACGAGTCGAAATGACAGTCCCGTCTTCGGCGCCGATCGCGTCGCCATGAATCCCTACCGCCAGCCACTCTCCGAAATCCGAATGAAGGAACATACGGTGCTGCACGCTGGGAAAGATCGCCTTGCCGCGATCGATCCAGTCGTGAATAGCAATCCAGTCCTGCCATTCGCCGCCATAGCGGTGAGCAGTGATGCGAGCGTGCTGTAGCGGCTTCATCTTCGACTATCCTCGAAAAGGTTTCGCCAGGTAACTGGACAAAAGGTGAATCGGCTATCGCCACTAACCGAATGTATTACTATTCACTGACGATCACCGGCAGGACGATCCTCTCCGGCGTGTTCTTCCGCAGCAAGCGCAGCCCGCATCCTCGCGCGAGATTCAATCGGCGAAGGCGCGACGTGGCCAGCCTGATAGAGCATCAGCCACAATTGCGCATACAGTTCGCCACACCGCCACGCTTTCGCAATCTCCTGTAATCCACGCGCGCTGATCGCATCGGCTTCTTCTTTGGTTTGCTCCGCTGAGAAGAACGAGCAACCATACGGAGCCTCAGCATGGATTTCGCATCGTCCGTTTTTCAGAAAGCGGCAGGAGCCATCCGGCTTTCTCGCCGGCACGAGGGTCGGGATAGTCCTATATGCTCCATTTGCAATCACGATTGCGCCAGGACTTGCAAGGAGATTGTCGAGTGCAAATTGCACGATGTCAGGTTTATTCAAACGTTCGGCGATACGCTGGATATCACCGGGGACCAGGTACCCCGGCATCGCGAGGCAGAATCGGCCGCAAGCAGAGCAATCGCAGACAATTCGCTTGAATCCGAATTCGGTTCGTTCGTCCGCCATATCACCTTCTATTTGATTACGGCATCTGTAATACATGCGCACAGCAATCATTTGCGCGGGGCCTTTCAGGGGCAGCGATCTCTCGGTTGAGAAACGGAGCCCCTTTCAGTCACGCGTGGTCGTTCTCTTCTTGCTGCTGCTCCTTTTCGATCATGGCGTCGTGAATATAGCGCCCGACAGCTTCGGTGATGGATTCATCGGCGAGTTTGGCCGCGTGGTCGTACTCGCTCGCATCCATCAGCGATTGTATCGATGCTTGTCGTTCGTCCTCAGACATTCCATCCCACTGCTCCTCTAGCGCAAACTTTTCCCGGATGTCGTCTTCCGTGAAGCATAGCGCTGGGATTGCTTTCCGCGCGCCCTCTTTTGCCTCTCGTTGCAACTCTTCCGGCGCGTACGCGAGAAGTCGAGAGAAGATTGTTCGGCTCATTGTGATAATTATGCGACTCATCTCGCCTCCTTGATTGACGATTGAAATGCGCCTGCATTCCGGCGCAGTATGGCCATCACAGCGAGCGGCGCTCGTGCGCCAATGCGCGTCCTGCTGTCCACCCTCTTTTTGCTTTCTACTGGAGGCGATCCTGCGTTGACTGAGTTATCCTTGAATCAAATGAAAAGATGCACGCAGAGCGCCGCATAGGCGTCTGGCTTAGCTAGCGCCAAGCATCAACGAGTGTCGAGGCGTTTGGTTAAGGATAGTCTTTTTCGGTTACTGTTTGCGAGGACCTTTGGGCTTCGGTTTATTCTTCTTCTTTTGCTCCTTACCTTTTTTCCTCTTCTTGTCTCTTTCGAGCATGGCTTGAATCTCGTCTTCGGGAGGTAGTCGAAATGACGTCTTTCGCATTTCGTCAACTGTGTGGGGAAGGTCAATCAAATCTCTCGCCGCGGCCCTCTCCAGTATGGCGAATAGCGAAACGGTCTGAAGGCCGAGCCGCTTCGCTTCTGGAAGCGCGTCCTTATCGTCAATTAAAACCGCATCTGCTTTTATCGCGAGTGCGAGCGCAAAAGCTTCACGCTCGCCGTCGTGGATTTTCTTCTGCGGTGTGAAAATCGAGAGATCAGCCTGCTTCACCTCAAACCAGGCGGGTAGAGACTGCATCCAGTCTTTCACTTTCTGCGGAGTTTTAGGGCGTTGCAGTTCTTCAGCGACTTTTTCTGGAATGAAAACTTAGCCAAAAAGGGTTTCGAGAATATTAACCTTTTCAATTTCGATGAGGTATCGAAGCGGGGTGGTGTTAGAGACAGTAATCATCTGCCTTTCCGGACTCGTACCGTTTGCGCCGGGCGGCCACAAAGCACGGAAGCTTCGACGCCTGCGCCGGATAATCGTGGTAGAACTGACTGAGCGCCAGCGGGTCTATCTCTTCAATCGGCGTCCGGCTGAAATACTCAAAGAGCGAATCGCGAATGAAATCGCACAATCTGGTCAGGGATTCGTCTTTGATAATGCCGCAGCGTGAGGGAGACATTGGGTTAACGGGCCTGCCTTGCCTGACTTCGAGGTACGCCTGAAAGCGGCTGTATTGATCCACCGGGATCATCTGGCCATAGAAGTTGACCCAGATTCCATTTTGCGTGGCATACCCTTCCTTACCATAGAGACCGATGACCAGCCGATTGTTCTGGTAGGAGGTTTCGATCAACGCAACGCTCGGCGCCGCATCCTCCGGGACACTCGTATTGACGACTATGTCGTTGATCATTATGGTGAGTAGACCATAATAGCCCCGGGCCGGAGAGCGATAGATTAGCCAAGCATCTGTCAGGGCCTTGACGAGTTGGTCGGTCAGCGCCTTGGAACACATTACGCCGATATTCATTCCCGGAGCAGGAAAGCAGATCGTCCTTATGTTCTCTCTCCATCGAGCGGCGTATTGCCAGTCCCACCAAAGATGCGCATCGATAGTCAGAGAAAGCAGGTTCGAGCTGAAGGTCACCGACTGGACTTCATCGTGTGCGAGAAGACTGTGGATGCCGACCCCGATCGACTGGTGATCTTCCTTAACATGCTGATCCCATCCGGACTCTCCGAGTTTTAAGAGCGCCTCGAAGTCGGACTCGTCGCGTAGACCACGCCCATCGTCCTGATAGGTGAAACCCCTATCGTCAGTGGTGATCCGAATATTTTGCGCGCCCGCCCTCATTGCATTTTGGAAAATTTCACTGAGGACCTCATTGACATCGCCTGTGAAAGCTCGCTTAATGCCGAGCCGCAGGCGCGCCGGATTGATCAGATCGTTGATCTGTGAAGCGGACATAAATGTTCTCCTTTGGTGTCAATTTGGTGAAATGATTCCTGGACGGATAGAGAAAGCTGGAGACGATCGTAGTGATCGCCAAAACCGATCATCGCTTCCGCATAACTTGCCGCCCACTTGGATATTTGAAGCGATGGCCGAAGCGAATGAAGGCTGGACCATCTCCGACGCACCAGACACGTTGAAGGAGCGGAGCGAGAGACCGCCATCCCCCCAGTTCGAGTCAGGAAACTCAAGCTCAATCCTGTGGGCGGCTCTCCCGCTTCCGTCTCCGCATACTGCCGGCAGCCTCCATCTTCTCTTTCTTCATGAGATCATCGAATTCAGGGTCTGAGGCGGGAATCAGCATTTCGTAGGGATCGCTCTTGAACATCAGCCCCAACGGAACTATTTCGATCTCGGGCTCGCGATCGGCTTGCCGGAGTATATTGATCGCGCAGATGGCGTATGCGGGTTCGCCCGTATTGCTGTCCTGGCACTCGAGCAGCGCGATATCTCCATTCTCGAATGCCTTACTTAATGTATGGAAGTTCGTTTTGATCGGATTAGGTATCGCCATAACGTCCTCTTTGCGTCATCCGCGAAATTTCAACGCTTCAGCCCAACAACGGCATCACGATCGCCAAGCAGCGGTCCTGGTCCGCCGTATGGACGTTGATTTGCGGCTGGGTCTTACCGTCCTTGAACTCGAACAGGATATCTTCCTCCTCAATCGCATGGAGGAAGTCGTTGAGATACGCGGCGTTGAAGCCCGCCGTGATCCGGTCTCCACTGTACATTATCGGTAAAGTTTCCCCCGCCTCGCCGATCCCGGAGCATTCGGACGAAATGCGCATCTCGCCTCCGCCGATCTCCATCTTGATGGCGTGCGAACGATCTTCGGCCATCAATGAAACGCGCTTGATGGCCGGCGTGATCATTCCGCGGCTGACCGTGAAACGGTTGAAGTTCTCCTTCGGCAACACCGCCGAGTAATCGGGATAGATTCCGGTGAGTAGCCGCGAGACGATCCGTCGTTTGCCGAGATGAAAGTGGATGTGGTAATCGGCCTTGCCAATTCGCAGCATCTCGTCACTACCGGCGCAGAGCTTGCCTAGCTCGATGACCGCTCGCTTTGGAAGAAGCACGTCCAAACCACCACTGAAACTCCCTTCATGCTCGATGAGCGCCAGCCGGTGGCCATCGGTCGCGACCATCCTGATCCGTTCGTTGGAGATTTCGAGCTTCGCGCCGTTGAGGGCATAGCGCGAACCTTCCTGTCCAGCGGCGTGAATGACGCGTGGGATGAAGCGCGAGAAGATTTCGGCTGGTATTTCGGCGAATGGGCCTGAATACTCCTGCGACTCCGGAAAGTTGTCGGCGCTCAGGCCATTCATCTTGAAGCGCGATGGCGCGCAGTTGATCGTCGCCTGGCAGAGATCATTGGCTTTGATTTCTATCTCTGACTGCGGCAGCGATTTGACGATCTCCATCAACTTGCGGGCGGGCAGACAGATCGATCCCTGCTCACGCACGACGGCTTCGCATTCGGTCGTGATCATCAGATCGAGGTCTGTGGCGCGCATCGTGATCCTGCCGGCCCCGGTTTCAATCAGCAGATGCGAGAGAGCTGGAATGATTTGTTTCGTTCCGGCTACGCCCTGCAAGTAATGGAATTCGCTCAGGAACAGACTGCGATCGACTTTGATGTTCATTGCTTCCCTCGGCGACCCGCTCACGAAGCCACACGAAGAAGAAGACACAGAAAGGAGACAAGGGGGACGCTCTCTCCGCGCTTCTCCTTATGCGGGCTCGTGGGCGGGGCTTATCGCTTTGAAGTCAAACTGTCGCTAACCTGGATTCAGCGAAGAGAGACGCAGGCGGTTGCGAGGTCGAAGAGTTGATAGGAACGGAATCCGCCGCGATCAGGTTGAGCGCTTCACGTTCCAATCCGGCGATCTCGGCTCGCACCTCATCCTGCCGCATTCCGAGCAGTTCCTGATACATTTCGGCTTTGGCCTTGAGTCGCTTGTAGATAACCAGGCGCTGCGCAATCGTCTTCTCCCGCAGGCGGTCGCCGGATTCGCTCAGGCGGCCGAGGTCGCCGCGCAGCGAATTAATCTCATCCAGCAGCCCGGCGTGGACCGCCTTGGACAGGCCGCGCTTGGCCTCGACCGCGTCGGGAACGCCGAGCGCGCAGACGAACGGATCGAGATTTGCGACCTGCGGGATACCGGTGATCAGTTGGCGCAGGCGAAGGAGCGAATCGCGCTCACTCACTGGCACGAAATAGACGCCGCCCGCCTGACGAAGCGAGACGGCGTTCATCCCGGCAACAATCTCCCGCATCATCTCTGACAGGTCGCGCGCGATAAACAGAGCGCGGTATTGCCGCCAATATGGCGCAAGTTCGTCCGTGACGCGGCGGCTCTCGCGCTGGGCGTCGATCACTCCTTCGGCGTCAGTCGTGCAGATCATCTCGCCGGTCTTCTTATGCAACAGGATGCGCAGCGCCGTGCCATAGGACAGGCCGAGCGCGCTGAAATCAATGTCTTCGGCAACGAGCGCATAGACGAGATGTTCGCTGCCAGCGCGGTTGATGACTCTAATCAGCGTTCGCCTTCGGCCGCCGTTGTTCTCGTCCTGATCTTCATCATCATTTTGAAGCTGCAAATTTCTGGCGATCCGCTGTTTCGCTCTGATCCATTCCGCTAAGGCTCGGCGCAAAGCCACACGCGGCGTCGGCGGATCGGGTAGATAATTGTCAAAGCCTGTTGCTTGTAGCGATCGCTCCAGGTCAGGATGGCTGACGCGAATCCCGGCCAGCCGCCAGAAGACGGTGTAGCCGATGAGCGGAAACTGCGAGTTAGTGGCTTCCACCCCGTTCAGGTCAAGAATGTTTACTCCGTTATACATAAAGACACCTCCTTGCTTTCACTGTCTGCCGTCCGCTCAACCTCTTCTTGGAGGAGATGGCTTTTGGACCTCATTGAAGGTTAGTGGCTACCAGGTCATCGTGCGATAATGACAATGTTCCAGCCCTCCGTCGAGAGTTGCGCAAAACGTGACGCCGCGCGATAGCGCTCGAAAGGAAAATAGCGACCGAACGTTGTGTGGACATAGCCCCCCGGTAAGGAAAGCGCAAAGAAGTCCCTTGAACGTTATTAGGCGCTTCGTGAAACGTTAGCTTTGCTGCTCCCAAAAGAGATGATCAAAAATCAGACTAAACTGAAAAATGGCGATATTCTCCAAGAAGTATTTCTTGCAAGTGAAGACGCCGCCAGATGGCGCGGCTCCGTATCGAAGTTGGCCCGCCATCTTGCAGAACCCGTTGTTGTTACCGGAAGCATTGCTGTTCACTGGCATTTACTGAACAATGATGTGCGAAGAAAAATGACACATCTCAATGACATTGATGTCGTGGTTGAAGGCTTACCTAGTCTCCGGACATCTCTGAGCCAAGAGTTTTTGATTAGGCATTTTCACCCGCATCGTGGCCGTGGAAGAATTCTGATCATGCTCGTTGATGAAGAGCACCGCACGCGAATAGATATTTTTACCCCTGGATCAAGCTCATTAGCCGCACGATTGACGGAACTCGCCACCGAAGGCTTTCCGTGCAGGGTTGTCTCAGCCGAAGACCTGTCAGCGAAACTTCTTTCGATTATCTACCCCGCTACAACGGGCGAGCCGGTTGAGCCGAAGTACGTTGAAAGTTTTCGCGCGCTTTCGACAGTAGTTGATTTGGAAAAGGTGAATAATGTTTGGAGAGATTACCGAAAGGAGGGGCAGCCCTTGAATTTTGAGGAGGCGGCGGAGGCAATTCGGCGCAGCCTTACTGTGCATCCCGACCTGCTTCAGATAGGTCACTATAATCGAGACGTTAACCAGACGTGTCCGTGGTGCTCCAAATCTGAGCTATTTCCACTCGCTGATTTATCCAAGATATGCAACATCTTGGGTTATGTATGATCCTGCTTGCCATGACTGCGCGCCTAACAGGCGGTTCAACCAGACGCGCCATCAGCAGGCTTTCAAAAGATGGTATTCTGTGTGCGCCAGTAACCGCAGCGTTCGGCGATTGAGACCAAGGAGCCAGAATGAACGAAGAATTCCCCGGCGCAGTACCCGAGATACCCGTCAATAATGTGGACGAGGCTGCTGCGTACTATGAGAACTGCCTCGGCTTCCTCAAGGATTGGGGTGGAGACGATGGCGGGATTGGTCAAGTTTCTAGAGGAAGCTGCAGAATCTTCCTGACCAACAGCGCCTTTCGTGAACAGTATGGAAATACTGGGCCAGTATTGATCTGGCTCAACCTTAACAGCAAGAAAGAGGTAGATGAGTTGTACGAGGCGTGGAGCAGCTGCGGCGCACGCATTGTCTGTAAGCCCGAGTCCAAGCCCTGGAATCTGCATGAATTCACTGCGATGGATCTGGATGACAATCTTTTGCGCGTTTTCTACGACTTCGCTTGGGAGTTGCCTGATCGTGGAGCATGAAGCCCCGAAGAGGTCGGTCGCGCAGCGCCGAACGCTGGCGTTCTACGGACGAAGTGGAGGAACCATCTCAGTGACGTACACCACGAAGGAGCTCACCCCTGCGACGTGGGTCGACTTCGAGCGCATGTTCGCGCCCGGAAGAAGTTGGTCGTTCTGCGCCTGCATGCTGTACCAGCGCGGTTGCCATCTCGACGTCAAGAGATTCCCAGACCGAGCGTCGTCATTGGCCCAGAACCAGTCCGAAAAGCGCGCGCTCGTCGACGCCGGGCGAGCACACGGCATTCTCGTCTACGACGACAGAGAGCCTATCGGGTGGTGTCAATTCGGCCCGGCCGAGGAACTGCCACTGCCTGGCGCCACTCGCCTCGACCGACGCATCCCGCCCTTGGGCGCTGGCGTGCGCTGGCGCATCACCTGCTTCGTTACCATCGTCCGTCAGCGCCGGCGTGGCGTCGCAAGTACCGCGCTTCGCAGTGCGCTCAACGCGATCCGCGAACGTGGCGGCGGGCTGGTTGAGGCGTACCCGACGCTGACGCCGCGTGACCCGAACTGGGCTCATGCGGGCGCCGTGTCGCTGTTCGAACGCGAAGGGTTCATCATCGTTGATCGGCCGAGCGAGAAGTACGTGGTGATGCAGCGTGAGGTCTGACCTTTTCGGACATCCCAACGTTGCGTCCGGCGTCGCGTAGAACGCCAGGTTTAGACCGCAGAGAAGATCACTTCGAGCGCCGGCAGATCGCCACGCAGATCGTCGAGACGAAAGACCGCGTCGCCGATTTCATCAAGCAGCGCCTCTCCCTGATTCGAGCCGATCAGGACGCCGTATGCACGCATACCGCGTTCCGCCCTTCTCCTCGTCCATTCCGCCTGCGCTTCGGGAGAAACATCACTGATGCCGTCGCTGACACAGATCACGTCGGCCTTCTCGAACTGCGAGCCGTCCACCAACTCCAACGCCTTCCCCATCCACGTCTCGAAGACCGTCCCTCCGTTGAAAAAGAAGCTGGCGCAGGCGATCACCTGGTCAGGAGTGGCTTCGCCTTTCTGAAAAAGGTCGAGCCGCAAGTCGTCCGGGCCGGAGAAGTGGATCACGGCCAAGTCGCGCTTCTGCAGCCGCGCAATTGAAAGCAGCGCCAACATCACCGCTTTACTCCAAACTTCTCCCGTCATCCCTCCGTAGTCGGTCGTCATTGATCCCGATTCATCAATGGCGATGATGATCGGCCCCTGTCCTTGAGGCTCGTGGCCGATCAGGTCGTACTGCATCAGGCCGCGTTCGGCGAACCTGAGGTAGAAGAGGTCTTCGAGGTCGGGATCGGCTAGCAGCGCGATCTCGCTCGGCAACAGGCGCTCGATCTCAGAGCCTGCGGTGATCGAGGTGATCTCATCGGGCGGATACTTGACGCGAGTCTTCTGCTGCTGAAGCGCGATGCGCGTGAAGCGGCCGCAGACGGCGGCTATCTGTCGCAGTTTCGACGAACGCCCTACCTGTTGAGCAATGACGAGTTTCTCTTTTGTCGAGAGTGAATTGCGCCCGCCGGCGCCGTTCTCCATTCCAAAGCCAGCGTCGTAACCGCCGCCGAAGGCCTTGATCGCGTCGTTGGCCTGCTCGACCTCGGCCATCGCTTCCGCCAGACCTCGCCGCACGGCCCGGCGCACATTTTGCTCGCGCTCTTCGCTCGACTCTTCCAGCTTGCGGTTCAGACGCTCCGCCCTCTTCTCTTTCTTTGCGGCGTCGGCTCTCGCTTCCGCGGCTTCTCTCTTCAACTGGTTGGAGCGTTCCTCCTCTGGCGCCAACGCCGCCAGTTCATCAAGCGCTTCGGCGTGCGCAAACAGTCGCTCGACCTCGCCGGCCAGCTCGTGCAATTGGTTGAGATATCGGATCGTCTCTTTATCGAGCGCGGCGACGGCCGAAGCTGCGCACCCAATCGTCGCCATCGCGCTCGATAGCGGATCGCCCATCGTGCCGCTCTCACGCATCTCACGCCATTCGGTCGTGGAAAGAATCTGCTCGACGATCTCCCGGTTGATCTCGTGGGCCGGAGAGAGCGGAGCCACTGGCGCGATTCGCGGCGCACGTTTGTGGAAGCTCCAGAACAAGTCTCGCAAAAGCGCCTGTCCGGTGCGGATCGCGCCCGCCGTCTCTGTCACGGTTCTGGCCAATCGCGCATAATCATCCAACGCCTGCTCGAAAGTCTCCACATCGAAGCCGTCGTGTGCGATCGCCTGGCTGCCGTCGGTAATCGCGCCTGCGACAATCTCCACGCCTTCCATTTCGGCGACGGGTTCCGGCTCCTGGATTTGTTGGCTAATTGTCCCCATTGGTTCTCCAAATCTGATGGTTAGAGAACGAGTGAAGCGATCTCCTGCTTCATTTTCGCCACGGCATCGATCACCTTATCGATGCGATTCGTGTTACGCCCCTGCTCGGCGGCTTGCTCGCGCAACTCGTGTAGCTTCAAGCCGATCTGTTTGAGCTTCGTATTTGCCTCGATCGCCGCCTGCATCTTCTGCTCCTCGCTCTGCGCGGCGATCTGCGCATCCATGCATTCACGGTGCACCGAGGCGGCCTGGTCTTCGAAATCAACAGCTTTGGAATTGAGCGGATTGCCGATGCGGGCGAGCGCCTTGCCGATCTCGGGCTGCTGTTCGGGCGATTGCCAAAGGACGTGTTTGAGAAAGACTAGGTCGTCTTCGGTTACGGCGTCGCGCCCTTCCGTCAGCGCGTGAGCCTGCAACACGCCTAGCGCCTGTCCCCAGCGCCGGTCGCTGATGATGATTCCTTTGGCCGTTAGGTCTCTGCGCAACTGCTCGATCAGGTCGATCGCCGCGTTAGGAATGGCGACATGAGCGGCGCCCTGTTGCAGGGCACCCAACTCTGACTGCTGGAGCGTCAACCTCTGGCTGCCGTTTGAACTATGACCGTTATGCTTCGTGGCAGCGGCGCGAATGAATTTAACAAACCCGGTGTCGGTGACGTAGCCGACGCGGAAACGCAGCAGGAACCGATCCCAAAGGGCTTCGAGTTCATTGCCCTGCGGCATCTCGTTGCTTGCGCCGAAGAGCGAGATCAGCGGGACCCGCATCTCTTGGGCGCCGTTATGGAAAACCCGCTCATTGGCGACCTTCAGCAATGCGTTCAGGATCGCGCTGCTGGCCTTGAAGATTTCGTCGAGGAAGACGAGTTCGGCTTCGACAAGTTTTCCAGCCGTAATGCGCACATACTCGTCGCGCTTAAGACCGCTGACCGACACAGGGCCGAAGAGTTCCTCCGACGTCGTGAATCGAGTCATCAGATACGCGAAGCTCCGCAGCCCCGCGCCGTTTTGCGGGCTGATACGCTCGGCAAGACTTGTGACTAGAGCCGATTTCGCTGTGCCGGGAGGTCCGAGAACGACCACGTGTTGCTGGGCGAGCAATGCGACCAGAGAGGCGCGAATGACCTCATCGCGCTCAATCAGTGACGCCGTCAATTCGCGTTCGATGGCTTGTAGTTTATCGAGAGACGGTTTGATGGATGCGAGATTGGGTGTTGTGGACATAGCGATCATCCTTTCGCCCATCTGCACGCCTCTTCCATTTTTTGTTCACTGTCGCGATGAGAGACAACAAGTCGAATGGACGCTGGATGGTTTTTCCTTCAGGCGCAGAGGTCGATCGGTTGGCGCCGTCGGTTCGGGCGCTGTACGCTATGCCTCGGAATTGTTTGCGCGGCATTATGCCATGTATCGGGAGGGCGCGATGCCAAAAAAGACAGCAAAACCTCTCAGAGTCAAAAAGACGAATGGGCGGCGATCTAACGGCGCCGAATGGCTGGAAATGACCGATCGAGATCGAGACCGATTCCTTGCCGCACTGAACCGCCCGCCCAAACCGTTGCCAGAATTGGAGCGAGCCGCGCGGCTGCACGCCCACGCAACAAGAGGAGAGGGATGAATATGTCCGAAGATTCCAAAGATGAGAAGCACGAGTTCCCGCGTTGGGAAGAGTTGTATCAGCAACAGGAGGTCGAATCCATGCCCTGGTTCAATCCTGAACTGGACGATGACCTTGGAAATGCATTGGACGAACTCGGATTGCGAGGCGGGAGCGCCCTTGACCTCGGTACCGGACCCGGCACTCAGGCGATACACCTCGCCCGGCTATGCTTCACCATGACAGCGACCGATATTTCGGAGGCCGCTATCCACTTGGCCAGGGAAAAGGCCCAGAAGTTGGGGCTCGAAATCACCTGGATGCAGGACGACATACTCGACACCAGGCTTGACCGGCAGTTCGACCTCATTTTCGACTGCGGGCTCTTCCATGTCCTCGCGCCTGAACGGAGAGGAGATTATGTAAGGATAGTCAGTGGCCTGTTGAAAACGGACGACTATCTATTCCTGAAATGCTTCAGCCGCTTACAGCCTGGAGAGCAAGGCCCGTATCGATTCACGCCCGAACAGATTCCGGAGATTTTCGGTAGCCGGTTGAACGTGCTTTCAATAAAAGAGACCGTCTATCAAGGCACGCTGGACCCACTTCCGCATGCGTTGTTCTGCATAATGCGGAAACGAAAGACAGAATCGATTGAGGCGTTGCGCCGGATGACTGAACTGTCCGAGGAGATGGGATTGTATGACGAATGATCTCGCCATTGGCGCCGTTGTTAGAGAAATGATAAGGCTGATCTCCGGCGCGAATATGTGATCTAAACGGCGCACTGGGACCATTTGGGGCGCGATGAGAAATTAACCACCCCCCGGAATGGAAGCTAGGGCGGAATTCAAAAGGCCGCAAGAGCGCAGGCCCAGGAGCGGCCAGAGAAATGTAGGCAATCAATCACACAGAAACTATGATAAGGATTACGCTGGCCGGCCGGACAGGCATAGATGAGTACTTCAAACTGAGCGGCGTCTTTGAAAGTGAACGTCTTACACATACGCCACTTCTGGTGTTCATCGCCGGCCAAGACTCAGTTACCGTGCGCATTGTAGATAAAGCCACAGATTTGTTCTCTTTTCCTGACGAGACGCCTGTAATGGGCCAATGGGCTGGCCAATGGCGCAGCGACTTCTTCCAATTTACTGTGGGGCAGTATCGCCAACACCTTGAAGCAAAGTTAGAGCCGCTCAAAACCGCGCATAACGTTGTCAAAACGGTGGGACCACAGGGTGGCTTTCGCTACTTATCTTACGAGTATGTAAATGAACACGGAACATTGGCGCACGCCGGCACAGGCTCCAAAACCGAAGCCGAGAGACTCGAAATGTTCTTTGCAAAACACAACATTCAAATCAAAATTGAAAAGGCGCGCTAGACCAGTTTGCCGCCTAGCCGCGCCATTGGGATATGCGTTTTTAGATAAAGACTGCCGGAGAGATGCCAAAGAATTCGCCGAGCTTCTTCGCCTGCGCCTTGCTGATCGCCCGTTTGCCGTTGTAAACCTCCGATGCGATGCCGCGCGAGCCGAAGATCGGCAGCAGATCGGCCTGTTTGACGCTGCGGTTCTCCATTAACGTTCGCAGCACGCGATAGCCGGGCGCTTCGGGAATCGGATAGGCTTTCTCCTCGAAACGTTCGATCAACTGAACGAGCAGTTCCAGCAAGGTAGTTTCTTCCGGCGTCAAATTATCTTCGCCTTTCGACATCAGCCGGTCGACGACGGCGAGCGCGCGCTCGTTTTCGACTTCGGTTTCAATCGGACGCGGCAGGACGTCGAGCAGTAGTTCACCATAGATTCGCTGATTGAACTTCTTGCGCTTAGTAGCAGTCATCTTTCCATCCCTCCCTGTCATATTCCGAATGCGTCAGCACGGCTCTGATATAAACGATCTTCGAGCGATAATTGATTTTGGTAATCAGGCGATATTTGTTGCCCCCAATGTTAAATATCGTGCAGGAGCTGACCGGATCCGCGTGGGAAAAATCCGCTCTGGTTTCAACCAGATTATTCCACTCGGCGTGGTCGGTTATCTTCCACCAATCCTCCAGAGGCTGGCGCGCATCAGGATGTTTTTCCCAGAATTCCCGCAAAGGTCTTTTGCTAATGATATGCAACCTGGACGCCCCCCTCAGCTTCTCATGCTCTCAAATTGAGAATATCCTGTCAAGTATTAGTTAGTTGTCACGGCCTTCAGATGAAAACGCTCGCAGCCGTTTTGCCGTGCGGACGGTCTCCGCAAGAAAGAAGTTGTTGAGGACGTTTGGCCACACCCGCTCAAATTCAGCCATGTCTGCGTCTGGACTCGTCTTTTTAAAGTTCACCTCCGCGATGGATTTCCAATACGCGATGATCGAATCGACTAGGGCGATGAGGTCGGCGACGCTGCGTGACGGTTTAGGCTTCTTCATTGCCACGTCCTCCTTGAGACATGGCAATGCCACCCGCTTTTCTTTTTGGCTGCGGCGTCAGGACCAGTCGAAGCTCATCTGCTGAGACGGGCCTGTCGTCGCGGCAATCTTTGTGACGGCGCCACAGTTGGCGGCCTTCGCCATTGAACCCTGAACGCCATCTCTATTAATAGATAGCGCGTTGGAGAGATCATTCGCCGGTTCGCACTCCGCATCGACTCTTGAATCATTCATAAAAACGCCATCGTCGTTCTGCACAAGTTGAGCGCCGGCGCTGGTGACAGGCGGATCTTCCTCGCAACGGACCGCCGGTGATTCAGAAGAAGAAGGCGGCGCCTCATCTGAAGAATCGGTTTCTTCCTGCGCTGTAATGCCAGAGTCTTCCGCCAGGCTGAGGATCTGATGAAAGCCGACGCCCAGTTCAATCGGCTGCAAAGCGTCTTCGGCAAGATTCGACAATTCGGGGGACGCCTCGATTTCGGCGCCGGATTTTATGAGCGATTGATTGATGGCGCCGAGCCGGAGTTTCAATTCCTGGTACTTTCCTGCCGGCTCCCAGCCTTTACCGAGTTCTATTGCGATCTGATTCCGGCGATGCTCAAGCTCTCGTTGCGTCGCGAGCGATTTCTCCAACCTGCTCTCCAGCCCGCGCAATTGGGCGTCCATAGATTGAGCAACGCCCGCGTCGCTTTCGCCGAGATTGACGCCGTAGCTCATCTCGCCCTCGCCGGCGCGCAGAAAGAGATCGACCTCGGAAAAGAGCGAGCTGAGCGCGTCGAGTTGTCTGCCCGATGCGCGGGCGACGATTTCGAATCCGCGATAACGGCCGATGACCCTGGTGATTGCGCCTCTGGATCGAGATTCACGATCGACGGCGAAGCAAAGCTGACGCAGATGCGCGCCGGCCCGCTCGCGATCGGTAAAATTGATGATCTCTTCCGATGCGCCGCTTCTTCTCAACTCGATCGCAAATTCATCACGATGATTCTGATCTCGCGTCGCGATGGCTTTCCGGTGGCCGGTGATTTCGTGCGCGACCGACTCCAGATGCGCCGGCAATGATTCCATTTGACCTCGCAGGCGCTGCCGGCTCGCGCTCCATGCGCTGTAGAGCCGTTCGAGCTTGGTCAGTTCGACTTCAACGGCGACCTTTTCGAGAATCTGCGGGTTGCCGCTGGCGATGGCCTTGATCTGCGCCGCTGTCACTACCAGTTGATCCACGTCTTCGGCGGCGCGGGCCGTCACTTCGCCTGCCATGATCTGGCTGATGAATCGCGCCTTGCTCTCGATCGTTTGCCACTGATAGGCGTCAAACGATCCTTCAGTGACGTAGTTGCAGATGTAAACTTCCGGAAAGATGTTTCCCTGGCGGACGATCCTGCCTTCGCGTTGCTCCAACTCGGAAGGTTTCCAGGGGATCGAGAGGTTATGTGACGCGATCAATCTCTCTTGAAAGTTCGCGCCGCAACCCGCGCGATCGGTGGAGGCGATCATCACGCGGATTCGACCAGCGTTGATCTCTCTGAACGCCTGCAGCTTACTGGCCGCCGATGGAAAATCGTGAATGAAAGCGATCTCTTTTTCCGGAATGCCGCGAGCGACGAGCGCGCGTTTGATCTCGGCGTAGAAGCCCAGGCGTTCCGCAATCTCTTCGGCGGTTTCCTGGATTGGTTCGGCGGCATCCAGCGGATCGTTCATCGTGAATTCCCGTGGAAAGAAAAACTGGAAGCGTCGGGCCGACTGCTCAGCCTGGCGCTTCCAGTCTTGCAATGGCGATACGAATATGGCGCGTTACGTGAGTGGGCGACAATTGACCAGGTCACAGAACACGACCTGCGCGCCGCGATCTTTTTGTGAGAGCCGGTAAAATTCCAAAACCTTGTCGGCGAGCGCATCTATCTTGGAGTATGAGGGTGGCGGCGCATCCGGCGCCACCAGGCGAATGTCGAGCGCTGCCTTTCTGCCTTCGGTCGTAATTCGAAGCATGTTGTCCACGTCCGGCGAAACGCGCCGGCTCTTGATCGCTTCGACGCGAGTCGCCAGTTTTTTGATGAACCGTTTGATCTCGGGGCTTGCAGGAATGGTAATGACCTGCGGCGCGCCGCCCGCAATCCGTGGCCGAGGTAGATTGATTTGATCGGCGTTCTTTACGTCCAACACCTGCCGCCAGAGCGCAGCAAGCTCAGGCAAATTCGTGAACTTATTAAAACGCGTCGCGATTCTAAACCCGCTGGCGTCTGGCTTCATCTCCAATCCCTGACTGGTTTCGGCGAAGAGTTGCACCCACGCGTCGAAGTGCGCGATTCCCATCTCTTCGAGCATGTCGAGCTGGAGGAATTTCATCATCACATAGACCTCGGCCAGCGTGTTGCTCACCGGCGTCGCCGTCGCGAAGACCACTCGCCCGCCGTTGTCGAGCAGCGATCTGACTTTGATGAACGCGTCGAAGGCGCGCTGCGAATCGGCTGTCGGCAATCCGGCGACGTTTCTCATTTTTGTCGGGCAGTAGAGGTTCTGGTACTCCCTACGTGATCTTTGAAGTAATTGCAGCGTTGAAGGTTAGCAATTCCCTGAGCGTCCAACAGTGATCGCTCAGGCCAGCGGCTTGCGCTGGTGTCTTACCTTTCAATGTGCCGTGTTTCCGGCACAAGTTGTAATAACTCTTGAAAAGCTGCGTCTGCGTATCGAGCGCCGTCCGACACTTGGCGAAACTGCGCGTCTTGCGATGCAGCGGCGCGACGTGCTGTCGAATCGTCCCGTTCAGGCGTTCCAAGAGCGAGGTTGAGATTTGCTTCAGCGGAATCAATTCCGCTACGCCGAAGACGACTCGTCGGGTCACTGATACCAGACGCCGCCCTGCGCGCTGTTTGATAACTTGCCCATAACGCACTCGCGGATCGGGCACGACCTGTGACTCTTTCGGACGGCCTCGCCCCTTGCCCTTGATGAAGTGGATCAAGACGGCGAAGACCACTGTCA
>Ga0154003_1000194_pt1 | contig 18603 bp, 17 predicted proteins | sample TSFL087MetaG_FD_104679 | JGI IMG/M metagenome (GOLD analysis project Ga0154003, IMG submission 104679) | Attine ant fungus gardens microbial communities from Florida, USA - TSFL087 MetaG | ecosystem: Host-associated > Fungi > Mycelium > Unclassified | place: USA: Florida, Lake Talquin State...
TGGAACGGGAGCAGTGGTTGGTTCTGGTGCTGTTGTTACAAAGGATATTCCTCCTTATATGATTGCTGCAGGTGTTCCAGCTAAGCCGATTCGTGAAAGGTTTCCGGATGATATTCAGAAAAAACTGCAGGATAGTGCGTGGTGGGATTGGGATCGAGCCACTTTAGAAGAACGCTTTGAGGAGCTTAAAAGCTTGGAATTATTTTTAAATAAACATGATGGTAGAAATAAGGCTGTTCGCGAGGAGTGAAGGAATTTGACAATAATGCTTGAGGTACGCCAACTTTATAAAACGTTTACCATGCACTATTTTAATGAGCAACCTATTACTGGGTGCGAGGATATTAGCTTTACAGTGAATAAAGGAGAATTTATTGGCATTACTGGGAAAAGCGGTTCTGGTAAATCCACTGTCTTAAAAAGTATTTATCGTACCTATTTGCCATCGAGTGGCAACATTTTTTATGAGTCTGATCTATATGGACGAATTGATCTTTCGACAGCTACTGAGCAACAAATTCTTGCCATCAGAAAAAAAGAAATAGGCTATGTATCCCAATTTCTTAATGTCATGCCTCGGGTGACCGCTTTAGAAGTTGTTTTAGAAGCGCTTGAGGCGATTGGTATCCAGGGCGCTGTAGCGGAACAAAGAGCTAAGGATATTTTAGAGCATTTTCAATTGCCCTCCTCGCTTTGGCATACCTACCCTAGAACCTTTAGTGGTGGGGAAAAGTTGCGATTGAATCTAGCACAAGCAACGGTGAAGAAGCCAAAAGTGCTTTTGCTGGATGAACCAACGGCTTCTCTTGATGATTCGTCAAAGCAATCGGTTAAGGAAATGATTGAGGAGCTTAAAGCAAACGGGACGACGATGATAGGCATTTTTCATGATCTTGATTTTATGGAAACGGTCATTGATACACAATATAATCTTGCTAAAGGAAAATTAAAAGACTTGGCAGCATCTGTGACAGCAGGCGAAGAGTAACGGCTGGCTAGTAATCAAAAATGTGAGAAGGTTCATGCTATGAGGCTTCTCTATAGGGGTGAGTACACAATGATTGATCTCCATTGTCATACACGTATTTCTGACAATTCATTTTCTATAGAAGACGTGATCCAGCAAGCAGAGGAGAATGGCGTCACACATTTAGCCATCACAGATCATGATACAACCATAGGGCTCGAAATGGCGATGGAAATAGGCAAGCAACGTGGTGTTGAGATCATTCCAGCAATTGAAGTGTCTGCTTATGATTTTAAAAGAGGAACAAGAGCTCATATTTTAGGTCATTTCATAGAGCCAGGACATGAAGCGATAGATGAACTCTGTGCCCCCCTTATTAAGCAAAGACATCAGGCCTCTAAACAAATGGTAGAAAAACTTATGGAAGCGGGTTACAACATCACATGGGAAGAAGTATTATCCTATGCTGAAGGCGGTACAGGGGTTTATAAACAGCATATCATGCATGCTTTATTGGATAAGGGGTACACCGATCGTATTTATGGGAAGCTTTACAAAGAGTTGTTTTATAGGGGGGATGCCGATCACCCTCCAGGCGTTGCCTATGTCCCTATTACGTATATTGATGCGTTTGATGCTATAAAAATGATTAAGAAGGCAAAGGGGATTCCTGTCATTGCTCATCCAGGTCAATTTAATAACTTTGATGCTGTATCAGAGTGGGTGGAAGCTGGGCTTGAAGGAATTGAAGTGAAGCATCCCCTTCACAATGCTGAGCATGAGGCTAAAGCCTTGGATCTTTCTCGTCGTTTCCAACTTTTCACAACGGGAGGCTCCGATTTTCACGGTTTTTATAGTGATACTGGCTCTACGCTAGGGTCATTGGGTGTCACAATGGATGAGCTAAATGCCTTGAAGCTACGTAAGGAACAACAAGAGGTAGCTAGTGATAGAGTGTAATAGAAAAAAATAGCATCATTAAAATGGAGCAAGGCATATGTAGAGTGTGGACACTTAAGATGGTGTATTCACACTTTATTTTTTGCTCAACTCATTAGTATATCCTAAGCTAAGGACTGCCATTTTTAACGGTTTAGTCGTGTGATTTGCCAGTTTGCCTGTTTAAATGTAAAATTTGAATAAGTGAAATGATAGTGGCAAAGAGAGGGATGGGTATGGAAATAACTAAACGCGTGCATATATTGGAGGGAACGAAGGGAAGCTACAGTTATTTGGTGATGGGGCAGGAACCTATTCTAGTGGATACGAGTTTGCCAGGGCGAGAAAAGCGTATTTTAGAATCCTTAGCTCGTTTAGGAATGAAGCCTGCTGATCTCGCTCATATTGTGTTAACACATCAGGATGTCGATCATATTGGAAATGCTAAAGAGTTAAAGCAGATGTCAGGAGCAACATTGTGGGCACCTAAGGAGGAAGTCCCCTATATCCACGGTGATAAAAAAAGTCAAGGTATCCGCCGTTTAATTAATGGGTTGATAAAGGTGGACAGACCGCAGGTGGATCAAGTTCTTGAAGCAGGGCAATACGTAGGAGAGATTGAAGTCATTCCAGCACCTGGTCACACCGAAGGGCATGTCTGCTTACGTGTTGATGATGTGTTGCTGGCAGGTGATTTAGTGACGACAAGGAAGGGAAAGCTGAAGCCATCTCCTAGTTTTTTAACGAGGGATAAGGTAGCTCTTGCTCAATCGATACGATCGGTTGGTCAGCTTAAATTTGAATGGGTTTGTCCAGCGCATGGTGATCCTGTTCAACGTGGCTCTCTGTGGGAAACCTTGCTATCTTAATGGATGTGATGGCTCATCCTAATTGCTTATTATTCTATGATTATTTTAAATGAAGAGGATAAAGGGCCTATGAGGAGCATTTATTGGAAACATCATATAAAATAGAAGGTATGGTGAAGCTTAAGTTGAGGAGGTGAGCCAAGTGGCTCAAGAGCTAGCGACGTTTGCAGGAGGCTGTTTTTGGTGTATGGTCAAACCCTTTGATGAGCAGCCAGGTATTCACTCGGTCATATCGGGCTATACAGGCGGGCATAAAGAGGATCCGACTTATGAAGAGGTCACAACTGGTACAACAGGACATGTGGAAGCTGTTCAGATCACATTTGACCCTCATATTTTTTCTTATGAAAAGCTTTTAGATATTTATTGGACGCAAATTGATCCAACGGATGGAGATGGACAATTTTACGATCGAGGGAGCTCCTATAAAACAGCAATTTACTTCCAGAGTGAAGAGCAAAAGAAGATGGCTGAAGCGTCGAAGCAAGCATTAGAAGCAAGTGGTCGTTTCAATAAGCCTATTGTTGTTCCCATTCTTCCGGCTCAAACGTTTTACCCTGCGGAGGAGTATCATCAGGATTATTATAAAAAAAATCCTAAGCATTATGAGCGTTATAGTGAAGGTTCAGGTCGACGAGCTTTTATAGATGAGCATTGGTCAGTGAAAAAAGATAAAAAAACGTTGCGTGAGCAATTGACAAATATCCAATATGAAGTGACTCAAAATAACGGAACGGAACGGCCCTTTCAAAATGAGTTTTATGACAATGATAAAGAAGGTATTTATGTTGATATTGTCTCGGGTGAAGCCTTGTTCAGTACAACAGATCAGTATGATGCTGGTTGTGGTTGGCCAAGCTTTACGAAGCCCTTGCAAAAATATCATATCAAAGATAATGTGGATCGTTCTCATGGTATGATTCGCCAGGAAGTTCGAAGTCATTACGGTGACTCTCATCTAGGGCATGTTTTCGATGATGGACCTGGTCCTTCGGGATTGCGTTATTGCATCAATTCGGCCGCACTGCGATTTATTCCAAAAGACGGTCTAGAAAAAGAAGGTTATGGCGAGTATAGGGTTTTATTTGAATGAGCCTGTGTCGTTGATCATGAATGTTCATTGCATGTTGATTTGCTAATGAATTGAAAGCTGTACGACGATTTTTGGATGGTTCGAAGACATTAGAGCTGGCTCTAATGTCTTTTAGATGTTCAGAGTGTTGTACGATTAAAATGGAAACAGCCATTAATTTTTAAAAAATTACCTATTTTATATAATTAATAGACTAATAAATTTGCAAAGTGTGTATTTATATAAAAATCACATAATTCTAGTCATAAATATGAACATTTAAGGAACATAATGTGACAATTTTGTTAAAAAGTCGTGAGGAAATGTTGAAATTTACAAAAAGAGGATTCATAATTCCCTTAACGGTGCTAATCTGTTTAGTGTAACCAGAAGTGTTTGCAGTGAGTGTAAAATGTAAAACAGATATTATCAAGTTGATGCTATAACATTAAACGTTTAGCATGAACAAGGGGGGGAGACGAGGCCAACGATGAAGCGTATAAAAAAATCCTTTAAATTTATTGCGTTATCGGTTGTATTCTTATTGTTGCTGACGGGTTGTGATGTTCCAGTACTTCAGCCTCAAGGTCCTGTAGGAGAACAACAGTATCATCTTATCTTATGGTCATTGGCTCTTATGTTTATTGTCATTGCGGCTGTTTTTATTCTTTTCGGGGTGATTGTATTTAAATACAGAGCCAACCGTAAAAGAACAGATAACTATGATCCAGATCAAGAAGGAAGTAGGAAGCTCGAATTTCTTTGGACTATTATTCCTATTATTATTGTTATTCTATTAGCTGTTCCAATGACAACGACGACGATGAGGCTTGACAAAAATCCGAGTCCTGAGAAGAAGCCGTATCTTGTTTATGTGACTTCAGCACAGTGGAAATGGATATTTAACTATCCTGAGGAAGGTGTTGAATCCATCAATGTTTTGCACATTCCTTCTAATAGACCGATAAGATTTGTTATGACTTCTGAAGGTGCGATGAACTCATTTTGGATTCCTCGGCTTGGCGGTCAAAAGTATGCAATGAATAATATGTCAACGACACTGTACTTGGAAGCGAGTCATCCTGGTAAGTATCTTGGTAAAGGAGCGAACTTTGATGGTAAAGGCTTTGCCCATGAGACCTTTAATGTTATTGCTCAACACCAAGGTGACTTTGATCAATGGGTGCAGAAAGTAAAAGCTGATTCACCTGCTCTTACCATGAGTGATTATAACAAGTTGCTTAAACCAGGTCTCGTGGATGTCAAGAGCTATTCCTCGTATCCAAAAGAGCTCAACACAAGAATGGAAACGATGATGAGCATGGACAGAGGTGGAAGTATGAATGATGACATGTCTGGAATGGATATGTCCGGAATGAAGGGGGATGCGTCCCATGAGTAAGCTTATACATTTTTTACTACATGATTTTTTTGTTACTGGTGAACCGATGATCTACATGGCTGATGTTGCCATTGTTTTGGTTTCCGTTGTGATTTTGGCGGTACTTACCTATTTTAAAAGATGGAAATGGCTGTGGAGAGAGTGGCTGACGACAGTCGATCATAAGAAAATCGGTATCTTGTATATTTTGGCAGCACTTGCCATGCTATTCCGTGGCGGCGTGGATGCATTATTGATGCGTACCCAGCTGGCTGCCCCAAATTTACATGTTTTAGATGCAGAGCACTATAATGAAATTTTTACGACTCATGGAACGATCATGATCTTGTTTATGGCGATGCCATTCTTAATCGGTTTAATCAATGTGGCGATGCCATTGCAAATTGGCGCTCGTGATGTGGCGTTTCCGTATTTGAATGCCATTAGTTTTTGGTTATTTGCCGCGGGTGCTATGCTCTTTAACCTTTCTTTTGTCATTGGGGGTTCACCTGATGCAGGATGGACGAGTTACACGCCGTTGGCAGAAAAAGGACTTGACCCGGGTGTTGGAGAAAACTTTTATTTGATTGGCTTACAGCTTGCAGGTATCGGAACATTAGCGAGTGGTGTAAACTTTGCGGTGACGATTTTGAAAATGCGTGCTCCAGGTATGAAGTTGATGAAAATGCCAATGTTTACTTGGTCAACTCTCATCACATCGATTATTATTGTGTTTGCATTCCCCGTATTAACAGTGGCGCTTGCCATGTTGACGATTGACCGTATCTTCGGTGGTCATTTCTTCACGGCTACGGCAGGTGGGGAGCCAATGATGTGGGTGAACCTCTTTTGGATATGGGGGCATCCTGAAGTGTATATTGTTATATTACCAGCCTTTGGTATTTTTTCGGATATTATCAGCACTTTTTCTGGGAAAAGACTGTTTGGTTACAGCGCCATGGTTTATTCTATGCTGGCAATTTCCGTGCTCAGCTTTATCGTATGGCTGCACCATTTCTTTACGATGGGAAATGGGGGAACGATTAACTCTGTGTTCGGTATTTCTACAATGGCGATTTCCATACCAACAGGTGTTAAGATTTTTAACTGGCTCTTTACGATGTATCGCGCTAAAGTAAGATTCACTGTGGCTAATCTATGGTCACTGGCCTTTATTCCGAATTTTGTTATAGGTGGGGTGACTGGGGTCATGCTGGCGGTAGCTGCAGCAGATTACCAGTATCATAATAGTTATTTCTTAGTGGCACACTTCCATAATGTGTTGATTGCTGGTACGGTATTTGCTTGTTTTGCTGGCTTAACCTATTGGTATCCAAAGATGTTTGGTCATATACTGAATGAACGTATTGGCAAATGGACATTTTGGGTGTTTGTGATTGGCTTTAATGTATGTTTCATACCACAGTATTTCCTTGGATTTATGGGTATGACACGTCGTGTTTACACGTATCCCGCAGGCTTAGGATGGATGCCATTAAACCTTATTTCCACGATAGGTGGATTTTTAATGGGTATTGGCTTCATCATTTTGGTATGGAATATCCTTTACAGCGCTCTCTTAGGTAAACGGGATATGACAGGTGATCCATGGGGTGGTCGGACACTTGAATGGGCGACAACATCTCCAGCCGCGGAATATAATTTTGCAAATGTACCGGAAGTCGAAGAGATTGATGCTTTTCATGATATGAAGAAGAAAAATAAGGTTAAAGAGTGGCTGAATAAGCCGATGAAAGATATTCATATGCCAAATAATTCTGGTCGTCCAATCATCATGGCTGGTTTCTTCTTTGTTGCCGGCTTTGCTCTTGTCTTTGGATGGATATGGCTCGCTATTGTTGGACTCTTGGGCGTCTTTATTACCATGTTGCTACGCTCATTTGAAATCGATCATGGTCATCATATCCATAAGGAAGAAATTGAACGAACAGAACGCATAGCGAGGAGGATACCCTAATGTCTCAACCTAGTTCATTGAATCAGTCTACTCCCTTAGAGTACTCCACTGAGGATGGTCGCTTAAAGATCTTTGGGTTTTGGGTCTTCCTCGGTGCTGAAGTCATTTTGTTCTCTTGTTTGTTTGCTTCCTATATGGTGTATTTACATCGTACAGCTGGGGGGCCAACGCCGAACGACCTTTATGATGTGAAGGAGTTTATGATTGAAACCTTCTTATTGCTTACATCTAGTTTTACTTGTGGTTTAGCTACACATGAGTTGCGTCGTAATAATAAAACGGGTGTTATCGTATGGTTCATCATTACCTTGATCCTCGGTCTTGGTTTTGTGGGCATGGAAGCTCACGAGTTTGTAGATTATGTTGGTGAAGGAGCAAAGCTTAGTACGAGTGCTTTTTTAACCTCATTTTTTACCCTAGTTGGTACGCACGGGTGCCACGTTAGTCTTGGTATTTTGTGGATTTCTGGTATTTTAATTCAAACAGCGAGACATGGGATTAATGCTGTTACGGCAAGAAAGTTATTTATTGTTGGTCTATATTGGCATTTCCTAGATGTTGTTTGGGTCTTTATTTTTACAGTAGTTTATTTAACGGGGATGGTGTTATAAATGCAGACAGATCATTCAAACGCTTCTCACGATCATGAAGGGTTTCCGTGGATGCATGTGATTGGCTTTATTTTATCCCTGGTTTTAACAGTGGCGGCACTATTGATTGTTGTTTCACTTTCTTTATCCACAACATTAACAGTAACGTTGATCTTGATTTTGGCGATTTTTCAAGTGCTTGTACAGCTGCTATTCTTTATGCACATTACTGAACAAGAGCGTGCTTATCAAACCATTGCGATTTTCTTTGGTCTTTTCTTGGCAGCAATATTCGTATTTGCTTCGATTTGGATTATCCTTTAATAGTACGATGAGTAAGTTGAATAGTGAAAAGGCTCTTTTACCAATAGGTAGGGAGCTTTTTTGTTTGCGTAGAAAATGTTATATACTGTTTGTAGGTGTCTTTGCTGGGAACAATTGTATAAGATCAGGGCGAAATATGAAAAGGATTTCGATGGTTTTAGGAAGGGTGTGCTAAAGCATTACGAGGAAGGGGAATAAGTAAAAAATTTTTATAAAATAATAAGTATAATGGGGGTTATAGAAGTTTTAACTAGTTTTTTGTCGTTTTTTATTGGATAATATTTATAGAAATTGGTATTATTAAAGCTTGGTGTTAGAGTTATGGTCAAAATCAAGATGGCTTTCAACGTCTTTTTCACCAGATTTTAAGGAATTAAATTTTCTAATAGTAAAAAAGGAGTATTATTATGGGAACAAAGATTACGGGAATTGCTGCTTCACCTGGCGTGGTGATTGCAAAAGCATTTATTCTTGAAAATCCTGATTTTGTCATTGATAAACAGACGATTACGAATATAAAAGAAGAGTCAGATCGTTTTCAAAAAGCAGTGGATCGATCTAAAGAAGAGCTTCAAGAGATTAAAGAAAAGGCGCAACATGAGCTCGGTGAGGATAAAGCAGCTATATTTGCAGCGCATTTGCTTGTCCTTGAAGATCCTGAATTTATTGGTGCAGTTAATACAAAGATCACAAATGAACATGTGAACGCAGAGGCTGCTCTTGATGAAGTTTCTAGTGGTTTTATTACTATGTTTGAAACAATGGATAATGACTATATGAAGGAGAGGTCGGCGGATATTCGTGATGTCACCCAACGCATTATGAGTCATCTTTTTGGGCTTTCTTTCTCTTCACTAGCTTCGATTAATGAAGAGGTGGTGGTCATTGCTGATGATCTTACGCCATCTGATACGGCTCAGCTTAATAAGCGATTTGTAAAAGGCTTTGCCACAAATATGGGGGGAAGAACCTCTCATTCAGCCATTATGTCTCGATCTTTAGAAATTCCAGCGGTTGTTGGAACGAAAACTATTACTGAAGCAGTGGAAAATGACGTGATTATTATTGTTGATGGTTTGGATGGAGATGTCATGATTGATCCAACTGCAGAAGAGCTTAAGATATATGAGAAAAAGCAACATGACTTTGATGAGCAAAAAGCTGAATGGAAGCGGCTTGTCACGGAGAAAACGATAACTGCCGATGGCAGGCATGTAGAGCTTGGCGCTAATATTGGCAGTCCAGAAGACCTTGAAGGTGTTTTAGCAAACGGTGCTGAGGCAATAGGTTTGTATCGTACTGAGTTCCTTTATATGGGGCGCGATCAAATGCCAACAGAGGATGAGCAATTTGAAGCTTATAAAAAAGTTTTGGAAGCAATGGGGAATAAACCTGTTGTCATTCGTACCCTCGATATTGGAGGGGATAAGGAGCTGACATATCTTGATATGCCAAAAGAGCTTAATCCTTTCTTAGGGGTCAGAGCGATCCGTCTCTGCTTAGAGCGTCAAGATATTTTTAGAGTGCAACTCAGAGCGCTGTTACGTGCGAGTGTATTCGGTAACCTGAAGATTATGTTCCCTATGGTAGCGACGCTTGATGAATTGCGGCAAGCTAAGGCTATTCTTGTGGAAGAAAAAGATAAGCTTTCGGTTGACTCCATTGCCGTTTCTGATTCCATTGAAGTGGGGATGATGGTTGAGATTCCTTCAACTGCAGTCATCGCTGATCGCTTTGCGAAGGAAGTAGATTTCTTTAGCATTGGTACAAACGACTTGATTCAATATACGTTAGCTGCTGATCGCATGAATGAGCGCGTTTCTTATCTTTACCAACCCTATCATCCAGCGATCTTGCGATTGGTTCATACCGTCATTCAAGCCGCTCATAACGAAGGAAAATGGGTAGGAATGTGTGGAGAGATGGCTGGTGATCATGTGGCGATTCCCGTCCTACTTGGATTAGGACTTGATGAATTTAGCATGAGTGCTTCTTCTATCCTACCTGCACGTAGTCAATTGAAAGGCTTGTCAGGAGAAAATGCTAAACGTTTAGCCACTGAGGTTCTGGATTTTGATACCGCTAATGACGTTGAGGTATTTGTGAATAAGACCGTTCAATGAATAATGAGTGAATAAATAAATGTGATAAAAAGCTATAACCATTGAAAAGAGTGATACACGCCCATATATGTTGGGAGGTATCACTCTTTTTTGACACTCTTACGAATACATATAAAAAGACATGCCTTTTAAATAACGCTCATAAATTAACTTTAGAAACCTACTTCGCTTTCCGCGGGCAACGCTTCCGACACACAGGATGTGTTAGCCAAAGTTCCTCTTAGTGTTCCACTATTGTGATACACTAAGGATTTTCAACTGTTGCTTTTCCCGCAGGAGTCTTCATAGGTTGCTTCCGCTAATGTTTATGTTTGCATCAGAGGAAATTAGCTGCCCTTTTTTAGCTGTTCGTTTTCGTCAAGGAATGGCAGTGTTGACATTCAAACGGACGAAAGCGAGCATTCTGAAGCGAGGGAAGGTATCGATTAAGGAACTTCGGTTAAATTCGGCACATCTAACACCGAAGCTAGCACGTCCTATGTGTCAAAAAAGAGTGATACTTACCAAGAAGTATTGGTGAGTGCCACTCTTTTTAATGATTGGGTTTCATACATTTTTTCCAAAAAGGATTATTTCAAGATATCCTTAAAGGATCTTTTTACCTTATCGACAACATAGCTGCTGCCGCGTAGATTATTGGAATGTTGATTTTGAACATTTTCGATCATCATGGAAATTAATAATCTAGGATTTTTGGAATTGTAGGCGACAAACCAACCGTCATCCTTCCCTTGAGTTCCTTGCTTTTCTTTATGCTCTGCAGTACCTGTCTTGCCAGCTAGTGGTGGTACTCCTGGGATTTGTGGCAAATAGGCGGTGTCTGATGGTCCTGTGATCTCTAGATCCTTGGAGATCGTTTGTGCATTGGTTGCGGAGAGTACATTTTTCTTCCAATAGCTAGGCGTGTGAGACGTGTTATTATTTAAATTCATAAGTAATTGTGGCTTGATGATATTGCCCTTGTCAACGAAAGCTGAGTAATCTAACGCAAGCAATAATGGATTAACCAGCAATTGTCCTTGACCGTATCCTGAATTGGCAAGCAAGCCTGTATCACTTATTTCACTGTTAGCTATCTGTGAGTTTTTTATAGCATAGGGGAAAGGAAGCTTTTCATTAAATCCAAAATTTTTCATACCTGATGTAAAGTTATCTATCCCTGTTTTGAGAGCGACCTGCGCAAAGTAAATATTGTCTGAAACGGTTAAAGCACTTTTGAGATTCACTTCGGGCAGAGAGTCTTCACGAGTGATGTGAAAATCACCTTTCCAGGAAGGATCACGCCATGTAAGCCCGTTGATCTTGATCGTTGTATCGGGTATGATGGCTTTTTGTGTTAGTGCGATGCTGGCGGTTAACGGTTTTTGTGTTGATCCTGGAGCATAAGTTTGCGTAAAACGATTTAAAAGCGGGTTGTTTGGGTCTTTAAGCAATTGTTGATAATTAGCGGTGCTGATGCCAAGAGAAAAACTATTAGGATCAAAGGCAGGTGTGCTGACCAATGCCAAAACGTCACCTGTTTTTGGATTGATGGCAGTTGCAGCGCCAGAATCTCCATTCATATGCTTATAAATGGTCTCTTGGACAGATCGATCAATGGTTAATTGTAGATCCTTCCCATTTGTCGGGTCTTTTTTGGCAATGGTTTTAATGGGATTATGATTACTGTCAGTGAGAATAATTTCTGCGCCGTCTCTCCCGCGAAGTTGATCTTCATATAGGAGCTCTAAACCGTTTTTACCGACGATAGAAGAATCTGTATAGCCTTGGCCTTTATTTTTATCTAACTGCTCTTTTGTTATTGAGCCAACATAACCAATGAGGTGCGAGCAGGCTTGACCACATGGATACACACGGGCAGGTATCGATTGGATGAGAACGCCTGGAAGATTCCGTGCTTTATCGATAAGATCTGTTTGATCTGCCGAAACCGTTTTAATTGGAACAAATGATTCAGGTGTTACCCATGAAGCGCTTAGGGCATTAGTAATAGTAGCGGTCGATGTCGCTAACAGGTTGGCAAGCTTAGCCTTGGTATCTTCATGTCCTTCTAATTTTGCAGGGAAAATCCCGATTTGTGATGCCTGACCATTCATAGCGAGGGGCTGTTGATTGCGGTCTACAATCTCGCCGCGGGTTGATTCAAGGGTTTTGACATTTATTAAAGCATCCTTTTTGAGACCCGTTAGGATCATGGACGGTTGCCAATCGACTTTCCACGTAGTAGCGTGGTCTTTTATTGTCTTTTTCAATACGGCTTTATTAGAGTAAGAGAGATGACCAGCAACTGTATTCATAGTGACATGATAGGTGTAGTGTGTTGAGTTAATATCATTGGGATATTTTTCTTTTTTAGGTTTAGAGAAGCTGACCTTTAAATTTTGCATTTCAATGCCATCATAAATTGCTTTATAGCGTTTAACAAATTTTTTTTGCGTAATGGTTTTTTGGGCATGGGGTGTTAATTGAGTGTACATTTTTTTATAGTCTTGGTTGTTCCATGCCTTGGTGAATTTAGTGAAAACGTCGCTAGGTTCTGCCTTTTTATCTGAACAGGAGCTAAGTAAGACAGCACCGAGAATGACAAGGGATAGCAGCATAAATCTTTTTAAATTCATGAGGACCTCCTTAAATTACTTTATTATGTATATTTAATGAATAAAGATGAATGATTACTAGAATTTCATTAAACACCTTGCCTTCATTATAGTAGAAAGATTATAATTTGAGTAATTATTTACGTTGAAAATTTATGAAAAGAACGAGTTGAGCATAGGGGGAAAACAGTGAAAAGGGGTATTTGGCGTCTATGCTTCGTTTTAACTTTTCTTATTTTGATTGAAGTCATTGTCTACAATTGGTCGGATCATAAGATAGTGATCGGTTCAGGAGGTTTAGATGACAAATCTTCTCATAGTATTGTACCAAGTGGCAGAAGTGAAAAGGTAAAGCCCATGAATGTGCCACTCATACAACAGTTTCCCGAACTGCCTCGCGGTTGTGAAGTGACAAGTTTAGCGATGTTACTAGGGGGCGCAGGGATAAAGATAGATAAAATGACACTTGCTGATCAAGTCAAAAAGAATCCCACACCTTATAAGGAAATAAAGGGTGAAATTTATTATGGAGATCCTAATAACGGATTTGTTGGAAATATGTTTAACATAAATCAGCCGGGATTAGGTGTCTATCATCTACCGATTTTTCAATTGGCTAAGCGATATCTCTCTGATCGGGCAATTGATTTAACTGGACATGGATTTAGTAAAGTGGAGGAGCAACTGAGCAAAGAGAGGCCTGTTTGGGTGATCATATCCCCAAATGAACAGCCTGTTCCGGAAGAACAATGGCAGATATGGCATACAGAAGATGGACCGATTAAAATTACTTACCAAGAGCATTCGGTTGTGTTGACTGGCTATGACCAAAACTATGTTTATTTTAATGATCCATTAGCTTCTACTAAAAATAAGCGAGCACTTAAAACGGATTTTATTGCTGCGTGGAAGCAATTTGGTTCTCAGGCGATTTCTTACAATTAATCCATAGCGCTTATGTGGTTGACAATGATAGTATTGAGCGAAATGGGAAAGTGAATTATTAGGAGAGATTCTGATGGCTGTCACATTAAAAAATGATTGGAACGATATCCTAAAGGAAGAATTCCAAAAGGATTACTATTTGTCTATTCGTGAGTTTTTAAAACAAGAATATGCCTCGCAGACCGTTTATCCGGATATGCATCATATATTCAATGCACTGCATTACACGGCGTATGAAGATGTCAAGGTGGTCATTTTGGGACAGGACCCCTACCATGGTCCAGGTCAAGCCCATGGGCTGAGTTTTTCCGTGCAAAAAGGTGTGCAGCAGCCCCCATCCTTACAAAACATTTTTAAAGAGCTTCAGATGGATCTTGGATGCGCCATTCCTACGCATGGTAATCTTGAAAAATGGACACGAGAGGGTGTTCTTCTGCTCAATACGGCTCTTACTGTAAGAAGGGGCGCAGCGGCGTCTCATAGGGGAAAAGGATGGGAGCTTTTAACAGATAAAATTATTCAACTGCTCAATGAGCGTGATAGACCTGTTGTGTTTATTTTGTGGGGAAGGCATGCTCAAGAGAAAGAGGCGTTGATCGATACGATGAAGCACTTTATCAAAAAATCTCCCCATCCAAGCCCGTTTTCGGCGAACGGTGGCTTTTTTGGCAGTCATCCTTTTTCCTATGCTAATGCGTGCTTAAAAAGCATAGGAGAGCAGGAGATTGACTGGCAGATTGATTAACTATTAAAAAGGGGGATTATCAAATCGTGGATGTCTGCGATTTTTTCTTTTTATTTGAATCAAAGCTTTGGTGAATGGAAAGAGGTTAGTGTTATACTACAATAGAAATGAGGAGGAGGTTGGTAAAAATGAAAGCAATTGTCATTAATGAATATGGGGATCGTAGCCAGTTGAAGGAAATTGAATTCCCAACGCCGATGCCTAAGGATAATGAGGTTTTAATAGAGATTCATGCAACGTCAATTAACCCGATTGACTGGAAGTTACGAGAAGGTTATTTGCAGGAAGGAGTGCCACTTCCCTTTCCTATTATATTGGGTTGGGATGCCGCTGGAATTGTCAAAGAAGTGGGTTCAAAGGTTGAAAAATTTGCTGTGGGAGATCGTGTGTTTACTCGCCCTCCGTTGACAGAGCGAGGTACCTATGCAGAATATATCGCAGTGGATGAAGCGGTTGTTGCAAGCATTCCTCAAAATATCAGCTTTGTTGAGGCGGCGGCTGTACCTTTAGTTGGGTTGACTACTTGGCAGAGCTTGGTCGACTTTGCGGAGATTAAAAAAGGTGATCAGGTACTCATTCATGCTGGAGCGGGCGGTGTCGGTAACGTGGCTATTCAAATTGCTAAAGCTAAAGGCGCTAAAGTCATTGCTACCGGTAGTGCTAAAAACCAGGACGTTATTAAACAGCTTGGGGCCGATCATGTGATCGACTATAAGACGACAAAATTAACGGATGTCCTAAGTGATGTGGACATTGTTTTCGATACTGTTGGTGGTGAGGCTCAGGAAGAGAGCTTGGATGTGCTTAAGCCTGGTGGTGTTCTTGTATCGATTGTTCAGCCAGCGAATGAAGAAAAGGCAAAGCAGAAAAATATCAAAACAGGTGTGGTATTTATGCAACCAGATGGTGAAGAGCTCGCTCAGATTGCTGACCTGATGAAGAATGGGGAGCTTAAACCTTTGATTGGTGAGATACTGCCTTTTAGTGAAGAGGATTTGCGAAAGGCTCATGAAATTAGTGAGAGTAACCATGCCAAAGGGAAAATCGTCATAGAAATTAAGAAGGATGAGTAGAGGTAACGGTCAGATTTAGGTAATTTCAAGGAAATGGTTTACTGAGACTAAGAGCAAAGATTTTACGATTGCTTAGGGTGTCGATAATGTGCTCCGGAGCTAGAATGGAAGAGCAGTTTGTTGTGATGAATCAATAAAGGATTAAGCTTATTATGATGCGTATGATCTTAGTCCCAATCCATAGTATGGTCGACAGTACGACTAAGCCGTTTGGCTTGGTCGTTTTTTGTTGTTTTAGGCTAGCTTTTGTACCTCTTCTTTCTACTTTTAACCTATCTAAAGAATGTAGAAAAAATAATGAGAAATATGAGAAAAACCCCTATAGGTGTTTTTAATTATGTATATTAAGAACATATCATCCATAAATATATAAAAAATTTCTAATTATAGATAAATTTAGTGAATTGAAAAGGAGGGTCATGATGGGGGTACAATTCTTGTTAGAAGTGGACAATTTACATACATATTTTTTTACAAAATCAGGTGCTGTAAAAGCTGTGGATGGCGTGAGTTTCGTCATAAAACCTGGAGAAATTTTGGGCATAGTGGGAGAGTCAGGATCAGGAAAAAGCATCACTGCTCTATCGATTATGGGATTAGTTCCAAATCCTCCTGGGCGCATTATTGAAGGCAAAATTTATTACAATGGCGAGGATTTAATCCAAAAATCTGAGAAGCAGATGAGGCGCATTCGTGGCAATAAGATATCGATGATTTTTCAAGATCCAATGACTTCGCTTAATCCAGTTTTTACTATAGGTCATCAATTGATCGAGACTGTGCGTGCACATCGAGACGTTAGCAAAAAGCAGGCGGAGGACCGTGCTTGTGAGTTACTCACTCTGGTTGGGATTTCCGACCCAAAGCAGCGTTTGAAGAATTATCCTCATGAGTTTAGCGGTGGCATGCGACAGCGTGTGATGATTGCTATGGCACTGGCTTGTGATCCTGAGCTATTAATCGCTGATGAGCCGACGACAGCGCTAGATGTCACTGTTCAAGCACAAATTCTAGAGCTCTTAAAACAGCTTCAAGAGGAACTGGGAATGGCGATTATTATGATTACTCACGATCTAGGGGTGGTAGCTGAAATTTGTGATCGTGTGATGGTTATGTATGCAGGGAAACAGGTTGAATTTACTGATCACATTTCTCTGTTTGATCACCCTAAGCATCCTTATACCTGGGGACTCCTTGGCTCTATACCCAAAATAGAAAAAGAAAAGAAACGGTTGACGGCTATAGCGGGTCATCCTCCAGATTTACAACACCTACCTCAAGGATGTCATTTTGCTGATCGTTGCAAGCAAGCAATGGATCAATGTAGATCTCATGAGCCGGTATTAAAAGAGATAAGCTCTAATCACCTTGTGCGCTGTTTGCTGTACGAAGACAAAAAGGTGGGATTGACATGACAACATTGCTGGAAGTGAAAGATTTAGAAAAGCATTTTCCAATTACTAAAGGAACGGTTATTCCTCGTGAAATGGGTGCTGTTAAAGCGGTTGATGGGGTTTCTTTTAAGGTTGAACAAGGGAAAACGCTCGGCTTAGTTGGAGAAAGTGGTTGTGGAAAATCGACAACAGGAAGAACCATTTTAAAATTAACTGAACCAACAGGGGGTCATATTTATTTTGGTGGTCAGGATATTACTCATTTAAAGGGCAATAAATTGCGACGGTTACGTCAGGATATGCAATTGATCTTTCAGGATCCCTTTGCATCTTTAAATCCGAGAATGACCGTGGAGCAAATCATTGCTGAACCGTTGAAGGTGTTCGGCGTTCATGGGAAAGAGCGACGGAAAAGGATCAGTCATTTACTCGAAGTGGTTGGACTGAGTGCCTATCATAAAGAGCGTTATCCCCATGAATTCAGCGGAGGTCAGAGGCAAAGGGTGGGTATTGCTCGTGCCTTGGCACTAGAGCCTAAACTCATCATTTGTGATGAGCCTGTTTCAGCGCTAGATGTTTCCATTCAGGCTCAAGTTGTCAATCTGATGGAGGACTTGCAGAAGGAGTTTGGGCTGACCTATCTGTTTATTGCCCACGATCTTGGAGTTGTGCATCATATCAGTGATCAGGTGGCTGTCATGTATTTAGGTGAGATTGTAGAATTTGGGAATTATGATGAGATTTATGCTCATCCTAAACATCCTTATACTCAAGCCTTATTATCGGCGATTCCAGAGGCGAGTCCCCATCGTAAGAAAGAGCGTATTGTCTTAAAAGGGGATGTGCCAAGTTCGTCTGATCCACCAACGGGCTGTAAATTTCATACATGTTGTCCTTTTGCGGAGCAGCGTTGTCGACTCGAAAAGCCGGTCATGAAGATGGTTTCACCAACCGGACAAACAGCGGCTTGCCACTTTGTTGAGGAGGTGAGTGAAGTAGGGTAAGCAAGTGCTCCATTACGTTGTTTTAAGCACTTGATGATCCTACGTTAGACTCTTTGCGTCATCGATACTCTGAGCAAAGGATGATTGCTCTAAAATGATGCACGAAACAAAGTAGAAATAAAACGTCGACTTTTTATTATTTGGGATCTGTTGGAACTGTCATGTGACCTTCAAATACATCCTATTAAGTTTAGTTTTTCTAATCAAGGGGGGAACAGTAATTGAAAAAAAAGCAGTTTGTTATGATTTTTACACTTATCGTGTCTGTGTTGTTAATTATTGCGGGATGCAGTAGTGGGAAAGATGCTGCAACACAGGATAATGGTAATGATGGTGCAGTAACCGCTGGTGATAATAGTAAAAGTAGTGGAGAAAAGACACTTATTTTTGGACGCGGAGCAGACTCTGTACAACTGGATCCATCCAAGGTAACAGATGGTGAATCGTTGTATGTCACGAATCAAATTTATGATACGCTCGTTCGTTATAAGCAGGACAATACTGAGGTGAAACCTGCTTTAGCAACGGATTGGACAACCAGTGATGACGGAAAGGTTTGGACGTTTCACTTGAGAAAAGATGTCAAGTTTCATGATGGAACA
>Ga0154003_1000195_pt1 | contig 18527 bp, 18 predicted proteins | sample TSFL087MetaG_FD_104679 | JGI IMG/M metagenome (GOLD analysis project Ga0154003, IMG submission 104679) | Attine ant fungus gardens microbial communities from Florida, USA - TSFL087 MetaG | ecosystem: Host-associated > Fungi > Mycelium > Unclassified | place: USA: Florida, Lake Talquin State...
CGCAACGCGCCAGGCGGCAAAGCCCGCCGGTTGTCAAAAGCCAGGCCCGAGTCTTTGAGCGTTCCCACGTCGGCCCAGCGCGCCGAGCCGTGAGTCACGCGCTGTGTGACGCGGTAATAGGGAATCGCCAGGGTCGATGTTTCGAGGAGACCGATGAGGATACAGACGATTACGATGAGCAGGATATGTGGGCGGAAATCGAGATCCACGCGGAGGAGCATCTCGCCGATCTGGCGCCAGATGAAGGCGGAAGCGACGCCGGCAGACACGAGGGCGACTCCCTGGCCGGCGTCGCGCAGCAGCCGCAGCCCGGCCTGATATGAGTCCAGGTACAGGGCGCTCGCCGGGCGCGGAATGCCGTAGCGGACGTCCCATTGTTTGAATAATCGGTCGAGTGACATAACTGGATAATTTGCCTCTTGGTCTACTTAAGCGATCGCAATCGCTCGGAGCTCCACCCGAGCGCGATTACCTCCGCTTCCCGCGCGAACGGCGCGGGCACGGTCACGCCCTGCAGCCGGTCGGCGACATAGAGCTTCGCTTCGCCTTTGTCCGAAGTCTCGTCGGGCAGGCGGACGATCAGCGCGGGCCCATACTCCGGCTTGTCGGCGATCGAGACGATTTCGATGGCCGGAGGGGTCAGGCGATAACGCACCGCGAGTGCGCCGTAGGCTGACATGAGGGTTCCATTCGCATTCGTGAATTGGAGGCCGGGCGGCAGAAGCCCCTTTTGCGCGGCGCCACTGAGCAGATCGCGCACGGCGACAGGCGTGCGCTGATTGAGTTGTTCGGTTGCGACATACAGACTCGCCGAGAGCGCGAGCGCCGTCGCTTCTCCGATCCGATCCGCCGTGCGCGCCACCTCACTGTCCATCGTCGTGGCGACAGAGGAAGAAACAGCCGCCGGCGGCCGTCCGGCGCCGCCCTGTTCCGGACGCAGGCTGACGCGAGGATCTACGGCGTGAACGCCTCCCGCATAGAGCGCGAGGAGCAGCGCGGCGACGATTGCCAGTGAGGTCAGGCCGACGATCATTGCTGGTGACAGGTTGCGATGTGAAAGATGTCGTATACTCATGGCGTTGCGACTGACCCTGCAATTGTTAGAGATGATCTTGTGATCATCGTGATGCGCAGCGGCGTGGACGAATGAATAAACGGCGCCCGACGACTCCCACTATGACCTTCAGGCGGCTTGCTCTAACACACAGCCTTCGCTCTCGAATGCCCACTTCACCCACTCCTCGATCTGCGGATCGGGAGCGCGCACCGCGAACTCCATTCTCGCCAACCCCTGCCGCAAATTGAGTAGCTCCTTGCGCCTCTTGCCGAGAAAGCACAAATGCTCATCGATCACGCCGGCGGTGAGACGCTCAGCGTCGGCCGCGAGCAGGGCCTCCATTAAATCTATAGACTCGCGCAGCCCCGGCTTATCTCTGACCGCCGGCATGTCGCGGCGGATGCAGCCGATGAGCTTCGCGACTTCGCGCACCAGGCCGGGCGAAGCCTCCGGGAAGCGCGCCCGCAAAATCCTCACCTCCTCGCGCGGCGTGGGCGGGTCGAGCCACGTGTAAAGGCATCGCGACCGCAGCGGCGCCGACAGATCGTGCCGGATGTCGTTCGAGAGCAAAATGACTATCGGCCATCTCTTGGGGTCGCGTACGCCGACGTCGCCGAAGCGCGGGACATGGGCAACGCCGCGTCCGAGCAACTGCAACAGCATGTCCTCGACCTTCCCGGTCAACTTATCGGACTCGTCAATAATTAAGACCGACGTGTCTTCGTGAAGGCCCGCGTACTCGAAGGCCCCCAGCGCCTCGCCTAAAATCAAATATTCTCTGGTGAACTGCCTCGCCTGAGCCTCTTTCAGCCCCGTCCCCGCCGCCAGCTCCTGCCTGACCATCTGGGTCTGCGCTTCCCGGTCCCATGAATAGAGGACGTCGGCGATGGTCAGGTCATCCATCCCCTGCAAGTAGAAGGTCGTCAAGTTGCAAGCCCGCGCCAGGGCCTCTGCCAGCGCAGTCTTCCCGCCGCCGCGGGGACCCTCAATGAGCAGAGGCTTGCGGCTGCGCAGCGCGTGACTGAGGTCGATGAGCAACTGCTCCTGGATGACGTAGCCCGACCGCGCGAGCATCGACGCCAGGGCGCGGAGTCCCTCGCGCTCAACCACCCGGCGCGGGTCAACGCTTTCTCTCGTTGGATCTTTCAGTAACATCCGAAATACTCGACTCTTTCAACACAGTCTCGGCGACTTGCCGCAGCTCCGGCGTCATGCGGGGAAGCGCGGTCCTGATCTGTTCTGGCGATCCATTGGTGAGCAGCTTCACCAACTCGTCATCACTCAACGATGAATCGACGCCGTTATTAGCGACCGGCTGCGGGTCAACCCCGCGGATCTCCTTGGGCAGATCAGTAACGAGCACGAACGCCGGCGCGCCGGCGGGCACTTCTACAAACTCGCGGCGGCCGGTCACGCCCTGGCTCAGAAGCAATTCCGGCGCGACCGCGCCAGGCAGAACGACTGTTGTCGAGTTTCCGCGCGCGAGCGCGGCCTGCCCGAGAGAGACAGCGGCAGTCGCCGCGCGCGACAAAACCCGCGCCCAGCGGCTGTTGACCTGTCTTCGCTTGCCACGCAGTCCGGGCGCGCCGTCAGATCCGAGCGCGTCTCCGGACAACTTCACGAATCTTCCAGAACCCGGATCGATGAAACCGGTCAGGCTTATGTAGGCCCTATCAAGTTCACTTCCTGCCTGCCGGCCGACCAGGATCGTTCCCTTTTTCATCGCCCAGCCGTCTCCCCTTAGGTCGCGCGTCAGCTCGAATCGCGCGAGCGACGGGCGCAGTGTGTAGATCGCGCCCAGAGTCCGAACCGGCAGCAGCGCGCCGAAGGGCGGCAAGGCGACTGTCTTTTCCAGTGTGGGCGTAGTCGCCGGAGGCGCTCCGGCCGGGGCGCGGGCGAAGTCTGGCAAGGGGGGCTGCTTCGATGGCGATGCGACGGGCTTCTGAACTGTGGCGCATCGAATCGAACGCTCGGTGTTGCGCCCGGAGACTATCTCTGAAGGCTTCGCCAGCGCGCTGGTAAAAGAGAAGCCATGCGAGTTCGGCGCCGAGGCGCTCTCGACGCCAGCCACTGTCCCGCCTAGTTGATCTGTCACAGGGGCTGTGTCGCGCGCGGCGCCGGCTGTCGGCGCAGTCGCGGGAGCGGCCACAGGAGAGGGAGCGGGAGCAGCATTGCTCCCGCCGCGAACCTCGGCGATCGCCTGCGCCGTCACGTCCTCGGCGTCGCGAGCGGTCGCCTGATCGGTCTGCGCGCTCCGGTCGCGCACCGCCAGATCGATCTTCTTCTTGCCGCCGCCAATCCAGAAGAAGAGTCCAATGATGGCGAGCGCAAGCGTCGCCAGAATGACAACGCCGCCGAGGAACCTGCCCCACTTGGCGCCGACAGTCTTTGGCTTTTCCTCTTCCGGCGGGCAAGAAGCTTCAAGATCGACGCGCGTCAGTTGGGGAAAATCATCCCCATGGATATTCGAGGAGATCGGGTTCGAGACATCGACGCCGTGATAACCATTGGTCTCGAAAGGCTTCTTCTTCATCATTAACCTCCGTTGTTTTTCGCTTTTCGCGCGTCATTTTTCAATAGAGGCTATCGCCGGCTCATCAGCGGCGGCTGTATGACCTACGGCGACGCGTAGCCGCTGCCTGGCGCCGAGAATCGGCGCTTCGTAGACGATCGCGTAATAGACCGTGCCCCGAGCGGGGATCAGCTCGTCTATGGCCGAAGTCGAGGTGGCGAGCTTCCGGACCAGGGTTGCAGTTACGAGCTTGCCCCCGCCGGTGACTGTCTCAATAGATATTTCCGGTTGCCCGGGAACGATCCTCGCGGCGGTCTTCTTTGTGTTGCGAACCGCGAAAAGAGCCAATTGCGAGCGGCTATCCAGGTCGCGTATGGGCAAGACCGAAATTGAGAGGCCATGCGCGCCGTCGCCCCACTTTTTGAAACTCTCGGGGGATTTCTTCGCCTGAGCCAGCGCTGCGCCGGCCACATCATCGAGGTCGATCTTCTTCGAGTCTGACTTCTCGGGAGGCTGTGACTTCAAACCTGATTCTTCAGAAGGCTGTGATTTCAAGCTCGACTGCTCAGGCTGTGACTTCAGGGCTGACTCTTCAGCCGGCTCTTCAGCCGACTGTTGCGCCGATTTTCCGGAATGCTGCGAAGTTGAGCGGAGGGCAGGCTCGGCGGCGCTCTGAGACTGAACCATCCGAAGAGACGCGGTCGCCCGCCGCCTCTCATCGGAGCCGCTTTCGAGGTTGACCGCCAGCCCTGCGGCCCGTCGCGCCGCTATGACCTCATTGCGGTCGTAAGTCACCACCACGCGATGCGCTTGCTCGGCGAGTTGAGGAACCGGATAGAAGAGAAAGGTAATTACCAGCCCGCTCGTCATCTGCACGATCACCGAGGTCGCCGGGGCGCGCCTCGCTTGAGCCATCGTCGTCGGAGAGCTGAAACCGTCGCCCGGACGCACGATGACGAAGCGGTCAGTCTCCTTCGTGGGAGACTCTTCGACCGTCACCAGGTTGCTGTTTCCGGGAATAATATTGAAGAGCTTGTCGGAGGCAGGGAACTCGATAATTGTCGCCCCGTTCGGCGAAAGCCCGAGCTTGACGACCGGGTTCTGGTTCCCGCTCACCGCGACATTGGCCTCGCCCGACAGGTAGTCTACCGGCGCCCGTTCGACGGCGTAGACCGACCCTGCCGGCTTCTCGTCTGAATGTTTAACGTCGCGCTTGCGCCCCTGCGCGCCCGCTGAGATGGCAAGAGCGCCGACGATCAAGATCGCCATCACATTCTTCTCTGCATGAAGCATAGTGTTCTCCCGTTGTCCGAGTTCAGAGCTACTGATTGGCCGATACATCGGCGCCTACAGGCGCTCCTAACTCTTTGTTGTCGAACCTGGCGACCAGGAATCCGGAGCGCAGGTTGCGATCCGCGCGCCGCTGCGGATCGGCCACGAGCTTGAGCGTCAGGCTCAACTGGCGCGTCTCTTGTTGAGCGGCGCCCGCGATCACCTTCGTGATCTCCTGCTTGCCGATGACGCGCACTGTGTAGGGATCCGCCCCATCGACTGAAATGTCTTGCGGCGTCCAGACCGCTTGCCACGATTCGGCCCGCTGTTTGTCGAGGACGCCTGTCTGTTTGAGGTAGCGGGCGAATAGAAGGGCGCTGTTCGGAACCATCATTCGCAGCGCCCGTTCTATGTCGCGGGGGCGGGTGGCGGGATCGACCTGACAGATCGCCTTGACGAATTCTCCTGCGAGGTATTGTTTGTCCGCGTTGGTGAGTTTGTCCGGCCCCAGTTTCACGGCCTCCGTCTCGCCGTATTCGCGGTCATTGATCATCAGGACTCTGCCCGAGGAACGATCGACGACAATTCGATCGGGCCGCCGCCAGTACTGGTAAACATTGAAGCCGAGACTTGCGACCAGCAGCAGCGCGAACAGTACGCCCATCCACGACAGGCTCAAAATAGTTCGGACGTCCGCCGGATCGCGGTGAAGCGCCACAGGATGCGTGATCGCCTCAAACACTCCGGGTCTTTGAACGCTAATCGGATCGGCTTCAACAGAACTCACTTCGACTCTCGCAGCCGGTTTAACAGCAGTAGACTCTTTCATGTGAAGACTCCAAAGTCAGAAATACCGCCACCAGCCCACGCATGAGGAACACCCCAAGCGCGCGTAAGTCCTCCTCACTGACCTTTAACTCCAGATTCATTTCTCTGATGTTCCGCTCGGCGAATCGCTCCAGAGATGCACCCAGGTCCGATAGTCCGTCAGTTCCAATGGCTGGGGGCGTCCAATCCACAATCCCACGGAAGAGATATTTGCTGAGCAGGAGCGCCTGATCAGTCGTCATCGCGATCAGCGTGAGACCATTTCCCCCCTCATAGGCATAGCGATCCCTGAAGATCCTGATAAACTCCGCGAATTCAAGATTCCTTGGGTAACTCTTCATGCCACCCCCACTACAAAGCGCCGGGATGAAGGACTGGAGAAACTCGATCTTTTCTTCCCGACGATTTCGTCAAAACCCTCGAAGCGCCCCCTATTCCGGTCGAGCTTCAACACCCAGCCGATGAGGCCTTTCGTGAGGAAAAGCCCCAGACCGAGCATGTCCTCCTCGTCAACCTCGACGGCCGCGCCGACATCGCTCCTGCGCGAACGCCGGTCGGCGAACTCTTCAAGGAACTTACCCAACGCGGGATGATCCAGAGCGTCACTCGATCTGGCCACTTGCACCCACTCGACCAGCCCCTGCGCGAGGAACTCGCCGAGAGTCCGCAACTCCTCATCCGTCACCACGAGCGCCGGGCCCCGTTCAGTCCTGCGAGCGTAGCGATCGGCAAAGCCCTCAATAAACTCACTCAACTCAGGGTACTCAGACATCGGTAAACCTCCATTCGACTGCTGCGATAAACAATCTACGTGCCAGATCGCCAAGGGCTGCCAATAGAGCGGATTCTTGATTCGAATGTTGATCTGAATGGCTTCGCTTCGCGGCCTATAGGCATAGTTTTCGGCGCCGTTCGGAAGTGATGGCGCCGCATGTGTCACTATGGCGTTCGATAGGAACGCGGGCGTTACTATATGTTGTGAGGAGCCCTGGCTCGTTCTAATGTCGTTTTCGGCAGAAAAATGCCGTTTTCGGCAGAAAATGCCGAAAACGGCATTTCAGAAGCGAGAGTTCAGCGCCGGAAACGGCGCCATTTTCGGGGCCGTCCAGGTAGTCCCTACAATGTCAGCGACGGGCGAATGATCCGAGAGAGTTTTGATCCGCAGGCGATGGCCACGCCTGCGTGACTATCTGCTTCGAATGTAAATTGAGCGCGTGGAGCGGGGCGGCTGAGAGACTTCGCCAGCGGCCGCGGGAGCGCCGGAATGGAGACTATCAGCATGTCGCTGAGGCGTTTTGTCTTTCCCTCGCACGGAAGCAGTTCTGCCGGAAGGATTATTCACGGCTTGGGCGCGGCGGAGGGCGTGCGACGCAGGCAAAAACCTGCCGACGCTGAGCGCGGCAAGCCCCAACTCGCCCTTCGTAATACGCTTGTCGTTGTCGAGATCAATCGACCTGTTGAGGGCATAGACGCGCGGCTTTTTGGAGGAGTCTACCACGACCGCCTCGTCGCCCCCCTCGACGATTGAGCCGCGGAAGACGGCCATGTAGACGTCGGGCAAGGTGTTCAGCCGGCCTTTGAACGGTTCGAGATACCTTTCGACGAGGCGCAATTGATCCAGAGGGCTCATCCGCCTTATTGCTTCGGTGGTCGTCCCCATTCGGCGCGCGGTGGCCTCGATGAATTGCAGCAGGCCGCTTGCCGTTTGTCCGGGAAGAGGATTGCGGGCGGCAGGATTGAACAGAGACTCGCTCGCCATGACATTGAGTAGCCAGGCGGGTTGTGTTTGAAGCCGCGAGGCTACCGCCTGCAATTCAATCCAGAAGTTCGGTTGGCCTCGCAATATCTCGGCTAGGTTTCGTCGCGCACTGTGATACTTGGCCTCGTTGCGCGCAAACAGCCGTAATAATTGATCCTCAGCGGCTTGCCGATCCTGCGCGCCGGCCGCCGCCGGCGCCGCGAGAGCGAGTGATGCGGCGATTGCGGCCGATCTCAGTTTGTTCATGATTGCTTTCATCGCTCGCTCGCTTCCGCAAACGCGGGGCCAGATGAAACCGCCGTGGCACGTGAATTGACTAGGATACGAATCGAAACCGCCCATCTTGATGCGGGGCGCCTGATGCCCCGGCAGGGAAGGGTAAGAGGACAATCTTTCTTTATCGACATCTTCAAAGAAGGAGAGCTTATGAAGAGCTTTGAATGGATTCGTGCGCAAACGAGCGATTGCAGGGTAGATAACGAGATTCTCGAAAGTTCGCGCGCAGCACGTGCGGGCAATCGAGCGATCCAACTCGCCGTCGTCATCAGAGCCGTCGAGCCGGCGTTGTTGTTGTTGGCGACCCTCTTGCTGATGAGCGCCTCTGCGCTCGCAGAGACGCCTGGAGGCAATATTTTCGGCCAGGACGATCGGGTCATCGGTTCGGGGGTCAGAGAAGCCATCCGGTGGGGACGGAATCTGCTGTTCCTGCTGGGAGTGGGCGGCATCGGCTGGGGCGCGGTCAATTTCATGACTGAGAAGGCTTATATCAAGCAGTTTATCGGCGGTGGCCTGATGATGAGTTTGGGCGGGGTCGCTTCGCTCATCTATAGCTTCTCACAGGGTAACGCCGTTGATCTCGATACCAATCTTGGCAATTGAGGTGAGAGAAAGATGCGACCACGACCGATCAGACCCAACATCTATCTGCCGGTAGTCAAATTCGGTGTCGTCAGCTCGGACTGGAAGTTCGTGATGGGGGCGGCGCTCATTGGTTACATAGGGCCGTTCCTGCTCGATCTGAGGCTGTCGGGAGTTCCCGTGGAATTGTGGACGGGCCTGCTGGCCGGGACGCTCTCAATCGCCTTCTTTAACTGGGCGCGGATCGGGCGGCGACCTTTTTGGTTGCAGCATAAGATCCGCGCGCTCGTCCAACATCCCCGAGTTCGCCGCGCCTTGCCGCGCGACGAACTGGAGCGTCCCGGGCGGCGATGGATTATTGCCGGGTAGCCGGCTTGATAGTTCTTAACATCATCTCTTCACAGATCGGCTACGTTGAGAGGTAATCATGGACATTGCAGCGGTCATCGGCGGCGTTCTCGCGGCGACCGGAGCGGGCTTCGGCGCAAGGCTCGGCGCGCGCGCGTTGCGCCTGGGTTTCGAGGCTCAGCGTGACCTCAAACAACTGAGGCGGAGCCGGCAAGCGCCGGAACCGATCACTGATCTCGATGAACGAATTGAGCGTCTGGCCCGCCCCGACGGGCGGAGACGAGAGTCATCAATTGTCGGCCTCTATGACAATGTCTTGCGCCATGCAAACGGCGACATCTCGTGCGCCTGGGAGGCGAAGCTGGAGCCGATGATGCTTTCTCATGATCACGTTATCGAGGCGCGCTGCGACAGCCACGCCCGGATGCTTGCGGTGGATAAACCTCCAGGTACCCTCATTCAGTTTCGCTTCTCATCCGGCCCCGATCCCGGGCGCGCGATCCTCAAACATCTTCAAGCAAGAGGCGACGGCTCGCTCACCCACTTTGAAGCCGCGCGCCTGCACGTCAGTAGTTTGGAGTTTTATCAAGCCGCGGCGGACGCTCATCGCTATCGCCAATGTATGCTCTCGGTCTGGGCGCGCATACCCGGCAAACAAAAAGGCGATGATCGAAGCGCCGGGCTGCATGCTTTCATCCCTCGAGCCATAAGTGAGATCAGGAAGAGCGGCCTGGCGAGTATCCCAGCGGCGTTACGCCGAAGTTGGGCGGAAACGGCGGATAACGGCGTAGTCAGCAGGTTAATGAGGGATGAGATGGAGGCAAGGGAGAAGGCTGAGAAGGTCTTTCGACTTGTCGAGCGTGAGTGCCCGCTCGCGCTCAAGCGGCTCGATCGGGACAGGCTGTGGGAAGCCGTCTATCTCGGCCACCGTCAGGATTCGCAATCGGCGCCGATCCTGCCTGATGTGTTCGGGCTCGATATCAGGAACTATCTGTGCGCCGAGACCGTCTCGTGCGAGGGAAATTACGTCATGCACGGCGGCCATCCGGCGGCCGTGGTGTCGCTGCTTACTCCACCGCAACCGTTCGTGACGGCCGACGCGCTGCGGGCGCTCGTGTTCAATCCCGCGCTCAACTTCCGCCACACGATCGTTGTCGAGTATGTCTACCCCGACCAGCGCAAGCTCGCCAAACGCCTCGACCGGCGCATCCGCCAGGTCAGGCGAACCGCGATTCGTGGGGACGGTCGAGTCAAACAGTCGCCCGAGGCGAGAGCGGCGCTTGCGGATCTCGAAACCGTACGCGCTCACATCACCGGCGCGCGTGAGGCGCTCATCGAAATGCGGTTTTACGTCATCGTCTATGGGCCGCCGATCTACGAGTTTCGAGAGAAGAAAGAATCGCTCAGATTTCTCGACCGCGCCTGCGAGCAGGTCATTACCACGTTGCGCCAGATCACGGGCGTGGAGGCGGCGCGCGAAGAGCCGGAATCGTTGCAGGCCCTCTACCCTAAATTGTTGGTCGGCGCCGCGGACTTCAGGCCCACCGGAAGGGAAATCATCGAGGTCGCCGGTAGCCTGGCCGCGCTCGTTCCGGCTGAAGGCTCCTGGGAGGGCGCACACCGCCCGCATATGTTGTTTTCCACCCCGACCGGAAGGCTGCTGGGCGCGGACCTGTTTGATCGCGCCGCCAACCCTTCACCGCTCGCCCTGGCCGTCGGCGCGACCGGCTCGGGCAAATCGGTCTTCGTCGCCTGCATCAGTAACAGCGTATTGGCTTCGGTTCCTGAAGCGCGGGTGAGAGCAATAGACTTCGGTGAGTCCTTCGGCCCGCACGCCGAGGTGGTCGGCGGTCGCCAGTTTCGCTTCAACGTCGCTGACCCGCGGACGATCAACACCTGGGACTTCGAGGGGCTGGAGAGAGGCGAGCCGCCGGATGAGATTCAAATCGCGCTCGTGGTGTTGGAACTGATGTTGCTGGCGCGTGTTAAGCCTGATGATTCCATTGCGGAGGACATCTTGACCACCCTGGTCACTGAGGTCTATCGGAACGAAGTCTCCCGCAACGCTCCCGGCAAACCTAAACACGAGCCGACGCTCTCTCATTTGCTGGCGCTGCTCGAAAGCTACCCATTCGAGAACCAGTTGGTGCGAGATCGCGCCGCAACTCTTCAGTTGGCGCTCGAAAAGTATCGCAATCATCCCTGGATCGATGCCCATACTCATCCGGATTTTGCGGTCGATTCTCCCTATGACGTATATGAGTTGGATTCGTTGGAGAACTTCCCGCAGGACATTCGTGAGGCGATGGCTGGGCGCGTCGCCTCGCGCGTGTTGCGCTCGATCGGTCGGTTGAAGGAGGACGGAACGCGGACGCCGATGCTGCTGGTGGTTGATGAGTTTTGGAAGATTCGCGACAAGTACCCGCGGATCCTCGAAGTTATCAAGCGCGGCGCCCGTCAAGGCCGCAAGGAGAATGTCGTCACGCTGCTCGCCACACAGGCTTACGAAGACTTCGAGGCCCTATACGACATTACAAAAAACGCCGGTGTGAAAATCATCGGCAAACAGATCGGAGACTGTTCAAAGCTCGTGATCGACGCGGGGTTGTCGGAGAACGCGGCGGCCGCAGTGAGCGCGATCCGCAACGTTGCGGGCGAATACGCGCAGTACGTGATAGCGATCGGGTCCGGGCAGGATCAGATCGTCGAGATGATCCGGACGGACCTGTCGCCGGCGGAACTCTGGACGTACACGACCAATCCGAACGAACGCAATGCGAGGGCGCGCGTCCGGGCGCTCAGGCCGGATTGGTCATTGGGAGATGTGATCGAGTGGTTGGCGGCAGTGTATCCGCGCGGGCTGGCGGCAGCCGGACTTGTAGAAATCAATGAGGCGCTGCTCGATCCGCAGGCCGAGGTTTGGGAGAGGTGATGCGGCAAGACCTCGCTCATCGAAAAGCAGTTCGTAGACAGAAGAGTCTCAGTCAATCGAAAAGCGGTTCCAGCTTTTGAGGTCGCAGTTTTTGAGTGTAGATTGCGCGCTCCCCTTCTTACCACAAATCAATTGAAATCAGGGTCTACGCCTCGAGAGGAGAAACATCATGAAATATATCCTCGTCAGCGGATTGCTGTTGTGCATTGTTGGCTCGATCAGTTTCGTTGCCGGACAGGACCGGAAGCGTGAAGAGAAGATATCTACGCAAAAAGCAGAGGCCGCATCAACCAAGGATCAGATAGAAGTGATAAGCGATAGGTTCACCCGGGAAACTACTCTGGCGCTTAAACCGCAAATCCTGCTGGATAAACCGGACCATTTCGTGACTTTGGCGATCAAGACGAAGGTCGGCAAATCCCATGACTTGTACTCTATGGTCTATATAGCTTCGCAGGCCAAAGCGCCTCAAGACTTCGGCGGTAGTGAGACGGCGTTCCTCATTAATGACGAACCGTTGACCTTTGACACCGACTTGGAGGGCGACCGCCCGATATTGTTGGAAGCCAAATACTATATAGAGAAAGACAATATGCCGAGAAAAAAGGCATATATAGGGCATCTCTTTGAACCCCAGTTCAAAAAATTTAGTGAAGCTGAAAAAATCGAAATGAAGCTCGGGGCGTTCGAGACGCAATTCAGTCAGACAGTCATCGCAAACCTGCGTGAATACGCCAGGCTGGTGTTGGAACAATACAAGATTGGCAAGTGAGAGAAACCATGATTGGCGTCGCAGGCGATGAGGAAGAAACTATGAGAAAGAAGTCTTTGTTTTATCAACTTACGCTTGGGCTGCTCATCGGTGTTCTGATCATGCCGGCGCAGTCGGTCCAAGCTCAATGGACGGTATATGATCCGGCGCAATATGTCCTTCAAGTCAAAAAGAAACTTGAAGAGGCGCAACGCCACGTCCAGACGTTCGACAACATGGTCAAGCAACTGACGACACTCAAAGGAGTGTTGGACAAGACCGAAGAACTGGTCGCGAAGCAAAAGAATGCAATAACCACGATGTCGAACATCGGAAGAACAGTGCGCGCATCTTATCAACTAAAGGATCAGCTCGAAGCGATTATCATCTCCCGCATGCGAGCGCTGAAATCCATCGAGAGTCGCTTGCGCAACGGCATCTTCGACCCAGAAGCTGATTTCCGCGACTTCGAGGAATATCTGAGGACTTCCATTGGGCGAAGGAGCCAGGACTCGGTTGCCACCCTGGAAAGGCTCATGCGGATGGATAATACTCTGGAACAAATGCAGAGAGATCTAGAGCGCGTGAGGGCGAGGAAAGCCTGGGCTGAGAATAGGAAGGCAACTGCCCTGGAGAGGCTGAAAAAAGAGGAAGCGAACAATTGCGAGGAATGCGTCGCCGAGACCAATCGAGAGTTGGCCGAGTGCGAGCAGGTGATTGGACAGGCCGAAAGTCAAATCGCACGGCTCAGGGATGAAATCGCGGAACGCTACAAGAAATACAATACCGAAATGGAAGAACGGGTCAAGTTCGGTGAGCAGGTACAATCGATGAACAAAGCCTGGAGCCGGTTCAACGACTCGCTCGACGAACTCCAGAGAACACTCAGCAAATATTGATCTGATCGCGGAAAATCCACATCCCAAAGGAGGCCGTCATGCGCGCGCGCAGGCTCAGGCAAGTTCTACTCATCATCACGCAGATCACCACCGTCATCGCCTGTCTGGGGATGCTCACCCTCGCTCAGGCGCCGGCCCCATCCCCTTCTCCCGCGCCCGCAGCGGGTCGGGCCTGGGGCGATATGATCAGCGCCTTGATCGGCCAGGCGGGCGCTCTTCTGCCGCTCATCCAACAAGAACTCGAAGGCCCCATGTTGCCATGGCTTGAGCGCCTAGCCTGGGGCCTGGCCGCGGTCATTTTCACTTTTACCTTCGCTCGAATGTTTCGCGAGAACGCCGGCGCAGGCGACGATCTCTATTGGTGGTTCGGACGGGTCGTGATGTGCCTGGCCTTGATGGGCAGCGGCCCTGCGCTGATCGAAAGACTCGACACGATCGGGCAGGCCGTCGCCTGGGGCGGGAGCGGGTCGAGCGGCAATAGTGTTTTGTATAAGCTATACAACGACCAGCGCAAGAGCTTTGAAATGGGCTACGCCCGATTCACCAAGGGGTATTTCACCGTCGAACCGACTGGCGAGCGGATCAAACCGCCTCCGGGCGGGGGAGAAGCCGTGCTCGGCGTGCTCCGAGATGTGGTCGCCTCCCCGAAGGACGTCAACAACAAGTTCGAGACTCTCTCGCACGACATGCCGTTTCTCTTCTCGATGCTGAGCTTCGCGCGAGGGATCATCGCCTTCGGAGACCTGTGCCTGATGCTGCTCGGCGGCTTTGTGACGATCGCGGTGAGGTTGGCCGCGCCGATGATGATCGCGGTGGCGATAGACCGCCAACTGGCGCAGAAGATCTCATATCCGTTTCTGTGGGGAGTGATCGTGCTGACCCTGGTCTGGCCGGCCGTCTCACAGTTAATCAGGGCCTTCGCCTACATGGGAGGCAACCTGGCGATGGCCCTGGACGCCAGCGACGCCGTCTACCAGTGGAATCCGCAGATGATGCAGGAGATCATGACCTCGGGCGCCGAGCCGTACCACACGGTCATTCTCGCCATCGTCATCATGACCATCTCCGGTCTATTGCTGTGGGGGTCGCCCTACATCGCTTACAAAGTGACTACGGGCCAGGTCTACGAATCGGTGTCTTCGATGGTCTCGGGCTGGATGGGCGCGATCGTCGGCGCGGGCGTCGGGGCCTACAGTTCATCGCTCGCCTCCTCGATCACCAACCAGGCCGACGTGATGCAGGCTGAGGGGCAGTACCAGGGCGAAGTGACGCGCGCCGCTTATGGGCGGCAATCGGCCGATGTCCAGGCTCGCGCAGCCAGGATAGTCGGGATCACGGGGGCGCAGGCCGGGCGTGAAACGACGCTGGCCGGCATCGAAGGCGGACGCCTTCAGGCGACGATGGGTTACGAGGCCGAGAAGCAGTTCGGCTTGAAGGGGCTCGAGGCGCAGACCGACCTGGAGAAATCGAATATCTGGACGCGCAAGGACCTGGCCGGCGCCGACCTGGAGGCGCTGAGGGCGCGCGGGATGAAAGAGATCGGGACCGACCGCGATTCCGAGATGCAACTGCTTTGGGGAAGAAAGATCAACGAAGGGGCGCGATTTGCAAGCGGCATGGCGCGCGCTCTGGGGGATGGCGTCGGAGGCGCGGTGGCGTCTCGATCCTCGACAGCCGGCGCGCTCGTCAAGGGCGGCGGGCGCGTGGTGGGGGGAGGCGTTGAGGTCATCGGTAGCAGCGCCGATATGTATCTTCGGTACCGGTCTATAGAGAATCGAGCCGCAGGGAAGACGGAGGCCCTCAACAACTATACCGACCAGGCGATCGGAAACCAGGGAACTGCGGCGGTACGCTTCGATCAGGCCCAGGACCGATACCGCGAGAGGATGAAGGTCGCCAACATTGAACGCGCCGCCGATTTTACCGGGGCGGCCAACGCCGGGGCCGCGATCTCTGCCTCAGGAGCTGAGCGCGGTTACAAGATCAGCATAGGCGGATACAACCAAGCCTACAATCTCAATCTGAGGGCCAACGCCGCCAATTACACGGGCGCGGTCAAAGCTGCGGGGCAGGCGCGGGATGCGGCCATCGAGGCGGCGCGCTTGCGCGCCGTCGCCGCCGTCATCGGCTCGGTCGGGCAAAATATCGCCAGAGACTTGGAACAGGGAATGACGCTGCGTTATTGATCCGCGGCGCTAAAATATTGAACTCGATTGAATCCTCCGAAGGATCTGTCTTCGTAGAAGGCAGCGAGGGAGCTGACATCCAAGCGAGAAGCCGCTTGCGCCCCGATGATGCGGCATTCCGCTGGAGGCGCGCGGCGATGGATCAAAGACTGCGAGATACGCAAACACAAGAATCAATACTAACCACCCGTCCGTTACCTATGGGCTGGTTGGCAGACTTGGCGTCCTTCATAATGCCGGTTGGATTTACAATAGCGAGTGTAGGATCGGCATTGCTCATGGCATTTATATTTCTTCCTCATTTCTATACCTTTGCCTCTGCCTTTTTCACTACAGCGGTCCCGTCATATTTCATGATTCTAAGGCCGTGTATAAATCGGCACATCGAGTTGCGCTCCAGTATCTATACAGTGAGCCGGCGTCGTGTAGAGGCCAAAGCCCAAACTGGGGTGTTCTGGCAGGGGCGCATCAGTCGGATTATCCCAGTTTCTGATATACGAGATATAACGGTCAACCCAGATAGAATACAGCGAACCCAGAATCGAGGTAGCGTTACTATAACTGCGTTCAACGGCGATTCAATCACTTTCGAGGATATACCCGATGCGGAGACAACGGGGGAAATCATCTGCCAGCTAGTTCAGGAACTCAGACAATGAGGAATAGGGAATTCGTAGAACAAATATATGATGGTCGAGTTCTTCGCGCAGACGATCGAGGGCGGCGGCAATTTCAACGTGTTCTGCTTCCTCGAAGGTGAGGGCGCGCAGGTACTGGTCGAGCCGATCGAGGACTGGATCATGTACCTGATGCATCTCAACCGGGTTCGACTGACTACCCAGAATTCAGAGTTGACAAGGAGGCCCCTATGTTAAGACCGGCATTGGTTATCATTCTCTTAATTGCTTTTGCAAACTGCTATCCGGCGTTTGGGCAGAAGTTAATACCGCTGCGAGCAGGAGAATACGAATTATCCAATCAGAATACGCCTAACGAGCTTCAATATTTAATCCGCTTCCCTGGAAAACCGGATAATGTTGCGGCAAACAAAAGAACGAATATCAATAAGACTTATCAAGAATATAAGTATGAGGAAAGTAATATTGCTATCTTTGGCTTTTCGATAAATTCCGAAAAAATTGCAAGCATATCGAGCAAAACATATGCCGATCCAAAAACCGCTTTGGCAAACATAAAGGCAGGGACTCGCCAAGATCTTATCAGTCAGAAGGGGGAAATTATTGAAGAGATCGACATTCCTTTCGGCTACTATCGCTATTGGATATTATACGATAAGGACAATCATATAATTGCATTTATCCGGTCAGTTACTTATTTAAAGGCGGGAAACCTTTATTTGGCCGTTGTGAGCGCGGTGGATGAAAAGACTGTTCATAGTGATAAGGCGACGAAATTTTTAACGTCTCTCAATTTTCCCAGGAAATCAGTCGATGACGTTCGGGCATCCGAGAAAGTAATTCCCGCCGTTTCCAGATGGCAAAAATTCATAGGCCCCGACCAAGACTTTTCATTGCTTGCGCCGGGCAGGATGGAGCGTCTCCAGGATGCTCAAGGAGAGAGATATTATTTTCGGCATTTTCAGTGCGTGTTCGGATTTTACAGCTTCTCCATCGTTCTCTATGATTATGACGGCGATCCGGAAGCGCGAGAAAATAACGTATTCGGTCCGAATCATGAAAGACTGGTTCGCGACGAGCTTGTAGGCGGCGGATATCGCGTGGTTCAAATACGTCGAATCGCTCCCAATATCATAGAAAAAGAGCATTGGCATCCAAATCTCGATGAAACAGATTATATGCATACGTATAGCCAGTCAATACTGCATAAAGGTAGAGTCTATGGTCTCGATTGTGGGTATTTAGTTGATGGTAAGGAAGTAGATAAGAAAATATGCCACATGTTTTTCGATTCGTTTAAGTTGTTAAGTAGGGCAAAATAGAACGGGTCTGGCAAGGGGCGGGACGGTCTTGGTAGACCCGCGGGTCGGACATCCTTCGCGAAACACTCCGCCCGGCTCTCCCGCAATCTCGATGATTCTGGAGTGGAATGATGTTGGATGAACGAGATTCAAGGCCATAAGTCCGATGAAAGCAGCGCTCTTGACCAGATCAAATATGAGCGCCCATTCCTCATCATCGAGATTGCGGGAGAGCCGCGAAATTCCCCACTGGCGTAACCCATGTCGATGTCCAGTGCAGCCTGGGGCGTTGGCAATTGAATCTGGCGAATCCTCTGAATGATTGTGTCGGGGCTGACGCTCATCCCCAGTGCGATGGCCAGGCGAGATCCAGCCTCGCCGCCCACGGCGAGACCGATCAGTCGCAGCGCCTCGTTCAGACGGAGTGTTCGGCGTGCGTAAGGCGCGACGAAAGTCGGGATGCGTTCGCAGAAAATCCGTTGCGGGCATTCCACGTGACGACAATAAAGACGCCTCGCATGGACTTCCACCCGGACGGCGACTCCCAACCATGGCAAATCAGCGAGTCGGCGGACATACCGGCTGTGCAAGTAAGCGGAAGGAGAATGACACTGTGGACAAAGAGCCTGCTTCGACTTGGTCTTCACGATAATCGTAATCCGATCAGGTTCGGAGGAGACGCGCTCCAAATGTAAAAGGTTAGGATCGGCAAAAAGTGGCTTGATACTCATCCATGATGAATAGCAAAAAATCCGACCTGCACCAAAAGCTCGGGAGAGCCCAATTCAGGCGGCCGAATTGCGCTGGTTAGATTACCGAAATCACTGGCGTGTCGGCAAGGTTACGATCCAATGAATTCCGTTGCGGAAAGGTCCAGTCCTGGATACCCGAAGTTTATAGCATGGGGTTCGGAAAGAATGTTGATCACGTTGCAATCGCACATCTGAGATCGGGATCACGTGCTTGATCGTGATTTGATCCTCGACGAACTCGACTCGTTCCACTACCAAACGAAGAATCTTCTGCTTCGTTTCAAAGCTCGGGTTATCGAGCGCTGCGCTGATATTACTTAAAAGTGACGGGGTGAAGCGGTACCAAAACTGCCGCAAGCCCGTCGTTACTGTGCAAACAGGTCATCTCGAGGTAAAAACGAAAATGCCTCTGAATAGCTCTTTGTAAATTCAAG
>Ga0154003_1000197_pt1 | contig 18489 bp, 4 predicted proteins | sample TSFL087MetaG_FD_104679 | JGI IMG/M metagenome (GOLD analysis project Ga0154003, IMG submission 104679) | Attine ant fungus gardens microbial communities from Florida, USA - TSFL087 MetaG | ecosystem: Host-associated > Fungi > Mycelium > Unclassified | place: USA: Florida, Lake Talquin State...
ATGATAAGAAGATGATTGAAATGGCGGCCTTTGAAGAGTTCAGGCTTCTCGGAAGAGAGTTGGATCATGCCGAGGATTATCCATAATGATCAGATTTGCACCAGAACCACTCCAGGAGTGACGATAGAATCGTTCCCCGATTCAATTGGCGATGGCGCATCCAAAACGCCCCGACGAACGAGATACGAAAGATAGGCGTCGATTAAGGCAAAGTCGGCCGGCGGGCAGATGACGGGACTGTCTTTCAGACCGGCGAGTGTGTTTCGGCAATCGAAGTCCACCCTCTTTTGTGATGAGACTTCGGGAACGGTCCGGTCATCTGCATCCTCGTCATGAGGAAAAGTCGCCAGCAGCGGATAGAGCGCGTTGTCAGGCGAACGTTCAATTCCTTCTCGCCACTCGCGGTACGTGGCTTGCCGGATTGAGAAACCGTATGACCTGAACCAGCCGACAATCTTGCCCCAACGGATAGATCGGGGATTCATCAAATGAAAGACCTTTCCCATCGACTCCCGCTCCATAGACAGATGAACGATCGCCTGACTGACATAGTCGACCGGAATGATATTGACTTCGCCGTCCCAGTCCGGCATTGCGCCGAGTTGGACACATCCCCTGATGAACCGGCAGGCGAAATCATCCGGGCTGGAGACGCCGGTCAGACTATGGCCCGTGATTCTTCCCGGCCGGTAGACGCTGACGGGAAGCCCTCTCGAACGCGCCTCAGCCACGAGCTTTTCGGCCACCCATTTACTCTGAGCGTAGCCGAGAGGCAGTTCGCTGCTGCTGATTGGAGGAGCAGGTTCGTCTTCTTCTCGGATGACCGTCTGCTCGCCTATTGAGGAGAACACAGAAATGGTGGAGATATAGTGAACGGGCTTGGCTCTGATCAGGCTCGCCAGTCTCAAGACTTCCTGAGTCCCCAGAACATTGACCGGCTTCAAAAGAGCATACGGATAGACAAAATTGACCAGCGCTCCGTTGTGATAAATGAGATCGACCTTGCCCGCCAGAAGACGGAACTCTTCCGGCGACAGCCCCAGCAGCGGTTGAGAGAGATCTCCGGTGACGGGAATGATCCTCGATCGGAAACTCTCATCCCAAAGCGAATAAGATTCCAGCGCGTTTTTGATCTTTCCGGCCCCCTCCCCGGCATCCCGGGAACGGACCAGGCAAAAGACGTCCGCCGCAGTCCCCCGCAGAATGGACTGCAGCAGAAAAGCTCCCAGGAATCCCGTTGCGCCCGTGAGGAAGATAGATCGTGTCTCGCTCAGTGGACGAGAAGCAATGGCCTCGGGATATATCTCCGGATCTAAAACGGTTTCGGTCTCCAGGCTGTGCGGATCGAATTCAATTGAATGGCCGGCTGCTAAATAAGACGCCATCTCCGCGACGTTGGGGGCCTGCAATAGCGCCCCGACATCGATCTGTTTACCCAGCCGTTCCTGCATCCTGCTGATCAGCAGGATGCCCTTGATCGAATCTCCTCCCAGCTCAAAGAAGTTGTCGTGTCTGCCGACTCTCTCGGCGCCGAGGACTTCCCGCCAGACGCCGGCGAGCAATTGTTCGAGATCACCCTGCGGGGCCAGATAAGGTCTTTCCTGAAATGATACAAGTTCGTCAACCGCAGGCAGCGCCTTCCGGTCTACCTTGCCGTTCGGCGTCAGCGGGAAAGCGTCCATGACAATGAAAGAAGAGGGGATCATCGGCGGGGGTAACTTCCCCGCCAGGAAGTCACGAAGCTCCACGGTCAGGCCGCCCGAAGCGCGGGACGGCGATTTCAGAATGAGATAGGCGACGATGCGAGGCGGAACTTCTGTCGCCGCCGATTGTATGACCGTGACGACGGCGTTCCTGACCTCCGGGTGTTGTTTGAGAACCGATTCGATCTCTTCCAACTCGATCCGGAATCCGCGAATCTTCACCTGGTTATCGATGCGGCCCAGAAACTCGATCACACCGTCAGGAAGATATCGCCCCATGTCTCCGGTTCGATACATGAGAGCGCCAGGCTCCGCGCTGAACGGGTTGGGGATAAACCTTTCGGCCGTCAGCGCGGGGAGCCCGAGATAACCGCGTGAAACTCCGGCCCCTCCGACGTATATCTCTGCCGCGCATCCCACCGGCACAGGCCGCAGCCGTTCATCTAGCAGATGGATTTTGGTATTGGCAATAGGCTTCCCGATCGGCGGGCTGCCTTCGATTGGGGCGCCAGGGACGAGCCGGTGTACGCTGCTCCAGACAGTGCATTCGGTGGGACCATATTCGTTGAAAAGCAAAGTCTGCGGGAGCGCCTCCCGATGCCTCGGCGCCAGCCCCGCGGGGCAGGATTCTCCCGCGACGATCGCGACCTTCAGACAACCGAGCCGCGATCTCTCAGGATGCTGCAGGAGAGCGTCATAAAGAGAGGGGACGCACAGAAGATGCGAAACGTTGTTGTGGGCGACTGACGAAATGAAACGGGACGGGTCCTGATGAAAGTCGTTCGCCGGCAGAACGACCGTTCCTCCCTCGCACAGAGTCCAAAAGATTCCCGCAATCGAACTGTCAAATGAGAAAGGTGAGAGGAGCATAAAGCTCGTCACAGGCTCGCGGTAATAGAGAAATCGCGCATAGGTTGAATGGACCAGGTTCCGATGCGTAACCATGACGCCTTTGGGGCGGCCGGTCGATCCGGATGTATAAATAATGTAAGCGAGATGACGCGCTTCAACGCTTGTTGACGGGCTGGAAGCCGGAGCGCTCACGATCTCCTCCCAATCGGCATCGAGCGATACCGTCTTTAAATGGCTCTCTCCGAAACTATCGAGCAGCCTCCTCTCCGTCAACAATACGGCCGCTCCGGAGTCGTGAAGAATGAGGCCGAGCCGCTCGGGAGGCAGATCAGGATTCAGCGGCAGATATGCCCCGCCCGCTTTCAGAATGCCCAAGATCCCCACCATCATCTCCGGCGAACGGTCCAGGCAGATGGCCACCGGGACTTTCGGGCCGACTCCCAAATTGCGTAGAAAGTTCGCCAATTGATTCGATCGCGCGTTCAGTTCGCGGTAGGTCAGGGATTGTTCCTCATAAACGACCGCTATTTCTTCCGGACGGCGCGTTGCCTCCGCCTCGATCAGGTCATGGATGCGGAGATCGGACGGATAGGAGGCCGCCGTGTCGTTGAACCCGGATATGACCTGCCGCCTTTCTAGATCGGTGAGCAGATTGAGCCCGGCGATGGAGGCCTGAGGATTATTGAGGGCGTCGTCGAGCAGCGCCTGGAAACAGCCCGTCAAGCGCCGAACGTCTTCCGGCATAAACAGGTGAGAGTCGTAATCGAAGCTCAAGTGAAGGACATCCTTCACATGGGCGCAGAAAAGTCTCAGTTTGAATCTATCGCCGAAAGAATGAGAACTGTGGAATGAAAGTGGCCCACGCAATCTCTCTTCATCATTCGATTGCCGCCGGAGTTCGAAGCAAAGGGGGAAGGACTGTGTCTGCTTCCGATCGGGCGCTGCCCCTCGCTGTAGATTTTCCCAGGAGAAATAATGTTGCTGCTGGTAGCCTTCGATGTTCGACTGATGGATGCGCCTTGCCAGTTCGATAAAAGAAGGGGAATCCTCCAACCGGCAGTGGAGCGGCAGGTAAGTGGCGAACGGCCCGACGGTCTCCTGAGTCTCCTCGAAGCCGCGGCCGTCACAGCCATGGCCGATGACGAGGCTCGGATTCCCGGTCAGACGCCAAATCAATCCCGTCAGAGAAGCCATCAAGACCGCGCCGGGCGAGACACCGAGGCTGCGGGCGAGGGCTTCAATGCGGCCGGTTTGCTCCGCATCTATCTCGGCATCGACGGAGTGCGGGTCGAAAGGTCCGGCCGGATCGGATCGGAGTTCGAAAGGTAGTCTCAGGTCGAGAAGATCATCCGGGCGAAACCAGTTCCAGTATTGGCACGCCGGATCTAGATCAATCTCTCCCAATGAATCATTCTGCCATTCCGAGAATTGCAGGTATTGAATCGTGGCGCCAGTCGGGCTGTCGTCTTGGCGTGAAGATAACAGCCGGTTGAGCTCAACCGCCATCCGATCGAGCGAGAGCAGGTCGCCGCAAAGCGCGGGGATGGTGAGAATCAAAAGTCGTTTGTCCGGCGACGCGCCGCAAAGCGCGGCGCGAAGAAGCGGCCCTCGCTCCAGGTTGAAAGGTCTTCGGCGGCAATCGGCGAGTATCTTGATGACCTCGGCATCATACTCATTCGGCTCAAGCCCTGACAGCCGTCGATCTTCCCATTCGATGTTGTCGTCGTCCGAAATAACCTGGACTGGGAATCTCATGCCGGGAAGGCTCCGGAATCTGGTCCGAAGTATCTGATGGCGCTGGACCTGTTTCCGGAGAGCTTTCCGCAATGCTGAAACTTCCACTTGCCCTTCGATCGAGAGGGCGATTTGTGAATTGTAGAATGATCCGTCCTGCCGCAATGACCAGATTCGCCGCTGTTGCGGCGCCAGGCGGAACCCCTCGATAGCTATGGATTTCATTGATGGAGACTCCTGTTCATTACAAGCCGTACTCGGTTTGAAGGACACAAGAACACAAGATCATCAACAACACCGAATCGAGAGCGATTCGTTTACTGGCGCTCATCGCCGGAAGCGCATCCAGTAGGCCGATCACCGATGAGCGGTCGAAGAACGGGACCGCCGCCAGTTGTGAGCCGCGGAGAGTATCTTGGACCATCGTATGCAGACGATTACTGTCGTTGACCGTGGAAGGCGGGGCCAGGAACGGATGCTTCGGGCGGTTGTAGATCGTCTCGGGCAGGAACGGCCGCGCGGCTTCTCTGAGGACATACTTCTCTCTTGCCTCGCGAATCAGCAGTGAGGCGGGCATCTGCCGGACCAGTTCGAAGACTTTGTGATCCAGAAAAGGGGGACGGACCTCGACGGCGTGCGCCATCTCCAGGCGTTCGGCGTAGAGCGTATAGTTGGGCAGAATCGACCTGGTCCACAAATATAACGATTGGATCACCTGGCCACGCCCCGCCAACTGATCGGAGAGGTTGAACTGGCTCAGGAAGATGCGAAACTGGTCTCGACCGGCATATTCCGCCGCGTAGTCGGGGGCCAGCAACACGTTGAAGACGGACCTGCTGATCGCCAGTTTCTTCAACCATGACGGGATGAACCCGAGAGTATTGTGCAAATATCTCAAGGAACTCGGCAGATCATCTGGGTTCGACTGATGAGTCGCCCCTTCCGTCAGCAAGAGGTCCTGCCGCGCCTGCATGTAACCGGCGAAGATCTCGTCGGCCCCCTCGCCGCTCAGGACCACCTTGTAGCCGGCGCGATTCACCTCCCGGCAGAGCAGGTACCTGGCCACCGCATGCCAATTGACCCCGAGCGTCTCGGCGTGAACGACCGCGCCGGCCACATGATCCGCAATGTCCGCATGGGTGACGGTGATGGGATGAAACTCCGCGCCGGCATGCGCCGCCATCTCGCCGGCGACCGCCTTTTCATCGTATTCCGCGTGATCGAAGGCCACGGTGAAGGCGCGAATCGGTCCGCCGTGATGTTGCGCCGCGATGCCGAGCACCGAAGAGGAATCGAGCCCTCCGCTCAGGAAGCAGCCCACCGGCACGTCGGCCCTCAAGCGCAACCGGATGGCTTCATCCACCTCGAACCGCAATCGCGCGACATAATCGGCTTCGCGCGCCTCCGCGCTTGAAGACCCGCTTTGGGGATAGTCCAGGTCCCAATAACGAACGAGTTGAAAGTGATGCTTCGTCGCGATCAGGTAATGCCCGGGCGGAACCTGATAGACGCCGTCGAAGAGCGTCCGATCCTGATTCTGATAGATGAATAGTTGCTGGAAAAACGATTCCGGGTCCCAACGCGCCGGCACGCCGGCTTTGAAGAGCGCTTTGACTTCGGAGGCCAGGTACAGATTACCGTCTTTGATAGCGTAGAAGAGCGGCTTGATCCCGAACCGGTCGCGCGCGGCGAAGAGAAGTTGATTGGCGTCATCCCACAGAACGAACGCGAATTCGCCGCGCAGATGACGCAGACATTCCGGCCCGGTCTCTTCATACAGGTGCAATACAATTTCGCTATCCGAGCGTGTGCGAAGTTGGTGACCGCGTTGGCTCAGTTCCTGTTGAATCGTCTCGAAGCCGTAGAACTCGCCGTTGACTACCGCGTGTACGGTCTGATCCTCGTTGGTCAGCGGCTGGTCTCCGGTCTCCAGATCGATGATGCTAAGACGGGCATGGCCCAGGCCGGCCAACCCGTTGGGCGCAATCCACCAGCGCTGCCGATCAGGGCCGCGATGATCGAGCCTTAGGGTGGCCGCTTCGAGCGCGGCGGCGGACACCGGCTCCTCTCGATTGAAGATCGCCACGATTCCACACATACCGATCAACCTCGATTCAGTGGTTTGTCATTGAGAGTGAAGGGTTCGGCCATGGCGACGACGATCTTTCGCGCACCCAGAAACGAACTGCGCCCGTGCGCCATCAGCATATTGTCCAGCAAGAGCACGTCGCCTCTTTGCCAGGGAAAGCTGACGGACGCCCGGTCGTATGCGGCGCGAATCTCATCCAGCGCCGAATCCTCCAGCGGAGAGCCGTCCCCGTAGAAGGCGTTGCGGGTCAAGTCGTCCTCCTTCAAGGCCGCCAGCATCGACCGTCGCACGTCCTCGGCCAGGTTGGAGACGTGAAACAGGTGCGCCTGGTTGAACCAGACCGTCTCTCCGGTCTTGGGATGTTTCATCACCGCAGGCCGGACCTGTCTGGTCCTGAGGCGATTGTTCTCTCTCCACTCGAACTCCATGGGCGCGTTGCGGCAGTATTCTTCGACCTCGGCCCGGTCGGTCGTCTGGAACGCTTCTTCCCAGGTCAGGTCGATTCCCGCGCCGTAGTTACGGACGTACATGACTCCCCTTTCGATGAATCGATCTCTGATCTCCGGGGCGATCAGTTGAAAGACCCTGCGGCTGTCGGCGATGGGCGTCTCTCCTCCCTGAGCCGCCGGCTGAACGCAGTGGAAACAGATCTTCATGGGCCAGGTGTAGGCGTATGAGAATTCGTTGTGATAGGCGATATTCTGATGAGCCGGATATTCGGTCGAGGTGTAGATATTTCCGCCCAGTTGGGTCCTGGGTGTCGACCGCTCGCGGTATTCAAGCAACTCGGGCGAGACGCCTCTCACTGCCCGTTCAAACTCCGATGTCGAATCTACATCGAACCCGCGGAACAGGATGGCCCCATGTTCAAGCAGCTTACCTTCGACGTGATCACGGTTCTCTGCCATCCACGCCGCCAGGTCAAGATCGTCGACCGAGGGTTTCAAGACCAGTGGAAAAGTATGATCAGGGTTGAGATAGCCGGATGTTACCAGTTCCTGAGATGAAAGCCTGATGATCTTCGGCCGCAGTTCGCCCAGGCTCTTCATCGATCCGATCATCGGCTTATTGATTGCCGGCGTCGGAGGCGCCTGGCCGAGAAGGACGCCGATTGTCGTCTCGGGCTCGGCCACCATTCGGCTCAGCAGATGACTGAAGTCTTCGATCAGGGCCTCAATCCGGGACGCCGAAAACCGGTGCGAGTCGTAAAGAACTTCGATCCCCACCTCCGCTCTCGGCGTGACCCTGATGGTCAGTGGAATGTTTGAATAGCCCAACGACTTCACGTTCTCGATACGGAAGTCGGCATGGGCGCCAGAGATGTCGCCGAAGACGTTCTGGAAGATCAGGACGCTCTCGAACAGAGGCAGCCCCTTCGATACTCCGCTCCATTCTTGAATGTCTCTTAGCGGAGTCTGTTCATATCGCTGGATTTCCGATTGCTTGGACTGCAGCCTCTTCAAAAATGACTTCACCGATTCATCTGGCGACAGCGAAACGCGGAATGGCAGCGTGTTGAATAGCGGGCCGACGATCGAATCGGCGCCCGGCAGCTCTATCGACCGTCCCGAGACCACGAAACCATAAACAACATCGTTTTGGGCGATGATGCGGCTAAGCGACAGAGCCCAGGCTCCCTGTGTCAGGGTACTTAGGGCGAGGTGATTCTGACGCGCAAATGAATTCAAGGCGACGCTGGCGCCGCCAGGAAGGCGGCGCTCTTGCCGTTCATATTGCCCCTTCGATCGGCGGGCCGATTTGGCGCCCTGCCCTGTGACGTGATCGGCTGCCAGAGAAGCCGGAGCGGCAAAGCCTCTCATGGCTTCGCGCCAGAAAGTCTCGGCCCTACTTCTTGAGGACAAATATTGTCTCTTCAGCCAGCCGATGTAGTCCCGATATGGTTGCACGGGCTTCAGCTCAATGCTTCGCCCCGTACAGTAGGCTTCATAGACTGCAAGCACCTCCCGCAGGATGGCGAACGTCGCCCATGCGTCGTGGATCAGGTGATGAATCCCCCAGATCACTTGATAAGCGTCGTCAGCCAGCCGGATGAAGGAGAGGCGCATGAGTGGCGGCCGATTCAATTCAACGGCGCGTTCCCTGTTCGAATCCAGATAAAGCGTGAGTTGGCGCTCCTGCTCGGCGTCTGACAGATGACGCCAGTCGAGTTGTTCCACCGGCAGGTCGACATTCCGATAGACGACCTGGATCGGTTTACGCCAACCTTCCCAGGAGAAAGCGGTGCGAAGAACCGGATGGCGCCGGACGATCTCTTTCCAGGCCCCTTCGAAGTGTGAGATATCGACTCCCCCTCGCAATGTACACATCCCCTGCTCGAAATAGACACCGGAATGCGGATTGGCCAGGGCCTGAAACAACATTCCTTCCTGCATCGGCGAGAGTCCATAGGCATCTTCGATATTGTCATCACCGGCGATCAATTCGGCGACGCCGGGCTCAATGTCCATCTCCTGCGAGGCGGACACGCTAGCCGAAGCGCGACCTATTTCCGCGTCTCGACCGACCGTTGCGGCGATGGCCGCCAGTTCGCCGACCGTCGGATGCTCGAAGAGGTCATTTGCCGTCAAGCGAAGACCCGAATCGCGACATCTGGCCACGATCTGGATGCAATGTAGGGAGTCGCCTCCGATCTCGAAGAAATTATCGTCGATGCCTACGCGCTCCAGGCCGATCACTTCCTTCCAAAGGGTTGCCAGTAACTCTTCCCTCGGATTGCGCGGGGCGATATAAGCGCCTTGCAGCCAGACCGCGCCGCTATCCTTCTCACCGAGAAAGAGCGCGAGCAATTCGCGTTTCTCAGCAGGCAATTCCGAGATGCGTTTCTCAAAGTCAGACATAGGGGTATCCTCCGTTGCTTGCTCAATTAACTGCCCAGTCCGTCCTAAACGGGAGCCTTCGATGACATCTCCGATCTCTTTTTAAGAAGCAGGGCGCGAACCTCGTCGATGGATAATCCCTCGATCATGCTGAGTACGTTCTCGACCTCAGGCGGCGCCGCCGCCGGCTCTGGCCGCCGAGATAGCCTGTTCCGATCAACTTTACCGTTCGGAGTCAGCGGCAGAGCGTCGAGCGCAACGAAAGCGGCGGGGATCATATATTTCGGCAGGCGCGCTTTTAAAAAGTCCCTGATCTCTCCAATCGAGAGAGAGAACCCGGGAGAGAAGACCAGATAGGCGATGAGACGTTTGTTCCCGTCATTGTTCTCGACCGCGACTGCCGCGGCCTGCCGGACGGCCGGGTGTTTCTGCATGACGGCTTCGATCTCTCCCAGTTCGATTCGATGACCGCGGATCTTGATCTGTTGATCGATGCGGCCGAGAAGTTCGATCCTTCCGTCGGGAAGATAACGGGCCATATCACCCGTTCGGTAGAGGCGTTGGCTGGGCTCGGCCGAGAGGTGGTCGCGAATGAACCTCTCAGCCGTTAACTCTTCACGGTTGAGATAACCCGCCGACAGCCCATGGCCACCGATGTATAACTCGCCCGGCACGCCAACCGGCGCCAGGTTAAGGGCATGGTCGAGCAGGTAGATCCGCGTGTTGGCGATCGGACGCCCGATAGATACCGGTTCGTCCGAGAGATCCATACGGCACACCGTTGACCAGATTGTTGTTTCAGTCGGACCGTACATGTTCCAGACCAAACACCCTTGATCGATCAATTTGTTTGCCAACTCTCTCGGCAGCGCTTCCCCTCCGCACAGAACCACAAACCCATCCTGGCCTCTCCATCCCGCTTCCAGGAGGAGCCGCCAGGTGGTCGGCGTGGCCTGCATCACGGTGGCGCCAGACTTCGACAGCAACTCTGAAAGCGAATAGCCGTTGGCGGCAGTCGCATGAGTGGCGATTACAACCCCGGCCCCGGTTATCAGGGGCAGGAAAATTTCGAGCGCGGCGATGTCGAATGAAAGGGTGGTGACCGCCAGCAGCGTGTCCGATTCGGCCAGGCCCGGCTCTCGTTCCATCGACTGCATGAAATTGACGAGGGCCCTATGTCGGATCTGCACGCCCTTCGGAGTCCCGGTAGACCCGGATGTGTAGATGACATACGCGAGGTCGTCTGACGTCGCCTGTCGAGGCGGATTGGTCTCCGGCTGCAAAGTAATGGTCCCGCCGTCGCCGTCAATGAAGATCAGAGTCGTACCATTCACCGGAAGGACGGGCGCCAAATTCCTTGCCGTCAGGATCAACTTGAGTCCGGCGTCTTCGATCATGAAGGCGAGCCGTTCTTCGGGATACGTCGGGTCGAGCGGAACATAAGCTCCTCCGGCCTTCAGAACTCCGAGCAGAGCCGGCGCCATCTCGAGTGATCGTTCCAGGCATAGACCGATCAATACTCCCGGCCCGACATCGAGACACCGAAGATAGTGCGCAAGTTGATTGGCGCGGCGGTTCAGTTCGCTATAGGTCAGGGGCCGGCCCTCAAAGGTCACGGCGACATGGCCGGGAGTCAATTCGACCTGCTGTTCAATCAGTTCGTGCAAGCATAGCGTGTCTGAGTAGGGGATCGCTGTATCGTTCCACTCGAAGAGAATTTGGTTCCGTTCTTCGTGGCTCAGCAGACAGATCGAGATCGCGCCGTTCGGATCGGCGGCCATCGCGTTGAGCACGCGCCCGTAGTAGCCCCCCATCGCGGCCATCTGGTCACGGCCGAACCTGGCGGCCCGGTAATCCAGCGCCAGGGTGATTGGCGGCAAAGCTGAAGACGAGGTGTGGTCGAGATTGAATTGCGCCGTCAGATCGAAGAAGGTCTGGTCGGAAGCGTAGCCGCCCAGAACTTCGATGCCGTCAATCCGGCGGAGGCTTTGATAGACGTGGAAGTGGGTAAAGTTGAATGCGGCCTCGAAGAGCGGCCGGCCGCCGCGCCGGCGCTGCATTTCCGCCAGTGGGTAACGGCGATGGGGCATAGCCTCCTGCTCAGCGTCGAACGCCGCGCGGGCGAGATCGGTCCAGGTTCCCGAGTTGAGGCTCAAACGCATTGGCAATGCGTTGAGAAAGAGGCCTAGAACCTTGTCGCCGTCGGTTGTCTCCGGACGGCCGTTGTAGAGCAGTCCAGTCACTACGTCCGGATCTCCGGTCAGCAGGTTCAGGACTCGCATGTGAGCGGCCAGCAACACGCTCTTGACAGGGACCCTGGCTCGATGCGCGAAACTGTAGAGCCCGTCCGAAACCGCCGCCGGAATGGAAATGTTCAGTCTCTCTATCGCCGGGCCGGAAAGTGACGATGATACGGCGTTACATTGAGGCAGTCGCCTTGCCGAATAATCGCTCATTTTGGTCAGCCAGTATTCTCGATCGGTCGGAGACCGCAGGGCTTCCAGTTCCAAAGCCACGTAATCGCGAAAGCCCGCTTTTAGAGGCGGGAGCGAGTGAACATCCTCGCCTTGCAGCAATGAAAAATAGATGGTGAACAGTTCAGTCAGCAGTGACGCCACACTCCATCCGTCCAGAAAAGGCTCGCTCAAGGTAAATTGCAGAGTGTCCGGGCTCCGGCGGTGAACCTGAAGATCGAAGAGCGGACATTGGACCCAATCGAAGCGTCTCCGGCGCTCGCCGGCAATAAATTCCGAGATGACCGAGTCCTGTTCCTCGCCGGAGAGATGGCTCAGATCTTCGAACCTCAGTCGCACGGAGGACTCGCGGTGAACCAGTTGGAGCGGCTCGCTGTACGAACTCAAATTGAATGAGGTGCGCAAGATCGTATGCCGAGAGACGAGCTGATCGGCCGATCTTTGAAGCGTCGGCAAGTCGAGAGGCATTCTTAGGTGAAGGCTGGTCACATAGGTCTCGTAGTCGACGCTGCGTTCGCTGTGGAAGACTAATCCCGCCTGTAATCGGGTCAACGGGTAAGCGTCCTCGAGATCGCCGGAGAGGCGGTCGCGGTCCTTCGCCGAAACCAGGCTGAGAGGTTGTGTGACTGCCGATTCGCCTGTCGGTTGTATCGAGACCGCCATCCCGGCCAATTGGCGAATAGTCGGATTCTGAAACATCTGCTGCAGCGAGAAGCTCAGACTTTGCTGCTCGGCGCGCGACTTGACCTGTATGCTCCGAATGGAGTCTCCCCCGAGATCGAAGAAATTGTCGTCGATCCCGATTCGCTCGATTCTCAGGACTTGCGACCAGACTTCAGCCAGCAGGCGTTCGGCTTCGGTTTGGGGCGGGGAAAAACCTGCGGTCAGGCCGGGCCGGTCGCCATCCGGAACGGGCAGAGCGCGCCGGTCCAGCTTGCCGTGCGGCGTAAGCGGCAACGCTTCCAGAACTACAAAGATCGACGGCGCCATGTAGTCCGCCAGCCTCTCTCGCACAAAGAGGCGAAGTTCATCGATCGACGGCGCCTCGTCAGGCCGTCGCGGAACGACATAGGCCGCGAGTCTTCTTTCTCCTGGCGTTTCTCCGACGGCGATGACTACGGCGTCGCGAATCTGAGGGTGTTGCAAGAGGGCGTCCTGTATCTCCCGCGTCTCGATCCGAAAGCCGCGAATCTTGACCTGCTCGTCATTGCGCCCGATGTATTCAATATCGCCGTCCGGCAGGCGCCGGGCTAGATCACCGGTCCGGTAAAGGCGACTCTCGTGTGTGGTGAACGGATCGCGTAAGAACCTTTCCGCGGTCAGTTCGGGGCGGCCCAGGTAGCCCCGCGCCACGCCCGCTCCGCCGACGTACATCTCACCGACGACCCCGACCGGGACGGGCCGCATCTGCGGATCGAGGATATAGAGCCGCAGGTCTGGTATCGGGCGTCCGATCCGGCTGCCGCCGGGCTTATCGAGGTCCTCTTTCGTGAGTGGGCGATAGGTGACGTGAACGGTGGTCTCGGTAATCCCATACATATTTACGAGCTGCGGTTGCTGGTCCCCATATCGCTCGAACCAGGGCCGCAAGCTGGGAACGTCGAGCGCCTCCCCGCCGAAGATCACCAGGCGCAATTTCAATCGTCCTGCCCCTTCGGATGACTCGCAGGACTGAATAAGCTGGCGAAAAGCGGAAGGGGTCTGATTGAGCACTGTCACCGACTCCCGCTCCAGCAACTCGAGGAACGCAGCGGGAGAACGGCTGACCCAGTAAGGCGTGACTACGAGCCGTCCGCCGTAGAGCAACGCCCCCCACAGCTCCCAGACGGAGAAGTCGAAAGCGTAAGAGTGGAAGAGCGTCCAGACGTCGCCCTCGCTGAAACAGAACCAGTGATGCGTGGCTGCAAACAGCCGGGTGACGTTGGCGTGGGTAACTTCGGTACCCTTCGGTTTGCCGGTCGAACCGGAGGTATAGATCACATAGGCCAGGTTCGCTGGGGTGGTAGATGCTCTCGGATTCTCTTCGCTTTGCCGCGAGACGATTTCACGATCCAGATCAACAAACACGACCGGCGCCGACTGCTCCGGCAAACGCTCTCTCATCCGTTGCTCGGTCAACAACAGCGCAACTCCGGCGTCGGCCAGCATGAACGCCAGCCGTTCCTGCGAGTAGGATGGATCGAGCGGCACGTACGCGCCGCCCGCCTTCAGAATGGCCAGAATGCCGATCGCTAGATCGAACGAACGATCCATGAAAAGCCCCACCGGGACCTCTGGCCCCACGCCCAGACCGCGCAGGCGCCACGCCAGTCGATTGGCCTCTCGATTGAGCTGGTCATAGGTCAGTCGCCGCCCCTCGAAGCTGAGCGCCGCTTGGTAAGGCCGTAACCGGACCTGTTCTTCAAACAACTCATGTAGACAGAGAGGCTGATGGAATTGAGCTCCAGGGTCGGCCCACTCTTTCAAGAGCCTCTCTTCCTCGGCATCGATGGGCAATGACAAGGTGGAGACCGGCAGATTCGGGTCATCTGCTATCGCGCCCAGCAGCGCGTTGAAGCAGGTCAACATCCGGCGGATGGCGCCGGCGTCGAAAAGGCCGGTGTCGTACTGAAGAGATATGGACAGACCGGCGCCCACTTCGGCTACGGTCAGGGTCAAATCGAAGAGGGATATCTGCTGATCCAGAGGAATTGCTTCGAGAAGGCTCTTTCCGAGCTGGATACGGCCGCCGCTTCCGAGCGCGAACGCAGCCAACTCCTCATCCGCAAAAGAGGGGGCCTTCTGCAGCACGAACATGACCTGAAGGAACGGCGAGCCCCCGCGCGGCCGGTCGGCCCGATCTGGTTGCAGCCTCTCGACCAGCATCGCGAAGGGATAATCCTGATGCTCGAAGGTCTCCAGCACGTTCCGGCGCACGCGGTCGAGGAGGCGCCTGAAGGTCGGCTCGCCGGAGAGGTCCGCTCGAATCACAACCGGGTTGACGAAATATCCGATCAGTTCTCTGAACTCCGCGCGAGCGCGACCGGCGGTCGGCGAGCCGATCAGAAAATCTTCCTGGCCGGTGTAGCGATAGAGGAGCGTCTGGAGAACGGCCAGCAGCGTCATGTAGAGAGTCGCATTCTCTTCCCGGCTCAGGCGCTTCAGAGCTTGCGTGAGCTGCGCGTCGAGTTTCAGTGTTTGAACGGCGCCCTTCGACTCCCCGGCGACAGGCCGCGGCTTATCCAGCGGCAGATTCAAAACCGGCGCATACCCGGTCATTTGCCGTCGCCAGTAATTCCAGAGCCTTTCTCCTTCCGGGCCTGCTATCAGTTCGGCTTGCTTCTGCGTATAGTCGGGATATTGAAGCTTCAATGGCTGCAGGGCAGGCGCCTTCCCGCTGCTTAGATCATCATAGATGGCCTTCAGTTCCTCGATCAGCACGGCGAATGACCAGAGGTCGGAGATGATATGGTGTATGACCATCAGCAACACAGGTCTTCGCGACGGAGAGGTGAAGAGCCTCAGGCGCAGCAACGGCCCGCGCCTCAGATCGAAGGGCCGGTTGGCCTCATCAATCATCTCTTCCTCCAGGCGCCTCTCGTCCCACGACGAGGTGTCCTGCTGTTGAATAGGAATCTCCATGTGGGAGTGGACTTGTTGGACCGGCTCTCCATGATCAACTGTGAAAGTGGTCCTCAGGACGGCCTGCCGCTCGATGATTAGGCGGAATGACTGCGCGAGAATGCCCGGGTCGAGTTCGCCCGTGATCCGCGCCGCGCGAGCCAGATTATAAGCGGGGCTGTTCGGCTCCAGTTGATTTAGGAAGAAGAGGGACCTTTGGCCGTAAGACAATGGGCGCGTCGATAGCGCCTCCTGCGCTTCATCAATAACGGCCGGGACCTGCGCCGGCATGAACTTGGAAAAGATTTCCGCTGCCAGGTCGGAGAGGTTCGTCTGCTGAAGTAGTTCGCTTACTGACAGGTCGATCCCTAACTCTGTCTCCAGCCGGTGCGTAAGTTCGACGGCGCTGAGCGAGTCCACTCCGAGGGCAGCCAGCGGCTTGGTTAGATCGACTTGAGGACGATCGACCTTCAGTTCGGCGGCGACGCTCGATTGCAGCCAGTCCTCAATCTCTTCCAGAGTCTTGGGGAACGCCGGTACATTGGCTGGACACGGCTCGATATCACCGCCGGCATTGGACACCCATTCCGAGATCTTATCGAGTCGGCCATTCAGATATGCTTCGCGGGTGGCGCGCCGCTGTAGTTTGCCACTGGATGTCTTGAGCACGGAACCGGGCCTGACCAGCGCGACAGCGTCAATCTGAACTTCATGCTCTTCGGATATTGCCTGCCGAATCCGTTCGATGATCGAATCGGCGAGTCGCCCTTGATTGGGGGGTATTTCCTGAACGAAGGCCAGTCCTTCTTCACGAGCGGTCTCACCGATCTCGATGGAAAAAGCGACTCCCCGTCCCAATCGAAGCCCCTCACAACTTCGTTCCACGGTCAATTCAATGTCCTGGGGATAATGGTTGCGGCCGCGAATGATGATCAGGTCCTTGATCCGGCCCGTGACGAAAAGCTCGCCGTCGCCCAGAAATCCAAGGTCCCCGGTGCGTAGAAACGGCCCCTCCCCGGTGTCGGCGAGATGCGCCTCGAAGGTCACGGCCGTCTCTTCCGGCCTCTTCCAGTATCCGGCGGCGACGCTGGGACCTTTGACCCAGATCTCACCAATCTGCCCGGACGAAAGTCTGATTCGGGAATCCGGATCGACGATCGCGATCTCCTGGCCGCGGTGACTCTGCCCACAGCTCACCAGGGCCTGACTCTCCGCCTCGCCCATTGGCCTGGCGACCGCCAGATTTCGGCCGAGCGCCGCTTTCTCAACAGTGATCGCGCGGGGAATTTCCGACGACTGCGCGCCGGTGACGAAGAGCGTCGCTTCCGCAAGCCCATAACACGGATAGAACGCTTCCCGTCGAAACCCGCATGGGGCGAAAGCCTCGGCGAATCTTTCGAGGGTTTCGTGCCTGACGGGCTCCGCCCCGTTGAAGGCGAGAGTCCAACTGCTCAGATCGAGGGTCGAGCGCTCTTCCGGGCTCACCTTTCGCAAGCACAGCTCGTAGGCGAAGTTCGGCCCGCCGCTGGTTTCGGCTCGATAGCGGCTGATCGCCTTGAGCCAGCGGGACGGCTTCCGCAAAAAGGCCTCCGGCGACATGAGCACGCATGGCGCGCCGATATGGATAGACTGCAGAACATTACCGATCAGTCCCATGTCGTGGTAGAGCGGAAGCCAGCCGATGCAGGTCGATCGCTCCGTGCGGGCCATGGCGATGCGAATCATCTCTTCGTTGTGGATCAGGTTTCCGTGAGTGACGATCACGCCCCTGGGCGAGGAGGTCGAACCTGATGTGTACTGAAGAAAAGCTATCGATTCGCCCGTGATCGCCGGCTCCCGCCATTCTTCCGCAAGATCGGTCTCCGGATTATCGGCGCCGATCCAGGTCATCGCCTTGAGAGCCGGATTTTCATTGATGAGCATTGCCGCGCCGGAGCGAATCGATTCCGTCGTGAGAACGACCTTCGGCTGCGCGTCCGCCAACACAGAGTAGAACCTCGACAATGCTCTGCCCTGCGCGGGAGGATAGGCTGGGACGGCGATGGCCCCGGCGTAAAGACACCCGAAGAACGCCGCGATATAGTCGAGGCCGGACGGATAGAGCAGCAGAACCGGCTCTTTGTAAGCCTGATGCAGGCTCAGTGATGCGGCGATGGATCGCGCCTGATGATCGAGCTGGCCATAAGTCATCCGCAGCTCTTTCTCTTCACCGTCCATGAGAAAGGTGTACGCCGTTCTCTCCGGCTGTTGCGACGCCCTCCACCGCAGCGTCTCGACAAGATTGGTCTTCGTCATAGCTCGGCGCTCCATAGGTCGTGTGGTTGCGGAACAACTCTCGGCGTCCGGTCTAATTCCGGGCGACCTGTGCTTCTTGTTTGGTCGAGATCATGGCCGTGCGGACCCTCCTGGCGCCCTGTGCGGCGCCCCAGGCGACCATCGCTCGATCGCCGGCCGGCTTGATGCGTGGATAGCCGATGCTATCCGCAGTATCCGAAGCGACGATGACAGCCGGACTGATCTGTCCATCGGGCGCAACGCCGCGGGCCATGAGGTTGATCTTTGAATCCGCTCTCTCGACCCAACTGACGATGGCGACGCCATTGGTCAGGAGAGCGACGGATGCCCGGCCAATCGGATGCCCTTCATCGATTTGGATCGGCGCGGTAAACGTCCCCCCTCCGTCATTGGAGAATGCCAGCTTGACCTGAGCCCGGTCATCAGCGGAGGTAAACCATGCGACCGCGATTCGGGAACGGTTGACTGCCGTATCGACTCCGTTGGTCGGGCAGCCGTCCAAACGCCAGCCGTCCCGATTTAACCGGCGGGGCTCGCTCCACTTGCCGGCTTCGAATCGCAGGACGGAGATGTCACGGATGGCGCCCTGGTCCGTCCGGTCACGATCACGGTAGGCCACAAACAGGCCGTGCGAGGTTCGCTCGATCGATGTTGGGCAGCACGAGCAAACGTCGGGATCGAGAATGGACTCCGGCCCCGCCGCTCCGTTGATGTCGAAGGTGGTCTGCATGAGCATCGAACGCTCTGATTTCGCCTCTTCTCGTCCGTCCAGCCAGATGATGGCTACCTTGTCGGAGCCAAGAGGCGCCATTGAGACCAAACTGTGCTCACTCTCGGATCGATCGTTATGAACGATGACCGGCTCCGTCCAACTCTTCCCGCCATCCCTCGAAGCCGCGGCATAG
>Ga0154003_1000200_pt1 | contig 18417 bp, 10 predicted proteins | sample TSFL087MetaG_FD_104679 | JGI IMG/M metagenome (GOLD analysis project Ga0154003, IMG submission 104679) | Attine ant fungus gardens microbial communities from Florida, USA - TSFL087 MetaG | ecosystem: Host-associated > Fungi > Mycelium > Unclassified | place: USA: Florida, Lake Talquin State...
CCGGACCCGCTCGCTACCGCTCGCGGTACTGATCTGCACTGTCATCTCAGTATGGGCACATTGATTTGCAATCCGCTCTAAGCGGGCGATTCCTGAACATCGAAGCCGAAAATGCTGTAAGACGCTGGATGAGCGCCTCAATCTCGGACGGGTCAGTTTTCGGAATGTCATCGCGCTTGGACATCGTCGGTTGCCTCGGGCGCCGTCTAGGCTAAACGCCAATATCGACCAAGTCTGAATCAGATTCACTTTGTCACATCGCGCCACCGCAGGGAGACGCTTGTTGAGCGCCGACGGCAGGATCTGCTTAACCCAGTCGCGGTGGACGCCGGACGCGGACGCGCCTTCGCCGCCCTGGAGCGCGAGAGTCGAGGCGGTTAGAAATTGATCGTAGGTGATGGCGGGCATCGGTTATTTTCGATTCGTCTTCTCCCAAATCCGCCTGGCGCGAGCATCAAGTTTCGCCGCTTCACTTTTACGATTCAACCTCCACAACAAGGGGGTATAATTCATTATAACTATCGCAGTGTTACGAACAGCGCGGAGTGAACCCACATCCGAGGAGCCCCTTTTCCCGCGCCCAGTTCACGTCGCGACAGATCACGGACTTGTGCACGCCGAACCGCTCGGCGAGCAGTCGTTGGGCGCCGTGCGGCAGATCGTCATCCAGCGCAAAAATCCGCAGGATCGCGAAACGGCGCTCCCACATCTCCCGCTTCCGTTCGGCATTGTAACGTCGTCGGCCGCCCGCTCTGCGGGCCGTTTTGACTGCGCTGATCTGATCGGTGTTGACCACTTCTTCATCACTGAAAGTTGTTCGCTTATGGCGCTTTTTTCGCGTCAGATGTTGAGAGTTTTTCCGCCTTCCGCCAGTCTTTTAACGCTCGCGGCTGTCGCGGTTCGTCGGCTTTTGACGTCGGTCAGCCGGACGGAAGGATGATCACTCCGGGTTGTCGGCCATCCCGATCACTATCCACCCGACCGCCATCACGAAATTAGGATCCAACGTCCAGCCGCGCGCGATCTAAGGCGTCTTCGTCTCCTCTCGTTGGCGCCGTTCTCTTCAAAGCGTAAAGGCAATCATCAAGAGCTGTTGATCTCGCGATGATTGCCTTCACGGTACGTCGCTACGACAACGGCTGCGACAAATCGAATTTTACGGCTGCCGTCACCAGGCGGCAGGCTCAAAAGAAAAACGCCTGAACAGTTGGCCGATCCGGTCGGTCTATTCGGGCGTTCGTGGACGCTCTGCAAATTTTGCGTGCGTGTCAGCGGTTATCCGCTGACCGCGTCAATCCGGTCGCATTGTAGTCGCGTGGAGCGCTCCCAGCGCTCCGCCGAAAATCTCCTGACGGTCTTTTATGATTCGATCAATCGCGCGAACCTCATCGACCATCTTGCGAAACAAATCGAAAAACAACGCTTGTGGCCCATCGCAAAGCGCGCGTTCCGGGTAAGGATGTACATCTACCAGTAATCCGTCCGCGCCGGCAGCGACGCCCGCGCGGGCCATCGGAATAACGGCCTCTCGTCTACCTGTGCTGTGACTCGGGTCGAAGATGATTGGCAGATGCGACAGATGTTGCGCCATCGGGATGACAGAAAGATCGGGCGTGAACCTCGCATGGCTACCAAACGTACGAACACCACGTTCGCATAGGATCACCTGACAGTTCCCCTCGACCATAATGTACTCCGCCGCCAGCAGAAACTCTTCGAGCGTGGCCGACATCCCGCGTTTGAGGAGAATGGGTTTTCGCGCCTGCCCCGCGCGTCTGAGCAAACTGAAATTCTGCATATTGCGTGTGCCGATCTGAATCACGTCGGCATATCTTTCGCACAGATCGAACGCCGCTTCATCCACGGCCTCCGTCACGATGCTTAAACCGAACTGATCCCGCACGTCCGACAGAATTTTCAACCCCTCTTCGCCCAGTCCCTGAAAAGCATATGGCGAAGTGCGTGGTTTGAACGCGCCGCCGCGAAACCATCTGCAACCGGCCTCAGCGACAATCTGCGCGGTCAGCATTGTCTGTTCGCGCGATTCGACTGCGCAGACCCCCGCAATGATCGCCGCCTCATCGCCGCCGATTTCCGCTTTTCCGATTCTGACGACCGTATTGTCGTGTTTCAATTCACGCCCGACCAGCTTGTAAGGCTTTGTTACACGCACGCATTCGGAGACGCCCGGCAGATCGGTAAATGGCGATGGGTCGATCGGCTCTAAATTGCCGATAATGCCAATGACAGTACGATTGGTCCCATGACTCGGGTGGGCTTTCAGTCCGATTGATTCGATTTTTTGCACGACGACTTGGATATGGGTTTCAGTCGCGTCGGGTTTCATTACGATAAGCATAGTAAGAGATCTTAATCCTCGGCCGAGGATTTGATAATTCGGCGCCTTAGGTAAGGAGCCGCTTCGTCTCGGCCTGAAACTGATATTCTTTCATCTTGGGAGTCATACGATTCTCACTTTCTGATGCTATTAACTGACGTCAGGCAGTAATCAGAACTGGCTTCGGCCACTTCGCTTTGAAGCATATTCATGCATGGTCTGCGCGGGAATAAACGATCACCTGATGCAATTCACGCGCGAGCGATCTCAATAATTGGTCTTGAGACGAACGTATAAAGAAATGATCGCCAGTCAGCATGTGCAGCGCGAATTTGGATGTCGTCATCTCTTCCCAAGGCGACAGCACATCGCGAGGAACATGGGAGTCCTGCAATCCGCCGTAGGCGGTGATCGGACATCGAAGTGGGGGCGCGACGGTATATTCGTAGGTCTGAACCAGCTGAAAATCGGCCCTGAGCATGGGAATCATCATCTCCATCAGCTCCTCATTCTCTATCACTTCTTTCGGAGTCCCGTCCAGCTCAATCAACTCCTTTATGAACTCATCCTTGGGAAGGTGGTAGGTGAACGGGTCGCTGTTTGGAACCTGCGGCGCCCGGCGACCAGCCACAAAAAGTGATTGCGGCTCGCAACTGTATCTGCGCCTCAACGCGCGAGCCATCTCGAAGGCGATTATGGCGCCCATGCTATGGCCGAAAAATACAAACGGTTTGTCTAACAATTGTCCTATGGCTTCTGACAACTCGTCTATCAGGGCCGGCATGCCGACGAATGGAGGCTCCTGCAGTCTAGGCCCTCTTCCAGGAAGTTCGACCGGGATGACTTGAACAGCAGAAGGTAAATAATCGCTCCATTTTTTGAACACCAATGCCGTTCCACCTGCGTAAGGAAAACAGAACATTTTTAGTTCAACGTGATCACTTACAGGCCCGCACTGAAACCATGCGCTCGTTGATTTAGTCATGTTGGTCAAATGAAACTCCTGTTAGCATAACCAGGCGGCGTAAACCCTCAGCCACAGACCGCAAAGGCCCCACGCCGCCACTTATTGAGGTTCAGGTTGCGCGCTTAACAGCGGCTGCGGCCGCCCGATTTTCAGTAATAGCAAACCACGGGGCGCACGTGGAATACCACAACTAAGGCGGATTGCAAATCAATGCACAACATACCGAGATGACAGTACGGATCAGTACCGCGAGCGGTAGCGAGCGGGTCTGCCGCGTGAAGCCCGCTCGCTACCGCTCGCGGCACTGATCCGGAGCGCGTCAAAAAGATTACTGCTTCCCTTCTCAAGGGCGCTCCTTAATAATTTTAGTTGTCAAGGAGAGAGAGATACAAATAGTTCCCAGGTCGCCCCGCCTGGAACTCCACGGAGAGCCACAGGCCTATAAATTTCCGCGCATGGCCTGCTCCCGCTCGACTGCTTCAAAGAGCGCCAGAATATTTCCTGCGCCGAAACCACGGGCGCCGGCGCGCTGAATAACCTCTATGAAAAGGGTAGGCCGGCTCTGTATTGGCTTAGAGAAGATCTGGAGGAGATACCCCCATTGATCGCGATCAGCCAGAATATTCAGTTCGCGAAGGGAGGAGATATCCTCATCAATTTTGCCGATTCGGTTTTCAAGCGCCTGGTAGTAAGTATCAGGCGAGCGTAGAAATTCGATGCCGTTTTGTCGAAGCAGACGGACGGTCTCAACAATGCTATTGGATAACAAAGCGACATGTTGCGCGCCCGGCCCCCGGTTGAATTCGAGATACTCTTCAATTTGTGATTTACGCCGCCCCGAAGCAGGCTCCATGATCGGAAATTTAATGCTCCCGTTAACGTTCTGCACAACTTTGGAGTTCATCGCGCTGTACTCGGTGAATATATCTTCCTGGTGAGACTGGTGTAAGCCCAACACGGTCCTATAGAAATCGATCCATTGATCCAGGGCGCCTCTTTCCACGCTGATGGCGATATGATCGATCGCTTCGAGGCCGGTCGGCAAAAGCTGTGGCGCTTTCGGTATCGCCTGGTACCGAGGAAAGAACGCGCGCTGTGGGTCGTCCCGTTGAATGAACGAATGAACAGTGTGACCGCAGGCGCCGATTGTCGACTTGATCAGGCGGCCTTCTTCGCATTCGAACAGGGACGGCTCCATGACCGGCGCCGCCCCGCGTTCGACGGCGACCGCGAACGCCTGCGTAGCGTCGTCGACCGCAAACGCGATATCTTTGACGCCGTCTCCATGCAACCGGACATGCTCGGCGACCTGGCTGTCGGGGGACGTCGCGGCCGTCAGGATTAACCGAATTTGGCCCTGTTCCATGACGAAGGAGACACGGTCGCGAACCCCTGTTTCGAGGCCCGCGTACGCGATTGGAACGAAGCCTAAGGTCGTACGATAGAAGTGCGCCGCCTGGTGCGCGTTGCCAACATAGAACTCGATGTAATCGAAGCCCTTGAGCGACACAAAATCATCGCGTTTCAAACGTGCGTAATCTTTATGGCTTGTCATGATATTTGCCCTCTGATTGTGAATAGTCTCCGAGTTATAGCGGCGAGCGTGAAGTCGAGGCCCACAATTGCGTCTGGCTCATAAGTACTTGTGAGGCATGAGGTTTCGACGGTTTGCGCTTTGTCGTATATGAAGGCGCGCCATACTGAGCGCGGAGAGAAAGGAAGCAAAACTCGTGGGGACTTTGTTGTCCCACTAACTCCTAGGGGTAGAGACGAGCGGCGCCACGGTCGCTTTCAATTCAACAACAATGGATTTTGCGGCTTCATTCGCCTCGAAGCGCCGCCATCGGGCTCACCCTCGTCGCCCTGCGCGCCGGAATCCAGCACGCCAGAAAAGCGACCAATAACAATAACAAAAGAATGGTGACAAACGTCAGCGGGTCAGTCGCGCTCACGCCGAAGAGCAGCGTGGCCATCAGCCGCGTTAAGACGAAGGTGGCGATCAACCCCAGGCCCGCGCCGAACAGCGCCAGCTTCATGCCCTGCCCGACGACCAGTCTGAGCACATCTCCGACTTGAGCGCCCAGCGCCATGCGGACGCCTATTTCGTGCGTGCGCTGCGTCACGACATAACTCATCACCCCGTAAATGCCGACGCCCGCCAACACTAAGGCGATAGTCGCGAAGAATCCGAGAAGGAGCATATTCAACCGGCGTTGCGCGACATTTTCGGCCATGACCTGCTCCATCGTCTGCATTTTTGGAATCGGCAAATCACCGTCCAACGACCAGACGGCGGCGCGCACCGCGCCCGCGACCGCCTGCGGATCACCTGCGGTACGAACAACGACTTGCATCGCCCCCGAGGTCGCCTGGGCATGCGGCATCCAGGATTCGATTCGGACCGGCGCGTCCAATCCCTGTCGTTTGGTGTCGCGAACCACCCCTACGATGCTGATCCATCGCGGATTATTGTTCGCATCGCCGAATGTGAATCGTTTGCCGACGGGGTCGTCATCCGGGAAGTAGCGCTTGGCGAATGTCTCGTTGACGACGGCGACGGCGGGCGCGCCCCGAATGTCTTGAGGGGCGAAGGCGCGCCCGCGAAGCACTTGAATTCCCATCGTCTGAAAGTAGTTCGGCAGTACGCAATCAAAAGGCAGTTCGACCTGTTGTTCGCGCGGATCAGGGGGGCGATTTTCAATCGAAAAGCCGCTGGAGTTGGGAAGCTTGGGCATCATGATGCCGCTGGTCGCGCTGACGCTTTCGACCCCGGGTATCGCCGCCAGACGTTCCTGTAATCGCTGGTAGAACGCGACCGCTTGACCGCCTCCACTATACTTACCTAACGGCAAACTGAGGTCTAAGGTCAGTAGATGATCGATTTTGAAGCCCGGGTCGACTTGTTGCAGGCTCCAGAAGCTACGGATCAGCAGCCCGGCCCCGATCAACAGGATGAACGTCAGCGCCACTTCGGCCACGATGAAAGCGCTGCGGATCCGTTGAGCGCGCGGGCCGCCAGAACCGCTGCGCCCGCTCTCTTTCAGCGTCTCGCCAATATCCACATGTGAAGTTTGAAGCGCAGGCGCAAAACCGAAGCACACGCCTGTTAAGAGTGACACCACGAATGTAAAAAAGAGCACCCACGCGTCCAGGTGTATGTTATCTACCCTCGGAATGTCGGACGGGCCGAGCTTCAGCAAAAACCTCACTCCCCACCAGGCTAACAATAAACCTAACGCCCCGCCCACTACCGACAGCAATACGCTTTCGGTTAACAACTGCCGAACGGTCCGCAGGCGAGTGGCCCCTAACGCCGCCCGGACGGCGACCTCACGTTGGCGGGCGGCCCCGCGCGCAAGCAGAAGATTTGCGAGATTGGCGCAAGCGATAAGCAGCACGAATGCGACCGCCCAGAGTAAGACCAGCAATGCCGTGCGAAAATTGCCGACGATCTGCTCCTGCAGCGGCACGACGTTAACCCCGTAGCCGGCGTTAACCGGGTACTCTCGCTCAAGTTGGCCGGCAATCAAGTTCATGTCCGCTTGCGCCTGCGCGCGCGTCACGCCCGCTTTGAGCCGCCCGACGACCGGCAGCCAGAATGAGCCGCGCGAAGCGCGCATGCGCTCGTCCGGCGCCAACGGGGCCCATAGATCAGTTTTGTTTGGGAATTGGAACCCGGGCGGCATAATTCCGACGACCGTGTGTTGCTCGCCGTTGAGCAAGAGCGTCCGGTTCAAAATCCCAGGATCGGCGCCGAAGCGCCGCTGCCACAGCCCATGGCCTAAAACGACGATCTTGTCCTTGCCCGGCTGCTCTTCTTCGCTGGTGAATCCGCGCCCTTGCGACGGATGGACGCCCATCAACTGAAAGAAATTGGGGGAGACGGCAGTGGCGCGAATTTCTTCCGGCTCACCCGAGCCGGTCAAATTGACCGTGTAATCCCTTATCCCGGACATTCCCTGGAAGGTTTTGTTCTGATCGCGCCAGTCCAGGAAATTCGGATAAGAGGTGACGTCATCGCGAACACCCTGCCGCCGGTTGTCCAACCAGACCATCGCCAGTTGTTCCGGTTGCGCGTATGGCAACGGACTCAAAAGCACTCCATTGACCACGCTGAAGATCGCCGTGTTGGCGCCGATCCCCAACGCCAGCACAATCACGGCGACGGCTGTAAAGACCGGATTCTTTAACAAAATCCGAAGGCCATAACTCATATCTTGCAACAGATTCAGCATTGTTCCTCCACGGCGCGTTCCACGCGTTCAAAGGGGAAATAACGACACCGACTGTGACGCTATCGCCGTCCGTTCTATCTCCACTTTCGTATCGTCAGTGGCGCTCTCCTCTCCGGGATTAACGAATTGATTGTTCTCAAATTTGTACTGCTTATCGTAAAGTTGTTTGTAACGCCCCCCGGCCGCAAGTAGCGCTTCGTGGGGTCCACATTCGACGATCTCTCCCTGTTCCATGACCAGGATTTGGTCTGCGCTTCGAATCGTCGAGAGGCGGTGCGCAATGACGAATGTCGTGCGCCCTTTTCGCAGCGAGCGTAGGCCTTCTTGAATTAGCGCTTCGCTTTCACTGTCCAGGCTCGAAGTCGCTTCGTCAAGGATCAAAATCCTCGGGTCCGCGAGCAGCGCGCGGGCAATCGCTATCCGCTGACGCTGACCGCCGGAAAGCTTAACGCCTCGTTCGCCGACGACGGTGTCGAATCTTTTATCGAACCTCTCGATGAATTCTTCACAATGGGCGATACGGCTGACGGCTTGAATCTCTTCGCGACTCGCGCGAGGCCTGGAAAAACTGATGTTTTCCGCAATTGTGCCGTCGAAGAGAAAATTGTCCTGCAGTACGACGCCGAGATGTAAACGGAAGTCACGGAGCTTAATCGACGACAGATCGCGCCCGTCAATCATGATCTTGCCGGACAGGGGGCAATTGAAATTCATGACGAGACTCGCCAAAGTACTCTTGCCTGACCCCGTGGAGCCGACCAGGGCCGTGGTTGACCCCGCGGGGGATTTGAAAGAGATGTCTCTAAGGACAGGCTCGCCTGAGTTATATTCAAACCAGACGTTTTCAAACACTACTTCCCCTCGCATCTCGCCGGCCGGTTCTTTAGACGAGTCTTCCGCGTCTTCAGTCGACATATTCATTATTTCGCGGATCCGGTCGAGGCCGGCGAAAGCTTCAGTGAATTGGGCGCCGACGCCGACCATTTCGATCAACGGCATCGCCATCAGCCCCGTGAAAAAGATATACATAAACAGGTCGCCCAACGTCATCCCGCCCGAGACGACCGAATTGCCGCCGATGACGATAATTACCACGCCGATCGCCCCGATGATGATCGAAGAGGAGGCGTTGACGGCGGAAACTCCGACCATTGATTTATTGGTATTGCGCAACAGGGAGTGCACGCCGCGCGCGAAGACCAACTCCTCACGCTTTTCCGCGGTGTAAGCTTTAACGACGCGGATTCCTCCGAGTGATTGAGTCAGGCGACCCATGACCTGGCTATAAATTTCCCAGCGTTCGCGAAAGAGAGGACGTAGCTTTTTAAAGGCGTAGTACAGGCATCCGCTAAACGCGAGAAGAATGATGAGCGTAAGGGCGGTCAAACCCCAGTTGAGATAAAACAAGATTCCGATGGAAATCGCCGCAGTGATAATACTGCCAGCCAACTGGACGAGGCCCGCGCCGATCAGGTTCCTTACGGCTTCCGCGTCATTCATAATTCTCGAAATTAGAATGCCGGTTTGCGTCGAATCGAAATAGCGGACCGGCAGGCGCTCGACGTAGGATTGAATGCTCTTACGCATCTCGGTGATGGCGCGCTGAGCCGCGATCCCGAGTACCTGCGAAAGCAGGAATGACGTGGCGGCTTGCGCTAAAGTCGCGACGCCGGCGGCCATGGCCACAGGCAAGAGTAGCTCGCTTCTGCCTTTGACGACGACCTCGTCAACTATATATTTCGATGATGCGGGCAATACGAGTCCGACGAGGCGGTTGATGAGCATCAGTAAGCCCCCCAGGGCGAGTTGCGAGCGATTGGCTATGATCAATCCTTTTGCTTCCCGCCAAGTGTCGGACGACCTAAAGCCCTTTTTCTTTTCTCCGTCCATCTGCGCTCCTTATCCTGACAATGTTTTAGGTTGAAAACATGTATCAATTCACCGTTCAGATCTTTCGGTTTAGGGCTTCACGGGTTAGTTTGCCGAGTCGCCCAATTCCTTCCCTGATGAGTTCCGGGTTGCTGTGCGAATAATTCAGGCGCATGCAGTTGGTCGCTTCATTCGAGAGTTCAACGTTGAAGGCATGGCCCGGGATAAAGGCCACACGCTCTCTCTTCAGCGCGCTGGCGAGCAGGCTTTGCGCGTCCATTCCGTGCGGCAATTCGACCCAGAAAAACACCCCATGGTCAGGAATTTCCCACTTTGCCTCTGCGGGGAAGCTCTCGCGCAGCGCCTGGGCCATTACATCCCGGCGGGCGCGGTACTCGCGCCTTAGCATTGAAAGGTGAGTGTTGATGTCTTCCAGTTCCAGAAAACTTGCGATTATACGCTGGGTGAAAGTATTGGTGTCGATGTCGCTCGCTTCCTTGACGACAGACACCTTGGGCATGAGGCTTTCCGGAACGACGAGCCATCCGACGCGCAACGCGGGCGTCAATATTTTTGAGAACGACCCGACGTAAAAGACCCATTGATCATCGTACGCGCGGAGAGGCGGCAACGCCGCGTCTTCGTAATTGAGAAAGCCGTACGGGTCGTCCTCGATGATCGGGATTCGATATTGTCGCGCTAACTCAACCATGCGGGACCGCTTCGCCTCCGTCAAACTCACGGCGAGGGGGTTATGTCCGCTGCTGATCGCATAGATAAAGGCGGGGCGCGCCCCGCGCGAAAGAATAGAGGCGACGGCGCCAATATCAATCCCTGTTTGGGGGTCGGTCGGCACGGAAAGCACCCGCGGCTCGTAAGGATCGATCACCTGCTTAAAGCCCGTGTAAATCAGCCGCTCGGTCAACACTGTGCCGCCTGGATCGAGAAGCAGTCGCGCCAGCAGGTTCATTCCTTGTTGCGCGCCGGTCGTGATGAATATCTGTTCTTCCCGACAAATCACGTTGCGCTTCGCCATCAATCTCACGATATGGCGTTTCAGAGGCTGGTAGGGAGGGCCGTACTGTAGGGTGCGCGAATCGTCCCTGAGCGCCTGCTCGGCCGCCTTCATTACCCCTTCAACTGGGAAAAGCTCGGGGGCGGGCAACCCCATGGCGAAAGAGATGATCTCCGGCTTCGCGGCGGCAAACAACATCTCTTGCAGCGGCGACCGCTGCGTTTTTTGCGCCCACTTCGCCAGGGAGGCGAATTCGGCTGGATGCATGGTGGTATACATATCTTTTCTCCTACTCTCTGCGGACAGACGCAGTCTCTTACCGGCGCGCGCGGCGCGGCCGCGGGCGCCGGTTCCTATGTTAGGTGAAGGCCCGCGTCAGATGTCCCCGCCCATACCCTCATGAGGAGTCATCTTCAATTTAACCCTGAGCGGTAGAATTGCGCGGCCAGAGAAGCATTTGAATAGGTAAGCGTCGTCGGCCGTCATACTGCGCAGGCCGAACGTCCATAGTTATCTACCCGGCCTGACGACGCATGGCGGCCTGACATTTTCCTTTAAAAGGTGACTGACTTCGTGACGACAGTACAATCACCATATGGCATGGGGGCGGCGATAATGTGATCAGGCCTGCCGGGGTAAAGTCTTCCTGGTATTTCAGGAAGCCCATATGACCATTCTTCAATTTTCAATCCTATGGGGTTAGAAGACCTGACCTCTAAACTTAGCTCTATGCCTTCTTCCGGGAGGCCGTAATAAGAGAACCGCCGATAACCGCCCGGGTCCCTCGTGGCGTCAATGTTCTCTTCCTCAGTCCGCTTTCCGTTGACGGCGAGCGCTTTAAGTTCCAATTCTTGTTTCCAGAAGATTGACAGGCCCGAAGCCCGCCTGGGGGAAGTGACTCGCAGACGAAGCCTTCGAAGACCGCCCTCACTTTTGTCCTCAAGCATAACGACACTGGGTGGGGCCAGTGACAACGCGGGCGCGTCCGCCTTCAGTAATGGGCCTTGCCCGACAGATAAATAATCGGCCAGGCCGGCCCTCTCGGCGCCGGACGAGAAATACTGCGAGGTCCATTCGTCAGTGCCCTGATCAACGCTGCCCCAAATTGCCTTGCCGGTATCAGCGTTCAGGGCGTAAAAGAGATGGTTCATTTTCGGCTGATCAACACTGACGCCGCTCGACAGCAGGCCCGCGCCAATGAAGCAGAGCCCAACGAGCGCCGAAGCCGCCGGCAATAACCATTTTTTGAACGCGATAAGTAGGCGCAAGTGCGCGTTGAGTAGCGCGAGTTGGAACACGACAAAAGTCATCAGCGCCCAAGCCAGATTCAGACCGAATCCCGCCACCATCAGACGAATTAATGGCGCAATCAAAATAACACTTGATAAGGCCGGAATGGTCAAAATGATTATACTCGTCACCGACGTTATCTTTTCCCGCGCGATGAGAACTACTCCCATCGCCAGGACCGCCAACAGTAACGGCCATGTAAACAGATAACTCCCTCCCGGCGCGTATAAACAAGTTAGAACCATCAAGACGGCCCACCAGATCAGCCCGCCCACGGTCAGATTCTCCAGCCTCGTCTTCTTATTGAACCAGACAAGCAGCGCGCCGCTTACGGCGACTGTCAGCAATAGAAAGCCTATTGCGTACTGATTAATAATGTGATCGCCGGCCGTCGGGCTCGAACTCCTACTCTGAATCACTAGCATGACGACCATCAGCAGCGCCCCTACGCTTATCACGTTCAACGTGAATCCGAAGACGCCGAACGCGATTCCGCCGATCGTTAATCGCTTCATCCGGAATCCGAGTATTACAAGGCCGGCAAATAACAGCAGAGTGAGCGCCATTAATGGCGTTACCAATCGCTCAGAATAAGAGACGAGGAAGGAACTGAATACGTCGAAATAGACAATGTTACTCGCGCGCTCCGGCCAGGCGCCCACATTCCCGAAATGTCGCGCTAAAGCCAGGGCGTACGAACCGCTGTGCTGGAGGCTGCGTTCGTCAATGTTTTCATAGCTGTCACGCGCAGTGTGATAATACGGCTGCCCCATAATGAACGCGAAATTCAATCCCCGCAAACCTTTGCTCTTAAACATCGTCAGGTCGGTGTCATTCCCCAAGAGCCTGTATAGATCTGAGGTGAGCGAATTTGCGACCGGGCGCGATGCGACCTTCCCGAATTCTTTAATGAGCCACTCATTTCCTTCGCTCGTTTCGAACATAATTGATGGCCCGCCGGTCCCCCGGGCCTCAAAGTTCAGCGCGACCGCGACGTCCTTGGCATGAGGGGACTCATCCACAAACGCCTTTGCGCCCAACATGCCGATCTCCTCGCCGTCGGAGAACAGAAAGCGGATGTCGTTCTTTAGCGGCGGCCCCGTCTTCAGCGCCCTTATGACCTCAAGCAATGTTGCGACTCCGGCGCCGTCATCACTCGCCCCGGGACTGGTCGGCGCCGAGTCGTAGTGGGATACGAGCAGGATTGTCTGTCCGCTTTCTGCGCCTTTTATTGTCCCGATTACGTTCTGCACCGTCGCGCCTTCATCAGGGCCTCCGCTTTGATGTTTCAAGACTGATGAGCGCTGGACTTCCGGGCTGAGTCCCAAGTCGGCCAGTTCTTTAAATATGTAGTCGCGGGCCTTTGAATGCTCTTCCGCTCCAACTGGACGCGGCTTTTTGGCGATTATCTCGATATGCTCCCTGGCTCGGCCGGAGGCGAATTCTGTGAGGGGAGCGCTCGCCGGTTGCGCGTCGGGCGGGTTGAGGCGATGAACCACGAAAAACGCGCAGAGGATGGTAAGAAGCAACGAGGCGACTCCGGTCAAGTAATTCCGAGCAGGTAGACCAACAACTTGTCCTTTTTCCTCGTTCAGCTCTACTGCTATTCGCTCACTCAGTTCCATTGTTACTCGCTCCTTGCGCCCGATCGGCGCGAATTCGGGTAGACCTGGCGGCAGGCCTATCAGCTTTGTCCAAAAATTAAATTGATGATCTCACCGCCCAAAAGTTTTATCGCCGCGGAGAACGCCGGGCCGATCTGGCGCTGTCTCGGGCCGCAGGCAGGGCTGTGAAATCGAACTGCGCAATGTCTAGTAAATGCCCTCGATAAGTATTTCTTTCTCTCCGAACAGTCTTTCGGCGTAGCCGCCATCGTTTGCGCACTCCCGGATAAGTCGGTTTGATTCGGTGATCGGCCGAGATTGTTCGGTATATTTGAGGCTCATGATATGGCCGAGCCACGGTTCCTGCCCCATGGCATAGACGTATGTCTCCTTGCTGTTGAAGCGCCTCACGATATCGATCGCCTGGTCAAAGTTAGACCCGGCCAGCCGCCGAGACTCGTCCATGGCGCGTTCGATTTTCTTAGTAAGCAAGGGGCCGTAAAGCCATGAGAGCGGCGCCCCATCACATTCCATTCCAAGGAAGATCGCGTCTACATTTCCCACCGCATGGTAAAGGTGTTCGTAAAGCCTTGGCTCGATATTGCATGAGTCCGCCGCGAACAAGAGCGAGCGATTCCCGACACGGACCAGGTGCGCCGCCTTACAATGCACGTTCAGGTCCGAATGCTCACCAAAAAATGGCAAGGCGGTGATCGACCCGTTTTCAAACTCCAAGCTCTCCATCTGATCCAGCTCTATCACATTTTTGCACCCGATGTTCTTCAAAATTAGTTTCAGGGAAGGGTCTTGAAGGAACCCGCCGGAGCTTGTCGGCACAATGAAGTATTTAACCTTGTGCCTGATCTGCAACAGGGTCTCGAACAGAACGTGGTCCTGATGATTGTGGGTAATCACCACATAATCTATCGAGTCGGGCAGGTCCTGATAGGTGTACCTGGAAACGTCAGATTCGTACGTATAGCTGAGCACGGGGTCAAACAGCATAGTCACTCCCGGGGTTTCCAACAGAATGCATGCGTGGCCGAAGTAACGCCACCGCACCCCGTTCCCTTGATAAGGCGAATAAGCGGGGGGCGGGTCAGTCGTCAAAAACGATTCGATCAGCCGCTCCGACGCCTCGGGCGCTCTGAGCATCTCTTTGATCTCTCCCCAGGGTCGTGGGACGGACTTTAATCGGAATAACTCGTCAACCACTTCGTCATCGAAGGGTACGCGAAGGTGGAAGAGTTCATCGGACTCCAGCCGGGGTGTGCTCAGCACGAACGGGCGGTCATCTCCGGTCAACACCGAGAGCATTAAACTCTGGGCGGAACGGTCGTAATAGCGGCTCTGATAAAGTAACGGCTCGATGATTCGAAAACTCGGATTGTGGTTGAGGTCGTAGACCAGCTCGACATAGCCTTTCAGCACGTCCGGCGTCATGCTGTAGAGTGGCTGCAATGAGAATCCTTTGGCCTGCGTCCGCAACAGGTCGTCCAGGGCGGCGATGGCCTCTGAGAGTTCGAGCAAATGAGGCCGCAACCGCTTCGTCTGATCTCGCAAGCTCCGGACCTCGTCGACTCGTTTCCCGCCGAAATCCATGAAAGGCCCTCCGAGTAGCTTCGGGTTCTTGACGGCGTTCGCATGCACCTGCGGCGCATTAATATAGGAATCCATTATTTTAAAATGGCGTTCCGTCAGGTTCCTCGCCGCCGTGGCCGGAGGAATCAAATGCGACCAGGCATACCAGTAATCGAAGAGCGGTTCGACCTGGATGTTCGGACGGAGATAGAGCAAGTCATTGTTCATAATAACTCCAATTCAACTGTTGGTTTTGATTTCTTTGAACGATTGGGTAAGTATCGTCGTGAATGCGGAGAGTACAGATCAGTTGCGGCCGTAGTTACTCAACTCGCACCGGCTTCCGAGGACGTAGTCATCTGCCGACGGACTGATCGCTGTCGATGCAATCCCTGATTAGCAGCGCCAGGGCCTCGACATGTGGTTTCTCTACCATTGTATTATGGTCACCGGGTACATCAATAACCCGCACGCCTCCGGCGGCCAGGGCGCCCCACCCCTTTGTCGGGTCCGGGATATCGTCGGCAATCTGATCGCCATGCGCGAGTTCGTCGGGCGGGGGGATTGTGACCTCGGTCGAGGTTTTAAATAGGGTAACAACGCCAGGATAGGCCTGAAGAACGTGCTGACGCATGGCCGTCGCGTTTGTTCTATACACCTTCAGGAAAGAGCGCGCCAGAGCGACGTCAACGTCGGGAGGTAATAAATTGGCGCTTGCCGCTTTCTCTAAAACGTATTCGATTCGTTCATGGCCCTCGAACCGTCCCAGATCTTCATCTGAAATCGGCAGCGCCTCGCCGAACATTCCGATCAGCAGCGCCGCCTCATCTACCTCGACATCTTCTACCTGCCCATCATCTTCTTCGACCGCTTCTTTCTTTAGGGACTGGACGCCGGTGTCCAGCATCAGCAATTGACCGACCTGCCGCCCCTGCGCGACGAGTTGTTGCGCCATCTCGTAGGCGACAATGCCGCCGAAAGACCATCCCCCAAGCAGATATGGCCCTTCTGGTTGTATTGTCGTCATCGCTTCCAGGTAGTGGGCGGCCATGTCTTCGATTTTGGTGTAAAGAGCCCGTTCTCCGTAGAGACCCGGCGTCTGAAATCCATAAAGCGGTCGATCCGTACCCAGACAACGAGCCAGTTCCAAGTAACAGAGAACGTTTCCCCCGGCCGGATGTACCAGGAACAAAGGCGGTTGCGAGCCGGACGCCTGGAGTTCGACCAGGCAAGGCAAGGACATGGAAGTAGCTTCCTGGCGTAACATTGACCCCAGGCGCTCAATTGTCCCCCCTTGAAACAAGGTAGATAACGGCAGTTGTCGTCCCGTGGCTTTCCGAATCGCGGTCATCAGACTTACGGCGAGCACTGAATGTCCGCCCAGATCAAAAAAGTTATCCGTGACGCTGATCGGGCTAATACCCAAAACGCGCTCCCATATTTGCGCCAGTTGGAGTTCCAGGACATCACGGGGCGCGACGTAGCGTTCTCCCGCTGTCTGTCGGGCGTTGGACGGCGCCGGCAATCGCGCGCGGTCCATCTTACCGTTTGACGTGACAGGGAGCTCCGGCAAAATCATGATCTCTTCCGGAACCATATACTCCGGCAGTCTCTCTCGAACATGCCTCTTCAGTTCCGCGGCCGTCGCCTCTTCTTCTCCCGCCACGTATCCAAGTAGACGTTTATTGCCCCTCTCATCCTCCACTGCCACGACCACGCTCTGCTTCACCAATCGGCTCTCATTGAGCGCGGATTCGATTTCACCTAATTCAATCCGATGTCCACGGACCTTAACCTGCTCGTCTACTCGCCCTATGAACTCGATATTACCGTCCGTCAGGAAGCGCGCCAGATCTCCCGTCCTGTAAAGCCGAGAGCCAGGTTCTCCGCTGAAGGGGTGGGGCACGAACTTATCTGCGCTCATCTCAGCGCGCCCCAGGTATCCGCGCGCCACTCCTGCCCCCCCGACGTAGAGCTCTCCTTTCACCCCTATCGGCGCCACCTCCTGGTTTGGGCCCAGGATATAAACCTGCGTATTCGCTATCGGTCGCCCGATCGTCGGCCTTCTATCACTCCCGGCCTCACACTCTCCCATGCTCGCGCAAACGGTCGTTTCGGTCGGCCCGTAAGCGTCAAAGAACTTTCGTCCTTTACCCCATCGTTCCACGATCTCCGCAGCGCACGCCTCCCCTGCCGCGATCACCGTCTCCAAATTCATCATCTCTTCTTCTTCCATCGCAGCCAGCGCCGTCGGAGGCAAGGTCACCGTCGTAATCTGATCTTCTCTCAGGACTCTCTCCAGGTCTCCTCCGGGCATCAGGCGCTCCCGGCTGCTGACGTGCAGGCTCCCGCCGGAGGTCAAGGCGCCAAAGATTTCCCACACCGATGCGTCGAAACTCAATGAGGCGAATTGCAGGACGCGCGATTGAGGCCCCAGGTTGAAGGCCTCCTTTTCCACTTCCACCAGATTGCACAGTCCTTTGTGCGCGAGCATGGCCCCTTTCGGTCTGCCGGTTGAACCTGAGGTGTAAATGACATAGGCCAGATTCTCAGCCATGACTTTACTCTCTGGTTCGCTCCTGCTCTGCTCCCTGATCCTCTCCCTCTCCGCGTCCAAACACACAATTCTGGCGGCTGTTAAAGGTAGATGTTCAAGATGATGCTGCCGTGTAATTATTAAGGCGACCCGGGCGTCATCTATCATGTAGGACAGGCGCTCGGGCGGATAACCAGGATCGAGTGGCGCATAGGCTCCGCCCGCCTTCAACACAGCCAATATGCCGACCACCATCTCGATCGACCGCTCCAGACACAATCCGACTACCACTTCCGGCCCCACACTAAGCCTTTGCAAGTAGTGTCCCAGTTGGTTAGCGCTCCGGTCGAGCTCCAGATAGCTCACCCACTGTCCCTCGCAAACGAGCGCGATCTGATCGGGAGTCCGCGCCGCCTGATCTCGAAATAGCCGGTGGATGCATTGATCTTGAGGGTAGGGCCTTCCGGTCTGATTCCACGCGACCACGATCTGCTCTCTCTCCTGATCGCTCAGTAAACTCAGCTCGGAAATCGGTCTCTCACTGTCCTCCACGATTCCTCTCAGGAGGTTCGTGTAATGGCTCATCAACCGCCTGACCGTCGACTCCTCAAACAGGTCTCGGCTATAGGTCATATCAATAACCAGATCACGTCCAACATCCGTGGCAGTCACCGTGAGATCGAATCTCGCCATCAGCGTCTTGTCGTAGCCGCCGCTCAGCCCCGTCCTTTCGAATTCCAACTCTTCTTTATCCGTGTTCTGCATCAACATCATGATTTGAAACAACGGGCTTCGGCTCAGGTCTCGTTCCGGATTGATCTCCTCCACCAGTTTCTCGAACGGCGCCTCCTGGCGCGCGTACGCCCCCAGCGCCACTTCTCTCTCTCGCCTGATCAACTCCCTGAAACTCGGATCGCCTCCGAGGTCGGTCCTCAAGACCAAGGTGTTGACGAAGAATCCGATCAATCCTTCCAGCTCTTTC
>Ga0154003_1000204_pt1 | contig 18279 bp, 5 predicted proteins | sample TSFL087MetaG_FD_104679 | JGI IMG/M metagenome (GOLD analysis project Ga0154003, IMG submission 104679) | Attine ant fungus gardens microbial communities from Florida, USA - TSFL087 MetaG | ecosystem: Host-associated > Fungi > Mycelium > Unclassified | place: USA: Florida, Lake Talquin State...
GAGCAACAGTCTTTTGAAAAATAGAGAATATTGCGATTGCAGGTATGGGAAAGCTGAGTGATCCCCGTACTGTAACGCTCGTTACGCCGTATTTTTCAAATTTCTTCTGCTGACTCACTTAGTTGGGGTTAGGGGATTTACTTCGCCGAGATAATATTCGTCGCACAGGTTTAATTAGGTAAGGCTGCATCATCAAACATTCTATTCAATTCAAACCTAAAGGAGCTGAATTCCAATGATCCATATTACCCGCTATGTTTCTCTGCGCTCCCTTAACAATTTATTGGCTCGCCTCAATTTAACATTGGGCGTTGATTATCTGCGCTCTGTCAAGCGGGGTTCAATCCTGCCGATCACAGTTGTCATGATCGCTCTTATCGCTCTAACGATAAATGCTAATATTTGGTCAGCCAAGACAACAACCCAGGGAGAGCCTATTGCAATTGCAGCACAGAGGCAGAAAGCGCAAGCCAATCCAGTGCAAGTGGAGTTGTTTACCCTCCATCCGCACGGCTTTGAACCAGCTCAGGTCACGCGCCCCAAAGGACGTGTCGTCCTCGCAGTTGATAACCGTAGCGGCGTTGGAGATATCAGGCTGCAACTTCACCGAGTGATGGGAAACGAGAAGCAAGAGAAGGTCGTCGAAAAACGAACACCTAGAAAGCAATTAGACTGGGGCCAGCTGATCGATTTAAGGCCTGGACGTTATGCGTTGAGCGAAGTTGGTCACGAGAAGTGGGTGTCTTTTATTACTATTACGCCTGACTAGAGAGAAAGAGCGTAAGAATGCAGGCCGATTAGCAACCACTTCTAGGAGGAAAAGTTGTGATTAAGCATACTGACATTATCCGCGCAATTTGGGCGGCGATCACTCAATGCTTTTTTTTGAGCGCGCTGCTATGTACGCTATTAGTTGCCAGCTCCAGCGCGCAAACTAGTGTAACTGACGGCTCAACACCTATTGGATTGGCTCCGGGCGCTCCAGCGGGGTCATATGCTCTAAGCGGCCTGGATAACATCAATTACTTCAATGGTAATCTTAACTTTAAACTCCCACTGCTATCAGTCGGCGGTCGCGGAAGCGCAGGATACACAATGACATTGCCAATCGATCAGCGCTGGCGTGTCTTGACCTATGTCTTTGAAGACGGAAATGGCGAACTTCAATACACTTACAATCCAGACATGAATTGGTGGGCTCCCGGTAATCCTGGTTACGGTCCAGGTAGATTATATGGGCGATCTCAGTCGAGTTTTTATCACCCTACATGCGGCCATGACACTAAGTATATCTTCCGATTGACTTTTACCAAGTCGGACGGCACTGAATATGAACTCCGCGATCCGGTTGCGAATGGAGAGCCTAAGTCTATACAGTGTTTACAGCCTAGAGGCTCGCTAGGAAGAGTCTTTGTCACTACTGACGGGTCAGGGATAACTTTTCTCGCCGATACAGATATTATACCTGATGGAGGGGAGATTTATCTTCCCACTGGGAATCTTATGTTCGCTGACGGCACGCGGTACCGCATTAATAATGGGAGGGTAGATTGGATACGTGACCGGAATGGGAACCAAGTAAGTTTCACCTATGCTTTACCTGGAAATGGGGAGGTAACTAAGATCGTCGACTGCCTTAACCGAGAGATAACTATCTCTTACGCCGACCAAGTAAGTGTGTTTTATGACGAAATCAAATTCAAAGGATTCAGTGGCCAACAGAGGTCGATCAAAGTTTGGAATACCAATCTTGCGAATGCCATACACCCAGACTATTCAATACGAACCTACGCATCGCTGTTCCCGGCTTTTAATGGCAGTAGTAATACCCCCCACGATCCTAGAGTGATTTCAGCTGTCACGCTTCCCGACGGTAGACAATATCAGTTTTCTTATAACGATTATGGCGAGCTAGCGCGCGCAACTCTTCCGACTGGTGGATACTATGAGTATAGATACACGCCGGAGCCAGGGTCATATTTTGGTCTCTACAATGTATGGATCTATCGTCGAGTTGTAGAACGCCGTGTTTCTTCAAACGGGGCTACAATTGATAGCAAGACGACCATCAACGCCATCGAAACCCAAAACCCTGACGTGACCACGGTAATAGTGGAGCACCGTAAACCGAATGATGAGGTAATGGCTAGCGAGAAGCATTACTACCATGGTAGGGCGTTGCGCTCTTTTGACCTTAGAGCTCTAGAGTACTCGTCTTGGATGGATGGGAGGGAGTTTCAAACCGAATTACTCTCAACCAGCGCGTCGCCTGTGCTTAGGAGAGTTACTAACACTTGGCAGCAACGCGCGCCAGTTAGTTGGTGGAGTAGCTGGTGGAACACATATCAGTGGGGTTCTGAACCATCGAACGATCCACGCGTCACTGAGACAGTGACCATGCTGGCTGACACAAATCAGGTAGCAAAACAGACTTTTAGCTACGATCAGTATAATAATCAGACCGATGTTTATGAGTATGACTTCGGCGATGGCGCTCCCGGGCCTATGATCCGCCGCACGCATACTGATTATCTTAGGAACAATCCTTATCAAGGCAATGTCGATTATGCTGCCGATTTAAATGTTCACATAAGAAACTTACCGGCAAATAATTCCGTCTCCGACGGCAGTGGCGTGGAGATCTCAAAAACATGGTTTGACTACGACGCATATGGAATAAATGGGCTGCCCGCGCTTCAAGGCTGTCCCGGAATTTCTCAGCATGATGGCGGGTTCCATACCGGCTATGGCGCGCGTGGTAATTTGGTGAAGACAACTCGACTTGCCACATCCGCTCCGACATATATTTACAATCATTTCTTTTATGATATTGCCGGTAATGTGGTGCAAAAATTAGACGGACGCGGCATGCCAATTTTTGTTGATTTCAGCGACCGCTTCGGCGCTCCGGGCAACAATGCGCAATCGAACGCCGGAGCGCCTGAACTGGCCGGAGGGTTCAGTTACGCGTTCGCGACCAAAACCACCAACGCGCTCGGTCACACAGCATATGCCCAATACGACTATTATCTGGGCAGGGTCGTCACTACGGAAGACGCCAACAAGGTAGTTAGCAGCATCGCGTACAATGACGCCCTCGACCGCCCGACCCAGGGCATTCAGGCGAGGTATGTGGTGGGCGTTGGCGTACCCGCCGTGAGAAGGCAGACGTCTTTCATCTACGACGACGCGAATAGGGTGATCACGACGACAAACGATCGTGACACGTTCAGCGACAACATCCTGATCGGCAAAGCTTATTACGATGGCCTCGGCAGGACTTGGCGCAGCGCGGCTTATGAAGGCGCTAACTGGACAATCAAGGACACGCGGTTCGACGAGCTCGGCAGACTCTCGCAGGTCTCCAGCCCGTATCGCGCCTCCGATCCCGGCTCCGCTTTGCCGCCGTCCGGGCTGTGGACGACCACTAATTACGACACGCTAAGCAGGGCGACCAGAGTGACCACTCCCGACGGCGCGCACGTTGACACAGCTTACAGTGGCAATCAGGTGACTGTCACCGATCAGGCTGGCAAGAAGCGTCGCAGCGATTCCAACGCCATCGGCAGATTGGTCAAAGTGACGGAAGACCCGGGCGGCCTGGGCCATGTTACATCTTATCTCTATGACGCGTTGGGTAACATTCGCTATGTGGAGCAGGGCCAGCAGAAGCGATGGTTCGCCTACGATTCGGTCTCACGCCTTATCCGCGTGAAAACTCCGGAGCAGAATGTTAATGCTGATCCTAACGTGTCCTACACTGACTCGGTGACGGGCCACAACGGGTGGTCGATGGCCTATAAATATGATGAAAGCGGCAACCTCAAGGAGAAGACCGACGCCCTAAATATTAAGACCATTTACGAATATGACGCGCTCAATCGCAATACAACAGTCGATTATTCGAACACAACCGTCAATCCGGACATTAGGCGATATTACGATAACACCAACCCCGGCACTTATGGCAAGGGAAGATTCTGGCATGACTATTCCGGAGGAGGTAATTGGTCTACAGACCCGAACATCGACCATACATCCATCGACAGCTATGACCCGCTTGGTCGCCCCCTAAACAAGCGCCAGCTATTTAAACGTGATGGGATCGTAGGCCCGACTTACTCAATCAATCAAACTTACGACTTGGCTGGCAAGGTCAAGTCTGTGAGATATCCCTCTGATCACATCGTCAATTACAGCCACGACCAGGCGGGTCGGTTCTCCGGCTTCAGCGGCAACCTGGGCGGTTTGCCATCCACCTACGCCGACACGATCGGCTACAATGCCGCCGGGCAGATGATCAAAGAACGGTTCGGTACGAACACGCCGCTCTACCGCAACCAGCATTACAACAGCCGGATGCAACTTGTAGACACCAGGCTCGGTGACAGCGCGACCGACGAATGGAACTGGAGCCGCGGCGCGATCGCCTTTTTGTACGGTACGACGGCGGTCAACAACTGGGACATGTTCGCCAGCGATACGGACAATAATGGAAACCTGCGGCGGCAACTCAACTATGTGCCGCTTGCGGGCGGCGGCTACGTCATCTCACAACTTGATGATTACACTTACGACCCGCTGAACCGCATCGCCACGATCCGTGAGCAGCAACGGAATGTAAGCGGCCAGTGGTCAGAGAGCGTCTCTCAGAACTACAGCTATGACCAGTGGGGCAATCGCACCCTTAACCTAAGCGGCGGAGGCGGAGGAGGCGATCAGGAGACGGTTTGGGTGGATGACGCATTGCCCGCAGGCGCGGCGTCCGGAGGCGGCGGAGGCGATGGCTGGAATTGGGTGAATTCATCGCCTGCTCCAAAATCCGGAAGTGTATCCCACATCTCAAATATCGCTGACTGGCCGAATTGGAGTCCGCCTCCTTATTCTGGAAATGTGTCTCATCAATCTAGCATTTCTTCCGGACTACACCAACATTATTACCATTCGTCGCCAACGCCAATCCCGGTCAGGCAAGGTGGAACACTTTATGCCTACATATATATGGATCCTGTAAATCCCCCTCAAGAGGTGATGCTGCAATGGGGAGCGTACAATGATGGATGGGAACATCGAGCCTATTGGGGGGCGAATATACTCGGATGGGGTACAGACGGAACTGCTTCGAGAAGATATATGGGGCCGCTGCCTTCGGCGGGCGGATGGGTAAGACTCGAAGTGCCCGCATCAGCGGTAGGTTTAGAAGGAATGAGCGTAAACGCCATGGCATTCACTTTATATGGGGGGCGAGCGAATTGGGATCTGGCCGGAATATCCGGGGTGAATGTTTGGGAAGAATGGGTGTGTTCGTGGAATGGTTGGGATTATGATTGTTATTGGCAACAACATCAGGATTATGAGAATTTTGTCCTGGTGGACGATTCCATTCCTGCAGGAGCGGTGGCAGAGGCCACTGATGGAGATAGCTGGAATTGGAGGGGAGCCAGCAATGTTGACCTGGTACACCAGCATTTCTTTTACAACGCAAGTGATACGCTTCAGGTAAGCGCTGGGGATAAACTGTTCACTTGGGTGTATCTTGATCCTGCAAATCCCCCTCAACAGGTGATGCTGCAATGGCATGAGAATGCGAATTGGGATCACCGGGCCTATTGGGGAGCGAACCTGATAGGCTGGGGAACGGATGGGACAGCGAGCAGGCGCTACATGGGGCCGCTGCCGGCGGCTGGGGGCTGGGTGAAGTTGGAAGTCCCTGCGTCTGCGGTCGGTCTCGAGGGAAAGATCGTAAATGGGATGGCTTTCACTTTATATGGAGGTCGAGCGGCATGGGACAAGGCTGGCAAAATCACTCCCCCGCCCCCCCCGCCCGTGGTGGGGCCGCCCATCAACACCAAAGCCTACGTAGTCGACGCCACAACCAACCGATTGCAGCCGCCGAGTGGAAGCGGAACGATGCAATATGATGCGGCAGGCAACCTGGAGATAGACTCCTACACGAGCGGGATCTTCCAACGGTTCGTCTACGACGGCGAAAATCGGTTGGTTGAGGTGAAGAATAGCGCGGGAGTGGTAGTGAGCCGCTACGTCTACGACGCCGACGGGCAGCGAGCGAGGCGAATCACCGGCGGGCAGGAAACTTGGCATATCTACGGGATCGGGGGAGAATTGTTGGCGGAGTACGCGGCCAGCGGCGCGCCGAGCGCGCCGCAGAAGGAGTACGGGTATCGGAACGGGCAGTTGCTGGTGGTATGGGACGGTAGCGAGATAGGAGACCGGCAATTGCAATGGCTTGTTCAGGACCATCTCGGCTCAACGAGGATGGTGGTTGATCGGTCAGGGAGTCTGGGAGGGATAAGACGGCACGATTTCGCCCCATTCGGCGAGGAGATGTCTGCCGGAGTTGGGATCAGAAGCTCGAGCATTGGTTACAGCCTTGATACCGTAAACCAAAAGTTCGGGTCAAAAAGGAGAGATACGGAAACCGGGTTTGATTTCTTTGGGGCGAGATATTATGCCTCAATACAAGGAAGATTCACTAGTGTCGACCCATCCCAAGTCAGCATTGATATCGGGAATCCGCAAAGCTGGAATCGTTACAGCTATACTCTCAATAATCCTCTAGCTTACATCGATCATAACGGAAAGTGGTCAACAGAGATTCACGAGAGAATTATTGATATGGCATTCAAAGGATGGTCAGAAAAGAACATCAAGATAATAAAGCAAGCAAGCAAAGACATGGATAATCCTCTTTATGGGGGGCAAAATGAAGATCGTTCATACCAGCACGCAATGAAAGCTAGAAAGGAAAGTTCTACTGCGGCCGAACAAAGAATGAGAGTTTATGTCCTTGAAAAGGTTAATGAGGCTCGTACTAAGTATAAGGAGGGGAAAATAGATGAGGGTGTTTACGCATTTGGTGAGGGCCTGCATACCTTGATGGACTGGACGTCGCCTGCTCACGAAGGATTTCAAGATTGGTGGTTGCCACTAACTCCTGAAGGAACGAAGCCTGAAGAAGTGGCTGAATCGGTATCGAAATCAGTGCTGTTTTATTTTATGTACAAGCAGCATTCGGCGATGGAGAGCGCTATCAGCGCTGAGAGAATGGGAATGGCGACTGGTATGGCATTTGCTTACACATCATATGTCTGGAGTGAAGAGGAGGCAATAATAGAAAGAGGAGGCACTTCTCCAGGGGACTATGCTGACCCATACATCCAAGAGCTTCGAAGAGTATTTAAGGATGAGCCTATTAGAGAGGCTGAGGCGGAATATTTGTATAGAGTGGGGGTCGCCCAAGGTAAGGAGAGATTCAAACGCATTATAAAGTGAGAAGCAGGGCGCTGACTTAAAGTTTATCGGACTAAGAAACCTATTGTGGTGATCTCAGCACGCTCGGGTAAGAGATCCGTACTGCTTATTACTGAAGCTTTTTCGCTGATATTTATCCATCTCAAATATTAGGCGAGGATGTAATGGCAAGGTCGAGCAATTTCGCATTGAGACGCAACAGACTAATTATATTGCTGTCAATGCTATTGGTCTGTATATTGATGCTCTCTGTTCCAAAGCTCTCTTACAAAATCAGTGAGCCTCAAAACGTCATATTGATAACTAATGACAATAAACCTATAGTTGGGGCAAAGGTCGTACAGGTATGGAAACACTATGAATTTGATTTCGACACAGAATATAGCGAGGAGGCGGTAACAAATGAGGACGGTAGAGTGTTCTTTCCAGAAAGAACACTAAAGATAAGTTTGCTGTCACGGATGACCGCGCCTCTAATCAACTTTTTAGCATCTGGAGCCCATGCAGGGAAGGGCGCATACATGACTATCCGTGATAAAACTCGCGGTCATGTGGGGACGAGAAACGCTCAGACAAGAAGCGGAGATTATATAATAATTCAGCCTGCGCAATGAAATCCGACCAACGGATGAACAACAAAGAAAAGTTGAATAATCATCGAAGGTCTCGGATTTTGGTTCTTCGCGATCTTCTTCAACGCCTTCGAGCGGACACTGCACGGGCTGGCCGGACTGGTCTTCCGTAAGGAGCCGACATTGGGTGCTGACGCGCCGGAGGCGATCCGAGGCAGGGAGGCGACCGATGCAGCGCCGGCGCTCGAAGGCCATTGGGGAGAACATAGACCTCGCCGGCGCGCACGGTTCGGGCTTCTGCAAAGAGGTTTTCACCGATGCCCTATTTTTACACGTTAATGCCGAGCCCATTTTTATGCCGAGCAATTTCATTTTACTCGATATTCATAGGCCTTCCGGCCTAATGCGCTCGGCATAATAAGGAGCATCCCTAATCCGTGAGCCACCACATCTTGCCTTGTCTTTAACCAGAATAGGTCAATTTACGGGCAATCAGCACGCCCTCGACCAAGTTTTGTAAAAGCTGCCAGCCTTGCCCGCAATCCCGCGCCTGCTTTGCTCTCGGCTCCGGCGCAATCTGGTTCCGAACATGCCGCCGTTACAAACTTTCACTCTACCAGTTCGCCGATGACGTAGTGGCAAACGACGTAAATATCCTCGAGCCCATCAGAGAGATCAGTCAGCGTTTGATCCGCCGTATTGCTGTTGGAAACAATCCGCTTCAAGCTCTGTAATAATGCCGGTACGACTGTCTTTTGAACCTCAATTTGCCAGCTTCCGAATATATCCTGATCCTGGTCCAACATGATTCCTGTAACATGGGGCAAGCCGGCGTATTGGTTTGGAAGGCTACTGAACACGCCCCCGGGCAGCGAGTTTGTTTCCACCCCTGCATCTGTCTCAGGGCTTCGCACGAATACTTCGAGTAAGGGACCCGTCGGGTGAATCACTTCGCCCTTGAACTTTAGGAACAGCTCCATTTCTTTGAGTGTGAGAGTCCGATTCCGGACCGGGAACGGGAACCGCTCGCGCGTCAGGCCGAGCTTCAAAATATGATTCGATTGGGATTCCAACGGCTTCAGAAACCGATGCCACTCGGACGCGAACTCGTGCCGGGCGCTGAAAAGGCGAGCCAGAGGAACATCTTCGGTCTCGGTAATCAGCGCTTTCAGCTCATTCATCGCCGCCGTCCTGAGCGCTCCGCCTCCATCGCGCGCCATGTATCTGAGATGTAAGACCACGTCTGAGATCGTGTCATAATCGAACTGTCGCAGATCTTTCTCTTGAGCCAGCTCGATTCGCCATCGCGAGATGGCTCCGGCCCCTTCGAACGGCAGATAACGCTCGTCACGGAAGTTCAACTCGAAAAGGCCGCCGTCATTTTGAGCGTGGCTGGTGACAATGGACTGAATCGCGGCAAAGTTGGACAGGAAACGAGAGTCTTCAGCATCTTCGGTCTCCGCGTAAGGGTTCGCAGGGACGCTCTTGATCCTGGCCTTATTGCTCAAGAGCGTGAGCGTACAATTGACGCTCGTGTAAGGACCGATCACGCAGGGAATCGTCAGGCTCACACTTTTGATCCGGCGCATGTAATGTCCCGGAAAGTCAGCGTCGAACACGCGCTCAGGCAACTCCACTTCGCACCTCCCGGTTTCCTTGAGTTGAATCAACGCCAGCGGGTCATGAAGCATCAGCGAGACATGCTTGGTGATTTCGTGTTCGCGCCTGTTCTGGTCCATGTAGGCTACTTCCATGCGCTTCAGGTCCAGCAGCAGTTTCTCGCCGGCAAGCAATCCTTTCGTAAAACTGTCCCAGTAGCCGAACTGAATGAAGTTTGACTCGGTCACACCACGTTCAAATCGGAATGCGCGTTCCGCCCGTTTGGCCATGTCGTACGCGAGCTTGTAGGACTGAAAATAAACAGCGGAAATCTGCGACAGCATCCAGCCGTACAGGTCCTGGTTCGTGTATTTGTTGCGGAGAAACTCCTCGACGCCCTTGGAGTTCTCAATCTGTTTGTCATGGGTCGAAAGATCGTTTTCGGCGATGGCGATGCGGATTTCCGCCGCAGTGATTTGCTTGTCGATCTGGGCGAGTTCCTTGGTGGCCAGCGCCAGCTCGAGCGTCCACACCTCGAATCGCCTGGTGTGTTCGCCTTTGATGGCGGCCGCTGTCGCCTGGTAGGTTGCGTCAGCCGCCTCTTCCGCCTTGCTGCGCGCAAAAGCCGAAAACATAGCGGAGACATTCTGTCCGCCGAACCAAAGCGCAGCGCCAGAGCTTAACCCGAGTGTGGATGTCATGAACATGGGCAGTAGGCTGGCGTAACGCGCCTGCTCTTCGTAGTCTGAGGCCTCGCCTTGCTTCTGATGGGCAGTGGCAAGCTTTTCGAGCTGTGTCTGCTCCTCCTTGTTTAGGGGTTGCGCCAGTCTCTGGTGATAAAACGTCTGTCGTTCCTCGATGACTTTGCGCGTCTTCTGAATTGCTTCGAGCTGTCTGCGGGCCTCCTGTATATGCTGGTATTTCGCATCACGCGCCGCTTCCAGAACAATCGTTTCATGACCGGCCCGCAGCGCTGAGAGGGCCTCGGCGTCATTCTTCTCCAGCGCCGATAGCAACGCCTGGCCGAGTGATTTCACCTCGGCGCACAGTTCCGTGGCCCGTTGAGACAGGAATTGGAAGCGATAAGGCGTCAGAGGCGCGTGGGTATCGGCCAAGACACTGGAGAGGTCCAATCCGGCTGCTGCGGCCTTGACCAGCAGCGCCGGGTCAATAGGTGGTTCGAAGAGCGGCAGCTCTCGCACCACGCCCTCGATGTTCATGCAGTGGCGGATTTTGAATAGCCGATCCTCGACCGTATCCCAGTACGAAAGCAGCTTGTCATTAGGGGGAATGCAGAAGTAGAAGGCAGTAGCCGCGCCTAAGCTCTCAGCCCCAGAGTCTTCTCCGGTCGACATCACATCGTCCATGCTAGTAAATGGAAAGGCGCTTTCCAGCTCGATCATTGCATTAGAGAAGGCGTCTAGACCGGATTTCAATTCCGCATAGGTCTTGTCCACAGGCTTAAGGCGTGGAGGGATTCGCTCAGGCCGCCGGCCGAGAAGGTGGTAAGCAAGCACATAAAGCTGAGTGGCTTCGTTGATGGATTCCATCGTATCCCGCGCAAAAAGCTGGTCGCCCCAATTGATCAAGTTCTCCAGGTACTTCATAACCACTGACTTCTGATACGCGATCATTCGACCACGGGCGATCAAATGCGGGTTGAAGGGATTGTTTCGCCAGTCCTCCACCAGCTGGACGAGCTTCTGCTTTTCGGACGCCTTTCCTTCATTGAGTGTCTTCAGGAGTTCTTCGATCCGGTCATTCTCGTCATTCAGATGAAATGGTAGGAACCTCCAATACTTTGCCGGCGCGGCATTCGTGGAGCTGTTAGTTGGATCGAAGATATAATGGAACCACTTCATCGCGTCCTCGTATCGCTGGCTCTTGCTCAGGCGATCAGCGATCAGGAGCGGCGCGTGAAAGAAGAGCTCCCAGTTGTACAACGAGTAGGCGCCTTCCGGCCGGAAATCCACGTTCTCCTTCGGGTAGTCATCGTGAACAATCGCAGCCGGGTCGTAGATGTTGTCGAACAGCGTGTCATTTTTCGGATCGTTGTCCATTTCCTGATTGCCGAGGGTAAGCAAGCCCGGCACACCAAGATGGTTCAACGTCTTGATGAACCCGCAGACGTGCGGATGGAAGAGGATGTGGAACTTCAGATACAGAGCCTGAACTGTGATTTTCTCGAACCCTGTCTGAGCTTCCTCAATGACGGCCACTTGGCCCCCTTGCCCGCCGATCTTTGACGACTTCTTCATGATCGGCTGAGACGCTGCGCCTAACTCCTGGACTGTTACGAGACCGTTGGCCATCCTTTTATCTTGAACGAGCAGCTCGGTTCCGCCGCTGCCCTTCACGAGCCGGGTCGACAGGAATTGATCGTTCGTTCTTGTGAAGGTAGCGGTGAATGGTGAATGTAACTTACTGAAAATGATGGGTGGAGGATCCCCTTTGTCAGGTAGGGGGATCTGAGTGATGAACGCGTCCTCGATCTGTAGCTGGATGTCCAAGAACGGTTTCGTGATCACTTGCCTCACTGGACGCGGAGCGTCGAAAGTCGGCATTGCGAAGTAGGCGCGCCTCGCGTCTTGAAAAACAAACGGATAAGACGTTTTTCCATGATCCGTAATCTCTTGGGGATGCTGGTAGCTGAATGGTGTGTCAATGTCTCGGAGAATCCTAGTCTTCTGATTGTCCTGGAGAGCAAGTTCATCGACGCTGGGGCTCGAGAGAAAAGCCATCTCAGCGTTGAACGTGTTATCCGGCTCTCGGAGCAAATCGAACGCCAACGTGGCAGTGATGTCATCGATTTCAGCGTGCCCCCGGCATCCGGTGAACCGAAACTCGCCGAGTGAATCGTGCCCTTCGAAGGGGAGGTCGACCCCAGTGGGGTCGTAGAAGACACCGTCCAACAAAGCCTTTTGTGAGTAATCGCGATACCGGCGAAAACAGGAGATGATGAGCCCCTCGGCGTCGGGAAGCGCATTGAAGTAGTGGCGTCGCTGTTCTGGGAGGCAGAGGACCGTGATTTCACTGCCAAGAAAAGTGGATGGCATCAAAAAGGACTCCGAGAACAGCGCATCGTCCGTGGAATGCTTCGGTTCCCATCGGCCCTGTCGGTACTCGCTCCATGCCATCTTGATTTCCCAGCGGGTTACAGGATCGGACCCTTCAGGCAACTCGAGCTTCGTCATTTCCATATCCGGTTTCTCGACAAATAACGGCCAGAAGAGGTGCAGTCTTCGATTCCAAACCACCGGGATCAGGTGATCGCCTTCGATATCAACTGGCGCTCTCTCCCATGCCGACCATCGGTTTCGAATAATGTTATATCGCCTGTAAAAGTAGAGGTGAGGCGAATTGAAGCTGCGTGCGAAAATGTGCATCCGGTCTATACCGTCGGAAAGCTTTTTTTCCCGTGTCATGCCACAGACTTCCAATTTGCCAACGTCGTCGAGTTTCTCCAGGTAGCTCATCAGCGCCTGTTCGACGTTGTCAGGCGTCAGGTCGTTCTGTAGGAGCTTGGTCTCAAGCTCTTTGAAAAAGGGTGACTTGTCGTCGCGTAGATCCGGCTCGATCCAATTCTCCGGATAAAGGAAGACTTTGCGGTTGGCCTCCCACAGGCGGTAGTTCTTCGTCCATGACCAGCGGAGCGCAGATTGAGATGACAGCGTCGATCCCTCTTCCAGGTTGATCAGGCTGCGTTGGATGAAGAGCTGGACGGAGCTGATGGCCTGCTTGATGCGCGAGGTCATCATGCAGGGATCCATGTTCACATCGATAAGGAAGTATTCGTACAGCCCATTGGAGTCAGTTATCCCCTGTTCAACGATCTGCTCATGCGCGAGCAGGTATGCAATGAGCGCCAGTTTGCGCTTTTCCCGCAGCCCATCGTTGAGCGACCTGGCCGTGGTCAGCCATTGCTCATCCTCATATTTTGCTTTGACCGCATGCGCGATGTCCTGGGCCACTACGGACGTGAGGGGGGCCTGCGCCCACTTGCATAGCTGCTTCACCGAGACACCGAGCCTTCGGCTGAGGCTAAAGCAGTTGAATAGTCGCTGGGGGCCGGTGGCGCTATTAAGCGCGCCATCCGGTACTCCTATACCTTCATCGCCGCACAGGAAGTCGGTATCACCGGCATCCCAGCCGGTCAGCTCTGACAGCGTGGCCCTTGCCTCCGCAGGCGACGGAGCGGCCAGTACGTCAATGAGTGTGAGATCGGCTTGAGGCAGCCGCTCCCGGAGCGTGAAGAAATCGCGCAGATGCTCCCATTGGGCGAACAAGGAGACTGCGTTGGCATCGGCTGCGCCGGGATCTGTGCGATCCAGGGGCATGCCGTTGAGGTCGAAGCCTCCGAAGTCCGCGCTATGAGCGGCGATATAAGCGGTCTCTTCCGGCGTAGCCTTGAACCGTCCGAACAGCAGGGCGATTTTGTGCGCGCGAATGAAATCCAGCAGGCGATCAGCGGGCTCAACGCCTTGACCAAGCGAAAGAAAATCGGCGATCGCTTTCTGGTTAGGGTCCGACCGCGCGGCGAGCAGTTCTTCGAGGAGGAACTGGACCATCCTGGCCTCCAACGGTAGCGCGCTGCTGAGAGTCTGCTTCACCACGCTCCGGCTTAGCGTGTCGCGCAGATAGCTCAGGAGCGGGGCGAGCACGAAGGCTCTCCGGGACTGCTTCGCTTCCTCGTCATCGGGATCAAGCGGCGAAAGGAGGGCGGCCTTGGCTTCCGTGGGGTCGAGAAACACGGAAAACCGGTCGTCGATAAACTGCTCCTGTTCGGTCGCGCTCAATGACGAAGCGCCTTCAATGATTGCCATTGCGATGTCCACGTACGGAGCTTCGAGCGCCAGGGCCAGTTTGGATCGAAGGGCCTCGCTGGTGGGATCAGCGACCGGCTGCGTTTCAGCAACGACTTTCAACAAATCCTTTTGGAGTGATTGCAAGATAATGATTGTCGCGTCTTCGGCAGGCGCGGCGCCCTTCCCCGGTTCTGACACGTGGCGGAAGAGGTAGTTCAGTTCCGCAATCTTAAACGGCGACTCCTTCGCCCGCTGGGCTCTTTCCACGAAAGCGATGGTAGCGGCGGGATTATCGAATGGATCCGTTCCGGCAAGGACTTTCAGGGCGAGAAACTCGCGAATCTTCAATTTCAGCGACTTTGCCAGGAGCGCGTTTCGATAGAGCGCAGAGATCCTGGCGAGGGTGAGGGTTTCCGTTTCGGCTGCAACCCCGGTGGCCTCGCGAAGGAGGGCCAGTTCCTCGGCATTGACGCGCAAGGCCGCCTGAAGCGTCGCCGCGTGATCCTTAATCTGAGACGTTGTGTCAGCCAGCTCTGTTTGACTCTCGTTAAGAGCGAACGCGGCATCCACTGGATTTGTGATGGCTTTGTTCAGGAACAGCTTGCGATAGAGGGCATCATCGCCAACCGTATCAATGTGCGACCATAAGCTGAGCAGCCTAACGATAGGTTGATTCAAATCGGCGCGCAGCCAGGCAAGGCGCGCAAGGTCTTCGATGAGCGGACCGTCAATGTCACTCGCGCCCAGCGCAACGATGGCCCGATCCAACTCCTGTTGAGTCCAACCGAGCTTGTTCCACAACCGGAGGAAACGATGAATGCGAATCCATGAACTCTCGTCAAGGCCCGTAGAATCAAGGTTCGAATTGTCACTGTCGAGCCGCTGTATCCATGTCTGGGTCAGATCGCATACGGCGTTTGGAGAGAAAAGGACAACCGTCTCGGCTGGGAACGGCGGCGACTGCACAGGGTTGATGAAACTGGTATTGAGCAAATCCACCACATCGGAAAAAGAGACTCCGGTGCGACGCAGGAACTCGGGGACGCGGGCGAGGTTGGCTCGCCACGATTCCGTGACGGCGATGTCGTCCTGATTCTTATGAACGACAGTTTCTGTAACATAGCCGAAAAACGCTCTTCCGAGGGCGGCCGACTCTCCGGTAATAATGGTGAGTTCCTCCGACGTGATATTCAGGTATTCGCGCTCCAGAGATCGGCTGTCAGGTTTCTGTTGGTTCGGGTCGGCCGTGTTCTGGAAAACCGACATGACCTCATGAAGACTTGATCCTAAGTGCTCCAGATAGGCTCGGGCTGTCTCGACGGACCGGTTGAACGGGAGGCGGAATGAGAACACGGCCCCTTGTAGTAGAGCATAGGCCTGTTCATCCACATACTGCGGATTGACGCTTAACTCTTCGGCTGTGGCGAGGCCGGTGTCTTTGGCCAGCGCCTTGGCCTGCTCCAACTTTTCCAGCGGCGTCATCGTTTCGAAGGCGCCGTTCACCGCAAAGAACTCCATGATCTCGTTTGCCAGGTCTACGTACGGCAAAGGTGTGTTGGTGTTCTCGCAAGTGAGCTTGAGATGCTCCAGGTCCGGCCGCCGTTTCATGAGCGTGGTGAAGGGCGGGCCATCACGTCGAAGGAACTGCAGCAGGTCAACGAAATAAGCAGCGGGACCGTACACGGACCGGCAGTGCTTGCACTCGCAGAAATCCATCGAACCAAAGAGTTGTTCCCAGTTCGCCACCCCCTCTTGCGCGGGTGGTTTCGGTTTGCCCACCGCAGCCGGCCAGACATCGTTCTGGGCTTGGTGAATCATCGCGAATGTGTTCACATTGAGCGCCGCTGTCTGCTTCGCATTTTTGTAATATTTCGCCGTCTTGTCGAAGCCCCCCAGGTCGTCACCCACCGACTCGAAGAAGCGCGCGAAAGGCGTCTCCGAGATAATCAACGCTGAGTCCCAGCCTTTGGTCAGCAAAGCGCTGGTTGCCTCATATCGCTGGGTGAGTCGAAAGATCCGTTGCATGCGTTTGAGCTCGGTCGTGACGCCCTGGAGGTCTGACACACCCTCAAACGCCACGCCATTCGCAGACAGAAACCGGTCAACAGGCGTCTCGAGAAGGTCGAACTCCGGAGCGTTGTCAAGAAACCTTGTAAGATCCGTTCGCCGTTGCACAGGCAAAGTCACATCCTGTTGTACACCCTTGCGCACGAAGTCCATAGGCAAGGCATCCTGCAACAGCTCGAGGATTTCGTCCGCATAGGCGGCGATTCGTTCATCATCTGTCTCACCAGGGAGGCCGGGCGGCAGCGCTATTCCTCCCGTGTGCGCCGTGCTGATGAGCGTTCGCCAGTCCTCCTTACCCAGGTGGACTAGGTCTCGAATTGAGGCGGCCTGCCCTCTCAGCAGATTGACGAGTGGGAGATTGCTGCGCGTCAGCAGCGCAAGCTGGAGCGTAAACTGCAATGCTTCGACGTGAACCCGCGGGAGTTCTTCGCCGGTCAAGAGCGAGTCCCAGAAGTCATTGAGTCGCCCAGTCCGCTCTAAATACAGGTTCAGAAATTTCTCCAGGCTGCTTGAGGGAACGCCTGAGGTCGTGAGGAGTTCACTCAAGGGCAGACTGTCGCCCGCGGACACGTCCAGGATGCGAGTTGCTCTGGCCGCTTCCAATATGTCTAAGATGGCGTCGAGGTTCGGCCCGAGATCTGCTGGTATCACGTTGTCTTTGATTGAGCGCTCCAGAGCCTGACGTTGTAAGCGCAGCGGCGTGAGCAGCAGCGCCGGTAAGTTGGTCGGAAGGCCCTGGCGGAATAGGCCGTAGAATGCGGCTGCAGGGGCGCCGGTAATGCGAGCATGACTGTGCCCAACGGAAAGGAACGCTAGCAAACGGCCGTTGATTCGCGCTTCGCCCCTGAGAAAAGCGATGTCCCCGGGCGTGAAATCGGCGGGGGACACGGCCCCGGCGAGTTGCTCGACGACGGCCATGCGCTTCTCATACTCGGAGAGCCTCCGCGCCTCAACCAGGAGATCCACCGCGGCCTCACGGGGGGCATTGAACAGAATGGAGGACTCCGTCAGGACCCGTTGCCCGGCCGTGTCAAGCACACGCACCAGCAAATCAGCCGTTTCCTTCTCGCTTCGCGCGAACTGCTCGGCGGAATATGCGATGGCGTAGCGGCCTTCGCTATCGGTTATATCCTCGCCGAGGAATTCCTCACTGCGGAAGTCTGCGTCGAAGGCGCGCACGACGGCTCGTTCCACCGCTGTAGCGTCCGACCGCCGGACGACGCCCAGAACCACCCTCGGCTCGTTGCGCTGCACGGCGGCGGCATCGTTGATCTGCGCCGCCATCGCCTCATCAACCATTCCGTTCGGCTCCAAGCCACGGGACTGCTGGAAACTGGTCACGGCGCGGTGGGTCGTGTCACCGAACAGCTTCGCCGCCGAGTCTGAGAGCGAGATCATGTAGCCGAGCTGGCGCAAGCTGGCGTGCAGTTCCGCCACCTTTGGACCGCGTGCGCCGAGTGTTAGTGGAAAGGTGTCCTCCAATGTTTGTAGTGTGGGTGGCGAAAAAGCGCCGAGTTCCTCCAGAAGCGTATTCAGTCTTTCAGCGACGATCTCGTCGACGAACCCGTCGGCGGGGATATGCAGATCTGACAAAAGCGCATCAAACAACAGCTTGGTCGGGCTGCCGAAGCTTTGCGTGGACATGTCCTCAACCAGCCGCTGCTGCCACTGAGCGAGGGACGTCCCGCCAGGGTTAAACTGGCTTTTCTCGACGATGAATAGCATTGCCTGTTGGAAGTTGGCTATAGAAGGGCCGCGGTCCTGTAAACGGATTGGTGGGATGATTCTTTCCATTGTTCAGTCCTCAATTGAAATAATGATGCCTTCCGGTTCTGGTCGGTTCCAGCCGATGTTCTCGGTGGAATCCTGCACGGCCAGGAGGTTTGCGTCACCAAAGAGTTGACTTCTGACTTCGTCGGGGATCGCCAGCCCCAATTCACGCAACTTACGTTGGAGCAGCGCTC
>Ga0154003_1000206_pt1 | contig 18254 bp, 9 predicted proteins | sample TSFL087MetaG_FD_104679 | JGI IMG/M metagenome (GOLD analysis project Ga0154003, IMG submission 104679) | Attine ant fungus gardens microbial communities from Florida, USA - TSFL087 MetaG | ecosystem: Host-associated > Fungi > Mycelium > Unclassified | place: USA: Florida, Lake Talquin State...
AGGCATTGATCGTCGAAGAGCCTGACCAGAAGCTGGCCTACGAATTGTTCAACGAACTCGAATTCGCCCAGTTGAAACAAGAGTTCAAGGGCGGCGCGAAACCCGGGCAGTCGGCGACGGCGAATAAACAGGAGGGCGCGGCTTCATATCGCCGCATCACGAAGGTGGAAGAATTGCGCCAGCTGATCAAGACCTTTTACGACCGCGATCAGTTCGCCTTCGCGTTGTCCGAAACCGAATCGGGCAAGCTCGGCGTGGCGGCGTTTTCGACCTCGTCCGATTCGGCTGACTATTTCGATTTCGAGAACTGCGACGATCCCAATGAGGCCGTGAATCTGCTCAAAGACGCCTTCGGCAACGGGCTGATCGAAAAATCCACATACGACCTGAAAGGCGCGACGCGGTTGCTCGGCGGCCTGGGCGTCGAACTGGAGAACGTGGCCGACGACACGATGTTGCAGGCTTATTTGCTCGACTCCGACCGCACAAAATACGAACTGCCGCAACTGGCGAGCGAATACCTCGACCATTCGATCACGACCGGCGAGGAGTCGACAATCGCTCAATACGCCGACGCGGCGGGGCGTTTGGCCGACGTCCTGAACGCGCGGATTCTCGATGACAAGATTCAATACGATTTTCAGCAGGAGAAGCTCGACTTCGTCTACCGGAAGATCGAGATGCCGCTCATCCCTCTGCTTTACGAAATGGAAGAGGCCGGATTCCGCGTCGACACCGGCGTGCTTGAAAAGCTTTCGGTCGAGATGGAAAAGGAGCTGGATAAACTCTCGAAGAAGATTTACAAACTGGCGGGTCGTGAATTCAACATCGGCTCTCCGCAGCAACTCGGCGAGATTTTCGAGGAACTGAATTACGAGGTCTCGCGCCGCACTGCCACTGGGAAGATCGCGACCAGTCGCGACGTATTGGACGAACTGGCCGAAAAATACGAATTGCCGCGACTGATCATCGAGCACCGCGAGTTGGCGAAGCTCAAAGGCACTTATGTCGACGCGTTCCCACAGTTGATCAACCCGGCGGACGGGCGCATTCGCACTACGCTCAACCAGACCATCGCGGCTACGGGAAGACTCTCGTCAATTAATCCCAATCTCCAAAATATTCCCATCCGTACCGAAATGGGCCGTCGCATCCGCCGCGCGTTTATCCCCGCCGACGGGCACGTTCTGCTTTCAGCCGACTATTCGCAGATCGAGCTGCGTTTGCTCGCGCACGTGACGAAAGACGAGGTGATGCTCGAAACCTTCCGAAAAGGCGAAGACATTCACGCCCGCACCGCCGCCGCGGTCTTCAAGGCGAAGACGGCGGAAGAGATGAAAGACGCGCGGCGCAAGGCGAAGATCGTCAATTTCGGGATCGCTTACGTCATCGGCCCGTTCGGGCTGGCGCAGCGCGTCGGCATTTCGCGCAACGAGGCGAAGAAGGTCATTGACGAATACTATCGAACCTACGCGGGCGTCAAAAAATACATGGACGAATTGCCGGACCGCGCGCGCGAAAACGGCTGCGAGGTTCGCTCAATCTTCGGACGCAAACGGCGTGTGCCCGACCTGGAAGGCAAAGGCCCGGCCCGCGCCCGCGCCGAACGCGAAGCCGTGAACATGCCAATGCAGGGCTGTCTTCCCCGACACACTAAGGTGCTCACTTCGGAAGGCTATCGCGCGATAGGTCAACTCTATGATGAACAGAAAAGTGACTTAAAAGTATGGACCGGCTCCAGATTCGCTTCATTCGAGGTGTTGAATCGGGGACGATGCGAACTGGCGGAACTTCATTTGTCCAATGGTCACATTCTAAAATGCGATACCAGGCACAAAGTCCTAACAGTCACTGAAGAAGGATATGCCTGGAAAGATTATTCAGACCTCAACGCCGGGGACCGAATCTGCCTGAGTCTGGCGCAGGAGATAGAGTTTGGCAGATTGCCAAGTCTCAACTTTGTTCATACTCCTACAGCTTATAATGGCCGGTCTTTAGTCATTGAAAAACTGGAGGAGAGGTTCTTCTATTGGCTTGGCTATTATTTTGGCGATGGCTGGATATACCATCGTCCGGAAGATAATCGTTGGTATTTAGCTTATAGTTTGGGACCGTCCAAAGTGGAAGGACGACACGGCATACTAGCCAAGGCGGAAGAGTGCAAGGCCTATTTTGGAAGTCTTGGGCTAAAAACCAATCTGCGTTGGCAATCTCCTCGGAAGGCCGCAATAACGGTTTTTTCCAAAGGGCTGACTAATTTCCTTGCCGAAATTGGAGTGAACACGGACGCTGACTCAATGACCAAGAGAGCGCCTGAATTCGTTTTCAGCAGCCCGCTGGCCTCGCGAAAGGCTTTTCTTCATGGTTTTCTCGATGCTAATGGCTACGCCGGTGGAAATGGCGGCGCCAATCCTTCAATACATCTTTGTCAGCGCGATTTGCTGGTGGATCTATGGCTCCTATTCCGGACCGTGGGAGTGGAAAGCAAGTTGCGCGGCCCCTACAACTACCAAAAAGATTTCATCTCGTATCGCCTGGACCTGGTTGGTAGTCAGGTAGATCACGCGTTAGGTTATAGCGACCGTCATTTTGTACACATTCCCGGCATGCAAGCGCCCGCGTTTCTGGTGGCGGCTTTCCTGGCGGAGGTTCCGTCCTCGAAATTCAGCGCCGGTTCCCACAGTGTTTTTTATAACAGATTGAAACAGACAGGGACTACATCCATTTACACTTTGGCTGAAATGCTCCGGGTGGCTGACCATCAACTTTCTTTGCCGCTATACGCCTGGAGCCGTCTGCGGCAGAAATTCGAATTGGGCGTTACTGAGGAAACGTATACGCTGGCGGTCGATGACCCTCTACACCGCTTCGATTCCGAGGGAGTTATTTCCAAAAACACCGCATCCGACATCGTCAAGATGTCAATGCTTCGCGTCACCGAAGCCTTACGCCGCGAAAAATTGAAAGCGCGGATGATCCTGCAAGTTCACGATGAGCTTGTCTTCGAGGTCCCGAAACAGGAGGTCGAAAAAACTGGCCAGGTTGTGAAAGCCGCGATGGAAAACGCCGCGAAGATCGATGCGCCGCTGATCGTCGAAATCGGAGTTGGAGAGAACTGGATGGACGCCAAACCTTGAGTGTCTTTACACCATTTCACAACCTTGAAGCCTTATTTGCCCCGGGCCTTCTTTTCGCCAGCCTTTTCGCCTCCCTCAACCTTGCCGTTACTTTCCGGCCTGTGCTCGCGCGCCCACGCCGATTGGGCCGCGCGCAAGTGGCCCGAGAGGGTCTCTTTGGCGCGCCTCGAGTCGTGTTTCCGCATGGCGGCGATAATCTTTTCGTGCCATTCGATAGCCTCTTCGAGGTCGCTCGCCCGGGAAACGGTCTGGCGGCGGATGTGAAAGAGGAGTTGGGCGACAGTGTCCATCACGCCGCTCATCAATTTGTTGTTCGCGGCGCGGGCCATCGCCTGGTGAAAGCGCACGTCATATTTAAGGAATTCTTCGGGGTCGCCAATATTAGCTTTCATCCCTTCGACTTCCTCGATCAAGGCTTCGATGTCCGACTCCGTGGCCCGTTCGGAGGCGAGTTCGGCCAAGCCAGCCTCGATGATCAGGCGCGCCTCGAAAAGCTCTTCGACGCTGGTGTTGTTGATCAGCGTCATAAAATGCATCGGCTCGGTGAAGACTTCCGGCAGCGATTTGGCGATGTAGGTCCCGGCGCCGGGTTTCGCGTGAATGACGCCCATCACCGACAGGGCCTTCAACGCGGTGCGCAAGCTGGGGCGGCTGATGTGAAGCATGTCGGCCAGTTCGCGTTCCGGAGGCAACCGGCTGCCCGCTTTCAATTCCCCGCGCCCCAGTAATTCCTTAATTCGTTGGACGACGAGTTCTGTTATCCCGGATCGATCAATCGGATCTACCGTCGTAATGGAGTGATTCAAATTGCGATTGGCCATTATTTCCTCCTGTGGCGGATGGAGGGCCTATTGAACACGACTGTTTTAAGCCGCGCCTGCGCTCGAACCTTTTGCCAGCGCACTATAGAATTGGGTATTGGGGTTGTCAATTGGGGAGTGGGGAGTGAGGAGTGGGGAGTGGGAAGAAGGAAGTTATTTCCCCATTCCCTAATCCCCACTCCTCTTTGTCTTTTTCAGCAACACCTTTCTCTTCTCTGGAGGGAATCTCTCGATCGCGTATCGCAGAGTCGTTCGGGGATTTTTGGGCCGTACCGGTGTCCCTATGCCGCGTGGACTGATTTAGGGCGCGGAGATTACGCCCAACTCGTTACCTGTTCGCGAACGTCAGCCAATCGCCAGGCGCTTCTTTCTCGCCCGCAGTGATGGCGAAGAATTCGTTCTGCAACTGCGCGGTGATAGGGCCGCGTTTGCCGTCGCCGATCTTGACGCGATCGACGCTGCGGATGGGCGTGATCTCGGCGGCGGTGCCGGTGAAGAATACCTCGTCGGCGATGTAGAGCGCGGCGCGCGGGATGACCTGTTCACGGACTTCATAGCCCAGGTTGCGCGCGATCTGCATCACCGAATCGCGAGTGATGCCGGGCAGGACGGCGGATGCGAGCGGCGGGGTGTAGACCACGCCCTGGCGGATCAGGAAGAGATTTTCGCCGCTGCCTTCGCTGACGTTGCCTTCGGTGTCGAGCGCGATGCCTTCGACGAAGCCGTTGGCGACCGCCTCCATCTTGATCAATTGCGAGTTCATGTAATTCGCGGCTGATTTGGCCGTGGGCGGAATCGTGTTGTTGTGCATCCGCGTCCAGCTCGACACGCAGACGTCGACGCCCAGGTCAATCGACTCCTGACCGAGATATTTGCCCCAGATCCAGCTCGCGATGTAGACCTCGACCGGATTGTTCAGCGGATAGACGCCGAACGCGCCGAAGCCTCGGAGGACCAGGGGGCGCAGGTAACACTCCTTGAACCCGTTGACGCGCACGACTTCCAGGGAGGCCTCGATCAGCTTATCGACCGAATATTCAAGCTCCGTGCGGTAGATTTTGCAGGAGTCATGCAGCCGCTGGATGTGCTCGCGTAATCGGAAGACGGCGGGCCCTTGCGGCGTCGAATAACAGCGAATGCCTTCGAACAGCGACGAGCCGTAATGAACCACATGCGACATGATGTGAATATTCGCGTCATCCCAATCTATCATTCTTCCGTTGTGCCAGATTTTCTTCGCAGTTTCCGTGGACGAGGTTGGATGGGCCATGATGCTGCGCGCTCCTTTGTGATGAAAATGTGTGAAAAAATGCGAGATTAACGATATCGGAGGTAATAAGGCGGCATCATAAATTCCGCCGAGGACGGAGGTCAAGGATTGCCAATGCGATTAGTGGCAAGCGCTGGCCAATCCGGCCCGGGCCCGCTGACAAAACGAGCGGCGGATCGTATCGCTTCGATTACCCTCGCATCCACTCTTCTCATCGCGGCAAAAAGATCATATTGTTGTGACCACGCGCAGTATCAACATCTTCAATCAGGAGGAGTCAGATGATGGCGACACCGCTCCGTATGTGGCCGAGGCCGGGCATCGCGCTGGCTGTCTTTTTCGGGCTGCTCTGCGCCCTCTCCGGCAGCCGTATTCTCTCCGCGCCGCAAAATGCATCCGTACAAATCGACCCGAAGCTTTTTCAGGGGTTGCGCTACCGCAACATCGGCCCGCATCGCGGCGGTCGCGTGACGGCGGTCGCCGGGCATCGCAGGCAGCCGCACACGTTTTATATGGGCGCGACCGGCGGCGGCGTCTGGAAGACGACCGATGCGGGGCAGAGTTGGCAGAACATCTCGGACGGCTTCTTCGAGACGGCCTCGATCGGCGCGATTGCCGTGGCCGAATCCGACCCGAACGTGATTTATGTAGGCACGGGAAGCGCGGCTATCCGCAGCAATGTGATCCTGGGTCGCGGCGTCTACAAATCAACCGACGCGGGCAAGACCTGGACACACGTCGGTCTGCGCGACGCCGGGCAGATCGGTTCGCTGCGCGTGGATCCGCGTGACGCCAACGTGGCCTTCGTCGCGGTGTTGGGGCAGCCGTTCGGCGCAAACGCCGAACGCGGCGTCTTCCGCACCAGAGATGGCGGAAAGACGTGGCGGAAAATCCTCTTCATCAATGACCACACCGGCGCGGTGTCGCTGGCGATGAACCCTTCCGATCCGAACGAGATTTACGCCGGAGCCTGGCGCGCCGAACGCAAGCCGTGGACGATCATCAGCGGCGGCCCGGCCGCGGAGTGCGGCGTCTACAAAACCACCGATGGCGGCGAGACGTGGAAGCGTCTGGAAAAAGGGTTGCCGCAGGGGTTGATCGGCAAGGTTGACGTGGACCTCAGCGCCGCCGACCCGAAGCGCGTCTACGCGATCCTGGAAGCGTCGGACGGCGCGGGCGGCGTCTACCGCTCGGACGACGCGGGCTCAAGCTGGGCGCTCGTCAACAAAACGGCGGGCCTGATCGCGCGGCCTTTCTATTACACCTACATTGACGCCGACCCGAAGAACCCAGACACGGTCTACGTCAACAATCTGCGCTTCTATAAATCCACCGATGGCGGCAAGACCTTTAACACGCTGCCAACGCCACATGGCGACAATCATGGGATGTGGATCAACCCGGACAACCCGGAGATCTTCATTCAATCGAACGACGGTGGCGCGAACGTTACGCTGAACGGCGGGCGGAGTTGGTCAACCATCTACAACCAGCCGACGGCTGAGATTTATCAGATCGCGGTTGACAACCAGTTCCCATACCGCGTCTACGGCGCCCAGCAGGACAACTCGACGCTGATTGCGCCGAGCCTGCCGCCGTCGGCGGAGCGCGTGGACGACCCGATCCAATTGTGGCGGCAAGGACCGGGGTGCGAGACGGGGCCGATCATCCCTCATCCGCAGAACCCCAACATCGTTTACGGCGCGTGCAAGGGCGAGTTTTACCGCACGAATTTCGAGACCGGGCAGACGGCGAGTTACTGGGTCTACCCACAGAACCGTTACGGCCATAATCCTAAGGACATTCGCTATCGCTTTCAGCGAGTTTCTCCGATGGAGATTTCGCCCCACGACCCGCGGGTGATCTACCACTGCTCGCACGTCGTGCATCGCTCCGTGGACGAAGGCGTGACCTGGGAGGTCATCAGCCCTGACCTGACCGCCAACGAACCCGACAAGCAGGTGATCTCCGGCGGGCCGATCACGCGCGATATTACGGGCGAAGAGATCTACAGCACGATCTACGCCTTCCGCGAGTCGACGCTCGAACCGGGCGTGCTATGGGCGGGCGCGAATGACGGGCCGGTTCACGTCTCGCGCGACAGCGGCAAAACCTGGCGTAAAGTCACGCCGCAGGGCTTGCCTCCCGGCGGGCGTGTGCAAAATATCGAACCGTCGCCGCATCGCAAGGGATCGGCCTATCTTGCAATCTACCGTTACCTGCTCGACGACTGGCAGCCTTACATCTATCTGACCAACGATTACGGCGCCACGTGGACGCGGCTGACCGACGGCCGAAATGGTATCCCGGCCAACTACCCCGCACGCGTCGTGCGCGAAGACCCGGACCGTGAAGGACTGCTTTACGCCGGGACTGAATTCGGAATGTTCATCTCGTTCGACAACGGCAGGCGGTGGCAATCGTTCCAGCTCAACCTGCCGATAACGCCGGTGACCGACATCCGCGTTCACCGCCAGGATCTGGCGATTTCGACGATGGGAAGGGCTTTTTGGATTTTGGACAACCTCACGCCCCTGCATCAGTTCGCCGACGCGGCGCAAGCTTCGGCGGCGCGCCTCTTCAAGCCGCGCGCGGCGTATCGGATGCGCTATGCGGCCATGGGCGGCCCTGGTTCGCCTGACTATCCGCCAGCGGGCGCGCAGGTGGATTACTACTTGAAGTCGGAACCGGCGGGCGAATTGAGGCTTGAAGTGTTGGACGAAAGCGGCAAATTGGTTCGCGCCATATCCAGTCAGGCCGCGGGCCAGTTCGCCGCTCAGAGTGAACGCGGCGCATCTTCGGGCGGCGACGAAGAGATGCGGGGGCCGCGCTCCGGGTCGGCGCTGCCCCGCACGTTGCCAAAACAGTCAGGCGCGAATCGGTTCACCTGGGATTTACGTTACGACGGCGGGGGCCCACTGGTTGCTCCGGGCAAATATCAGCTCAAACTTTCCGGCGACGGATGGAGCCAGACGCAGGCGCTCGATGTTCGGCTCGACCCGCGCCTGGAGAAAGACGGAGTGACCGTCGCCGATTTGCAAGAGCAGTCGCAGTTGCTGCTCGAAATACGTGAAACAATGGTCAAGACGCGCCGAGCCGCGCAGCAGCTTGACGAAACCATCAAACGCCTGGATCCTCAAAACGACGCTGCGAATAGGCTTGCGAAACTGCAAGCCATCCGCGCCCGGCTAATCACCGCGCCCGGCCCGTACCCGCAGCCAATGCTGATTGATCAACTCAGCAGCCTGTCGCAGATGGCGGGCGCCGCCGACCGTCGCGTCGGGCGCAGCGCGCTGGAATACTTCGACGTTTTGAAAGCTCAACTAGCCGCGATCCAGGCTGAGGCGGCGCGGCTGTTGACCGAATGAGAGAAAAGCGATCGCTTGTTCATAGCTCTTCTTTCGCAGGTGGGCCACGCCTACATGCCCAGAGCCCCAAGATATGGATTGAGGCGACAAGTCAGCATCGCGAGCGGTAGCGGCAGAGACTTTGTCAGTACCGCGAGCGGTACTGATCCAGTCGACGCCTGACGACTGGATTATTTTTTCTTCCCCAGCTCCCTGGCCAATGGAACATTTGCGTGTTGCAACGTCTGGTTGAAAACAGACGCCGGGGAGTCGGTGATAAGAAAGCGCTGTTCCTTCTCACCCGCGATGTACACTACTGCTTGAAAACACTCAAAGCAGATGACGAAGTCCGCCGTCAACCCATTGTGGGTGACGCGGATGCCATGACGCGGGTTGAAGCACTTCATGCTATCGCCTTTGTTCTCCTCAACCCCCTTCTCCAGCGCGGCAACGAGTCGATTGCGGGTATCCGGGTCTTTGACCGTTGTTTTTCCTATGACAGGCCATCTATGGAAGTCCTCCGTAGGATTCATCCTGGATGGACCATGCCCGATGGACAGCAACTCGAACTGCGTGGCCTTCTTGAGGATTTCCCCGGCCTGATCGGGGATCTTGTTCTCCTGGCCTGCGACTTGCGCTGAGAAGCCAATCACAAGAGCAACCGGGAGGGAAAGTAACATCCGACGTATCATGGCTCGACTCCTTTCACCTTTAACCTTTAACCTTTAAACGCCGGTAAGACCTTTGACCTGATGTGATCGAGACAAATCAGACAAATGCCGACGATGGCGCGGCCTTTCCCGAATCAATAGTGGCTGTTGGTCGGTTTTGATCTTTTCTCTGACCACCAACCCCTGGCTATTTTCAACCGAATAGGCCACGGAGCGCAAATATTGTCGTTTCTATGCGGGTTGAATACAGTTATGGGCGCGGCTTTATCGCCGCAGTTGATTAACGCGACGGTTGGGAGTAAAAACTGGCAGGCTGGAAAAATAATTCTTTCCGTCCACCCACACTCAGCGGTTCGACCCGGAAAGTCTATGAACAAACGTCAGCCACAGCACGGCTGCATTATTTTTTGAAGACTATAAGTCGGACCCCGAACGCTTTCTGAAATGGGCGTAAGCGCCCTTTTGTCCTTGCTGTCAACACTGTGTTAAATTCGACGTCACTTTCTGCGGCGCTCGTGCGGGATCAGACCGCGAGCGGTAGCGAGCGCGCCTCATTTATTCGCCGATTGATCGAACCACGCTCGCTACCGCTCGCGGTACTGATCCCGCACGAGCGGCAAAAACATCTTGTAGGTCGAAGGTGGCCGTAGATGAGACCGTGAGGGAGAGCGCATGATGTCCATGCGCTCTCCCTCACGGTCTCATCTACGGCTGAAGTGAGGGAAGTTTGATCACTACCACTACTCATAGCCTGCGCGAGCTTCAACAGACCGTCGAGAGCGTCATCCGTGGCAAATCGGAGGCGGTGCGTCTGGCGATTGTGACCTTGCTGGCCGGCGGGCATCTGCTCGTCGAGGACGTTCCAGGCGTAGGCAAGACGACGCTGGCGCATACCCTGGCGCGCTGTCTGGATTGCAGTTTTCAACGCATCCAGTTCACGAGTGACTTGTTGCCTTCCGACATCGTGGGCGTTTCGATCTTCAATCAACACCGGGGCGAATTCGAATTCAAATCCGGCCCCGTCTTCGCCAACGTGATCCTGGCCGACGAGATCAACCGGACCACTCCGAAGACGCAAAGCAGCCTGCTCGAGGCGATGGCCGAGGGGCACGTCACGGTGGAAAACCAGACCTACGAATTGCCGCGCCCTTTCCTGGTACTGGCCACGCAAAATCCGGCGGAACATCACGGAACTTACCCATTGCCCGAATCGCAGCTCGACCGCTTTCTAATGCGCGTCCGAATGGGCTATCCGTCGGTGGAGGAGGAAAAGGAGATTCTGCGCCAGCAGACGCATCATCACCCGCTGGAACAGATCACTCCGGTGATGAGCGGCGACGATGTGCTTTACTTGCAGGAGGAGATTAAAAACGTGCGCGTGGACGACGTCCTGATCGATTACCTGATGGAGATAGTGGCGGCGACGCGCAATTCCGAAATGTTGGACTTCGGCGTCAGCCCTCGCGGCTCGCTAGCGATTCGGCGCGCGGCCCAGGCGCTGGCCTTCACCGAGGACCGCGCCTATTGCATCGCCGATGACGTCAAGCGCCTGATCATTCCCGTCTTCGGCCATCGCATCGCGGTCAATTCGCGATACTTGAGCCGCAACGGCCATGGCGTCGACGCCGATTCCGTGCTCGCGGAGATTGTCAGGAGCGTGAGAGTGCCGATTTAGTGGCTGACGCCTGCGTCTGCGGTTGGCTAGCGGGAGATTGGAAACGGCATGAGCGACTAATATGGCTCCCTTCTTGCCCAGAAAAAAATCTGTTCGATTCGTTTTCTTCTCGGCGCTATTGACCGCGGCGGCTATCGGCGTGGCGCTGATCTCCGTTATTGCCGGGCAGGTCGGCGAATCTGAATTTGCGGCGCTGGGATCTAAGGTAGCGCTTGGATTAGCGCTGGTCATCGTTTTATACGTCGCGCCGCGCCTGGCGCAGAGCATAAATTTCAACTCCGGATTTTCGGTTCACGTTCCCAACGCCGGGCTGCTATTTTTCGCGCTGATCCTGCTGGTCACGATCCTCTCACTCAGCAGCGGGAACAATCTGCTCTATCTGGTGCTGTCGGCGCTACTGGCGACGATGTTCGTTTCGTGGGCGCCGTCGCGGCTCAACCTGAGCCGGGTCGCGGTCTCGGTGCGGTTTCCGAACCATATCTTCGCGGGTGAATCGGCGACGTTCGATTTGACTGTCACTAACCGCAACAGGCTGCTACCGGCGTTCTCACTGACCGTGATGATGAGCGAGGGAGGAGCCGGCGCCGAGGCGTCGTCGAAAGCCGGGGAGGGCGCGACGAATTCGACCGAGCTTGTCTACTTGCCGATCGTTCCGGCCCACGCTTCGGCGAGCGCCCGTATCGAACGCGGCTTCCCAAAACGCGGAGTCTACCTTATCAGGGGCTTCATCGTTCACAGCCGGTTCCCGTTCGGCTTCATTGAACAGAGACGCCGTCTGGATGCGAGCGGAGAGATAGTCGTTTACCCCACGCCATTGCCGATGGACGAATTCAGCCACTCGCTGCCGCCGCTGCTGGGACGGGTCGAAAGCCGCGTGAAGGGGAGCGGGAGCGACCTTTACGCGATCCGGCGATATATTTCGAGCGACCATAGGCGCCAAATCGATTGGAAGGCGACCGCTAAGACCTCGCAGGTGATGGTGCGGGAATTCACGCGCGACGATGACTGGCGCGTCACCATAGTTTTCGACGCCCGCGTCGAGAAAGAAACGGCTTCGGCGCCGGAATTCGCCGAAAAGTTCGAACACGGGGTGACGCTGGCCGCCAGCTTGATTTCGCATTTCATCCGCGCCGGCGTCGAAACGCGCCTGATTACCATCCCGGCGCCCGATTCGACAACCGACGTGAGTGATTCGGGATTCGGCGTTGGTAACGCGCATTCTTACAAGATGTTTTATCAACTCGCGCGAATCGAGCCGGCGACCGAGGCGGACGTCGCGCGCGACACACAGACTGCGCCATCCGACGACCCGTTCTTGATCGTGATAGCCTCGGCTTCGCGCGCCCAGCATTTGAACGGGCGCGCGGCTGAGTTCATAGCCCTGGAAGAGATATGATGAGCCTGGAGCGATACTTCATTTTTTCGTCCTACGCGATGTTCATGACCGGCTACGTAATGCTGGCCTCGACGCGCCAACTGGACATCTTTTCATTGGGGCTGTTCGCGGGCGCGCTGGGCGCCGGCTGGTTGATCGACACCGAGCGCTTAAGCTGGAGCATAGGGCATAGGAGCGGGAACTGGCTGATGGTTGGAGGATGCGCTTTCCTTGTCGCCGAATGGTACGCGTTCGGAGTGTCGCCGGTCACGTTGACTCTGCACTTTGTTTTTTTCGCGGCGACGCTCAGGCTGCTCAGACGGAAGGCTTCGCGCGACTGGATCTGGCTTTACGTCGTGACGTTCTGCCAGGTGCTGATGACGGCGGGGATGATGGTCTCGACGACTTTTCTATTACTCGTCATCATCTACCTCTTCGCGGCGACCTCGGCGTTCATCGCATACGAGATGCGCCGTTCGGCGTCGGCTTTCGCGGCCAACAACCCGTCGCGCCGAATAACGGTCGAATACCGAAAGGGGAACGAACGCCGGCCGGTCGAGTCGCCGCGATTGGGGAGCTTGCCAGTCTTTTCGGCCTGCGCCCTGGCGGCGATTCTGCTGCTCGCTGCGCCGATCTTCCTGGCGATGCCGCGCGTCTCCAGAGGTTTTTCGCGGAGCGGGATGCTCCGGGGCGAAACGCTCTCCGGCTTTTCGGAGAGCGTCAGATTGGGCGAGGTCGCTCAGGTCAAGCTCAACCCGCAGGTGGTCATGCGCGTTCGCGTCAAGTTCCTCCGGGGAACGAGGCAGAGGACGCTGCGGTGGCGAGGCGTGACGCTCGACAATTATGACGGCCAGACGTGGAATTACACTGGGCAGAAACCGACCATATTGAAAAGGAGTGTTGACGGGTTTCATCTGGACGAGGTCGGCAGTTACAACCTTGCCGAGCAGTCGCAGAACGGTTCTCATCTGGACGAGACCGAATGGAGGCGCGTCGACACCGAACAACGATTCTTCCTCGAACCGCTTGCCATCGACACGGTCTTCGTCGCGCCGCGCCCGCGGCTGATCACGGGGCTGCCGGATCTCGCCCGCGACCAGGGCGACGGGCTTTGGACTGCGCCTCACGATTATTACAAACTCGATTACACCGCGTTTTCGGACACCTCGGAGGTCTCCGACGAGAGACTCGCCGCAGAGAATTCGCGCACTTACCCCTCCGAAATCCAGCGGCGCTATCTGCAACTGCCCGATAATCACGACCGGCGAATTGACGAGCTTGCGGCCGAGGTCACACGCGGCGCGATGACCAACGTCGAAATCGCGAGGAGAATCGAAAAACATCTGAGCGTATCCTACGGTTATACGCTCAACCTGCGGCGCGTAGAAGACGGCGACCCGGTGGCCGACTTCCTCTTCAATACGCGCCAGGGACATTGCGAATATTTCGCCTCGGCGATGGTCCTGATGCTGCGCTCCCGCCGCGTGCCCGCGCGCATGGTCAACGGCTTCCAGACGGGCGAGTACAACGAGGCGGCTGACGTTTACACGGTTCGCCAATCGGACGCGCATTCGTGGGTCGAGGTCTATTTCCCCAGGGAGGGTCAGAACGGATTGTGGGTGGCGTTCGATCCCACTCCGGACGCCGGCCGGAGCGTCTACGGCGGCGGGATGGCGGCATGGCTGCGCCATCGCCGCGAGGCGATGGAGATGTTCTGGCTGGAACATGTCATTGGATTCGACGCCAATAAACAGTTCTCGATGGCCGGCGCCGCGCAACAATGGGTCTCGTCGCTATTCTCCGCCTACAGGTGGGACCTGTCTTCGCAATGGATCGATTGGATGTCGAAAGTGGCCCGCCACATCGACTCGCGGAAAGATCCTGGCGCCGCGTCCGCCGGAGGACAGCCGGCGCCGGCGTCGAACGGCGGCGGCGCACGCACGCCGGCCCTGGCCTTGTCAGTCGCGGCTCTAGTCTTCGCCGCCGCTTTCTCCTGGAGGCGATACGGCCGGTCGTGGCGGAGAAGCGCAAGGCATGACGGCGCCGCGTCGGCGGTGGCGTTTTATCAAGAGATGTTGCGGGCGCTCGAACGCGCCGGCCACAAACGCGCCCTTCATCAAACCCCCGCCGAATACGCCGATCAATTGCGCGCGCCGGCGGTCAGAGAGATCACAGCCATCTACCAACAAGTCAGGTTCGGCGACCGAATCCTCAACGACGATGATATCGCGCGAGTCTCACTCCTGCTCCGCGAAGTAAGAAAAGGATCAAGGATAGAGGATAGAGGATAGAAGATCGAGGATCGAACGGTGGTATTCGATGCGATCCGCGATCCTCTATCCTTAATCCGCGATCCTCTATCTTCGATCCTCTACCTGGGAGATGGCATCGCACACATAATCAAGGTTCTTCTCATTGAGCGCCGCCACGCAGACGCGACCGCTGCCGACTATATAGATGCTGTATTCGCTTCGCAGCCGATCCACGGTCTCCCGCGACAACCCCGAGTAAGAGAACATTCCGCGCTGGCGCTCGACGAAGCTGAAGTCTTGCTCAACGCCTTTTTCGCGTATCCGGCGGACAAACAGTTCACGCATCCGGCGAATGCGCTCGCGCATCTCGGCGAGTTCATCTTCCCAGCGGGCGCGCAGGTCGGCGTCGGCGAGCACCGACGCGACAAGTTGAGCGCCGTGCGAGGCCGGGCTGGAGTAGTTGCTGCGGATGACCCGCTTAATCTGGCTGCGGACACGCTTCGCCTCTTCTTCGCTCGCAGTCACGACGGTCAGAGCCCCAATGCGCTCCCGGTACAGGGCGAAAGATTTCGAGAACGATTGAGCGATCAGACAGGGAACGCCAGCTTCGGCGAAGGCGCGCACGGCGAAGGCGTCCGCAGCGATGCCCTCGCTGAATCCTTGATAGGCGAGGTCGAAGAACGGGATCAGATCACTGGCCTGGAAGAGGTCTACCAGCCTCGTCCATTCCTCCCGGCTCGGATCGACTCCTGTCGGATTATGGCAGCAGGCATGCAGCACGACGACGCTGCGGGGTGGGAGATTTTTGAGCGTGTCGAGCATACCCGTGAAGTCGAGGCCGCGCGTCTTGGGATCATAGTACGGATAGTTATTGACGGTGAAACCGGCGGCTTCGAAGAGCTGGCGGTGATTCTCCCAACTCGGATCGCTGATCCAAACCTGAGAGGATGAAAAGAAACGCTTCAGAAAATCCGCGCCCACCTTCAGCGCGCCCGTCCCGCCGAGCGACTGCACAGTCACGGCGCGCGCGCCGGAGTCCGGGCCGAGCAGAAGCGCTTGAGCCTGTTGATTGAAAGCTGGAATGCCGTCAATCGGCATGTAATTCTTGGTCTCCTCCTTCTCCAAGAGCCTTTTCTGAGCCTCATGGACAACCCCTAAGATCGGAACCTTGCCTGCGTCGTCCTGATAGACGCCAGCTCCGAGGTTCACTTTCTTCGGGTTCTCGTCATTATTGAAAGCTTCAGTCAGCCCGATAATCGGATCGGGCGGGGCCAACTCGATCTGCGCAAATGGGGACACTTCCATCGTAGCCAATATCTTCCTTTTCTATTGAATTTAGCCGCAGCCGCAAAATTTGACCGCTCGCGGCCCCCCTATCTTACTTCGTCTTGGGAAGAAGTGCGAGATTACCCCCATAAGGTTGATGGGGCTTCTTTCGCGTCAGTAGTCTGGAAATTGAGTTTTTCGGTGTTTTTCCAAGCCCGCGAAGCAAGCGGCGGCATAAAGCCCAGGGCGCCGCCGAAGGCGAAACCCTGGGTCAGGTTCAGTCCAGTTCTTACAAAGTCTTCAGATACTCAATCACCTGCTGTTTCTCCTTCTCACTCAGCCTGAATCCGAACGGATGGCCTTGATTGCTCAAGCCGGGCAATGTTGTGTCAACCACTCTTCGCCGGGCCTCTCCCGGCGCGTCTTTGGGCGCGGGCGCGCTGAGGGGCTCGACCTTCAATCCCAGGTTCTTCACGTCGTACTCTTTGGCGCCGCCGACGCGACGGAAATATTTCGGACGGGCTTCGGGGGTCAACACGCCATAAACGGTCGGCACGGAGCCGTTGTGGAAATACGGCGCAGAGGCCCACACGCCGTCTAGCGGCGGCGCGACGTAGCCGGTCGGATATTCGTAGCCGCTTTCGCCCCCCTTGCCGAACCACGACTGTCTGTAATAGTCGCGGAACTCTTTTGTCAGTTTGGTCAACCGTAGCGGGTCTGTCCCGACAACGTCGAGCGGGATCACCTTGTTCGGATATTTCCCGTCCGCGCCGTACGAGCCGTGGCAAACTGAGCAGGTCTTGTTGAAGACTCGCTCTCCTTCCGTCGCCAGCTTAGGGTCGATCGGGAGCGGGTATTTGGGCGCTTCAATCGATTTCAGATAGGCGAGAATGTCTTTGAAGTCCGATTCCCAGGAGCGAATCTTTTCGCCGCTCGGCTCGCCCATCGTGAATTGCATGATGGCGCGAGTGAAATCGCTCTTCACGCCGGCGTCGGCGTAGAGCGCGGCCTTCTTCTTCAGATACCACCAGGGCGGCGCGTCGAGGTCGAAATCGGCGTAATCGCCCATCGGCGCCGGCTCGGCGCGCCGCGACATGTCTTCATTGCGGCGTCGCAGCAGTTCCAGACTGAAGATGAACGCGTTGGTTCGCCCGCGCGACATGCCGAAGGTCAACTGGAACGGGCCTCTCATCTTGGTCAGGTTGGTCGCGTCATCATAAAGGGTTTGCATGTCGAGTTCGGTATTTGGCATCCCGATCTTGCTCTCGCCGGTGATCGGAACGCGCCCGCCGTGACAGAGCATGCAGTTCTGCGTCCACATCCCCGTTTGCGAGGGCACGAATTGCAGCGGCGCGCCCTGGTTGTCCCACGTCGCCTCGGAAAAGCCGTAGCGTTCAAACGCGACTTTGAGACTTGAGTCGGGATCATCCGCCTTGACCCTGGCCTTCCATTCAGGCTCCCAGACTTTGACCAGTGATTCGATGGTCTTTTTGTTGAGAGGCAACGGAGATCCGTAAGACTTGTGTTGCAGGTTCCAAAGGCCTCGCTCTTCAGGCCTCATATCAGCCGCCGAAACCATCGCCGCGTCTAGCGCGCTGTCTAGTCGCCCCGGAAACGCGAGCGCCGCAAAGACGATCAGCGCAAGAATACACAGAAAAGCGCATTGCAGGATGCGTGTTTGAGACATGTGATCTCCTCAGATAAACAGTTCGTAGTCCCGCCTTTAGGCCGCAAGTCTCTGCCAAAGATCCATTCCGCGATACCAAACGCTTCCGCTTAAAGTCAGGTCTACGAACTGCGCTTTTAATTATTTCAGGGCGTCGCAACGTGATAGTCAGACAATTTGAACTAAGGTCTCGATCTCATTGACCTCATCCTCACTCAACCGGAAATCCATCCCGCCGATGACGCCCGCGACCTGGTCCCGGTTCCGCACGCCGACTATCGCGCCCGTTACCACGCTGTTCCGCAAAACCCATGCGATGGCGGTCTCGCCCGCGCTGCGGTTGTGGCGAGCGGCGATCTCTTTCAGCTTGTCCGCGATCTTCAGGTTGCGCGTGACGAGCGGTTCCTGGAATTGAGGGCTGCGGCGGCGCCAATCATCTTCGGGCAGGACGGCTATTCTTTCGCGAGTCATCGTTCCGGTCAACAGACCTGACCCCATCGGCGAATAGGCGATCACGCCTATGTTTTGTTCGGCGCAATAAGGCAGGACGTCCGCCTCGACTTCGCGGCGGATCAGCGAATACGGCGGCTGCAACGAAGTGATCGGGGCGATGGCCTGCCCGCGCTTCAACTGGTTGAGATTGAAATTCGACACCCCGATCCAGCGGACCTTGCCTTCTTCTTTGAGGCGCGCGAGCGTCGCCCAACCTTCTTCCACGTCCTCGTCGGGTTCGGGCCAGTGGATTTGATAAAGGTCGATCACGTCGACCTTCAA
>Ga0154003_1000207_pt1 | contig 18245 bp, 10 predicted proteins | sample TSFL087MetaG_FD_104679 | JGI IMG/M metagenome (GOLD analysis project Ga0154003, IMG submission 104679) | Attine ant fungus gardens microbial communities from Florida, USA - TSFL087 MetaG | ecosystem: Host-associated > Fungi > Mycelium > Unclassified | place: USA: Florida, Lake Talquin State...
CGGCGGAAGCGACGGCCCTACTCGCCCTGATGCTGCTGCACGATTCACGGCGCGACGCGCGACTCGACGAGGCCGGTGACCTGGTCCTCCTCGAAGAACAGGATCGCAGCCGATGGAATCGGGAGCAGATCGCCGAGGCGCTCCCGCTGGTAGATGAGGCGCTTCGAGGCGGGGCCGGCCCTTTCGCGCTGCAAGCGGCGATTGCGGCCCTGCATTGCCAGGCGGCGCGGGCCGAGGAGACGGACTGGCCTCAGATCGTCCGGCTCTACGACCTTCTCGAAGGCCTCACCCCCTCCCCAATCGTGTCGTTGAACCGGGCCGTGGCTGTTGCGATGGTTGAGGGGCCTCAAGTGGGCCTTGCGCTGATTGACGCGCTCGCGGGCGACCTCGACGGCTATCACCTTTTTCACGCCGCGCGCGCCGACCTGCTGCGCCGCATCGGGTCTTCGGCGGAGGCGGCTAATAGTTACGGGCGGGCGCTGTCGCTCGTTACGAACGAGAGCGAGCGCCGATTCCTCGAGCGGCGGTTGACGGGATTGCCGACGGCATCGAAGGCGGATATAAAAATCCCGGGAGAGTGAAGAGCCAGGGGGCAAAGGCAGTCTTCAAAGGATAACCTCTTATGATGTGGTATCTTCCACATTGAGAATTGCTGGTTAGGTTGCCAATTGACTGCTTAGCTGCGACCTGAACGTTTACTCCTTATATTCGGAGGACGAGAACGATCCGCACAAAACTGAGAATTGCTGGAGAATTGCCAAAATGTCGAATAGATTTACTTCCCTATCACCCGCCTGCTTACGCTCGCAGCGCCTTAGCTTCCTGATCATTGCGGCGCTATGCTTCAATTACCTGCCCCTGTCAGTGCAAGCCATCATTCCGTTATCATACCATGGCATGCGCAATCCGCAGGTTGAACGCCGCCCCCCGTTATCAGACTCTGGCTACAGCGTTTCACCTGATCTTGCGCAATCACAGGCCAGTCAAAATCCGCCGAGGCAAGCGGGGCAACAAGATCAACCGATTCGCGTCAAGACCGAATTGATCGATCTGCGCGCCGTGGTCACGGACAAACGAGGGAAAGCTATCACGGATTTGAAGAAAGAAGATTTTGAATTGATGGAGAACGGCAAGCCGCGAGAGGTCAGCTTCTTTTCCGTTGTCAAAATTCCGGGGCGTGGCGAGGTCCGACAGGCTGTGAACACTCCGGCTAATGTGGCAACTGATGCTCCGGCGGGCAGGGCGCGTCCGGCTGAACCAATTGGGCGCACGGTCCTGCTTTACGTTGACACCTTGCACCTTTCGCTGCAGAGTTTGCTCTCAGTTAAACAATCGCTGCGCAAATTCATTGGCGAGCGGTTGACCGATCAGGATCTGACGGCGATTGTAACCAGCGCAGGGTCTCTCGGAGTGGTCGAGCAGTTCACGCGTGACCGACGCGTGTTGCGCAACGCCGTCGACCGTCTCAGTTCTCGGCCCAACGCGCGCGACTCGCTCTTTACGCCGTACATCGCCGGCATGGTTGATCGCGGCGACCGCGATGCGATGCAAGTGGCCAGGGCGATCTACATCGCCGAAGAAAATGCCTTCCCTAACGATCCGACCATCATGCAAATGGTTCAGATGAGGGCCAGGCAGGTTCTTAGCGAAGCCACTTACATGCGGCGCGCCACCTTAATCACACTGAAAGACGTAGTGCAAAGGTTGAGCGATATGCCGGGACAGCGATTGCTCGTAATGGTCTCGGACGGTTTCACTCTCTTCGACACTGGTGGCGGCCAGGACACAAACGATCTTCAATCGGTCACCAGCCGCGCCGTGCGGTCAGGTGTGGTCATCTATTCGATTGGCGCGAAGGGGCTGCAACCATCCCCGCTTTTCAGCGCGTCGCTCGGCGCCATCCCGAACGATCCTCGGATTTCGAGCTATGTGTCAGCGGGCGAGCGCGACCTGGAGAACGGGCTGAACGCGCTGGCAAAAGACACGGGCGGCGAAGCTTTCTTCAACACCAACGATACGGCGGGGGCGATGGGGCGCGCGCTCGACGACAATCAGGTCTATTACACTCTGGGCTACTACCCGGCGATCGATGAGTCCGACAAGAAGTTTCGTAAGATTACGATCAGAGTCAAAAACCATCCTGAATATGAGGTGAGAGCGCAGCGCGGTTACATCCCCGCCGATCTGGCGAAAAAGGCCAAAGAGGAAGAGGCGAAGACACCGCAGCAGAGATTCGTCAATGCGATATTGGCGCCGCTGCCCCTGACGGACATCGGCGTGGCAGCCATACCGGACTTCGTCGAGATTCCGGAAGACAACGCCCAGGTCTCGCTGCAAATCTACATTGACGGCAAGACGCTTACTTACCGCGAAGAGAACGGACAGCGGCGTTTCGACGCTGAAATCGTGACAATGATCTACAATTCGGAAGGCAAGCGAGTCGATCTGAAATCGGAGAACATCAGCGGCAACCTGACTCCGGAGCGGATGGAGATAGCTAAACAGAGCGGGTTTCAGTACAACAGGCGAGTGCAACTTAAGCCTGGGCTCTATCAGATCCGCGTGGGCGTGACCGAACCGGCAAATGAGCGCACCGGCACGGCCGCGGCATGGATCGAGACTCCGGATTTATCGAAGAAGAACAAGCTGGCGATCAGCAGCCTCTTTCTGAGCGACGCCATGGCGATGGGAATCCAAGAACCCGCTTCAAATAACGAGCCTGGCGCCGCAACTACATTGTCGAAAATGGTACAAGGGATCAGGTATTACAAGGCCAGCCAGCCTGTCGTATATTTCTTCAGACTCTACAACCTGGCCAACGACCAGGCCGAGGCCGGCGCCGTGATGCAGATCGAAATCATGCAAGACGAGAAGCCGATTCTCACGACACCGTGGCAATCGGTCACTACACGGCAGATTGGAAAGGACACGAAAGGGCTGGTGGTTGGCGGGCAATTCGCCATGCTGAATATTCAGCCGGGCATTTACGATATGCGCGTGTCGATCAAAGACTCAAAGATGAAACGGCCTCTTCAACGCAGCGTCCCATTCGGCATCGAGCCATGAAAACATATTGTATCAAGGCTCATTGTGGGTATGGCCGGAGAGAGAGCAGCCCAAACGCTTCGGAGCGTAAAGAAGAATTTCGGGGCAATGACCAACGACGAATGGCGAAATCACAATGGGAGCCGCAATCGGGCCTCGCAGCCGCGCCCGCTCGCGCGGTTTTCGAGCGTCAGCATTCCGCCGTGGCCTTCGGCGATCTGGCGGCTGAGCGCGAGTCCGATGCCCGACCCGCCGGGTTTGGTGGTGAAGAACGGGACGAAGAGGTTCGAGGTGTTGGGCAATCCGGGGCCTTCGTCTTCGACCGAGACTTCGAGGAACGAGTTGTTCACCCGCCAGGTCACAAGCGCGCCGCCGCCGGTCTCCAGAGACGCGTCGACGGCGTTGCGGACGACGTTGATCAACAACTGTTCCAACTGATCCCGGTCGCCTCTGATCGCCAATTCGGGGCCGGTGATCAGCTCGATCTTCAATCTCGTCTCGAGGCTGGTAACGCGGCGGATCCAGGCGCCGGCGTCCATCGGCTGCAAGTCGGGCTGCGGCAACTTGGCGAGTTGCGCGTAGGCGGTCATAAAGCGGTTCAGGGCCTCGGAGCGCGAAGAGATGATCGCCAGGCCGCGCTGCAAATCCTCTTCCCAATCCGAGGGGCGCTCGGTTCGCGCCATCAGGCTCTCCAGGCTTCCGGCTATCGATTTGATCGGCGCAAGTGAATTGTTCAGTTCGTGGCCGAGCACGCGCACCAGCCGCTGCCAGGCCAGCCGCTCCTCTTCACGCAATGCGCGGCTCAGGTCTGCGATAACGATCAGATGGTGTGGCTTGCCGTCCTGACGGAACGAGCTGCGGCGCATTCCCCATCTCCCAGGCTCTCTGACCAGCGCGCCGGGGAAGGCCCGCTGCAGCGTACGCGCCGCTTCGCCGTCCAAGCAGTCGTCCAGGCGCAACTCCTCGGCGCCGCGTCCCAACAATTGTTCCGCCGGACGGGCGAGCAGCCGCTCGCCCGCGCGATTGACCAGACGCAGCTTCCGCTCGCTGTCGAACGCGAATACGGCGACCTGGATCTCGCTCATCACTGTCCGCGCAAGCGCCGCCGCCTCCATCGCGCCCAGACGTTGCGTGCGCAGCGTCGAGCCTAGCGCGTTCACCTCGCGCACCACGTCGCCTAGCGGGTCGTCTTTTTTCGTGGCGCGCCCGCGAATCGAATAATCGCCCTCGCGCAAGGCCGCCAGCAGGTTCGATAACGTTTGCAGCGGCGTCACCACGCGCTCGCGCAAGGCCAGCGCGCAACCGAGCCAGCCTGCCAAGATGAAGACCGTCAGGGTCCATTGGGTCTTCGTGTCGAAGCCGCCCTTCCACAACAGGATCAATCCCACGACCGCGCCGGGCAATCCCGTGAAAAAAGCCAGCAGCAGAATCCGCTGGTCGTAATTGAGCGGTTGAGGGCTGAAGGCGCGCGGCAGCGGCTTGACCCTCACGTTCTGCTCGGCGCCCTGAGCGTATTGGAGGATGCTGAAGTGTGCGGGTTGCGGATTCCCCGACTCTTGATTGCGACCTGTTGATTGAGGGGTTGATTGCGGATTGTTTGAAGGCGAAGAGATTATCGCGATCCCATTGCCATCGGATTTTTTATTGCCGGAACCTGGCATGTTCAAATTTTAAGTCGTGGGCGTATTGAAAAGAAAGGGATTATTGAGTTCTCAAATCCGCAATCCGCAATCCGCAATCGTCAGAGTCCGAATTTCTCCAGCCGGCGATAAAGGGCGCTGCGGCTCAGTCCCAGGGCCTCGGCGGCCTTGCTAACGTTGCCGTCGAAGCGGGCCAGCGTCTTTTTGATCAGGAAGCATTCGACCTCTTCCAGGCTCATGTCTTCGAGCCGCGCCGAGCTATCCGAGGATTGATAGAGGCCCAGGTCGCTGGCCTTGACGATCGTCCCCTGGGCCATCAGGACGGCGCGTTCGACGGCGTGGTCCAGCTCACGCACATTGCCACGCCAATGGTGCTCCGAGAGCGCCGTCATCGCCGCCGGGTCGAACGACGTGACGAGTTTGCGATAGTGTTCGGAGTGCAGCTTCAGAAAATGATTGGCGAGCAGCGTGATGTCTTCCCTGCGGTCGCGCAGCGCCGGTACACGGATTTCGACCGTGTTCAGGCGGAAGAGCAGGTCCTGGCGGAAGCGCCCGGCGCCGACCTCGCCATGGAGGTCGGCGTTGGTGGCCGAGATGATCCGCACGTTCACCTTGCGCGTCTTCGACGAACCTACGCGCTCGAACTCGCCGGTCTCAAGCACGCGGAGAAGCTTGGCCTGCTGCGGCAGAGAGATGTTGGCGATCTCGTCGAGGAAGAGCGTGCCCTCGTCGGCCATCTCGAAGCGGCCCACGCGGTCGGTCTTGGCGTCGGTGAACGCGCCCTTGATGTGACCGAACAGCTCGCTCTCGAAGACGCCTTCCGGCAACCCTCCGACATTGACCGTGACCAAGGGACGGTTCGCGCGGTGCGAGATCGAATAGAGCGCCTGCGCGATGACGCCTTTGCCCACGCCGTTCTCGCCGGTGATCATGACGTTGGCGTCCGACGGGCCGACTCGCGTGATCATCTGCAGGACGGGCTGCATCGCGGGCGCCACGGCGATCAGGCTGGCGCCACCCTGGTTGCGTAACAACTGGTTCTCGGCTTCCAGCCTCAGCCCCTTGCGCAGCGCCTTGCTCAGCTCGGCCTGCGTCCAAAGTATCGAAAGCAGCCGTTCGTTCTCCCATGGCTTCTGGACGAAATCGCGCGCCCCGCGGCGCATCGCCTCGACAGCCACGTCGACGCTGCCCCACGCGGTCATCACGACTACCGGCAGCGTCGAATCCACGGCGCTCATCCGCGTCAGCAGGTCAAGCCCTTCCTGGCCCGACGTGGTGTCGCGCGTGTAATTCAGGTCGATCAGCGCCACGTCGAAATCGCGCGCCTCGACGGCCGACATGATCTGGTCGGGCGAAGTGGCGGTGTCTATATGAAAGCCTTCGCCCTTGAGCAACAGGCGCAGGGCCTCGATCACGTCCTGTTGGTCGTCGGCGATCAGCACTTTTGGATTGGACGATCTCATGTTATTTCACCAACCAACCGTCAGCCAGATTGATGATGCGATTGCCGTAACCCGCGTTCACTTCCGAATGGGTCACCTGCACAATCGTGGTTCCCTGATTATTCAACTGTTTGAACAGCTCCATGATCTCTTTGCCCTGCGATGAATGGAGGTTGCCGGTCGGCTCGTCTGCCAGGATCATCTTCGGCTTTGCGATCACGGCGCGCGCCACGCCGACCAGTTGCTGCTGTCCGCCCGAGAGCTGGTTCGGGTAAAGGTCCTTTTTGCCGACGATCTGAAATTTGTCCAGGACGTCTCCGACGATCCCCTGCCGGTCCGATTTCTTGACGTCGCGGTAGGAGAGCGGGATTTCGAGGTTTTCGTAAACCGTCAGATGGTCCAGCAGGTGGTAGCTTTGAAAAACGAAGCCGATGTTCTTATTGCGGGCCTCGGCGCGCTGCTTCGCGCTCATCTTATGGATTGGTTGCTCAATGAAGTAATACTCGCCGCTCCAGCCCGAATCGTGCATGCCCATGATGTGCAGCAGCGTCGATTTGCCCGCGCCCGAAGGACCCATAATCGAGACGAACTCGCCTTCTTTGATTTCGAGCGCGATGCGGCGCAGGACGAAATACTTCTGGACCCCCTGCGGATAGAACTTCTCGATGTTTTCCATTCTGATCATAGCTAAGACTCCTGGTGTATTTAGCAAATGTCAGATGTCAGTGAAAATAGTTCACGAACGCTTTCAATCTGACATCTGACATCTGACATCTGACATCTGACATCTGACATCTATTCGTATCTGAGCGCGACCATCGGATCGACTTTCGCCGCCCGTCGCGCTGGGATGTAACAAGCCAACAGTGAGATGGCGGCCAGCAGCAATGTGACGCCGGCGAAAGTCGTCAGCTCGATCGCGCTTACGCCGAAGAGCATGCCTTTCAACACTTGCGTCAGCCCAATGGCTCCGGCCAGTCCTATAATTATTCCGATCGCGGTCATCCATATTCCCTGCCCGACGACCAACAGCTTCAAGATGTCACTCCGTTTAGCGCCGAGCGCCATTCGGACGCCTATTTCGCGCGTGCGCTGCGAGGCGGCGTAAGCCATCACGCCGTAAATTCCGGTCGCGGCCAGGATCAACGCGAAGACGCCGAAGCCGCTCAGAAGTATGCCGAGCACCCGGAATGGCATGACCATGCGGTCGCGGACCTGCGCCATTGATATGACATCGAAGACCGGCTGGTCGCGATCAATCGCCTGAATCTCGCTCCGGATCGCCGCGGTCAGGGCCAGCGGCTGCGTCCGCGTGCGCGCGACCAGAGTCATCGTCTCCCATGTGTGTTGCGCCAGCGGCAGGTAAAAATCCGGCGTTATCGGCCTGAGCAACTGGCGCTTCACGTCACCGACGACGCCGACCACTTCCCACCGAGTGGGGCCGAAGCGAATGTATTTGCCGAGGGCGTCGCCTTTGGGCCAGAAGCGCTCCGCCAGTGTCTCGTTGACGATGATTACGCGATGTGAATCGGCAGTGTCTGCTTCGGTGAACTCGCGGCCCCGGACAACGGGGACGCCCATCGTTTTGAAGTAATCGGGCGTACAGACGCGATATCCCCCGTCGAATTGCTGTCCGGGCGGCGGATCGGGCACGCCTTCGACCAGAAAAATGGACGATGAATCGCCCTGGCCCAGCGGCGCATAATTGATCAGCGCCGCCGATTCGACTCCGGGCAAACTCCGCGCGCGCCGCGCCAACTCGTCGTAAAACGCGCGGCGGCGCGCGTCGTTTTCATATTTGGCGGGGGGCAGCGTAATTCCCATCGTCAACACGTTATCAGTATTGACGCCCGGATTTATTTTCAAAATCGTCAGGAAGTTTTTTATCAACAAACCAGCGCCGGTCAGCAACACTATCGACATCGAGATTTCAGCGACGACTAGCGCTGCGCGCAGCCGATGACGACCAACGCCCGCCTTGCCCACGCCATCTTTCAACGTTTCGTTCAAATCGGGCTTCGACGCCTGAATCGCCGGCGCGAGGCCGAAGAGGATTCCGGTCACTACGGAAACGATCAGCGTGAAAACCAGCACGCGCGAATTGACGCCGAGATGATTGTAGCCGGGCATAATCCCAGCCGCTTCCTCAGGCAGCGTGACCTTGAAAGTCTCGACGCCCCATCCGGCGAGCAGAACGCCGATCGTTCCGCCCATGAACGCCAGGATGACGCTTTCGGTCAGCAGCTGCCGGATGATCCGGCCCCGGCTCGCGCCCAGCGCAAGCCGCAGCGCAACCTCTTTCATTCTCCCCGTCGCGCGGGCAAGCGTCAGATTGGCGACATTGGCGCAGGCGATCAACAGCACGAACGCGACCGTAGCCATCATCATCAGCATCGCCGTTTTATATTCGCGCACGGTGTCTTCGAGGATCGGGAAAACTCCCACGCCGCGCCCGGTGTTCGTGTTCGGGTATTGCTGTTCCAACCGTCCGGCGATCGCGTCCAGATCGGATTGCGCCTGCCCGATCGAGACGCCTTCTTTCAACCGCCCGACCACCAGGGCGCCGTGATAGTTGCGATTGCGCATCGTTTCCGGCGTCATCGCCATCGGCGCCAGTAGCTCAGCGCCCTGCGGATAGATCACGTCCGGTGGCATTACGCCGATGATCGCGCGCGCGACGCCGTTGACGTTGGCCGTCCGGCCCACGACATTCGGATCGCCGCCGAAGCGGCTCTGCCACAAGCCGTGAGTCAATATTATGACGTTGTCCTTGCCCGGTTGATCTTCATCGGGCCGGAAGTTCCGCCCCAACGCGACCTTTATTCCTACGGCGTCGAGGAGGTTCGGCGAAACTTGAATGCCGCGCACGCGCTCGGGCGTATCGATGCCGCTGAGGTTGGCGCTCCAATACATGTAGATCGCCAGGTTCTCGAACGAATTGCTCTGCTCGCGCCAGTCCAGGTAATTGGCGACCGAAGCCGAGTTTCGCTCGGCGCCCGGACCGGGAGCCTTCTCCCACACCATTACGATCCGGTCGAGGTCATCAAACGGCAGCGGCTTGAGCACAATCGCGTTGATGATGCTGAAAATCGCGCTGTTGGCTCCGATGCCCAGCGCCAATGCCAGCGTCGCGACCATCGTGAAGCCCGGTTTTTTCAGGAGCATCCGCCATCCGTAACGAATATCTTGAAACAGTGACCGCATAACTTTCTCCTTGATCAAAGGCTGATGTTGGTGCTCACCCCTTATCTTCTCTCTTGTCTTACTCAAATACCGTGCCCGTATTAACCGGATGGCAAGAGACTGAAAGCGGGGAGTTTAATCGATTGATTGAAAGATCGGAAGCGACAAGCGTTCGATTATGGGAAGAATTAATCCCAAAAGCGCACAAAGGGAATTAATCCATGTTGTCGCTGAGCCGCTTGTCAGCGTTGAACCGGTTCTGCGATAAGTCTGCTTTTCAACCTGAGGCTCAACTGGAGAACCGTATGTCGCCAGATTCGCTACTAAATCTGCCGCCCGAAATCCAGGGGCCGTCCGCTTGGTACGGCCCCGAAATGTTCACTCGCCGCGACTGGATCGAGCATCTGTCTGAAACCGAAATCGACGAGGTCGAGCGCGCGACTAAGCCATTGGCCGACGCTCGCGTGGACATCACCGCCATCCATCGCGACGATTTCCCGTTGCCCATGCTCGGCCCGCGCCTTCAGCGAATCCTGGACGAGACGCTCAATGGTCGCGGCTTCGCGCTGATTCGATGTTTGCCAGTCGAGCGTTGGACGAAGCTTGAATCCGCCATTGCTTTCTTCGGAATCGGCGCCCACATCGGCGCCGCGCGACCGCAGAACGCGAAAGGCCACGCGCTCGGCCACGTCAAAGACCTGGGGCTATCGAGCAGCGATCCGAAAGCGCGCATCTACCAAACACGCGAACGGCAAACTTTTCACACGGACTCCTGTGACGTAGTCTCGCTGCTCTGCCTGCGCCCGGCGAAATCTGGCGGGCTGTCGAGCCTGGTCAGTTCGATGACGATCTTCAACGAGATGCGGCGCCGGCGCCCCGACCTGGCAAAAATACTGTTCGAACCCGTCGAAACTGACCGGCGCGGAGAAATGGATGAGGGACAGAAACCGTACTTCCTCATCCCGGTCTTCAACTGGCGCGATGGATTGCTCTCGACGATCTATCAGCGGCAGTACATCGAATCGGCGCGCCGGCTGCCTGATGTTCCGCCACTCACCGCCAGTCAAATCGAGGCGATGGATATGTTCGACGCGCTGGCAAACGACCCTGCGTTGAATATGCATATGGAGTTCCGTCCGGGCGACATACAGTTGGTTCACAACCACACAATCTTGCACGACCGCACGGCTTTCGAGGACTGGCCGGAGCCTGATCGCAAGCGCCACCTGTTGCGATTGTGGCTGGCGCCTGCGAACTCGCGACTGCTCCCTCCGGTCTTCGCCGAACGATACGGACGGATCACCCCTGGCGATAGAGGCGGCGTGGCGCTGTCAGGAATGAAGCTGACTGCGCCGCTCGACGCCGAGTGATATTAAGGAAGATGTCAGATGCTAGATGTCAGATGTTAGTAGAAGCATGGCGGCTCTGACATCTGACATCTTCCTGTTTTTTCTTTCCTCATTCCTGTTTGTTCTCGCGCAGTGTCTTCAACGCCTCGATCCCGTGCGTGTTCTTGGGGTCCAACTCGACGGAGCGTTCGTAGTTTTTGATCGCCAACTCCCTGTCGCCGTTGGCCCTATAAGCTTCGCCGAGACTGTCGTAGACGTTGGCCGACTGTGGGTAATCGGCGACGTTCAGTTTGAAGACCTCGATGGCGTCTTTGACCCGCTTGGCGCTTAACAGGTCATAGCCGATTCTGTTCATCTGGTTTTCGTCGACCACTTCGCCCGGAGCGCGCCCTTGTCGCCATTGGCGGTATTCGACGAGCGCGGCGTCGGCGCCTTTCGCAAGGATGTTCTTGAGCAACACTCTGCCGGGCGATTTGTACGATTCATATTTCAACCACACGAGTGCGGGCTGGTCTCCACCCACGGCCAAGTCAACAATCGCGCGCGCGATTGACAATCCTGTGACACTGTTGGCGAAGATTACGACCCCCAGCTTCTGCCGCTCGAAGGCAACTATGTAAGCTTTACTCTGTCCGTTGTCTCCCCAGTGCCAGAATGACACACCATCACTAGTAGTTTGCAGTCCCCAGCCGAGTCCCCAGGAGATAGTCGGCGAAAGTTTCTCGGGCGAGCGCGCTGTGTTATTGGTTCCGCTCTCGCTGACTTTAATCTGAGGCGTCAACATCTGTTTTAGTGTCTCTTTCTTCAACCCCTCACCCTTCAAGATCGCCGAGACGAATCGCCCGAAATCCTGCGCCGTCGTATGCAGACTGGCCGCGGCGTTCGGCTGCTCGGGTTTGTTCCGACCGGTCATTTCGCCCACCGAGTTATGGCGGAACGTCTTCAAGTTCTCAAATCGTTCCTGCCAGACGAAACTGCTGCTGGTCATCCCCAAGGGGTCGAAGACTATCCTTTTCATAAAGTCGTTGAACTTTTCTCCGGTGACATGCTCGATGACTTTCGCCAGGTAGACGAATCCCTCGCCCGAATAGCTGAACCGGTCGCCGGGAGTGAAATGAATCTTCAGCGCACCGCCTAGAGGCCGCCAGTTCGGGAAGCCCGGCGTGTGACTCAAGACGTGGCGCGCGGTAATCTGCCCCAGGCGCGGGTCTTCGCCGACATCGTAATTCCCCGGCAGGTATTGGTTGAGCGGCTTGTCCAGTTCGAATTTGCCCGCGTCGAGGAGTTTCAAGACCGCGTAAGCGAAGACAGGCTTGCTCAAACTCGCGGCTTCAAAGACCGTGTCGTCGGCGACAGGTTCATTCGTCTTTGTATTCTTCACGCCGAAGCCGTGGCGCCAGACTAGTTCGGCGTCGCGCAGCAGCGCGATCGAAAGACCCGGCACGTCGCCGTCTTTCATCAACTGGGGGATGCGCTGTTCAAGCTTGGCAATCACCTGCTCTTTCTTTACTTTCGTCTGCAACGCATTAATGGATGGTTTCGCAGCCGCTTTTTCCTGTCCCAAGGCCGTCGCATACGGAATCTCAACCACTGACAAACAGACGGACAGAACGACGACCTGCAACGTGTTCGCAGAAAATCTCATCGGCGCCTCCAAAGCTTGATAAGGGCAGATGTCAGATGTCAGTGACGAAACCTCCTTGCTTCACTGACATCTGACATCTGACATCTGACATCTAGTCGTGTCTGAGAGCGATCATCGGGTCTACCTTCGTCGCGCGCCGCGCCGGCAGGTAGCAGGCCACGAGCGCCACGACAGAGAGCAAGACCGCAAGAGTGAGGAAGTTGGGGGGTGAAACTCCCATTGAAATGTTCCCACGCTTCGCCGCGATTTCGTCGAGCATTACCAGTCGATCTGAATCCTGATACGGCAAGGGGCGCAGCAGAATGCCGTTGACGAAGTTGAAGATCGTGCTGGTCGCGCCGATTCCCAGCGCCAGCGTAATGACCGCGGTCAAAGTGAAGCCCGGCTTCTTCAACAGCATTCGCAGACCGTAGCTCGCGTCCTGCCAAAGCGCATTCATAACGACTTCCTCAGTAAAGATGTAATGTACAGTTTCAGATTACCAAATGGCGTGCCAGTGCGCGTATTGGCTAAATATCTGATTCGGTTGGATTGATCCCGCGGCGCGGCGCCGATGAGTGTGCGCTCCTGGGAATGGCCAATCCCAAAAACGGGCGCTGGCTTGAAGCGTGAAACGAGCTATAATCACGTCTACGCCATTGATATCAACACAGGTCGACATCCCCCCGCTCCAGAGGAGCGCAATTAACTTGAAGCCTGCGCATAAATCAGAAATGTGTGACAGTTATCAACTTTAATTTGCACGGACTTCAATTAACGCAAGGTCACGACATCCGCCCCAACTTAGCCAACAACCTGTAAAAACCAAGGCTGGCGCCGCAGCCGCCTGATTGCGGGGAAAGATCGTTATGCTTCTTGGAATAGATTTTGGAACTACACGAACCGTGGTCGCCGCGGTAGACCGCGGCAACTATCCCGTGATCAGTTTTCATCCCGAAGACGGGGACACGCTCGAATGGTATCCGTCAGTGGCCGCCGCGCGCTGCGGCGAGATCGTCTTCGGCTTCGACGCGGCGCAAAAACAGGGCGCGGATGGCTGGGACGTTCTGCGCGCGTTCAAGCGCCGGCTCGGGACGATCGGGCCTGATGAGCGCGTCGAGATCGGCGATCTGAGGCCGACGGCGCTGGAACTGCTGACGGGCTTTCTATCTGCGCTGCGACTCGATCTGCTCGCCCGCTCTAACCTGCGCGTCAAGCGCAACGAGAAGTTGCAGGCGATGATCTCCGTTCCGGCCAATTCGAACAGCAACCAGCGATTTATCACGCTCGAGGCGTTCCGCCGCGCGGGCTTCGACGTGCGCGGGATGATGAACGAGCCGTCGGCGGCGGGCATCGAGTACGCGCACCACCTGGCGAGCGGCGGCGCGTCGAAGCGGGCGACTCTGGTCGTTTACGACCTCGGAGGCGGCACATTCGATTCTTCGGTGATCAATCTTGTAGAGCGCGACCACGAGGCGCTTGCCAGCGAAGGCATCGCCAAACTCGGAGGCGACGACTTCGACATCGTCCTGCTGAACCTGGCGCTCAAAGCGAGCGGCTTAAGCGAGGTCCCCGACGCCGCGCTCGTCAAGTTGCTCGAAGAGTGCCGCCACAAGAAAGAGAGCCTTCACCCGAACACGCGCCGCATCACGATTGATCTCGGGTTGGGGGTAGAAGGCGCGGGCGAGGTCACCGTCGCCGTCAGCGTTTTCTACGATGAATGCAGGCCACTGATCGAAAGCACCATCGAGGCGATGGAGAGCGTCATGGAAAAATCCGCGCGCGAGGCCGGCCTCGATCTTCGCGAGTCGGCGGTCTATCTGGTCGGCGGGTCGAGCGACCTGCCGCTGGTGGCGCGGTCGCTTAAAGAAAAGTACGGCAAACAGGTCAGGCGCTCGCCCTATCCGCATGCCGCGACGGCCATCGGGCTGGCGATTGCGGCGGACACCGAGGCCGGATACAAACTGCGCGAGCGATTTACACGGCACTTCGGCGTCTGGCGCGAATGGGACGACGGGCGTCAGATCGCCTTCGATCCGCTCTTCGAGAAGAACACGCCGCTCCCCTTGAAGGGAGAACAACCTCTGTTGCGGGTGCGGCGGTACGCGCCGATACACAACGTCGGCCATTTCCGCTATCTGGAATGCAGCCGCCTCGACCAGGCCGGCCAACCGCAGGGCGACCTCGCGCCGTGGGATGAAATCCTATTCCCCTTCGACCCGGCGCTGCGGGACGCCGAGAACTTGAAGGACACGTCCATCTCCCACGCGCGCAATCATAACCATGTCGTCGAAGAGGTCTATTCGTGCGACCACAACGGCGTCATCGAAGTCGAGATCAGGGACGCGGACAACGGCTTCAGCCGCCGTTACACTTTACGCAGGAAGTGAATTTCACCTACGCCCGTAAACACTCTGTAAACTAAGTTTTTTGGTGTTTGTATAAATCAGAACAAGTGACATCGACACATCCGACGAAATTACAACCATCAAAGAAGAGCGTTTAGAGTACCGGCTTTAGCCGGCAGGGCTGAGTCTCCAAGCCCTGCCGGCTAAAGCCGGTACTCTAAACGCTCTCTCCCAACGTCTGTAGTTAATCTTGATATCGCCAGAAAAAAACCGCTAAACACAAGAAAACTTTGTTTACAGAATAGTAAGAGCGAATATTGAGCGGCCTGAGACACTCGTGAGAGAGGCCGCCAGCCATGAAAGCGATGACTCCTGGATGGCTTTGGGTTAGCATTCGTCCGTCCGGCGGTACGCCAGTCGCGATTCGAAAGCTGGGGAAAATATTCCGATGGATATGAGGATAAAGATCCTGATCAGTTACGACGGCTCTCTCCAGGCAAACGCCGCGCTCAAAGATCTGCGAAGGGCAGGTCTGCCTGCCGAAGCCGAGGCGGTCGTGATATCCATACCCAAATCCCGTCTTGCGGAAGGCGTCAGGGCCGAGAGGAATCGGAGGGCGGATACGCCGACCTGCTCGGCGGAAGAGTTTGAAGAAGCGGCCGCGATGGCTAAACAGGCGGGCGACATGATTCGTGAAGATTTCCCGGCATGGGAAGTGCGCGCCGATTTGGCCGTTGGTTCGACCGCGCGCGTCATCGCCAAGAAATTCGGCCAATGGAACCCCAATTTGCTCGTGTTGGGATTGGAAGGCGGCGCAGAATCAGGGCGCCGTTATTTCAGCGTCATACGGCGCGTCGCCCTTGAAGCGAAATGTTCGGTACGCGTGGCGCGAGGATTCAACACCGAAACAGATGAAGCGCCACGCGTACTGCTGTGCGCGGACGGCTCGCCATATACGGAAGCGGCCGTAAGCGCGGCCGCCTCGCGTGATTGGCCGAAAGGCACGGAAATACGAATCCTCACGGTCGTGAATCCGTTCGACTACTCGATCCCCGAGATCGCGGACAAGGCGATAGAACGCGCTAAATCTCTCCACCACTTAATCGCCAATGAACTGGATCGCGCACCGGTCTTCACATCTTCAGTTGTAGGCGAGGGAGAACCGGAGAAGTTCATTTTAAGAGTGATCGATGAGTGGAAACCCGACAGCGTCTTCCTCGCGCCTCACAGGAGAAGCCGACTCAGCCGTTCGCTACTGAGAGGCGTCTCCGCAGCCTTGCTGGCGCGGGCTAAATGCGCGGTCGAGTTGGCGCGAATCGTGGGGCCGGGCGAGCCTCACAATTCGCTTCTGCCAGCGCCCGCCACATCGTCCGTCTTCAACCGATAAGGTAGGGCAAACTATCTGGGAGCGCCGCTGGCTGCGGCTTCGAACCGAGTCATTTACGCGAGGAATGCAGAGGGTCTTCAGGCCAGGCGTGGCGCGGGTAACGGCGGCTCAACTCTTTGCGAACCTGCGGATAGACGCGCCGCCAGAACCCCGCCAGATCGGTCGTGACCTGTACCGCGCGGTGGTTGGGCGCGAGCAGATGCATCACCAACGGCGCGCGCCCGCCGGCAATCACCGGCCCCGCCTCCATCCCGAAAAAATCCTGCAGTCGCGATTCGATCCAGGGCGATTTGCCTGTTTCATAATTGACGCGCACGCGGCGGCGGCCGGCGATCGCCACGAATTCAGGCGCCATCTTGTCCAGCAATCGTTGCTGCTCGACGTTCAAACGCTGGCGCAGCGTCTCGATCAATCCGCCTTCTTTGGCGGCAGCGCGCAATTCCGCAAAGCTCTTCAATCCGTCGCACAATGCCACCAGTGACTCGCGAACGGCGTCGTCATCGAGCGGCGGAGTCGAAGATTCGGGAAAAGTCTTCGCCACGAATTCGACCCGCGCAAGGAAATTGGCCACCGCTTCAGGCTCGACGAACTTCTGCAAACCGGCGGCGAGCGCGGCCTCGGCCAGGACGCGCGCGGCCTCCCCTCTCCCCACAGTGGCCGCAGCGTTTTCGCTGACCGTCAATTGGTCATACATCATCCGCTCGACCACCTCCACGCGCTCCGATTGCGCGTTCCATTTCGCTTCGGTCGTCTCGCGCAACTGATCGGCGAAGAGATCGATCAACCATTCCGGTTCGATCCGGCTGGCGATTCGAACGATGCGCGCCCTGGCCTGATTCGCGTCACGACGCTCCTCGGCGTCAATCGCGACCAGGAACTCCGATCGCCCTACGACGCTCGACGGCGAAAGCCGCGCCGCGCCGCCGCCCGATAACAGCAATTCCCTGTTGTCCGATTTCAGCGAGCGGCGCTTCGCGACCCTATCCGGGTAACCGGCGAGGATCGAAATCAACAGCGCGTCGTCGCCTTCCCTACCCCTCCCTCTCGACCCAGCGCCTCGATGCTTTCCGCCGCGCCCGCGCGACGCGAGGAGTCGCCGATTGACGCGATCGACGGCCGTCACCGCCCCCACGTCGAGATTCATCGCGCGCAGACGCGACGGGGCGAAGTTGGCCGACGCGGCCTCTTCGAACAGGTCCAGCCTGTGAAGCAGATCGCTCGGCCCCTCGTGCTCGGCCCTTCGCTCGCGCTCGCCTTTGAAAAGCTCCGAGGCGACTATGTCGCGCTCGCCGATCAGCGCCGCGACGACGCAAGCCCGTTCGCCCACGCCGCGCGACTCGGCCTCGACCAGCATTCGCGATTGGCGCGGGTGCAGCGGAAACCGCAACATGTCTCTACCGGCCGCCGTCACAGCGCCCGTCGCGTCAATCGCGCCGAGTTTTGAGAGCAGAATCTCTGCGGCTTCAATCGCCGATTGCGGAGGGGCCTCGAACCAATCGAATCCGCTCAAGTCGGGGACACCGGCCGCATGCAATTCCAGCGCGGTTTCGGCCAGGTCGGCGCGGTGGATTTCGGCGACGTCGTGGTCGGGCCGCGCGTTGAAGTCCTGCGCGGTATATAGTCGCAGACACTTGCCGGGCCGCGTCCGCCCGGCTCGTCCGGCCCGCTGCGTCGCCGAAGCCTTGCTGACGCGCGCGACGTTCAACGTCGGCAACCCAGACCACGGCGAATGGCCCGCCACGCGCGCCAGCCCCGAATCGATCACCGCCACGACCCCGTCAATCGTGACCGAGCTTTCGGCGACGTTTGTCGAAAGGATCACTTTGCGCTTCGCAGCCGGTTTGACCGCGCGGTCCTGCTCTTCGGCCGAAAGGTCGCCGTGCAGCGGCAAAACCATCAGATCTTGTCTGTCGGCGACCGCCTCGCAAGCCGCTTGCGCGCGGCGAATCTCAGCCGCTCCCGGCAGAAATACCAGAATGTCGCCGTCAATACCTTCCGCGACGAACCGGTTGACTGCCGCCCCGACCTGGTCGGCCAGCGGGCGCTCGTCGGGCCGCGCCAGATGCTCGATCGCGACGTCGAACCGCTTGCCTTCGGAGCGCAGCGCAGGCGCGTCATCAAGAAATCGCGCGACCGGCCCGGCGTCGAGCGTCGCCGACATCACGACGAGCTTCAAATCCGGCCTTGCGGTCTTCTGCAACCTTCTGAGCAGGGCCAGCGCGAGGTC
>Ga0154003_1000210_pt1 | contig 18140 bp, 14 predicted proteins | sample TSFL087MetaG_FD_104679 | JGI IMG/M metagenome (GOLD analysis project Ga0154003, IMG submission 104679) | Attine ant fungus gardens microbial communities from Florida, USA - TSFL087 MetaG | ecosystem: Host-associated > Fungi > Mycelium > Unclassified | place: USA: Florida, Lake Talquin State...
CAGCAATTCACGCTGATACTCCAGCAACTCCGGCGAGGCCGCGACGCCCGTCAGCTCCGGCATACAGACGCCGCGCAGCGAGCACCCGTCACACCGGGGCTTCAACTCCGCCGCCGGCACATGCCCCGCCGCCAACATCTCGCGCACGGCCTTAATGGTCGCGGCGGTCTCTTCACGCAGCCGCCAATCGAAGATCACCTCGCGCCGTCGCCTGCTGGCCGCGTGGTAAATGAAGCCGCGCGACACTTCGCAAGCGAACATCTCTTCCAGACACAACGCCTGAGCGCAAAGCTGAATATCGTCGTTCTCGAACCTGCGCCGCCTGCCCTTCTTGTATTCGACCGGAACCGGCTCGCCGTTATGCAATTCGACGATGTCGGCCTTGCCCGTCAGCCCGTACTTTTCCGAATAAACCGGCAGCGCGCGCAACAGTGTCACGCCGTCTCCGGTCTCATATCCCGGCTCGTCGGCGTTGTCGTGCAACAGCGAGCCGATAACGGTGTGTTCGTTGTCTCGCCAGATTCCCTCGACGTGCATCAGCGCGCATCGGCGCGGGCAAAAGGCGTACTGGTTGAGCGCCGAGATCGATACCAGCTCAAGATCGCCTTGCTCATCGCTCATGATTATCGCCCTCCAGATTGTCGCCCGCCCGGTTGGTTTGACCCGCATCACCCCATCCGGGTCAGCAACCCGAATTCATAGCCGATAGCCCGAATCTCTTCCGCAGTGAGAATCGCGCCTTCGGGCGCACGACGTTTTAGTTTGAAGACAATGGCCTGCTCGCCGACCTGCTGTTGATAATCATCGCGCCTGACCGCCACCGCCACGCCCAGCAGTTCGCTCAGCATCCGCGCCGTACTTTCGTGCCCGATGGCTGAAACAAAACCGTCAGCAACCAAACGCCTCGCCTCTTCAAGCGCAAGCGGTTCATAGCGATATGCGCCGAAGGCGGTCAGGATTGATGTGTTGAGAAGTGTGACCATTCTCCGTTCTTCGCTACAGATTCCAGAGCGCCGCAATTTCCTTCAGTTCCGCCACAATTTTGTCGGTCAGCCTCCTGACCTCGTCTGTGCCCTTGGGATTTTTCCTGAACCCTGAATGAAGAACATCATTGCGGAGGCCGGCAAGATTGAATGGCTCATTGTTCCAAAGAATTTGCAACCTTTTTCCTTCAGGGACAGTTGACCATTGAGACAAACGAGGTGATTCGGCGACAATGTTTCCAGCCCTGTCCTTTCGTTTCCCTCCAATCAGCAAGACTTCCATATCATCACGATTAGCTTTGTCCGTCGGATCGAGATTGAAGTGAAGGCAGAGCAGCGAAGGAACCCATTCGCGCGCCAAAGACAGGCACTGCACGATCTGCCCCTTCCCGAGGTGCCACTCGATTATTCTCAACTGCCGATCAAGAATATCTTTTGCATCCCGCCGAGGATCGGGATTACCGACTCCAAAAATGCTGTAACTTTGCTCCACGTTTTTCGACAGCAGACCGAAAGGCGGGATGTCGCGCGAAATAACGGCGCTTGCGTCTGCGAAAAGCTGCGGTAACTCCGCCGCTCGCTTCATCACATCCAGCGGACGCAAGAGACGGAGCCCGTCAGAGATTTTTTCGATGCTCTCGGTCAATCGTTGCACACTGGCGTCAGAGTAAACTTTCAACAACCCGGCCAGCTCAGCGCCTTCGCCATTCCTGATGAACTGATTCGTCGCCGTGATCCAATCGAGCAATGATACAAACGGCGTCAGGTCGAATACCGGAACGCGCCCCTGCTCATCCCGCGCATCGTGCGCCCCATACAAAATGGCCTTCAACTCCACTTTCTTCGCCGTTCGCAGAAATGAAGCCGCGAGCAAAGCCAGCATGGGAATTGAGCGAAACCCGTGAGTGATGTCAAAAATTACCTCGTCCCGTTCATCGAGGTTTTCCGCCATCTTCGAGAAAATCCGCCAGAGGTCTGCTTCAGTCTTTCCGTCAGGAATATCGGCACCGACGATGCCGGGAATCCGCTCTCGCAATTTGTTCCAGTTCCCATGCCCTTTCGCTTCGGGCGTGAGGAATGCGATGACTCTCGCCGGGGCATGCCAACGGGACAGAGCTTCCGCAAAAAGCTCTGTCTCAGATGTCGTTCCGTTGTACACATATTTCACTTTTTTATAGTCGTTCAAGCCCACAAATGTCAGCAGCTTCAGTTTATCGCTCATTTGATTTACTCCAGTCTCATTCGCCCGTACCCGCTCGATGTTTTCGCGCCGACGCCTTCTTCGGCCAGCGCGAGCTTGAGAATTTCGAAGGCCGCCTGCCGCCACTCTCCGCAATTTTCCGGCGCAGACAATGCGATCAGGTATTTGCCGGTCGCGGAGAGAAACGGCACTGGGGTCGGCTCGTCCCAGTCGGCGGGCGGCGGCAATTCGCCATTCGCTTTCTTCTCGCTGTAATAGTCCGAATGATGCACGGTCACAATGTCGGCATGCAGCGCCTGTTCCTTGCGCCCGGGATTTGGCGGCGCATAAAGCGCGTCATGAAATGTGACGTAGCCCGCATCGTCCGTTTCACCGAAGACGGCCTTGTAAGCGGGAGAGATTCGCCCCCATTTCCCATTTCGAAAGCCCTCCGCTTTCCACGCGGCGCCGAGGCGTTTCCGCGCAAACGCAGCGGCCAGTCCCTTGAGCGCGCTGCCACGAATGTAGGGCGCGCCATAGGTGTGATGCAGCGTGATCGAGGTCTCCAAAACGCCGTCATCACCCAGGCCGATAGCCAGTCGCCCTTCGACTTTCGCCTCGCCCAGCGTTGTCAGATCATTGGTCAAAGCCTTTTTCCAGCGATCGAAGAAGTCGCGGTACAAATCGGGAATTTTGATAGTGGTTGCGACGTCTTCAACCAATTGCGCTTTGACGGTCTTGCCTTTACGTGATTGCGAGCGCTGATTTTCACCACACAGATACTTGTCCAGCCACAGGCTGGCGTTTGACGACTCTCCAGGCGGTAACTCTGCAAGAGCATTCCTTCTTCTTTCCTTGATTCTTTCGTCAGCCATCGTTTTTCACCTCCAGCACAGACTGTGCAAAGCGTTTGTACCAGTGCAACGCGGCCATCACCTGCTGTGTCAGCCACAGGTATTCAGAAAGCCCGGCTTTGCGGCTACGCTCCAGCAGGTTGATTTGTCGTCCGCCGATCTCGTTGATGGCCGACTGCAAATCACCCAGCAGTTGTTTGTCACCCGCCGCGCCTTTGGCTTCGGCAAAGCTCAACGCTTGCGCCAGTCCGGCTTTTTTCACCAGCGCGGGCAGATGATTCGCGAGCCTGCCGTAATCCTCCTGTTCGCCTTTGTCTCGCCTCTGGACTTCATTCACCTGGTCATAAATGACTGCCGCATATCGCTGGTCGCGGGTTTTCAGTTTCAATTCTTCGCTCATTTCGCCCCTCCTTTTCCGTCATCGATCCGAGGAATGCGGCACAGCCCGCGTCCGACTGTCGCCTTGCCGCCAAGTTGAATAGCTTTGTTCAGAGCCAGAATATCGTTGACCGTTGTGAATACTTCCTCCGGCGTGGCCTTGCCCTTCACGGTGACGAGCAAGCCGGAAAGAATTGTTTCCGCCGGCAGCGATTCCTCGTACCACAACGCGCCGCTGGCCACAGTTTTTGTATCTTCTTTCAGTCTGACGCGCGCCGTAATTTCCGTGCCGTGTTCGAGCAAAAAGCTGAAGACGTTGTCGCTGAGAATGCAGAGCCGCGATGTGAGCGCGCCGCGCCATTTCTCGTCCTCAAAGACTTTTTCGCCAATAAACTTTGCCCATTTGTCAACGTTCTCATCTCGCTTGCCCTTCAAATCGAAGTCTTCGAGGTAAACGCCGCTGTTCTGATCCGCCAGCGCCGAACCCTGCGAAGCGATCAGGCATTCGTCATCCTCCTTGACCGCAACATCCGGCAAAGCGGAAACATCCAGGCCGGCGCCTTCGACGTCGCGCTTGAAGCGTCGCAACGTGTAAAGCGAAGTCGCCCATACGAACACGCCGCGCAAAGATCGCGTTGGCAGCAGCAGCAATCGCTGGTCAGAAAAGACCGCCGAGCCTGAGTGCGCCTCGGCGTTCGTGGTTTTCGGCCCGAAGACTTTTTCTTGCATGGCTTCGTTCTCGCACAAATCGCGCAACGCGCCCTTGAAAGATGAACCGGGCAGGAATGGAATGTTCGTCGCCTTTTCGCGGGCGATTGGTAGGTCGATCACGCCGATGCCTTGTCCGGTCCCGGCGTGCAACGGCGAAAGCGCGTGAATGAATGTCAGTTTGATGGTCATCGTCATTCTCCTTCAAAGCGTGTCTAAAAAGGCCGCTAACACATCCTCGCTTCCATTTAGCGGCGCGATGCTGTTGAGTTCATCATCGGACAACTCAGTCAGGTCTGAGGTCACAGGCGGATTGCCGGGCGCGCCGTTGAGCGCCAATCCGCTGGGCGGCGTGCGTGGCGTATCCAGAATTACGACCAGTCCAACCGCCTGATTGTTGGCGCAAGCCAGCGGACGCAGAATCAAAGGGCTTGCCAGCCGCTTTGCGCGATCGTCGGCTCCCTCCAGCATGGTCACATCGGGATCGCCTTGTCCGTCATCCTTGAACTTGAAAACCATTGGCAGGCCGAATTCCGCGCGAGGAAAAACATCGAGTCGAGACAAAGGCCGGTTGTGACGCGCAGATGCGCGTCCAGTAATACGCCTGATCGCATCCGGCTCAGGCCATTGGCTCCTGCCCGGACGGTTTGGCTGATTGCCCTGATTCCGCTTTTGCCTGAACTCTTTGAGCCCTTTTATCAGGTATTTCCATGCGTCAATGGCGTCTCCGCGCGTCTCAGTGACAACCAGGTCTCTGCTGTCTTTGGAAATACAGGGCAGATCAGGTGGAAGCTCTCCAGCGGCCAGATGCGTGGCGAAATTTTGCGTGATCAGTTGATGAACCTGATTGGCGTTGGCGTTAGGCAACGGTTGCAATCTCCCAGCAATGGAAAGGAGCTTGATCGCCCCGAATCCCCTTCTGGTTCGTCCTCCAATCCCGCCGAAGGTTTCCCATGCCCACAGCGCCGCCTCAATGTCGGTTCTCGACGCTGAGGGGTAGCGAATGTTCAGCTTGAATTTGACTCCTTCAATCACATGTTGTCTCCGGTCACGCAGAGGAAACGCCACGTAGCCGTACAGAGAATTGAGCGCAAAAACGTCGACTTCTTCGCCCCTGTTGTTTTTTGCAATGAATTTGCGCCCGCGATTTGTCGGAATAACTTGAACGCTGACTTGCGATGGGAACGCCGAGTCGCCTGCGCTCGCTGCGCCCCACAGTTTGTCTTCCGCTTTCTTCATCTTCCCTAAATCGCCATCGAACTGGCCGCCGCGCGTGGCGCGCCACCAGAAGCGCAAATGGCCGCGAATCTCCGTCGCGCGGATCGTCGTCACCGGATCGGCTACGCCGGGTTCAACGCCGCCGCCGAACAACGGCGTGATCAGTTCGTATTCGCGCTCCTGCGTGACGTAACCAGGGCGCTCTTTGACTTCGATTTCCGGGACGGCGACAGGCTGGCCGTCCTTGTCTTTTGGCGCAGGTCTCATTCGTTCACCTCCATATTTTTAACTTCGCCTGACCATACGCCGAGCGCGGCCAGTCCGAAGCCGTCCAATCGAGTCTGGTCAGGGTTGCCGTTTCCATCGTCATCGCTGACGCACTTCATCCAGACGGCGTCAATCCACTGGTCAATGCTTTGTTCATCGCCGTTGATCTTCAGGAAAAAGACGGAGCCTGCGGGCGCCAAACGGCGAGTCGGTTTCGGTTTGCCGATTTCATAATCCCAACCGGAAATAACTTGCGGGCGTCCGACAGCGGCGGCGACAAGAGTGGGCGTGACGCCGTCTTGCGATTGCCGCAGCCAGGCGGGACGAAAGCCTGCCTGGAAATGCGCGGGCGTCAGCAAAATCATGCGGCAGGCTTTGTCTTTTTTGATTCGCGCTCGTACATCGTCTGGGCAGGCGGGAAACGATACCGAACTTTCACGCCAGTGGCTCAGGCGCTGCTCGCCACCCAGCGGAGCTATCCCTTCGGATAGCGCGGCTGTAGTCCGCACCGCCAGCGCCAATCGCAATGGCTTGCCGTTCAGCCGGCGCGTGAATTCGAATCCGCTGGTTTGATAGAGAAAGCGTTCCTCAGCTGCCTGGGACTTGGGATCAATCTTCACGTGAACGCGGGATTCACCAACGGGTCCGCCATGACCCAGTTGATCGAGACCGACTGATTGCCGATCGCTAGGATTGCAGAGCCAATCGAAAAACTCGTCCTTCCTCCAAAAGCGCGGCGCGTCTTTGTGAGGCTTCTTTTTGCTGATTTCGTCATATAACGCGAAGCCAACCGGATGCATGTCGCCCGGCAAATCGGTGTACATTCCTACGGACAATTCGCATGCGACGAGTTGTTTGACATGAGCCTGTTTTGCGCTTGCTTCATCTTCAAACAACACGGCATCCGCCGGCGCGGGCAGCAGCCAGTCCTTAATCCCTCCCTTATCGTCAAGTTCGACGAGAAGCGGCCCTTGCGCCCGAATCTTTCTGACCTCTTCGATCAGCTTTTCATCGAAGCCAGTGAAATCCGGCTTGCCGTACCCGTGACGCGTCCGTACGGTTCCCGCCGTCGTGGAAGGAAAGGGGAACGGCAAGGATTTGGCGCGCGCGCCCGGATCGGCCGTGAAAGGGCGTCCGTCGCGGGCGATCAACGGATCGCGCGGTTCGATAATCCACGTTTTCATTTTGTCTCTCCTTTCCGCTCGAATTTATTGACGAACAGCCGCGCTACGATTAATTCATCGGCGAGCGCGCTAAAGGCCCTTGACGCCTCCTCCGGATCGTCGGAAATCCGAGCCAGAAGTTTCTGTTGAACGTCCTTCTTGATCTCTTCAGCGCTGCGCTTTGATCGCTTGCGGCTGAGGATGCGCGCGGCCTCCTTCTTGTACGCCTCGGCTTTGTGTTTCCGAGGGAAATCCTTGAAGTCATCGGCGAGCCGGCGTAATTCGTAAGCGGCGCCGTCTGGAACTTCGTCGTCCTGGTGAAACGACGTGAAGAGCTTCATCCGTTCATCCAGCGCGCCCCAATGGCCAACTACGGTCGTAACGGTTCCGCTCCGTTTGCTGACTTTGATGCAGAGCGCATCTTTGGCTTTGTTGTCGAACTGCTTGGCTTCCTTTTCAGCTTCCCGCGCCAGCTTGAGCGCGTCTTCGAGCGGCTCCATCTGATGCGAAACACCAACGCCGATAGAGAGCGTCGGAGGATTTCCTTTCGCGGTTTTGAATTCTTTGAGTTTGTCTTTGAAGGTATCGGCAAGCCGGCGAGCGCATTGGATGACCGTGTTCAGGGGAAGGAGCGCCAACACGTCATCACCGCCGGCATAGATCATCGAGCCGTTATTCTTGCTCACGATCTCTCGCGCTCCTCTGGTGAAATCGCTGAGCGCGCGGGAGAGTTTTTTGTGATCTTCTTCAGTTTTCTGCGCGTCAATCGCTTCGCCCATCCGGTCGCCATCGGCATGCAGGATGGCATAATAGGGCGACGGCGCAGCGCCGATTTCTTTCAGCAACTCTCCGAGCTTCTCGCGCGCCTGTTCCAGTTCCGTTTTTTGAACGGTTTCGTTGAAGTAATCCCTGAGTTGTCCTTCAAACAGAATGTGCCCGTCGTAAGGGAAGATTTCGCCTCGCGGCCAACGTGGGCGGTACAAGGCGGACTTGGCGCCGCCCTTATCCCGCAGAAAGTCGACGTATTCATCGAGGGCCTTTTTATGTCTGTCGTTGAATGACTGAATCAGCGGCCACGCGGCTATATGCGGAACGCTGGCGAAGCCTTCGCCAGCGTTCCGGGCGTCCGGCTCGCCGAGTCGCTTCAGTAATCCGACGCCGCACAACTCTTCTTTTTCTTTGATACCCAAAGACAGAAGCTCTTGCGATCGTTTGCGGATTACGGATTCGCGCGCGCCGTCGAGCGCGGATTTCGGCTCGTTCTCGCTCCATTTGCCGGTTGGCCTGAAATCGCGCGTGTTCTTGCGCGCGGCGAGCAGGGCTTCGACTCGCCGGCGGGCCTGCGCGTAATCGCCGTCGAGCGGAACAGCCGCCCAGTAAATTTCCGGCAGGTCGTCAACCTGGGCCTTCGCATTGTCGAGGTCGCAAGAGCCGGTTGGCAAATCCCTGAACGCGTCTTCCCTGATTTCGTCGAGACGCTTGTGAACCGCCGTCTTTACGCTATCGCCCAGTCTCCGCGGATCGCCGTCAACTTTCGCCAGAATCTTGTTGGCGACATTGAAGTCACTGTCAGGCTTCAAATCATCGTCATTAACGACAGAGGGAAATATCAACCGCCCTTTGCCGATCTCCCCGGCCGCCGCTTTGGAAAGTTCGCTTAGCAGCCAGGAACTGAGCCATAAATCGCGGGTGCGGCGCGCGGCGGCGATGAATTCCTGCGCCGGGCCGAGCGCAAGCACAAATAGATAAGCCATAACACCTCCTATGCGGCATCACGCCTTTCGGGCGAGTTGTTGATCTGTTGGGCGCGGCGACGATGTTTGCGCCTGACTGAGCCATCGCCACGAACAATGGTTGAGACGACGAAATGTCCGCGCGCCTTGTCAAAGACGCAGTAGGCGCGAAACTCGAACGGGAACGGGCGTCGCGTGCGCACGCGCAGCGTTTCGGGGTGGTTGGCATCGGCGGGCAATAGCTTTCGATTCGTGGCTTGGAGCACGCCTGTCAAGATGAAAAGCCGCGCCTTGTCTTCTTCCATTGGCGCGATGCGCTGTTGAAACTGGCTGATCGCGTGCGGTGAAACGGATAAGTTGAAAAGCTCGGTCATAGATCCACTCCTTTCTCTGATGCGCTTGGCGAAACCAGCGGATTTTTCTCGAAGCTGAATGACAGGTTCTTGGGCAGGCAAACTTCCGCCTGCCCGCCGGGCGCAATGACAAAATACTCGCCCTCGCTGCGGGCGTTGTTGATGAGGCTCACCGGCGGCATATTGATGAGGTCGCACATCGTTACTGTGTATGCGGCGAACACGTCGAGCGGGTTAAGCGGGTGCTTCACTTCAAAGACGCTTCTGCGAACAGGAGGCTCATTGATGCGCTCGCAACTCAACCTGGCTTTCGACATCCACTTGCCCATGCGAATCCAGCGCGGCGGTTGGAGAGTACTATCATGGGTGATGATGTAGAACCGAAAACGGCTTTCGACCGCCAGCTCTTTCGCCCTCCCGAAAGTCGGCACGTTGTTCGGCGGCTGTTTTTTCTGAGGGCTGAGATGGTGACCGGTATAGTTCCATCCGTGATAGTAATCGTCGGCGTACTTCCATGTGTTAAGCATGAAATCCGCCGCCAGCGCGCGCGCCGGCGTGACGTAGACGCCGCGCTCGTTCAAACTCGACAGGTCCTGCCGGTAAGACGGCGTCTGTAGCCGCGTGAAATAAGGACTCGAAACCAGCCCCAGGGCGTAACAGAGCGCGTAGTTGTGGATCACGCGCTCCGTCTCATAGAGCCGTCCGATTTCTCGCGTAGCGAAGTAGAGCGAGTCATGCAATTCGAGGTCGCAACTTAAAACCGTCGTCATTGCTTTCTCCTATTCGGCCTTCTTGTCATTCTTGATGTATTTGCTTGCGTAATCATTCGCCTCATCGTTGATCGCAGTCAGCAACGGCTGTAGCGACGATTCGTCCTGGGTGAGCGCGGCGACTTCGCCGAGCAGATTCTGCAAACCGTCTCCCTGAACCAAGTCGTAAGCGACGCCGTCTTCCTTGAGCAGTTCCGGCAGCGCGGTACCAATGGCCTGCGTGACATGCTCCTCCTGGATCGGGTCGGGCAATGAGATTTGCCGGCGCTCGACCAGCAGGTCATAAACGGCCTGCGTCAGCCTCAGATTGCTTGTGATCTCGCCGTCGGCGAAGACCACGCCCAGCGCCAGGTTGCGCATCCGTCCCGTGCGTGTGGTCTGCGCGCCGTAACGCTTGGTGCGCAGCAGGTTATTCAGCACATAGAGAAAACCTGCCTCGGTCGGGTCTTTGATCGTGATGACGCTCGGAAAGAAAGTTTGCGGAATGACGTGATCCTGCGAATTGATGCGCGAAGTGGTTGTGCCCTCGCGCGACATGGTGCCATCTTCCCAAGGGGCGTTGAGGGTCAGTTTGATATGCGAATCTTCGAAAGGCGTGATCGAGAAGGCGGAATCCACGACCACCTTCGACTTTTCGGAACCGCTATCGCCTATGGCGAAACCGTAAAGGATACAGTCGGCGCAACGCTGGCAGAAATTAACGTTGTAATCGCACTCGCCATAGCTCGCGCCCTGCGCGGCTTTCTTCTTCTTGCCTTCATCAGGCGAGGCCATCGAAACCAGCTTGTAGCGGCGCAGCAGTTCGCGTCCGGCCAGACGTTCCGGCGTGGACTGTTTGCGTTTGAAGATTACCAGGCGCGTGATCGGCTGCGTTTCTTTCAAGCCCGCGCGCACGCGCGCCGTGTTGAGCGCGCCGTCCGTCTGAAAGAGCGGATAAGATTCGGCGACGCGGCACGAGATGATGTGAGCGTATTTGCCCATCGGTTTGGGCGGAATGGTCTGATGGAAATGCTTCTCGTTGACAGTTTTGAGAAATGACATGCTATGCCTCCAGTTCTTCGTTGTTGTTGATAATGGCGTTGTCAGTTGTGTCCGCTCCGGCGGCGGCGGCCATTGCGAGTTTCTCGGAGCGTTCGCGGTCGTCCATCTCGCGGTAGAGCGTGTCACAGGTGTCGCGCAGCAGATTAAGTTGCTGTCCTGCCAAGCGCGCGGCGTCTCCTTTGAGCGCGCCGATAAACAAGTCATTGACAAAATATTCGGCGAACTCGCGCACGGCGCGACGCTCGTCTTCGGAATGGCTGATGACCCAGCGGCCCTCGGCTTCCGAACGATGCACACGTTGCATCAGAGAATTCAGTTCAGCCGCGACTACATCCGCCAGCGCGCCTTCATCTTGAGTGAAAAGCGCGCGGTCGGCCTTGAGCGCAGTGTCGGCGGCTATGTCTATTGGCTTCAGTACTGCGTTCGCCTTCGCAAACCAGCTCTTGGCGCGGTAGAAGCGGCGGTAAAGTTCGGTCAGTCTTCTTGCATGGTTCATGGCTTTTCGCTCCTGTTCGGTTTCCGATTCAATGTAGTTATACAGGCTCAGGTATTCGCGTACGCGGTCAGGTGGCGGCGCGTCTCTGTCCTGCTTGCGCAGCCAGACGTTGAGATAGTGAAAGACGTAGAGCGGCGACGACGCCAAATCGCGCGCCAACTCGCTAAGCCTGCCCCAGTTGGCGTCATATCTGCCCTTCGATTGCCGGGCGTTGGCGTCAAGATGAATGACGTAAGCGGCTGTCAGGCGTTGAAGATTTGGTAATATCTCATCGAGCCGCAACCGCAGCTTCTTGACGAGCAATTCAGCGAACGAATGTGGCGCATCAATGAAGACTGTCTCCTCGAAATCGGCCCCGCTGTTGAAGAGCGGCGCGGGAGATTCCGATACCACGACCTTCGCATCGAAGACCAGTGGCAGCGCCAGCGCCAGAAAAATTGGCATCACCCAGCTTTCGGTATCGCTCGCGTCACGCCCGGGCGGCAAGCCCGCGAAGAAGAACGTAAGCGGGTCATTTTCGGGGTACTGCATCTTGAAGAAGCGGTCTTGCTCGACTTCCAGCGTCTCATCAATCAACAGGCTGTCGAGACTTTGGAAGCGGGCGATGGAGAAATCCACCGCGCGAGTTTCGCGGCTCACCAGATGGTTGCGCACTTCCGTGCGAAAACTAGTCGCCCGCAACTTCTGGTAACATTCGCGCAGGAACCTATTCGTCTCCGTCGTGAAGTAGTAGGTCGGGTAGATGTAGAGGTAACGGTATTTGCCGCCTTCAAAATCGCCGCCGCTTGCCTGCGTGCGATTCATCAGGATTTGGCGCAGCATCATCTCCGCCGAGCAGACACTGCAAATGTGGCGCTTGGCCTGCGAGCCGAAGAGTGTTTGCTTGTTCGTGTAAACCTGCGGAGCGAAGAGCACCCCGGCTTCCATCTGCTCGTCCACCTTGTATGACGAGCTGCACAGCGAGCAAGGCTTGCCGCCGCCGCGCTGCTTGGTCTTTTCATACAACCCGAACTCGGACAAGAATTGCCGCGGCTGAAGCGGTTGTCGCGCTGCTGACAAGCTCACCATTGCGGTCACGTAGCGGCGCACATCATCCCAACCATCGTCCTCGCCTTGCGGAATCGAATCCTTGACCTTTTCAGCCAGCGATGCGGCCAGATTGGAAATCAACTCTTGAACGTCGTCTGCGCTCTTGCCTTTGTTGTGGGGCTGTTTGAAATATTGCGCCGCGACGTAATACCACCCCAGCGGCACGCCGCCCGTGTTGCCTTTCTCGCCCGCGCTGCGGATAGCTTCATTGAGATTTGCTATAGCGTCAAAACCCGAACGCAAACCGCTGAGTTCAAGCTGTTCCAAAATCGCCTGCGCTGCGTCTGGCGGACTTTTGAGCTTGCGCGCGTCACAAAACGCCTGCCACACCTTGCGCTCAGCCAAGTCGCAAAACTCGGCAAGCTGGTCAATGCGGATGTCGTCGGTAAACTCGACTTCCAGCGACACGGGAAGCATGCCTTTGCGGCGGAATTCAACGAGCGAAGCGCTGCGTTTCGCCGAGGCCGGATTACTTCCCGCATGCAGTTTCTTGCCCGCCGCGCCTGCGCCGACACGAATCAATGTTGGCGCGTCGAAGAAGAGCCAGTAGTAATCAGCGAACTTTAGCCCCTTGCCGTCGCGTCCAAAGCCGACATAGCGTTGCGCCAGTTGCCGCGCGCAGAGTTGGCGCACTTTTGACACGACCGCGTCCGGCGCAATGGTAGGGGCAACCGCCGTAGCCTCAGCCGTTCCGCAGTAAGCGACGCCGTTCGGGAAAAAGAGAAACGCTTGCCAGCCACATTCACGGTGTGCGTCGAGCAAGGCGTTGTTGATGATGTTCGTCAGCACGCCGCGCACTTCGGCCAGGCTGTGGTAAGTGAAGCGCAACTGCCCGTCGCTCAGGCGGTGCAGCAGATCGGTGATCGAAACCTGCGCGATGTCCGCCGGGTGTTTGACTATCGAGGCCAGCTTGTCGGCCATCTTCGTCAGATTCGCGCATAACTCGCAGACCTTCTCGGACAAAGTCAGATTGAAGCCGATGGTCGGGCGATGCGTGTCGTACCGCTCTTGTGTGTTTTGCGTGATCCAGGCCAGAGTGTCCAGATGGACATCGATCGAGCCGAGTCCGCCCGCAGCCAGGAATTCATCCAGGCCAAGCCTGCGTGACCATTCGATCAACACTCGCTCAAACACTTCACGATGTTTGACCGGGTCGGGCTTGAAACCTTCGCCGAACTCCGCTTCGAGCCTTACGGCCACGCCAGGTAGCTTTTCCCAATCGTGCAGGATGTAGCCGGCGATGAAGAAGCGATAGGCTTTTTCATCAAGATAACGCGCGACGCTGGTGTCGAGCCGGCGCAGGCGGCGGATCAACGCGACGACCGGCAGCAAACCGTTGAGCAGATGCGCCGTCAGCGATTGGTCTTCGCCGCTGCGGTCGGATTTAATGCCCTTGGCTCGTTTGCGTTCGATCCATAGCCCGCCTTTGGCCGTGTGTCCGGCGAGTTCGCGCAGCATTCGGGGCACAACCAGCCGGGCGAAATCATTGAGCGTGGCGTCCGCAGGATTTTCGCACCTCACAGCTTCGCGGATGAGCTTGACTGTAAGCAACTCGGGCGCTGAGGCGCCAGGCGCTGTTTTGGCGGGAGTCTCTTCTTCTAAAGCCGCGATCAATTCGTCTTCATCAATTGGCAATGTGAATTCATTTTCCATAGCTCGATCCGTCTTAAATGATCAATGTCGTTGCCGGCGCCGTTGTGAAGTAAAAGAAAACCGTCTCTGCAAGAAGCGCTTCCTGGCTGAACGCGACGCTGTAGCTCGGTAAGACGTCACCCGTCGTGCGCAAATCGGTCAACGGGTAGAGCGCGAAGAGTTGCGGCAGGGAGCCGCGCCGCTTGGCCGAAAAGTTATCGAACTGCGCGATGTAGTAGACTAGTTTGAGACGCTTCAAATGGCGGTTGATTGGGTTTTGGAATTCGGGGTCGGAGAGAACAACTGAAACTCCGGTGGTTGCCCGGACGCGGTCAAGAGCCTGAGCGCTCAGGTCGGTCGGCAAGTGGAAATGCCACCGCATAGGCTCGTCGCGGTAACCACTGATAACCAGATACAACTTGCAGTACCTGAACTTTCGCAGCGCGACGCCGGCCTTTTCCGCTCGCGTCTTGAACTCCGCTTCACCGAGCACATCCGCGATTACACAGTTGCTTAGTAACCCCGGCAGGTCATAGGTTTTGAATTGCTGCGGCTCATCGGCGACCGAGCGATCAATCACGCCGCACTCCAACGCGCCGCCGCCACGAAAGCTGCGCGCGACCTCGAGGATGGGCTTCTCGTCCTGTTTGTCGCCGGCTATGTAAGCGCGCACTCTGGCGAGTTGCTGGTTGAGGCTCAACTCGAACGTCCGTTCGTAATCGTCACGAAGTTGTTTACGCGCGCCCTCGTAAGCCTGTTTGATCTCTTTTCGGCCGAGTTCCAGGTAGACGCAGGCCGACTGCAGGCCGCCCCAGCGCTGCGCGTAGCGCTTGAAGTCATTGACTGGTGGATAGACATCGTGGAGTTTGGAGAAAAAAGACTGGCGATCGTAGCAGCCGCCGTCTTGCAGCGGCGTCGCGCCGTTCGCCTCGGGCTTTTCAAATAACTTCTCGTGGATGAACTGCGGCACGAGCGCGTAGGCTTGAAACGCGTCGAATTTGATCGTTTCGCCTCGTTCATTTTCGTAGCCGTCGTGGCGGCCAAGCCTGCCCAGCCGTTGAATAAAGTTGCCTGCGTCAGTCGCCTCGAAGATCAGCAGGTTGATTTTGAAATCCACGCCGATGTCTATCGTCGAAGTGCCAATGAGCACATCCTGGGCCATTGACGCATGGCGTTCGTCCCTGGTCGAAAAGCCGGTATTTTCGCCGACCGAGACGCCGTGACGCTGAAGCGCCGGACGCAGTTGATTGACGAGCCGTTTGACCGCGCCGACCGAGTTGAGAATCACGGCGCAGCGCGAACCTGGATGCTCGCGGAAGAATTTGGTGATTACTGCCCCGGCGTTTTCGATCAGCCACCGCTCGGCCGTTTTGTCAGGGCGCATGATGACGTCAAAAAACAGGGAGACCTGATGCGTGATGCGGCGATACTCGTTCTTGTCAATTACCGTCGCTTCTTCCTCAAGCGCATGCCGGTATTCGCCCTCGACGATCGCGTAACGAAGTCCTGCGCGTTCGAGGTTGGCGCGCAATTGCTTCGCCGGAGTCGCGGAGAGGAAAAGAAACTTGCGACTGCCCGCGCCATGCGTGGCTCGCGTAAGCAGCATCGCGTTGACGACGCTGACGATCTGCGGCGCGCTGAAGATGTGGAACTCGTCGAAGACGGTCAGCGTGAAGTTTTTGATCAGCGCGTTGAAGACTTTGTCCCGCGCATCGCTGTTGCGCAGGTAATAGCCGTTCATAATCAGGTGGTAAATGTCCGGATTGGCCAGCAGGATTTCGCTCTGCTCGATGCGGCGCAGCAACTCGGTCTGCCGCGAGACATTATGCTCGTCGGCGTATTCGGTCAGTTGCTCGCCGCTCAACCTGCACACGCGTTGCGGGCGCGGCGCGAGCGAAAGCTGTTTAACGTAACCGTTCACCTGACTCTCCTGGTCGCGACTGAGTTCATTGGTCGGATACAGCCCCATCGTACAGCGGTTGTCGCGCAGCGCAGGCAGATAAGCCGACAAGCTCTTCCCGTCGCCGGTCACCGCCAGGTTGAAGATCGCGTCCAAGTCCGGATCGCCGAGGAGTTGGTACGTCTGCGCCTGATGTTGTGAGAGGCGGCGATCGTTGATGAAACTGCCGGCCGCGCCTCGTGGCGCGAGTTTTGAATAGACCGCTTTGAGGAACACTCGTTTCATTGTGTTTTACCTCCCTACGCCTGATGCCTCTCCAAAATATTTCGAGCTATGCGCGACGCTTCTTCCCGTAACCATTGCGGCTCCAGAATCTCCGCCTCCTCGCCCCACGGAAAGACCAGATACCACAGCACCTCGCGCGGATCGCTGACAGTCAGGCTCAGGCGCAGGCTGCCGTCCGAAAACCACAATTTCTCCTCCGATTCGTGGTGGTAGGCTTCGTTAATGTAGCGGGCCGCGTTCGGGGCGAATTTGATTCGCACCAATTGCGGCGGCATGGCGCCCGCCATCACGCGGAAGCTATGGCGGTGGCGTTCGCGGAAGTTGTAATCCGGGCGCACGGCGAAATTCCCGATGCGGCGCAAAGGGTGTTTGACGCGGCTCACGCGCAGCATCAACACCTTCCGCTCTTCCGCCACGTAAGCGTCCAGGTAGAGAGCGCGCCCCTTGAAATAGAGCGCGTAGGGATCGATCTCCATCTTCCGCTCGCATCGCTGCGAGAAGTCGTCGTAGACGATCTCCAGCCGCATGCATCTTTCCTGCGCCTGCCACAATTCCTCGATAATTTGCGAGTCCACTTTGAATCTGTTCTTGAGGACGTCGTCGTCCATCGCGTATTCGAGCAGGTCGCGGACACGCTTGTTGGAGTTGGCGATGATTTTCTTGATGGCCCTGACGGCATCGAAGGCCAGCGTATGGTCGCCAGCGGCTGAGATTTGCCGCACGGCCATTACCAGCGACAACGCTTCGACCGCCGTCAGGTCAGCTACAGGAAGGGAGATGTCATTTTTGATCACATAACGACCGCGCTGGCGGTCGTAATCGAAAACGAAGCCGATCTGCGCCAGCGCTTTCCTATCCTCGAAGAATTGCGAGCGGCTGACACCGAGCGAGCGCCAGAGTTGTTCCGGAGTTTGCCGGGGATTGGATTGAATCTCGCGGATTAGTTCGAGCAACCTGGTCGCGCGGGTCTGAACGGCTTTTGTTATCTCGTTTGGCATAACGGTCGCAATCTATCAAAGCGGGGGGGGGCCGGGAGCGCCTTTTTAATGTCTCAGTCCAATAAGGTCTGGACTGGCGCCGACATTTCAAGCTTTTTGGCAGAGTAAGGCATTCACTATCGCCATCGTCTTTCGCCGATGTTCTTTTCGCTCCATGCCTTCGCCTCGCCCTATATACCGTTCGAGGAGATCGGAGTTCGACAACGCGCCTGCATTTTTTCACTCACGGCGCCTTAGCTTGATAGATGGAAGCCGCCAGGCTGGATCGGTGAAGTAAAAGCAGTTCTTTTCGCGGTCGAATTCCAGCGGCGCAAGCCAGTCGTCTTCCAACTCGCGAATATAGTTTTGCAGGGCGCACGGAGTGTGATTGGCAATGCGCGGCAGTCCGGCTTTTGTCGGACAGTAGCCTCACTGAATGTTGGCGCAGAGCTTGTTCAGACGATCATCTGCTGATGTGGCCGGCGAGAGAGTAGCCCAGACGTTTCAGCATGTAAATGTGCAAACGAAAAAAAGCCGCCGATCCTGAGAACCAGCGGTCGCGGCAAGGTTCTGCGGAAATCGCGCGCAGGCTTCGGCGAGCGGCAGCAGGATTTTGATCAATCGCTTGGTTAGATCACCACGGCGGAAGAGTTTGCGGCGCCGGTTGGCGGATTTCAGTTGCGCGCATGGCGGTATCCTCGTCCAACCACAAGTGGGCGGACCGGGAGTGAAATGTTTTAAGTTGGGCTTACGAGGCCCCGAGGAATGGCGGCTGAATATCAGGCGACGGGGGCCGATGCCGCGATACAGATGGCTGACGGCTTCAGCTCATTCCGGCGCAATATATGGTGATCTATGGCGGTCGTATCAAGATCTCCTCCAACGTCTCTTTCTCAACCCTTCCAAAAAAACGAGCGGACAACAACCACGCGCCTGAATTGACATGCTCCGAAAACTTGCCGACGAAAACAATTTCGCCGGCTTTTCATTTCAATGAGGGGAATCCATGCCACTCTTGGTTAATCGAGAAATATTTGACCGCGTCAAGGCAGTCGTCGCTCAAGCGAAACGCATGAACATGCTTTATTGGGCTGAGAACCAATACGGCAAATC
>Ga0154003_1000211_pt1 | contig 18140 bp, 13 predicted proteins | sample TSFL087MetaG_FD_104679 | JGI IMG/M metagenome (GOLD analysis project Ga0154003, IMG submission 104679) | Attine ant fungus gardens microbial communities from Florida, USA - TSFL087 MetaG | ecosystem: Host-associated > Fungi > Mycelium > Unclassified | place: USA: Florida, Lake Talquin State...
GGCTACTACGCGGAGGCGCCGGAGGTCGCCAGTATGGGATACGTATACGAAGCGCCCGAGCAGATGGGCTATTACGCTGAAGCGCCCGATCAAATGGGCTACTACGCGGAGGCGCCCGAGCAAATGGGCTATTACGGCCAAGCGCCCGAGCAAATGGGCTATTACGGCCAAGCGCCCGAGCAGATGGGCTATTACGGCCAAGCGCCCGAGCAGATGGGCTATTACGGCCAAGCGCCCGAGCAGATGGGCTATTACAGCGAAGCGCCCGAGCAGATGGGCTATTTCGCGGAATCCCCTGTCGAAGGCTATGTGCGGGAGCGGGAGATCAACCCGCGGGTCGTACCGTTGGAGAACATCAACGGCGTCGAGGGCTACCAGCGTCCGAGGACGATCAACCCGACCTGCGAAAACCTGCGTCCTGCGGAAGAACAATCCAAATCCCGCAGCGGTTGGTTTCAACCGCTCTGGTAGATAGCTAGGAGGAAGCTATGGCTGTCGTTAAAGGAGTCAGAGAGTTAGTACATCAGCAGTTATATGATGCGGTCTCAGTCAAACCGGGGAGAAGATTGGGCGAGATTCTCACGTCCAACGTTTTACGGTTCTTTCAGGATGTGACGGGAAAGACGAAGTTGTTGACGAACATGCAGGCTGCGTCGTTGTTGCCGCACTGGAACACTTTTGAGGCGCATGCGCTGCGGGTGGTGATCTCCGATTTGCCGTCGGTGGTCTCCGAGAGCGCTACCATCAGGATCGAAGTGGGTGTCGTTGACCACATCGGACAACCAGTGCCGGAAGGGACAGGTCAAGCGGCAACCCAAAAGAAAGTGGCGCTGAGCAACTTCAAACTGACGCATTTCGTGGAGTTCACACGCGGAGTTGAGAACTCGGCGATAAAGGCGCTGCGGCTGTCACAGGACACGTTGGAAAATCTCGGTCTGACAGTCGAACTGGTCTCCCCGAGCACAACGACGCTGGGCTTGGCTGAATTTGCCGACATAACTCGAGATACGTTGAAAAGGGCTGCCGAACTGTTCGGGAGAGATGTCATTCCGGCGAACGAACAGATCTTTCCTAATAATGGTTTCGGCGGGCTGATCGGCAAGTTCATCTATAACACCGTCACCACCTTCTTCGTCGGCGAGAAGATCATGATTCAGGTTCCGACGTGGTTCTTCCCCGCCGGCGCCGGCCCATATTCGGAGGACGGCAGGGTCACGACGCACGGCTATCCGAGTCCACAAGCGACCTTTCGTTTCGCCGAGGCGGTGAAGATCGATGCGCAACAGAACTTCCGCGTCGAGATCGAAGTGCCGGAGAGCGAAGTGCTGAGCGATCTGCAGCGACTCTACGGGCCGCTCTTCATATGGGTCGTTCTCGACGGATATATGACGCGCGACGTGCAATAAACGGAATAATGAAAATCGTCCACGAAGGGGCGCAAAGAGACACGAAGATTTTCATCTTCTTCGTGACCCTTCGTGCGGCTTCGTGGACGATTTCCTGAGGAAGAGTTATGAACCGCATGGCTCAGACCGGTCCGCCGAGGGGCGTAAATTCGTTCGGCCGCGAACCGTCGCGTAACGCGCCAGCGGCGCGCGTCATCCCCTACGAGTACGTCGCCGACTTCACGCTCAGAGGACAAGTCGGCAACCTCGTTCAGGACGTGATCAACGTCAGCGTCGAAGGCGTCTTCGTCGCCACAGCCATCGGATACGGCTTGGCGGAAGAGCGCGCGGCAGAGCTCATATTGAAAACCCCGCCCGCCAACCTGGGCGACGTCAAGTTGGCGAATCTTCCGCCTGACGCCCTGATCGATGGTTTCAGGCTCAACCCGAACCTGCGCCCGCTGATCGCGCCTGATGGACGTTTGATCAACACGCTGCCGGTCAGACCGGAGATGTTCCAACGACTGAAACCGACCGACAATTTCAACTTTCTGCTGAGCCTGGTCGATACCGGCACCGGCCGTGAGTTGCAGAACAAGCCGGTGAACAGCCTGGCGACGCTCGGCCGCGCCGACGGGCGGAGGCCGTTCAAGATGCTGCCGCAGCCGATGGTCTTCCTGCCGCGCTCGACAATTCGATTGCAGGTGGAAGAGCGAAGCAATGAGGTGGCCGGACGGCTCTTCATCTCGCTGCAAGGCTACAAAGTGCTCGGCCTGGCCGGAGCGGCGGAAGAGGAGACGCGGCGGTTGGCGGAGTTCGAGCCGATCAAGAAGCTCCCGGTCTACGATCACGAAACGGGCAATTACCGGCCGCTAGGCGAGGCGATTGAGCAGGACGCGCCGTCGACGCGCGTCGTGCCGTTCGATTACGTCTCGACGCTCGATTTGACCGGTCAACCGGGAAACATCCTCGAAGACGAAGTTCCGATCAATGTCGACGGAGGTTACGTGGCGACGGGGGTCGGCTACAGCCTGGACGCGGGCGACACCAGGGTCGAGATTGACTCTCAGTCGGACCCGGTCAATTTGGGCAATATCACATTGAGTCAAATCAAGCCTGTACAATCCCTCTTCGACGGCGTCCGGCTCGATCCGTCACGTGTGCGCTTCGCCTTCTCCGCTGGCGGCCAGTTGAATACGGTGAGCCGGGATTTGCTGGGACGACTGTTCCAGAGCGTGAACCGCCCGGAGGAGGTGCGATTCCTTTACTCCATCATTGACACGGGGACCGGCCGCGAATTGCATAACCAGCGCGCCTTCAACGTCGCCAGTCTCGGCATCGCCAACGGCGATCGCCCATTCAAGGTCTTCCATAAGCCGATGACTTTTTTGCCGCGTTCGACCATTCGGGTGCAAGTGGAGGAGGTCTTCGGGCGAGGCCGTCTCTTCCTGGTCTTTCAGGGGTACAAGATTCTTCGTTAAACGCGCCGTCAGGCCGGCGCCGTCGCGCTATAAGAGAGTGACATTATGAGCCAATTCGGTTATCCCAATCCGAGAGCTGTCCCCCAACGCGGCGCTGTTCGCACGAATGCGCCACCGGCGGTGAAGACGATCCCTTTCGATTACGTCTTTCAATTTTCACTGCTGGGACAACGGGGCAACAAGGTGCAGGACGTGGTGGAGATCAGCACAGAGGGCGTCTTCGTGGCCCTGTCGGTGGGCTATAGCCTGGTACTGGACGAACGCATAACGCCGCGCACATTCGGACCGGTGATCAATCAAAACACGCTCCTGCGAAGCCCATCTTTTGTCCCGTTATTCTCTAACGGCGCTTTAGACAAGTTGTTCATCACCGGCGCCCCCGGCGCAGAGATTGCCGTAGTGCTTCTTGACGCTCTGCCTTCGACAGGCATTGCTGCTCCCGCGAGCGGTCCCCCTAGCATTCTGAAGACCGCCACGCTCGGATCGGATGGCGCTCTATTTCTGGCCTTGGAGGCGGCGATATCTCAAGGGAGCAAGCTTCTCATCTGGGATAGAAGCAACAACCTGTTCAGTCAACTGTTTGAAATCGGCGTCGTAATTGAGGGCGATGTGGCCCCTGGCGTGACGCCCATGGTTGGACCGAATCCAACCACCAGACAATTGCCCGCAGCTGGGGATAAATTCATACATATTTATGGTTCGGATGACAGCCCGGTTAATCTCACCGTGTTGAAAAGTGACGGGAGCGATCCGATTCGACCAGATACTGTGACACTTAGGAAGATCGACCCGCCTCCCATTTTCGCCGGGGGCGCTGACGCTTTTGGAAGTCAGATAGACCTGGGCAGCAGCCCGCTCTCACCAGGCGATCTGTTGATAATCGGCCCCTCGCTCCAGGGTTCTTCGGGCGTCACCTTCAGCGTCTTTGACATCCCGCTCGTGAAACTCTCAGACATCTCGCTGGGGGCTTTGGCCGCAGGTCTGGAGAGGAGCGGAGGGGATTTGACACGAGGTTTCAGACTCAATCCCGCGGCGAACAGTCTGCTCGCGGCCAATCTGGCGATCGATCAAATCGCCGCAGGGACTCTCGGAAGAATTTTCGAAACCGGGGCCGTGGCGGCGGAAGAGGTGAGCTTTCTATACAGCCTCGATATCAGCGGCACGGGGCGCGAATACCAGAGCGAGCCGATTCATAACATTGCCGGACTCGGCATTGCCAACGGCGACCGCCCGTTCCGGCCATTTGCCAAGCCGTTTATGTTCGAGCCCAAATCATCGGTCCGCATTCAAGTCGAAGAACTCTCCGGTCCTGCGGGTACGCTCTCCATTGTTTTGCAGGGTTATAAGATGCTCGGCACGGGCCGCATTCCGGGATAAACGATGATTGCAAAAACGTCGAACAACAGTTCCTGTGTGGTCTGCGGCATTCCGCTCGACGCCGAATATTTCGATGTTAGCGGATCGACCGGCATTGCGCTGGACGCTTCCAAGACTGACCCGTTCGCACAGTTCCGCGATCCCCTCAAGCCGGTCAAAAATTTGCCGCTGCGAGGCGAGCAGGTAGCGCTGGCGAGTTTTCAACTCCATCCGCAATATTGCGGCGTGCTGACTCATTTCGCGCAGTTCACCGATCTTTACGCGCGCGACAACTCGCAAATCGAGACGCCAGGATTCGAGTGGCTGATCCTGCAAAATGATAAACCGCTCTTTCCATACACAAGGCTGGAGAGAATCATCAATCCATGGGGTTGCAACTGCCTGCCTGTGGCGGTGCGGCTCGACGAAAACGCCAGGGTCGAGTTTGTTCTCAGAAATCGCTCGATCAGCAATCTGGCTAACTACCCGATCAAAGCCTTCGCTGGGCGAATCCTGGGGCGTTATTGGTACAACGAAATCTTCGGAGGTAGAAACGTAAGATGAATCGCCGCGGCCCGTCCAATTTTGTCAGAACTCCGGATGGCCGTATGGCGCGATTGCGCCCCATACGGATTCATCGTCTGAGGCGCCCGCACGCGCAAACTCAAGTAACGATCTTACCTCCGCCACAGCCGGAGAGCGCTGAGCCAGCTCAACCCAACTTACAACCGATTCCGAACGGCCAGCTCTACCGCGTGGTCTCGCCGGCGCAGGAATCTCTCGTCACGCCACCGCTGGCGAGCGAATTGAGCAAGGCTCTGGAACAATTCGCGCAATCGAACGGATTCAGCGCAGAGCAACCGCTCGACGTCGCTTTCAAACGCGGCGCGCTGGGACTGCACCGCTTCGGACGCGCGGCTGACATCTACGCCGCCGGCGGCAAAGGCATAGGCCAGTGGGCGTGGGAATGGAACGAGACGGCGCGCAAAGCCAATGCCGCGACCAACCCGCAGGAGCGCGCCCGGCTGGTCGAAGAAGAGAAGCAACGCAATCTGGGTTACAAACTTTACAAGGCGCTGCAAACGCACGGCGGGTGGGCTCAGCCGAAAGGTTATCCGGCGCAGTTGTTCGGGCCGTGGACCCGAGGCGAGGGGCCGCACAAAGCGATTTCAGACAAATTGCTCCGCGCGCATCACGACCATATTCACGTGGCGAGATAGGTTTGGGGAGTTACTAAGCAAAAAGGGGGTCAGCATGTATATATGGTCACACGAAGGATTAGGGCGAGTCCCGACCTCATCGTCCACAACCCGGGAAGCGGAAAAGTGTAAGCAGCTTTGGGAGAGGCTTCTTTCTTCTCTCCCCGATGAGGTGCGGGCCGCGCTAAGTAATCAAGATTGGCCAAACGCAAGTATTCTAGCTATACATCATGGCATCCGTGATCTTTCGAAGTTAACGAATCTTATTTTCTTTGCCAAATACGGGGCAGAACGCGGTTATTGCAAGATAGAGGATGCCAAGTACAAACAGCGCTGGAACGAGGAAAGGAACGACATCCGCGGTTATCTCGCTCGCCCGTCGCCGCCTTTGGCGCAGAAAGGCGGTATTAAATGTCATAAGATCGAGCGCGTGTTAGCAGCCCCCAAGCCTGATAACCCGGGAATAGATATAACCGGTCGCTATGAGAATCAATACAAATCCAACGGCAGGACCGTCACTAGTTGGACTATAAGCATAAATCAGTCCGGACGGCATATCGAAGGGATCATTACGCAAGTCCTGCGTCCTGACCCTCGTCCCAGAGGCTGGCTATTTCATAAAAGCGACGCCGCCAAAGACAGAAACTTCATGGAAATATATGGTGACCTGCAATCGGACGGCGCATTTTTATTTTTCGACAAGAGAAATCCCGGCGGCAATTGGGGCTATTTTCGTTTTGAAAATGGCGCGCTTACTTGGGAAGTCAGTGGAAAGGGCAAAAACCGGCTCGTCGCGATTTCAAAAACTCCGACGCTGATGAACACGTCTTCTTTTGATAAAGTTGTCTGGCTACATGAAAAGTTCCCTCTGACTCAACTGCAGATAAACAATCTGTCAACTAATTTAGCCGACCATAAGATCGCAACCTATCTACAAAACTACTTTACAACACCAGCCGGAATTCAATATTCGCAAAAGACCGCCTTGATTGATAAAGCCGGCAAACTAGATCTTTATATAGCCGATGTTATTACTAATGAGTTCCAGGGCGTTCATGACAGTGATTTGGAACTCGGTCAGTTTTACGCCAAGACCGTATTGACCAATAACAAATGGACGTTCAAGCAAATCACACGTTCACAACTTGATTGGATTCAGATTATGTTGGACGTGAATGCCGGCAACGGGTTTACATTGCCTGCGATAACAAAATATCTGGGTTTGAGGGCAAGCAAGAATGTCGCCGATCCCCAAAGGCCGCCGCATAAATATAAGGTGAGCATTTCGGTTAAAGGGGCTGGTTTTATCGGAGCCTACTATCGGGGCTCTATTACAGTGACAAAGCAGGATGCGCCAACCTGGACGGAGACTTTTAAGGTCACGCTAAAAGGGTTTCAAGCCGTGCCGGGCTATAAAGTAGAGCAGACGGGTGTAGCTGAAACATATCATGAGTGGACGCCCCAGGATTTTATAGGGTCAATCCATTTGGTAATGGGTGAAGGAGGCGCGAAAGTTCCAGGCGTCGGTCTTTCAGGCAGCGCAGGTTTTATGCATATCTTCGGCACAAAATATCTTCCACCTATGGACGTTCTCTGGGCGGAAGGAGGCGCAAAACCGAACCTGTCGAAAAAAGTCAAACTCACCAAGCCAGATTTGAAAGGCTTGTGGGGGGACATATATCACAAAAATATGCCGGATGTGGATTTGTCGAAAGTCGCCAAAACCGACTACGCGGCCGACTACAAGCTTCAGGATGACGTTCATTTCTGCTTAGGCAGCGCGCTTCTAACCGAAGATGCAAGACAGGCGTTAAGAATTGTGTGCGCGAATGAATTAGTAGCTTTCTCGTCGCCGACCAGCGCCTTGGAAGTCATTGGACACACTGACAGAGTAGACACTCCAGACCGCAACTTGACTCTCTCGTTGCTAAGATCGGAAAACACGGCGCAGGCAATTAAGGATATCCTTGGTAAGAGTTTCAAGATACCCGAGGCCCAGATTAAGTCATCGGGGCGGGGCGAGAACGAAGCCATTAAAGACGGGCGACCCGATGATAAGCCAGACCCAAAATACCGTCGCGTTGATGTCATCCTCAATTCTCGCTTGGTAATCAGCTTGAAAGCTTAATAGGTGGGTGCGCGGATTCTGTAACAAACGATAGGCGTCAGAGCCGCCGGGGTCGAGGTGAAGGATCTTAATGTATATCTATGACCATAATTTGTCGGGTGCGCAGCCGCTACGTATCGTCTGCGGTCCGATCGTGCGCCGCACGAGCTCCACATCGGCATCATTATGGGTCGAGCTGAATCAAGACTGCGCCGTCGTCGCACGGGCCAACCCCCTCTCGGGGCCTGTCTCAGGAGCGCGCAAACAGCCGGCGAAACCGCCGCGGCGCCGTTCAAACGCCCACCTGACGGTCAAGGTCGGAGGACGCTTCTATGCGCTGCTGACGATTCCCAATCTCGCGCCTGGATGGCTATACAGCTACGGACTCTCGTACTTTCCAATCGAAGGGAAGCGGAATCCGCTGCCGCGACTCCTCGACCCTGACGCCGGCAGTTGGTACGAGGCTGAGCTGGAGCCATTCGCGATGTCCGGGAAAAGGCCCACCTTTCGCGCCTTCCCCACCGAGAACACCGAGGACATCCGTATCGCCTTCGGGTCGTGTCGCAGATTCGGTGGGGGATTCCATGGTGGAAAGGGAGTGAGAGGGGAGGATGTGCTTTCGCTCTTTGGGCAGCGTCTGCGGGCGACAGTGAACGAACGGTTGACGACCTGGCCGCATCTGCTCCTGCTACTGGGCGATCAGATCTACGCTGACGATGTGGACTCACGGGTAGCCTCCGCTCGTCTGCGGGCGCCGGGCCGCGGCGCAAAGGCGCTCGGCAGCCTGGATGCGCCGGAGTCGATCCTGAAGTGGGCGCGGGACCGGACGCCTGGCGATACTAAATACCTTTTCCGCCACCACCTGTTCGGTAAAGACCGCTATTTCGGCAAGGTCGATGTGCCGGACTATGCCGGCTCAGGGCAGTTTCAGTGTCTCGAGTTCGAGGACTTCGCCGCCTTGTACGTTGCCTCGTGGACGGAGCCGCACGTCGCGCGCATGCTCGCGAACTTGTCGACGTTCATGATCTTTGATGACCACGATATTTCCAATGACTGGAACCTCACGGGTGGCTGGATCAAGCAGATGAAGCAGGCGCCCGGTTGGATCAAGGCGGTCACCGAAGGCCTGGTAGCGTATTGGATGTACCAGGGCTGGGGAAACCCCGCCCCGCCGGGCACGCTCGATGACCGGTGGAAGATTCTCGAGAGCGCGGCCCAGAACGGTACGGACGCGCTGGAGAAGCTGCAGCAGTGGTTTGAATCGCGTATCAGGTTCGGCCGAATACCTTGTTACTATGAAATTGAAATCTCACCTCGCATCCTCGTGCTCGACACGAGAAACGACCGCCAGTTCGTCGCGCCGAAGCCGCGCGGCCCAAACAATGTGACGGCGCACGCCGATTATGACGATCAGATTCTCAGCGATGAGCAATGGAAGTGGCTGCGGGGCCGCATCGATAAGGAAGGCCCACTGATCCTGGCCAGCGGGGTTCCGCTGCTACAGCTCCCGTGCGCCGACGTGTTGTTAATGAGGGGCGCCCGCTCGGAGTTGCCACTGATCCGGAGGTTTGAGGAGCAGTCTCAGGAGAATGCGGATATTCTTGAGTTTTACCGCCGCAAAATCGGTACCGATCAGTGGACGGCATTTCCCAAGAGCTTCGTGAAGCTGACCCAAGAGCTATTCGGCCGGGGCCCCTTTGTATTCTTGTCCGGAGATGTTCACTACTCATATGGCATGTATGGACGTGCGTTTTTTCCGGAGAACTGCAAGTTGGGCCGCAACCCCCTGATTCTGCATGCGGTTTCGTCCCCTCTCCGGAGCCAGTGGACGGAGGCGGAGTTGAAGAACAATAATCCGGAGTTCTGCCATCTCGATGGACCCAGCGAAGAGATCATGCGGAACATGCGCCGTGGTTACGAGAGCATCATCGAGCGGCAAAAAGCGCTCAAGCCAAGCGCGCCGTGCGACCCTTCGAATCTTTTATCCGATTTCATGCGCGTGTACCTACCCGACGCCCTACCTGTCTTCGGCCACGGGCCGAACAAGATGAAGTGGACGCATCTCAACAACATCGGGATCCTCCAGGTGTCGAAGGATGGAAGGTCGGTTGCGGTCAGATGGCTCGGCGCCTCTCCGAAGCCGGGAGAGGCGCTCAGGGAGATTGGCTCGATCGCATCTCCTAAGGACGGGTTCGTTCGGTAACAGGCAACAGCTGATCACGCGCCCCGCAGGATCAATCCCGTAGCCGACTCCAGAAAATTGGGAGGAAAAATGAGTAACGAAACAAGAGACCATAGTCACAAAGCGCCTGTTTGCGCAAAAAACGACTCTCATTTCATCTGGCCCCTCAGCAAGAGCTTCGTGGCGGACGAGATGAACACGTCCTTCGGTCCGCGAATCGACGGCGATCGCTGGGACTTTCACGACGGCATCGATCTGCCTGCCGCCGTTGGGGCGCCGGTCCATGCGATGGCGAGTGGTGTGGTGCATCGCGCCGGCCCGGCGGACGGGGGATTCGGCTCCACGCATGTCATCATTCAATCTGTCGATCCGACGGATGGAGAGAATGACTTATTTCTCGTCTATCTCCATCTCGACAGCATTGCGGAGGGAATAATCGTCGGCAAAAAGGTGTACCAGGGCGACTTGATCGGCGCGGTAGGTCAGGAAGATGCGGAATATCCCCATCTACATATGGAATTCAGGAAAGGCGAGCCCAGACAGGATAACAGCGTTCACCCTCTGCATTACCTGCCATACATCAACAAGGCCAACTTTAAAAAGCCCCGTCTGGACCGCACGAATTTCTACACCGACAACGGTAGTGAGAAAAGGGCGATCAGGCTCTTCTTTGAAGCTCTGGATCGGCGTGAGGGCGATTTGCAAGCGGTTGAAGTGGAATTGAGAGGCGACGGCGGCGCGCCCCGTAGCATTCACGTCAACTTCGATGACCGGACGACCATCAATAGCGCGAAGGGAGACGAACAAGCCTTTAAGAACGGAATCGCCGTAGAAGGATACCAGAAGTCCAATCTGAAAGGAGATGGATTGCTAGATCTGCACTATGGCGTGCTCGTCGATGACATTCCTCCGGATGACAAGTTCGTGAAGCTTAACGTCCTGGATGTTAAGAATGGGAACCTGGAGAGCGCTGAGTTCCGCCTGCCTGAACTCAAAGCCGGCGAGGAATCCGTCGAAAGCGAGATAGATTTCGATGACCGGATAGTTCCGCCGCAGGGTTGGGAATTGAAACTCCTATCCGGAAATATCTGCAGGGCGAATGAGACCGACCCTATCATCGGTTCGGGGGATATGCTTTGTCAGGACAACGAGAGTTCGCAAGGTAGACTGGTCCGCGCAGGGTTGATCTTCGCCTTGCCTCCACGCCGCATGTCCTGGCGTCTTGAGGCGGATATTAAGCCCACGCTACTGGGGATGAAGCAGGGCCAGGTAATTCATCCTCTCGCCTTCCTGGCGGGAAACAATCTGGTAGCCGCCGCCTCCCTGCGAAAGCTCGGAGGCGGGAAATTTGCCGCAGGAGTTCTGATCAGAAGCGCGAATGGCTTGTTCAGGGAAAGAATCGACGTGGACGAGGGAAAAATTTCACTGGACAAGACGGTCACGTGGAAGCTCGATCTGATCAGAATAGGAACCCGGCAAACGACTGCCGTATTGCGATTCGGGGACGAGGTGGTGGCCCGCATCAACGGCGACACCACTCGCGTCGAGCCCGACACCGGTTTCGTCGGGATTTTGCATAGGCACGGCGGGTTACAGATAGCGCTGCAGGTCGATCAACTACTCCTGACGGAAGCGCTTCGATAGCTACTAACTGCCGTTAGTGGGAATTGCAAACGCCGACAAAGTTTTCGAACAAGGCAGGCAGCTAGCCGCATGATTGGCGGGTCTATAAAGAGGAATCAGTATGTATATACGCACAATCGAAGGATTAGCGCAGGGACCGCCGCAATACGGCTTAGGAAACTGGGCCGAATCCAAGCTCCCCGCCGCCACGAACGGCAGGTTGTACGGGTTCAACAGCAAAAATGGCGGATCCACGACGGCAGTGTACGTTCCGGACGCTGCGCTCGGCGCCAGTCCCTTGTGCTTACTGGTGTGGATCCATGGAGATCTCATCTGTGATGGCGAAGGCAAAGACGCGGTCTCCTACGTGAAGAGCAAAACGTTCCCTCTGGCCCAACAGATCGCGGACAGCAAGCGGCCGTTCGTGCTCGTCGCCCCTTCCATGAATTGGAAGGGGCAACACTCGCACGCGCTCGGGTCGCCCAAGATGATGAACGCGCTCCTTGAGGAGGTTCGCGCCGGGCTGACCGCCGCGGGTTGGTCGTCGGCGCCTTCGTTCGGCCGCTTGATCCTCGCCGGGCACTCGCGGGCGTACGCCGCGCTCAACGGCCTTGCGAAGGGCGTCGGCGACGCGGAGTCGTCGAATGGCGCGCTCGCCACGCTCACTGATGTGTGGTTGCTGGACACCACATACGGTCAGAAGGCGCACTGCGCGGACTGGCTGAAATGGGCGAAGGCGAAGCGTGGCGTCAATCTGCGCATCTTCTACATCAAGAATAGCGCCACCGCCTACGTGGCTGAGTGCATTGGCCGCGAGGCGGCCGTGGCCGGGTTGACGAACGTCGAAGTTAAGGACTTCAACCCCAAGCCGCCCTTGCCCAAGCGGCTCTGGCACTGCGCCATGCCGCAAATGCTAATGCCCGGCCTGCTCGCCGCGGCCGGGAACTGCCCGGCGCGTTCAAATGGTCCCCGTCCGCCGCGCCCGATGCCCTCGCCGGCGCCGAGCGCGCCGGCGACCACTACTCAACCCCCCAATGGCGCTCTGTTCCAGCGGATTCAAAACGCGCTGGCCAGTGGCCAATGGTATGTGGCGTTGGGCCTGGCCGTGATGACTGGGGATCGCGACGCGAACAGACTAACCAACATGATCCTTTTTGCCCGGCGCCCTGAATTGAAAGGGAGAAAACTGGCGGCCACCGACCCGCTTTTCAAACAACTCAGTCGGGAATGGCTGGATATTCGAGATCGCCTGGTGCGTCCGTTTTTAGAAAAACGGCCTGCCGTCCAACCAGGCGCTCCAAGTCAGCCATCTGTCCCAAGCGCGACTCCTTCCAAAAGCAAATCATGTGTCCAGGCAGGCTCATGCGCCGCGTGTGAGCGACGCCTTCATGCCGCTCCTCCTCCGCAATTGAAAGATGTGCCTGCCGAATTTCGTTATTACAAGAGAGAAGAACGCCTTGATACCCAGGCGTTGCTGGCGTACCAGAATTTGGTGCGAGCAGCCAGGGCAGAGGGGATATTAAGTCCTTACCTCAAACTGGTCTCCGGTTTTCGAGACTATGATAAGCAGGGCCAGTTGTGGCGGGGGCGATTGCTTACGATGTTCAAGAATCTCGGCTGCTCGGAGTCGAACTTACCTTGCATTGCGTCCGCCATCGACAGGACCACGGCAGCTTTGAAATCCCTGCCAATACCTCACCCTGATGGCGCTTGGCTTACTCGATTCCTGACGGAATTGAGGAACGGGGGCTGTGCTTTGGGCTGCGACCCAAGTAAGGCTGTTCAACAGTTAAGGGCGGGGACAGCGCCTCCAGGGAAAAGCCCGCATCATACTGGTCGAGCGATCGACATTCACGTTGGCGGAGAGCTTTCTAGAAACGATAAAAACGTAGCCTACCAGCGTAAGCAAGCAGCCTACCAGTGGCTCGTGTGCAATGCGGCGCGCTTCGGTTTCTTCCCCTACAAGGTTGAACCATGGCACTGGGAATACAACCCTCCTTCCTGACATCGGCTCACCATGCTCTCTGTGGGTGAAAAGTGGGGTATGATAACTAGCGCGGATTGCAAATCAATGTACCCATACTGAGATGACAGTACGGATTAGTACCGGGAACGGTAGCGAGCGGGTCCGGAGCCTGAAGCCCGCTCGCTACCGCTCACGGTACTGATCCAGTCAGCCTTACCGTACATGCAATTGCAATCCGCTCTAATCAGCAAAGGAGTGAAGCGTGGGAAGAAGGTTGAAGAGATCGGCCTGTTCTTGCGCATCAGGAGCAGGTGGAAATGTGATCGAGCTGGAAGGTGAGCTGTGAGGTAATATGAACGTGGCCAATCGCCAATCTATTCTGATCATTGAACCGAACGAGCAACTCCGCGAAGAGATCTTCAACTTTCTTCTCTCCGCGGGTTATGAAGAGGTAGCGGCAGCTGACAGCCCGAACGCAGCTATTGATAAAATCCGCCAATCGGCGTACGACATAGTCGTTGCGGACGCCGGTAAGCCCCTGACAGTCGGGCTGGAACTCGCGAGGGACTTGGCAGGAATCAGCCCCAGCGCCAGGATCATTTTTATGATCGACGCTGAAGACCAGCGATCATGGGATCAGATCACGGCGCGGTCAGGTAATATTCGATTTCTGATCAAGACCGACTTTGCGCGAAATTTGTTGTACTTGCTCGAAGAAAACATGCAGACATAACGGCCATCAGCAAATATATCTATCCATTAAAAAAAATCGGGCTGTGGTAATCTGGAAGAGATTTCGGCCACTTCTCTTTCTGGGGGGCACAGCCAAAGTCTCCCTGACACTAGAGAGACCATATGAAATCCGCAGTACCCGACGCCATAACTTCACTCAGCGATCAAGAGATTTTCAAAGCTTTGATGGAGAGCGTGGGCGAAGCCGTCTTCGTCATCGAGCCTCATACCTTGCGCATCCTCGACGTGAACCCGAAAGCCAGCCTCCGCCTTGGATATTCGGCCGAAGAGATGTTGGCGCTCAAAGCAGACCGCATGTTCTCCGATTGCGGCAGACTCCTGCGAGACGCAGCCGACGGCGAGATGGCCGCGACGGAGAACAAGCTGGTAGCGAAAGACGGCCAGGCAATCGCTGTCGCTTTGACCATTCGGCGAATCAAATATCTCCCGCATCCGGTGGCGCTCATCATCGCCCGCGAATCGGCGCAGGAATCCCGCCTTTCGTCCAAACGTCAGTCTGTCGCGGAGGGCGCGTTGGATGCGGATCGAGAAGACCTGATCGAAACCAACCTCCACTTCCCCAGCATCATCGGGCAAAGCCATCAGATACGCGAGGTTTGCCGCCTGATCGGTTTGGTGGCGCAGACCGATGCCACGGTTCTGATCCAGGGCGAGAGCGGGACCGGGAAAGAACTGGTCGCCCAGGCCGTCCATTTTCACAGCCCCCGCAGCGCCCGGCCTCTGATCAAGGTCAATTGCGCCGCGCTGACCGAAACGCTGCTCGAAAGCGAGCTGTTCGGGCATAAGAAAGGCGCATTCACGGGCGCAATTCAGGACCGTAAGGGCCGCTTCAAATTGGCCGACGGTGGGACGATCATCCTCGACGAAATCGACAGCCTCTCGCTGCCCGGTCAAGCGAAATTGCTGCGCGTGCTGCAGGAGAAAGAATTCGAGCCGGTCGGAGATTCGACCACCATGCGAGTCGACGTGCGCGTCGTCGCCATCACCAACGCCGACCTGACCAAAGCCATCGCCGAAGGCCGGTTCCGCGAAGATTTGTATTACCGGCTCAACGCCTTCCCGATCCGCCTGCCGCCGCTCAGGGAGCGGCGCGAAGACCTCCCATTGCTCGTCCGCCACTTCCTGCAGAGCCACTCGGCGTCGTTGAGAAAACGGATCGTCGATTTCGACTTCGACGCGCTCTCTTTGATCATGGATTACGCATGGCCGGGGAACGTGAGGGAGTTGGAGAATACAGTCGAATACGCCGTCATTCTTGAGAAGGAGGGACTGCTTGGCGTCGGGAGCCTGCCCGACAAACTCAGACGGGAACCGGAGCCTGACCGCTCCTTGAAAAGACGCCTTGAGATCGCCGAGAGACAGATCATCCTGGAAGCCCTGCTCGCGACCAAGGGCGTGAAAACCCGAGCAGCCACCCTACTCGGAATCGACCGCCGCAATTTCAGCTACTTCCTCAATAAACACGGCATTGGTTGAATGCGGATTGCGGATTGAAGAGATTCAACAATTACGTTCTCCGCATTTTGCGATTTCAGATTGCCGATTGAGGCTCAAAAATCCGCAATCCGCAATCCGCATTCAACTGCGCCTGTTTTCGGTCAAAAACGACATGGCCTCAATGCGCGTGCGTTCGTCTTTTCTGAAGACGCCGCGCACCGCCGAGGTGATGGTCGTCGCGCCGGCTTTTTTGACTCCACGCATCGTCATGCACAGATGAATCGCCTCTATCACGACCATCACGCCTTTCGGCCGCAGGTCGCCCTGATAGAGCAGTTCGGCGACCTGCGTGGTCAATCGCTCCTGCACCTGCGGGCGCCGCGAATAGACGTCGACGATGCGCGCCAGCTTCGACAACCCGACGATGCGCCCGTCTTTCGGGATGTAGGCGATGTGCGCGACGCCGGTGAATGGAAGCAGATGATGTTCGCACAGAGACGCGATAGGAATGTCTTTGACCATCACTATCTCGTCGTGCGTTTCAGCCGGAATGACTTTGATCTCGCCGGTAGGGTCCTCGTGCAATCCGCCACAGACCTCCGCATACATCTCCGCCACGCGGCGGGGCGTGTCGAGAACGCCGGGGCGCGCCAGGTCTTCGCCGATCCCTTCCAGGATCAGGCGCACGCCGGCCTCGATCTTCTCCAAATCCATTCTTTGATTTGCGCTCATCAGGGTTCCGCCCTCTATTTCAACGCTCGGAAGTAATGAGCATTATCGGCGGCGGATCGGCGGTTTGTGAAGGGGGGAATAGGCGAGGAAGGGCCAGGGTGTGGAAAAGGAGTCGCTAAACATTCGTCTCGTGAAATTCCTCGGACGTCAATCAGTACCGCAAACAGTAGCGAGCGGCCGTCAGCGAAGTCTCCGCTCGCGGTACTGAGTTGCATGTGAAACGAGGGCAGGCCAACTATAGTTTGTAGCCTGCCCTCAATCTGCGCCGCATCTTTATGCGCCGCCTCCGGTCATTTACCGATGCGCAGCGGCAATTTCACCAACAACGGCGCGCCGCTTTTGACGTTCACCTGGTAGAGCGTCTGCGGCATTGCGTCGTTCTGAGTCAAGGAGCGCGAGCCGTCCTGCCCGGCCTGTTTCTCGGCTTTGGTGTAGGGCTTGCCGGCGCCGCCTACCAGTTCGAAGCGGTCGATCGCGCCCTCCCATTGCGACTCCCACTGCGCGACCATATCCGCGTTGAGTTTCACCGGGCCCGTACCCGGCTTGAGGTCCTTAAGCGGCTCCGGCGTGACCAATATGGTCAAGACCTCGCCCGCGTAATCGGGCCGCAACGGATCCAAACGGAACACCGCAGAGCGCCCGGGCAGTTCGATCAATTTGCCGGCTGCCACCGAATTGGCGCCGTCGCGATTATTAAGTGACGGAAAGATCAGGTAAGGATCGCTGACCGAGCCGTTTTTGTATTGCTCTCGATCGATGACGTAGAGATATCCGTCGCGCGGCGATTCGACGCCCAGCCGCACGCGCTCGCCCGAGGCGAATATGGTGTCGGCTTCAACGCGCTCCGGCGTCCATTCCGCCTCTTTTCTCGACTCTTCCTCGATCAACAGCCGCGCTTCCCGGTCGTCGGCTGCGCGCGAGGGGCGCAACCGCCAGATGGTGAGGCCGATCACCTCGCCCTCGGCCTGTTCGGCCGACTTGTTTTGCGTCGCCGTATTTTGAGTGTTCGAACTTTGTGGCGCAGGATTCGGCGTCGCCGGTTTATCAGTCTTGACGCGCTTATAGGCTGTCGTTTTGCTTGCGGGCGCCGTGGTCTTGGCCTCGGCCCGCTTCTTGAGGAACGCGCCGTCCCACAAACGCCGCGGCGCGTTCTCGTCCTGCGCGCGAGCGATTGAGACGCCTATCAAACAGAGACTGATCGCTGCAATCAGCGATATGATCGTCCAGGGATATTTCGTTTTGGCTGACATAATCTTGGTTTTGGCTGACATAATCTTCCTTTCAATGTGTAAAAACCGCTCGGCGCCAGCGGCGCAAACTTGCCACGAACTCTGCGGCTTGCCCTCCACACCTTCAGAGCGTAAAAAGCCGCTCGGCAATGGTAGGCAATAGTAACGTAAACTGTCCAGCTAAAGTTTCTACACAAACTTTTGAGCTGGAGGCGCAGAGAAGATTAGCTGGAGCCGCCGCCCGAGCGAAACCACCTGAAGGAGGCTTCGGGGGGGCGACAGAACAAGCCTGGTCCGTCGCCCCCCCTTGGCTGGGGGAGAACTTTTATCGCATCCGGTGGTTCCGCCACCGGATAATGTCCGTCGTCCCTCCGAGACTAAGAGGAATCCTGGACTTTTATAGAAACCATGGCTGTAGCGCTCAGCGCTGCTCTCGCCAATCAGTCCCGCCTACGGCTTTGCGACGACGAACGGGCGCCCTTCCAGTTCGCGCCGGTAAAAGACACGCGGCCTTTGGATGCTGCCTTGGCCGCTTACCTTTGCCTCGCTCACGGCGAAATCCAGTAACAACCGCGTCTGCATCTCGCGCTCCTGCATCTGCGGCACTCGCTCCTCGGCGTAATTGAACCATTCGCGGGCCAGCGCCAGGCCGTCTTTCGGGTCTCGGTCGGACAGCCCTCTCTTCAACCC
>Ga0154003_1000212_pt1 | contig 18077 bp, 18 predicted proteins | sample TSFL087MetaG_FD_104679 | JGI IMG/M metagenome (GOLD analysis project Ga0154003, IMG submission 104679) | Attine ant fungus gardens microbial communities from Florida, USA - TSFL087 MetaG | ecosystem: Host-associated > Fungi > Mycelium > Unclassified | place: USA: Florida, Lake Talquin State...
CTCTGTGTTAGGTATGGCGAGCCGCGCGCGAACGTCGTCAGCGATCAACGCCTGCGCGTCGCTTTCGATGTCACGCTCGCCGAGATACACGATCACTACGCGGGTCGGCTCGCCGGAGCCGGTCACGACGCGGTAACCGAGCAGTTGCATTGACGGCGGCAGCCGCACCCCCTGCATCGACGCCTCGACGCCCTGCCAGAAGTCGGCGCGCAGTTGCGCGACCGTTGAAGGCGTCGGTCCGCGCCTCTCTTCTCCCTCCTTCGCCGTGAGCAACGCCGCGGCGGTCGGAATTTCGATTAGTTGTAGTCGGACTGAATCCGCAGGCCTTCCCAGCCGTTCGGCCACGAGTCGAATGTACTCGGTCTTCTCGGGCTCCGTGTAAGGTTGGGTATCGAAGACGCGCAGCGCCAGCGAGAGCTTGCCGTCGGCCTCCGAAATCGCGAGCGAATCCAGGAAGGAGCGCGACTCGCCGCCCGGCAGTTTCTCGAAATAATTTTGCCACAGTTGTGTGGCGGCCCGCCGCACGCGGTTTTCTTGCTGCTGCCGCGCAATCTCCCCCTTGAGCTGGCCGAGCGATTGAGTAAGCGGGATCAGTAGCAACGCGATTGTCACTAGAATCATCACTAGCCGGCCGGGCAACCCGCCGATGTTGCGAACTCGATCGGAAATGCGGAGGCGCCGCAACAGATAGCGTACGACAACGCTCTCTCTATTCCCTCGGCGCCATTCGCGTACACGCTCCTTCACCTGTTCCGTGTCAATATGCAAGGCCAGGAAAACCAGCATGGCCGTGAAGGTGATCGCCACTAGGTTAGTGAGAAACAACAGCCCACCCCAGCGCGCCACGCGCATCCCCTCCGCGCCATTCAGGCTGATCGACAACCCGACGCCATAGCCGACCACGCACAATGGAGGCATCAAAGCGACGGCGATCGCCACGCCCGGGATCGAAGTCACGACGCCTTTGACCTCCCTGCAAATCGCCATCGAGCCGATCGCGCCGGAGAAGAGCGCGACCACCAGATCGAGCGTGTTCGGCTGTGTGCGCGCGGCGATCTCATTGGTCATCTCCTTGAACGGTAACAAGCCGACCAGCAGCACCGAAAACGCGATCGCCGCCACGCAGCTCAACAGCAACGAGAGGCTTGCGCGCAGGCCGAGAACTATATCGCCGGAAGCGAAAGCCAGCCCGCTGGCGAGAATCGGCCCCATCAACGGCGAGATCAGCATCGCGCCGATAATCACCGCCGGGCTGTTCAGCGCCAGTCCCAGCGTGGCGATGCCGGCGGCGAACAAAATCTGGAGCCAGTAACTCGGATCACGTAGCGTGGCCGACTTCGATAGATCAAGATAAATCTCTTCCTTGCGCTGCGGAGATACGCCAAGGCTTGTTGCAAACCGATCACGCCACGCATTCCACTTTTCCGGCAGCCTGGCCATCGAATTCGCGGCTTCACCCATAAGAAATATTCCTCTCTAAACGGCGGCGCGCCGCCAATACGCTGTCGCATCCGGCGACAGCGAGTCCCTGATTGCCACACTTGGCCATCCGAAGACCTCGCCTCAGGCCGCATCTTACATCCCGAAATAGTCATTGTTTAAAGGCTTCGGGCGATTCTACCGCAATGGCGCCCGGCTTGCACTTTAAAGTAGTTAAAGCTAGAAGCCACAGCCTCGGCCTATCAAAGACCGAATGTCATACGATGGAGAGAAAAGAATGAAAGAAGTCGGCGCTGTCAATATAAATACACAATTAGAGGGGGCAGTGGTGCTCGATGCGAACACGGCGAGTAAGCTGGGAAACGTTACCGACGTTTTGATCAATCTGGACAAGGGGGTGGCGATGGCGCTGCTCTTCCGTACATCCTCTGGCGCCCAGTATGCGCTAGCGCCGAAGGATGTCCATATTCATACCGAGGCGAACGCCGTGATCGCTTTCGGGGAGCCTGTAACTGACCCGGCTGAATTGAGAAAGATGTTGGAAAAAGGAGTTCAGGCCCAGGATGAGTTGGTTGATTCAGCGGTCGTGACAAAAGACGGCCGCTTGCTCGGACGCCTGAGCGGAGTCTTCCTACAAACAGAGACGATGCGGGCGATCTATCACATCACCTCTTCAGAATGGCAGCGACTCTTCGGCGGCGGCTTCTATCTGGCCGGGAATGTGCCTTGCGCATATTCGCGCGCCGGCGCGCGGCTGATCGCGCCCGCCGACACGCGGCGGCATGTTTTTCGATCGCTCGCCGAATCTGTCGAAGCGCAGATGCAAGAGGCCGCCGCGGGATAGGGCGATGGCGCGACTACTTACTACCACGCCGAGCAGGCCGGCTACTCCTGCACAATCCGCCTCAATCGCACTATGCAGAAAGGAGTAAATTATGGTTTTTAATTCCACCACACAAACGGTAGTCATCATCGCAATGACTTTGTCTACGGCGCTGTTTTCCGCGCCGCAAAGCGGAATTATCACGTTACGTTCGGTTGAGGGAGGTATGATCAGTCTCGACATACATCGTGGACATCCCGTTGTGTTGGTATTCAACGCCACCTGGGTTCCGACGGCGAAAAAATCTCTCCCCGCGTTGCAGCGAATCGCTGACCTATATGAAAGACGGGGAGTCGTCTTTTACTGGGTTAGCGTCAACAGCGATCATGCCGGCGAGAAACGTTATATCTCAGACGCTGATCTCAAAGCCTTCGCAAAGGAGAAGGGGCTGAAAGTATCAGTGCTGCGCGACCCCGAGATGAAGGCGCTTCACCATTACGGACTCAATGCTCTGCCGTCGTCCGCGATTCTCGATCGAGAAGGAGATTTGTGGCGCACGCAAACCGGCTTCGGTACGGGACAGACAAGCGGGTATGCCGGTATGTCGAAATTACTGAATGAGCTGCTGCGACTCGGTCATCACGCGGTCGGGTGAGGAAATATCGTTCGTTCCGGCGCGGCTAAATGCGGATCGCCGGAGTTCAAATCTTTGATTTTAGCTACATGTAAGGCAGGATTCACAACCGCTGGCGTCCGCATAGCTTTGAGGGACGATTGCGCAGCCGCCTCGGCAGATTGAAAACTTCATGGCACGGTAATAGCCGTAATATTCCATCTCTCCTTCCCACAATCTCTCCGAGTTATTGCCCATAACAATTAAATCGCGTGTTGTCTTTATGCGGAAGTTTTCCCCCCGAGCTTCATTACATTCCGATTCGCAGGTCGGAGGTCTCAGGGGATAGGTCTCGCTTCGATAGGTGATCAAACACGCTCGAGTTGAATAGGAGAACTAAATGGCAAAAGGAAAAAAGGACGGTAACGGCGCAAATAGCACAATGGTCGAATACAAACCCGGGACCGCATTCCCCGGTCGTATCGGACGCACCATTGGCGAATCCAGCCCGGCGTGGCCCGAACCGCTGCGCGCGAAAGAAGGCGCGCCTAATGTGCTCTTCATCGTGCTCGACGACACCGGCTTCGGGCAGATCGGCTGCTACGGCTCGCCGATCAACACTCCGAACATTAATCGGCTGGCGGAAAACGGGCTGCGATATGCCAACATGCACACGACGGCGCTCTGTTCGCCTACACGCTCGTGTATCCTCACCGGACGCAATCATCACTCGAACGGCATGTCCTGCATCACCGAAGGCTCCGAAGGATATCCCGGCTCCAACGGTCTGATACCGTTCGAGAACGGCTTTCTCTCCGAGATACTGGCGCCGCACGGCTATAACACTTACGCAGTCGGCAAGTGGCACCTGACGCCTGCTGAACAAATCAGCGCGGCCGGCCCTTATAACCGTTGGCCGCTGGGGCGCGGCTTCGAGCGTTACTACGGCTTCCTCGGCGGCGACACGCACCAGTATTACCCCGACCTCGTTTACGACAACCATCAGGTCCAACCGCCCAAGACGCCCGAAGAGGGCTATCACCTGACCGCAGACCTGGCGGACAAGGCTATGCAGTTTATCGCTGACTCGAAACAGCTCGCGCCGAACAAGCCCTTCTTCCTCTACTTCTGCACGGGCGCGATGCACACTCCGCATCACGTCCCGAAAGAGTGGGCCGACAAGTACAAAGGCAAATTTGATGACGGCTGGGACAAGTACCGCGAGAAAGTCTTCGCGAAGCAGAAGGAGATGGGAATCATCCGGCAAAACGCCACGCTCTCGCGCCATGACCCGGACGTGCAGGATTGGGACAAGCTCCCGGCCGACGAGCGGAAGCTTTATGCGCGGATGATGGAAGTCTTCGCCGGTTTCCTGGAGCACACCGATCATCACATCGGGCGATTGATCGATTTCCTCGAACGGGTAGGCGAACTCGACAACACGCTGATCATGCTGATCTCCGACAACGGCGCAAGCGCGGAGGGCGGCCCGACCGGCTCGACCAACGAGAACAAGTTCTTCAACAACGTGCCCGACGATTTGAAGCAGAACCTCGCGGCGATCGATGAACTGGGCGGGCCCAAATACTTCAACCATTACGCATGGGGTTGGGCGTTCGCTGGCGACGCGCCGTTCAAGCGGTGGAAGCGCGAGACCTATCGCGGCGGCGTCAGTGATGCGTTTATTGTTCATTGGCCGAAGGGTATAAAGGCCAAAGGCGAGATTCGCACGCAGTTCGCGCACGCGATAGATATGGTTCCGACTGTCCTCGAATGCCTGGACATCGAGCCGCCCGAACAGGTTCGCGGCGTGACGCAATCGCCGATTCAAGGCGTCAGTTTCGCCCATACCTTCAACGACGCCAAGGCGGAAACCAGGCATCATACGCAGTATTTCGAGATGTTCGCGCACCGCTCGATCTATCACGAATCCGGAGGGGAACGCTGGCGCGCGGTCTGCCCGTTCCCAGGCCCGTCGTTCACTGAGGCGAAAGCCTACTTCGGCGAGATGCCTTTGACCGAAGAGAAGCTGCGCGAGTTGGACGCCAAGGGCTGGGAGCTTTACAACCTCAACGACGACCCTGCGGAGACGAAGAACCTGGCCGACACTCATCGCGATAAGCTAGTCGAAATGATCGCGCTGTGGTACACCGAAGCCGGCAAGTACAACGTCTTCCCGCTCGACAGCCGCGGGACGCTGCGCTTCGCCGACGAACGCCCGCAACTGGCCGGGGAGCGCAAGACCTACGTCTATTACCCGCACACGCAAGCCGTCCCGGATAACGTCGCGGTCAAGACTCTCAACCGCGCGCACAGCTTCACGGCCGAAGTCGAAATCCCGAAGGGCGGCGCCGAGGGTGTGATCATCTGCCAGGGCGGCAACATCGGCGGCTACACGTTTTTCATCAAGGACAAGAAGCTGCATTACGTCCACAACTACGTCGGCGCCGAAGAATACCACGTCGAATCTAAAGAGGAAGTCCCGGAGGGCAAGGTCGAATTGCGTTTCGAGTTCGAGCCTACGGGGCAGCCCGACCTGGCCAAGGGCAAGGGCGCGCCGGGCCGCGCGCAGCTTTACATCAACGGGAAACTCGTAGGGCAGTCTGACATACCCGTAACTATTCCGCTCGCAATCGGCCTCGGCGGCGGACTGGCCGTGGGCCGCACTCCACACTCGTCGATCTCGAAACTCTACCAGCCGCCGTTCGCCTTCACCGGTAAGATTCACAAGGTGACCGCCGACGTCTCCGGCAAGATGATTCAGGATAAGGAAGAAGAAGCGAAGGCGCAGGCCAAGGTGATGATGGCGCGCCAGTAGAGTGTGTGACTCATTTGAGACAACAAGCGCCGATTTCAATGTGAGCGAACCGGGGTCAATCCGCTGCACCCGCCGGAGGATTATCAACGACTCGTCATAGCGCCCCTGCATCAACATTAACCAGGCATAAAAATGGAAGGCCGACGAATAGTTGGGGTTGAGTCTGATGGCGAGCTTGTACTCGCGCTCAGCCGCCACCCAGTCCCAGTCGTGGTAGAGATGAACTTCGGCGAGCGAGGCATGGGCTTCGGCCAGCTCATAGTCCAGTTCGAGCGCCTTCAAAGCAGCGGACCTCGCCTCCGGGAACATCACCTGTGGGTCGCGGAACAGGTACTCGGCCAGTAGCGCGCAGGAGTCTGCCAGCCCTACCCAGCCCCCGGCAAAGTTTGGGTCGAGGCGTATCATCGCGCGCGCGCATTCCATCGCGCGCGTCAACCCTGCTTCACTCCGCTTGTCCCAGAAGTAACGCCCTTTGACGTAAAGTTGATAGACCTCGATGTTGTCAGTGCGGCCTTCGCTGCGCCGCCCGTCCGCGCCGCCGATCTCCAACCGGAGTTCCTGCGCCACTTGAGCCGCAATAGCGTCCTGCACGGCAAAAATATCTGTGAAAGTGGCGTCAAAGCGGTCGGCCCAGAGCGTCACGCCACTAGTGACTTTGATGATCTGCACACTGACGCGTATCCGCTCCCCGACGTGTTGCAGCGTGCCGTCCAGCACCAGGTCAACCCGCAACTCGCGCCCGGCGAGCGCCGGATCTTTGCCGATCTCAGAGTATTTCAGAACTGCTGTCGTGGGGCGCACAATGAGCCGGCTGTTTCTGCTCAGGCAGGTGATGATCGCGTCAGCGATGCCCGTCCCGAGCAGGCCGGCGGTCTGATCCATCCCGAGCAGCTTAAGCGGCAGTACAGCCAGCGATGTCGTGGGTCTGATAGTCCCTGGGCGGTCGTTGGCTTGGGAGAGGCTGGGCGCGTCCACCCGGCCGGCGGACTCCGTCACCGGGGCGACGAAACAGTAGCCACGACCGGGGACAGTGGCGATATAGGTCGTCTCGCCGTGGCTGTCACCCAGCGCCTTTCTGAGCATGAAGACGCACTGCGTCAAGTTACCCTCTTCCACAATGGTGTCGGGCCAGAGCATGTTCATCAAAATGTTGCGCTCCACTAGCGCTCCCCGGTTCTCCACCAGCGCGACGAGCAGGTCGAAGACCTTCGCCGTCAGCGCCACAGGCCGCCCTTCGCGCAACAACACACGCGACGACGGTAGCAGGCGGAAAGGCCCGAAATCGTAGTAAGAGTCAGCCAACATCATCAATCCGAATGAGAACCATGAGAACCGGATGGACCCCGAACGAGTTTGAGAAGATTTGATCACGGATTTGAGTACTATTACCCCGCGCCTGCGACATTATCAGTCGCCATGCGGATGTATGAGTGTCGAGCGGATAATTTCCTTGCAGCCGCAGGGGTGATTATTACCAGCGATCTTCTTATTAGCAAATATGGCGGCACACAATGATCAAAGACACAATCGAGGAGATAAGGCTGATAGCGGGCCCGCTCTCGCATCGATAGGTGATCAAACCCACTCGAATTGAAAAGGATGATTAAATGGCGAAATGATCAGTATTGCGGGCATTTGAGTTAAAGTGCATGGATATTCCAATGCCCTTTGGGAGGGAGATTCAATGGCTGGCAGTTACGAATTTACAATAGATGAAATTGAATGTGCGTTTTACCAAGCAGGTGGGACATGCGAATGTTGCGGTAAACAGTTGACTTGGGGCAATAGTCAGGCGCAGCCAGGCAGGGGGCAATGGGAAACGTATCATGGTAGCCGTTCAACTCCGGTCATTTTGTGTACGGGTGGAGTTGAGATTTGCCATTTGATATGACGGGAATTCACTTGCTCGTATTAGGGCTATTGTTGTTCCGTTGTGGCTTAATGTTGGTACGGTATACAGGCGCGCTTCGGCGGCCAACAGAAGATGAAAACCAAGGCATTAACCTTGAAGCGCGCGCGTCCGCTTCGGCGAGCAAATTGATCGCGCGAAAGCGGAGAATAAAACCGAGGTCCTGCTTCCTGCCCCCATCTTAATGCCTACTCTCGTCAATTCAGTGGAGAAGGTATTGCAATCACCACGCCAAGTAGAAGAAAGGAAAAACTTGTATGCAAAAAATCACGCCACACCTTTGGTATGACAAGGAGGCGAAAGAAGCCGCTGACTTTTACGTCTCTATCTTCAAAGACTCCCGACAGAAGAACATCACCACAATTCACAACACCCCCTCAGGTTCGGTGGACATCGTGACCGTTGAACTCATGGGGCAAGAATTCACACTCATCAGCGCAGGCCCACTCTTCAAGTTCAATCCATCGGTTTCCTTCCTCGCCGCGTTCGACTCCGCCGAGGCGGTGGACGCAGCCTGGAAAAAGCTCTCGGAAGGCGGCGTGGCGCTGATGGAACTCGGGCCGTATCCGTTCGCTGAAAGATACGGGTGGATACAAGACAAGTACGGATTGTCGTGGCAATTGATGTTCAGGGCAGACAATCCGATCAGGCAAACGATTACGCCCACCCTGATGTTCGTAGGTAAGCAGTGCGGACGGGCGGAAGAGGCGATCAATTTATACGTTTCAGTGTTCCACGACGCGCATGTGGACGGCATTCTCAATTATGGGGAGAACGAGGCGCCGGACAAGGCGGGCGCCATCAAACACGCGGCGTTCACCCTGGAAGGACAAGCGTTCGCGGCGATGGACAGCGCCCGCGGACACAACTTCGCATTCAACGAGGCAATCTCGTTGATCGTACACTGCGACACCCAAGAGGAAATTGACTACTACTGGGACAAACTTACTGCGGCGCCAGAGGCGGAGCAATGCGGCTGGCTCAAAGATAAATTCGGGCTCTCCTGGCAAATCGTGCCCATCGTGATGGATGAAATGTTCAGGGAAAAAGACGAGCAGAAGATCGCGCGCGTCACAGAAGCGTTCCTGAAAATGAAAAAATTCGACATCGCGAAACTGCAAGAAGCGGCGACGGCCTGACGTAGATCCAGGATGAACCGTTCGAAAGATCTCAAAACAGACTGGGGATCCCGCCCAGGAACTCCTCCGCGGATCGGCGCGCCGGATGCGTCACTTGGTGATCGCGCGATACGTCGGGAGGAAATACAATGATCCGTCGCTGTACCGACACCGATATTGCCGCGATCGATGCCATTATCAATGAAGCTGCGCAGGCCCACCAGGGCATGATCCCGGCCGATTGCTGGCGCGAACACTGAACATTCGGCGCGCCGGCGGGACCATAAACGCCGGCGCGCCGAATGTTCACATTGATGCGGGTAGTTTGAGTGGATTATTAATCCCAGTTTCCTGATTTTACGGCGAACTCACGTTACACCGACCTGGTCGGGAATAAAAACAGGTGTAGTAGACATACACTTCATGGCGGAGAGATTCATCGAGGCTTCAACCATCCGACTGCAGTTCGGCAGGCTTTATCAGAATCTTTGCGTCGGCTGAGACAAACTCCAAGAGGAAGAATTGATACCGACTATCAACCGCAGTCGCTTGCGATAGGAACTATCGTATCATACTCACATATTCAATAATGGAGGAACGAATTAAGATGCGAATTGGCTTGTTAAGAAATGAGATTTTATCGCTCTGCTGTGGATTACTACTGATTGCAGGCGCAGTAGAGGTTTACGCTCAATCGGTCCCTGACTCGGCCGACAAGGTGCAACCACTGTTGGTTGGCGCCCAAGTCCCTGACGTCAGTTTTAAGAATCTCGACGGAAGCAGTTTCAATCTGAAGCAGAAGGCCTCGGAAAAGCCGGTCATTCTCATCTTCTACCGTGGTGGCTGGTGTCCGTACTGCAATACGCATCTGGGCCAGCTGCAAAAAGTCGAAGCGCAACTCGTCGAGTTGGGCTATCAGATCGTCGCTGTCAGCCCTGATAGACCCGAAAGGCTGGCGGCCACCAAGGACAAGCAGGCGACCACCTACGCGTTGGTTTCCGACAGTGACGCGAGCGGTATCAAGGGATTCGGCATCGCTTATCGTATGGATGATCAGACTTTCGATACATACAAGAATAAGTACAAGATCGATCTGGAAGAGTATGCCGGCGCCAAGCACCATCTCTTACCGGCGCCTGCCGTGTTTATTGTCAGCGGGAAAGGCCAGATTCTTTTCCAGTACGTCAATCCAGATTACAAAGTGCGCCTGCACCCGGAGATTCTACTAGCGGCGGCCAAGGCCTACGCCAAGAAATGATCCTAGGATGAGGTTAAATTTGGCGAGTGGTTCTGCCGCGTCGCCACGGCCATAGACTTTCCAGATGAAGTTGTTAGACTCGAAGAATGAATACCCAATACCTTGACTATACTGACGGCGAAATCACTTGCGAAGCTTATGTGGCGTACGACGAGTCGCAGACATCTAAACGGCCTTGCGTGCTCGTCAGTCACCAATGGAGCGGGCAGAGTGACGCGGAACGCAAGAAGGCCGAACAGTTGGCGCAACTTGGATACGTCGGATTCGCGATCGATATATACGGCAAGGATGTCCGGGGCGGACTATTAGACGATAACAGCAAGCTTATCCAGCCATTTTTGGATGACCGTGCGATGCTCCGCCAGCGTATCCTCGCGGCGCTCGCGGAGGCCAAAAAGCATCCCATGGTCGACCCCGATTGCATCGGGGCAATCGGCTATTGCTTCGGCGGGCTCTGCGTGCTGGACTTGGCGCGCAGCGCGGCCCCGGGTGTTAAGGGCGTGGTGAGCTTTCATGGCGTATTTCATCCGCCGAAACTCGGCGAGCAGGCGCCTATCACCGCCTAGGTCCTCATAGCGCGCTCGCGGCCAGCGCCAGCGGCAGGCACGGCGGGAAGATTCTATGGAGCAGCGAACCATTCGCGGGTAGCGCCGCGCCGCCCTCTCCTCACTGCAGGCGGGAAACTGTTCAGCGTGGCGCAGAATCACTAACGTCAGTTGGGTAAGATTTTCGTTCCATGAAATAAGCCTATCACGATCGAGCAAAGGAAGCAGGGAGAGGCAAAGCGTTACAAATTAAGCGGAAAAGTTAACAACACGCGCTAGAAATTTGATGGGCGCGAGATCACGCCGAACCACCGAAAGCAATCTCTATATCCGGATACACCAAAGGCGACAAACTAAAACTTTCGATTATAGAAAGTGACTCTCTTAACTCGTAAGGGGCCAGCAAATTGCCAGCTTTCGGTAGAAATATTTCGATAAAAGATAATTTTTGCGAAATTTTGTTCCACTGTTTAGCACTACCTATCGAAGGTAAGCTTCAAAAGATATGCCCGCAGTGTTTAATGTAATAAGTTGCATGCTCTGCGTCAGACCGCAGAACAGCTCTGGCATCATTCAGGTTCAATTTTATTTTTGGAGGGAGTAAAGAAATGAAGAAGACTTCGTTGTTAAAGCTTGTTGGCGCGTTATTGATTGCAGCCGGAGCCTTTTTCACTCCATCAAACTTGAGCGCCAAAGCAGGGTCCTTGGCTTGCCGTCCTTATGGAGTCATTGGACTGTAAATCTCAAGATATAGGCAGCGACAGGCGAGTTACTGAAGAACCAAGTATGTTATCGCCGATCCGAAATTAATGTTATTGACCCTTTAAATCATATAACACTTCTGCTATAAGACTAACTGACGCGAATGATGCGTATCAACTCATTGAGTGTTAAAAGCCTATCCAAGTTTCTTTACAACGGCGCCTCTGCCAGCAACATGCGCCTTTTATAAATGTAGGGCCTCAACCCAGCTTGAAGACCAAATGGTTCTCCCACTCAGGCTGATAGACCTCTGTTATTCTGCGGAAAATTGTTGTCTGCCTGCGCGTGGACGTCATATAGACCTCTTTGTGCGATGCTCTCGGCTGTTTTCGCCATAAGAGCCGGGCGCGAGATCTTATGACGCCGGAAGTGGGCTGAGAAGGGCGGGATCGCTTTTTCATCAGATCGACCATTGATCGGTTTGTGGAAATGACTATGCTACGCCCGCTCACTTCATCGTTTCTTTGCAAACTCATTCTTCGAGGCGCCGCGCTAAGGACCGGCGCCAGGGAGAGCGCTGCGACAACCGCAGTCTCAGAGATCCCCAAGAGATGTGGTCAGAAAAATTCCGATAACAATAACAAATCATCGCTGCCCCAAGCGAAGCTCCTGAAGCGAAAGGTACAATTCGATTCATAGGTACTTTGTGTGTCTTTTCCTCTCGTACAATACCCAATAGGGTAATTGTAGTAGGGTTATAGACATATTCAGTTCAAGCTTGAGAATTGGCATGTTCAATAGCTGGTTACTATGCTCTTGTAGGTAGGCTATTGCTCGATGACAGATACCTGGTGGCCGCTATGCAAGTTATCTACTTGCCGGCTCTAGCGCCATCCCCCTTAACTCTCTTTGCTGTAATGAGGTGGAAGTGGACCTCTAGGGGTTTGTGCGCCTATTACAGCGTAAGAACGATAACACTCTTGATTGAAAGGAAATAAACAAGGATGAAACTGATCTATAAGACAGTTATGCGTATGCTTCCGAAGCGATCCCTGGGATTTTTGATTGTAGTACAGGTGGTTCTGATCCTATCCGCGGCTATCTCCGCTCAAGGACAGGGGGTCCGGGATGTGAGAGATCTGTTTGGGCCAGGCCAACCTGCCCAAGAGATTTCCCCATCGGTGGTGCTTGTACCGCCGCCGGATGAAGAAACGCTACCTCGCCTCATATTCTGGAATCGAGTCCTCTTGGATGCCAATGCCCTCGACCATTCGCCCGGCTTTGGCGAGCAAGCGGGACCGACGCGTACGGCCCGGGCATTTGCAATTGTTCACATCGCTATCTCTGACGCAGTGAATGCGATCCATCGCCGCTACAGGACTTACACCAATCTTCCGCAGGCGCCTGCGAGCACGTCCTTGGACTCTGCAATCGCCCTCGCCGCGCACGATACTCTGATTGCTTTATATCCTTTGCAAAAACCGAAATTCGATCAATTGCTTGCAAACGATCTGGCGTTGATACCAAACGGGAATGATAAAGACAGAGGGATCACGCTGGGGAGGGATGCGGCAGCCAGAATCCTTGGGCTGAGAGCAAACGACGGATCCCAGCATGCCGAGCCTTGCGTCGTACTCCCATGTCCAACTGGCGGCCTGCTTTACAACACGAGCAATGAGCCGGGCAGGTGGCGCCGGGATCCAATCTCGATGAGCCCGCTAGCCCTCGGCGCGTTGTGGAGGGTTGTTACCCCCTTCGTTCTGACATCGGCCAGCCAGTTTCGTACTCCGCCCCCGCCCGCCCTGACCAGCTCAGCGTACACGGCTGCCTTCAATGAGGTGAAACGACTGGGAGGGGATGGGTTCATCACGCCTACACAACGCACAGCAGACCAGACCATTGCAGGAATTTATTGGGGGTACGATGGAACTCCCGGTCTTGGCACGCCGCCGCGGCTGTATAACCAGATCGCTGTGCAGATTGCCACCCAAAGGGGAACGGATGTCATCGATCTCGCACGGCTTTTAGCGTTGCTGAACGTAGGAATGGCCGAAGCTGGTCTCGCATCCTGGGACACGAAATATCAATATGATTTTTGGCGGCCCGTGACCGGCATTCGTGAGGCAGACCCAGGGACAGGACCGACCGGCAAGGGGGATGGTAATCCGTTGACCATCGGTGATATAAACTTCACACCGCTCGGCGCGTCGGCCAGCAACACGTCGGGGCCCAACTTCACACCACCATTTCCGTCCTATACATCAGGACACGCAACGTTCGGAGGCACAGTGTTCCAAACCTTGCGTAGATTCTACGGAACCGATGCCATCGCATTCACCTTTGTTTCGGACGAGTTCAACGGTGTAACACGAGACAACCGGGGCAATATTCGCCCGCGTATCCCACGTAGTTTCTCCTCGCTCTCGCAGGCTGAGGAAGAAAATGGCCAGAGCCGAATTTACCTTGGTATTCACTGGGCGTTCGACAAGACTCAGGGAATTATCCAAGGCCGGAATGTGGCAAATTACGTGTTTGCGAATGCGTTTACGCCGCAATAGCCGTAACGCAGAAGGATCCATGGCGCCGATCCTTACGAAAATGGCTCTGACGCGAGTTTGGTGAAGCCTTCTGCAAGCCAATCGAATACAGGGAGTCGCGAACGCGCGGCAGTTTGGCCCAATTCTATCTAAAATCCTGCTTGCTATTGGCTTATGAGAAAATCGATCACCAAACTCGCGTCAGAGCCGCGAAAGCTCTCCCGCAATCTCGATGATGAAGAATGGATACGCTCTTTGATCCGGTTAAGAGGCCTGATTGCATTGGATTCATGGTCTTGAATCTCGCTCATCCAATATCATTCCGCCCCAGAATCATCGAGATTGCGGGAGAGCCTCGAAATCCCGTAGCTAATGGGAGCGATGTCTGTGAAGGCCACAGACATCATGACGCGCATCGCATTGGTTCTCCGGCGCCAACACAGCCTCGGTTACATCCCCGCCAACGAGCGGCGCGACGGCAGGTGGCGTAAGGTCAAGGCACGTATCAAACCGCCTCACGGTCTGCCGCATCTGACTGTGCGCGCAGCCGACCGCGCGCCCCTCGTATTTTTCGGCCAGTTGTCGAAAGGATTCCCTATCGCCCGCAAGGCGCTTTTGTATCGCCGACAAATCATCCATCGCTAACTCTCACTCACATGTATCCTGGCGTCGCGGAAAATCTTCAACGGCTCTCGCTTTTTAATTCCGAATGCTCGTTCGTAACCGCTGCCAGCTCCCGGTCGATCAGTCCACTGACTTCGCTGTGAACGTCATCAGTAATTATTCCTTCGTGTAATAATTCATTCAGCCGCGCCTTCCTGACGCTGGCCAGATGGAGTCGAATCCGCTCCTCCTGCTGCCGCTCGACCGCTTTTTCGACCTTGTCGAGTTTGGAGAGCCGTTCGCTCAGACCTTGATGCGCTTTGGAAAGCTCTACCTTGAGATCGTCATAGACGCGAGTGGTAATCACACCACGGTTGCGCAGCGAATCAAGCTCGGCGAGCGCCGCCGTGTCGGCAAGCAATTGCCCCTGCAGCGCCTCATACTCGCGGACTCCGGGCGGCTTCTCGCCCAGCCTGAGCCACTTGAGCATCGGAGAAATGGTCAGCCCTTGTACGAGCAGGCTGAAGACGACCGCGCCGAAAACCATCATCACCAGTTCAGACCGGCGCTCCAGAGTCAGCGGCAAGCTCAGCGCCAGCGCGATCGACAGCGACCCGCGCAGGCCGCCCCAGAACAGCACGTGCTGCCATCTGAACGGAACCGGCGCCGACAATCGGTTCGCCAGCGGCATCAGCCCGTAAACGGCCACTACGCGCGAGAGCAGAAGCGCCAACACGCCCCACGCGATCGTCCGCGAATAGGCGAACATCGCCGTAAGCTGCGTTTCCAACCCCACTAGCAAAAAGACGAGCGAGTTGACGACGAAGGCGGCATACTCCCAGAACGAATTGACTGCCATCTGCGTCGTCGGCGACATGCCGGCCCGCCTCCCGTAGTTGCCGATGATCAGTCCCGCCGTCAGCACCGCAATGACCGGCGAAACATGTAGCCCTTCCGCGCCGAGAAACGAACCATACGCGGCGATCGTCGTCAGCGTGATTTCGAGCAGGTGATCGTCAAAGCGCGACGTGAGCGCCGAAGCGGCTAGCCCGACGACCGCGCCGACCGCCAGCCCGCCGAAGACCACTTTGATGAACTCGCGCATCGAATCGAGAGCCAGCCCGCCCATTGAGGTTTCCGCCGTCACGCCGGCGGCGATGGCGAGGATGATTTTGAAGACCACGACCGCCGTGCCGTCGTTGATAAGGCTCTCACCCTCGACAATGATGTTGAGGCGTTTGGGCAGGCCGAGCTTTTTGAATAGCGCCAGCACCGAGACCGGGTCGGTCGCCGAGATGATCGCGCCGAACAGCAGGGCCGTCGGCCACGGCCAGCCGACGCCGAAATGCAGGACCGCGCCGACCACGCCGACCGACATTACCACCCCAGGCACGGCCAGAGTCAGAATCGGCGCCAGGTTCTCGCGCAGATGATCGAGCTTCAGATTCCACGCCGCTTCGAACAGCAATGCGGGCAGAAAGATCAGCAGGATCAACTCCGGCGAAACATGAACAACCGGAATGAAACGCATTGGGCTGATCAGCAGGCCGACGATCACCAGCGCGAGCGTGTACGGAACGCGAACCCAGCGCGTCGCCATCGCTACGCCGGAAGCAATGAGCAGGAGGACGATGAAGATCGTGATGGTAAAATGAGTTTCGTTCATGTTCAGGTCGTGATTAAGCGGAACTGCCCGAGAGGAGCTAATTTGCCGGCGCAACAACCAGCCGATGACTTAGGCAATCTTTCGCTTAGGCTTTCTACTCGACAAGGCGGTTGAAGCGCCGCAGTAAGATAAAGAGCAAGAGCGACTGATAAGCCAACCCCACCGCCAGATACTGCCAAGCGTACCCGCCTCCTGTCTGAAGCGTCCAGAGCAGCTTGGCGGGCCAGTATGTCGGGAAGATCCAGAAGGCCGGGAGCCACTCGGCCCTGACGAAATACGCGACCAGCGGGGCCATCTGAAAGACGCTCGAAGCTTTTACAAGCGCGAAGCCTTGCACCTTATTTTGCGCGAAAACCGCAAGCGCCAACGCCACCAGTGGGGCGAACGGGGCAGTCGCCAGCGCGCAGACCATTAGTCCTGGAAAGCCCGGCCGCGATAGCCCGGCCAGTAGGAATGCGGCAAGGGTGACCGCCATACTCAGAATCATCGGCAACGACAGCCGCCAGGCCAGGTAGCTTCCCGGCGGAAGTGGTGTAACGCGTAGCGCTAACAGGGTACGGTCATCACGCTCATCGAGCAGCAGAAATCCGATCACCATCCCGCACATCACGGGGGCTGTAATCAATAACGCATAGCCGGCAACCGCCTGATAGAAATCGCCGAAGCCGAAATGCAGTGTGTTTTCCAGCCGCCCGATGATGACTGGCAGGAAGAAACGAACGATCAGGGCGATGAGTAGCGGTAGCGCCACAATCCAGCGCAACAGCGCATCGCGGCGTACGCTAGTCGCGTCTATCGGGCCAAGTGATTTGATCAGCCGCAACGCGTTCATCTCAGCTTCCTCCCCGCTCCTGCGACAATGAAGCGCACGAAAGCGCGGCGACTAAAGTAAGCTAGCAAACCGATCCAGAGCGTGGAATACAGCACGCCATAGATCGCCTGCCAGCGCGCCACGGGATGAAAGGCCGACTGCGCCAACAGTAGCGTGGCTTGCAACGGATGCAGATAAAGGAGCCACGTGTCCCACTGAGGCAGGTAGGACAGCAATGGAGCCAAGAGTATCGACGTATACAATACGGACGGCATCAAGTATTCGTTGATCGAATGATACCTGACAACCACGATGACGCCGGCCAGACAATAGAGCGCCCCAGTCAGGACGAGACTCGCCGCCAGTGGCGGCAGGTTGAAGCCGAGTCCGACGAGCAGCGTCACGATCACGGTGTTCTCGACCAGGCCGAGCAGGGTGAGCGTGGCGACTTTCGAAGCCAGATATTCCCAGGTCCGCAGCGGCGTGACCACCTGCGCCTCCAGTGTGCCTTCGCCCTTTTCGAGCAGGATCAGACCGCCGATGAAATAAAAAGTGTTAAGCAGGAGGTTGCCGAGCAGCAGGGCCGGCAGCAGCCAACTTAGGTCGCCTGACGGAATCCGGCTGACCACCACCACGCAAAAAATCAGCACGAACGCCGTGGCGTAATAAAAGCCATGCCGCAGTTGAAGCGTGACGTCGCAGCGGACGGTGGCTAACAGTCGTCTCATTCCAACCTCCGGCCTGTGACTTCGATGAAGATGTCCTCCAGCGTGGCCTCCAGCGTGTGGATGGTCTGAACCTTTCCGCCCCGCAGCAACGCGATAAATTCGGCGTCATCTCCCAATGTTTCGAGCGGGAAATCCCGCGTCGCCATTCGCCCGTCAGTCTGGTATTCGACTCGCACGCCCCGGCGTCCGTAACGCAGCCTTAGATCGCGCGGCGCGTCAATCAATATGACCACGCCGTCAACAATGAATCCCACCCGATCACAGAGTTCGTCGGCGACAGCCATGTTATGCGTGGTGAGAAATACGGTCTTCCCGGCGATCCGTTGTTCCTCGATCAGTTCCTTGATGAGCCGCGAGTTCACCGGGTCGAGCCCGGTCGTCGGCTCATCTAGAAATAGCAGTTCCGGGTCGTGCAAGAGAGCTCGCGCCACGGTGAGGCGGTTTTTCATCCCCTTGGAAAACTGCGACACCGGCTTGTCCCCGTCAGCGCCCAGTCCGACGCGCTC
>Ga0154003_1000213_pt1 | contig 18037 bp, 10 predicted proteins | sample TSFL087MetaG_FD_104679 | JGI IMG/M metagenome (GOLD analysis project Ga0154003, IMG submission 104679) | Attine ant fungus gardens microbial communities from Florida, USA - TSFL087 MetaG | ecosystem: Host-associated > Fungi > Mycelium > Unclassified | place: USA: Florida, Lake Talquin State...
CACGTCATCAAGATGGGCGTGGCCGATCCCGACCGTTTGGGCGTCGGCGGTTGGAGCTACGGCGGCATCCTGACCGATTACATGATCGCTAGCGACAATCGTTTCAAGGCGGCGACCAGCGGCGCGGGAACGGCCTTCACCGTCTCGTTTTACGGGACCGATCAATACATCATTCAATACGAAAACGAGATCGGGCCGCCGTGGGACCCGAAGGCCTGGGAGACCTATCAGAAGATTTCATACCCCTTCCTCCACGCCGACCGAATCAAAACTCCGACGCTCTTTCTGTGCGGCGAGCGCGATTTCAACGTGCCGCTGGCCGGAAGCGAGCAGATGTACCAGGCGCTCAGAAGTCTCGGCGTTGAGACGCAACTCATGATCTATCCCAACCAAAATCACGGCATCAACCGCCCCAGTTACGTCCGCGACCGGTTCGAGCGATACCTGGCATGGTACGACAAGTATCTGAAGAAGACGCCGGCGCCGATGGCGACTTCTACGAGCGATAAGCGGTAGCTTAGAGCGGTTTTCACACGAATGAATAGCCACGGGCGCCGCAGAGAATACAGAGAAATAGTGAGGCGCCTCTGTGTTCTCTACGGCGCCTGTGGCTAACAGTCTTCATACACCTGAAAACCGGTATAGAGCGGTTTGCGATTGCGTGTACGGGAAGGCTCGCCGGATCAGCGCCGCGCTGCGCCTCGATGTGAAGCACGCTCGCGGCGCTGATCCGTACACGCATTTGATAATCGATCTAATCTCCAGCTCTGGCGCAAGCCGGACGCGAGATGAGAAGCGCGACAGTCGCCAAAGCGCCGAACAAGTTCAGCGCAACCACGAGCGCCATCACCTGAGGGCCGTGCGATTTGAAGAACTGTCCAGTCAACCACGGCCAAAACATGCTGCCCGCCGAAGAGCCTACCAGGAAAAATCCCGTGATTCTGCCGGACAATCCGAGCGTCCGCTCCGCCAGTCCGAACACGTTCGGAAAAACGGGAGCCACGGCCAGTCCCAATCCGATTGCGCCGAGCCACAGGACAAACGGCGCGGGCGTAATGACGAGTAGCCCGAGCGCAAAAAGCAGCGAGATCGAGAGGCTTACGACGATCAGCGGCGCGGTTTTGAACCTGACGCTCATCCAGATCGTCGCCAGGCGTCCGACGGTGAACGCCGTCCAGAATCCCCAATTCAAATAACCCGCCGCCCGCTCGTTCATCCCGCATTCAATGGCGTAGCTGAAATACCATCCCATAGCCGTGGCCTCAGCGCCGATATGCAAAAAAGCGAGGACGGCGAAGAGCGCGATCATCAGCGCCGGCGGCCCTGCCGTCGAACCGAGGCTTCGATGTTCGCGCAATGAAGGGCTGGGTGAAAAAAATGTGAGCAGCGCCACGGGAACAATGGCCAGCGCCAGCAACCAGTATGTGAGATGCAGACCATCGGCCCTGTGGCCGAATTGCGCGACCAGCGCCGGCGCCAGAGATCCGCCCAGCCCGAAAGCGCAATGGAGCGCGCTGATGAACGGCGTGACGCGTTCGCCGTGAACCATCACGAGCAGCGCATTCCCGCCGACATTGATCGAAGCCAGGGCGATCCCCAGAAAGGCCAACAACGCGAAGAGGATCGGTAACCGCGGCGCCGACGGCACTAGCGCCAACGCCGCGGCCGCAGCCAGCAGCGATGAGGCCAGCAAAGGGTGCCCGGCTATCCGATCGTAAAAGCGCCCGATCATCCAGGAGCCGATCAGCGTCCCGAACGAACGGGCGATGAATAGATTGCTGATCTGCTTCATCTCGGCGTTAGTTTGCGCCGCCAGCGCCGGAAGCGTAGGACCCAACGAGTTTGACCCCAAACCAAGAGCGATAAAAGCGAGTGAGTATAGAGCGGTTTTACGCATTATAACTAAACAAGCCCTGGAAATAGTCGCGTTCGCGCACAATGAACAGACGGTTGTCTCATCCGTAGACATCATATCGCATCTGTAATAGAGTTTGCGCGCAATCTCCTTTATTCCAGAATTCACACGCAAACCAGGAGAGACGATGCCGAAGCAGACAATTTACGACGCGATAGTCGTCGGTTCGGGCGCGACCGGTGGGTGGGCCGCGAAAGAACTGACCGAGAAAGGCCTGCGCGTGATCATGCTCGAAGCCGGGCGTAAGCTTAATCCCACGAAAGATTTCAAAATGCTGGCCTTCCCGTACGACCTTAAATACCGGAACCTGATCCCGCAGGCCGAGTTGCTCAAGAAGCGGCAGCCGATTCAATCGAAGTGCTACGCCTGCGACGAATACGCCAGTCATTTTTTTGTCGATGACGTGGACAATCCCTACACCACCTCCCCCGGCAAATCGTTCGATTGGATCCGCGGACGGCAGGTCGGTGGGCGAACTTTGATGTGGGGACGCCAGTCCTACCGCTTCAGCGACTATGAATTCAAGGCCGCCAGCCGCGACGGGTTCGGCGTCGACTGGCCGATCAAGCACGCCGACCTCGCGCCTTATTACGAACGCGTCGAACGCTTCGTCGGCATCAGCGGGGCGGCCGAGAACCTGTCGCAACTGCCCGATTCAGTCTTCCTGCCCCCGATGTCCATGACCTGCGGCGAACGGTTGCTGAAAAACGCCGTCGAGAGCCGGTGGAAAGACCGGCGCGTGACCATAGGTCGTGTGGCGATGCTGACCCGTTCCCACAACGGGCGCGCGGCCTGCCATTACTGCGGCCATTGCGAGCGCGGCTGCGACACCCATTCGTATTTCAACACGCCCGGCTCTACTCTGCCCGCCGCGATGAAGACCGGCAAGCTGACCCTGCGTCCCGACGCCGTCTGCAGCCACGTCATCGTCGACTCCAACACCGGCAAGGCCAAGGGCGTCGCGTTCATCGACCGCGTCACGAAGAAGGCTCACGAGGTTTACGGCCGGGTGGTGGTGCTCTGCGCCTCGACCATCGAATCGACGCGGCTGCTGCTCAATTCGGCCACGCGGCAATATCCGAACGGGCTGGCCAATAATTCATCTGGCGCCTTGGGGCATTACCTGATGGATCACACCTACTCGGTCAGCGTCGGCGGCGTAGTGCCCGCCGTGGCGAAATACCCCTATGACCACGGCGACGGGCGCAACAACGGAATCTATATCCCGAAGTTCAGAAACGTCTTCGACAAACATCCCAAATTCATTCGCGGCTACGGCGTCCAGTCCTCGGCGGTAAAAGGAATGCATCCCACGCACATGCGCAACACCCCTGGCTTCGGCTCCGAACTCAAACGGATGGTGCGCGAAACGCCCGACGCCCCCACGTTCTGGATGGGCGCCTTCGGCGAGATGCTGCCGCGCGCGGAAAATCGCGTGACAATCAATAAGGACCGGAAAGACGCCTGGGGAATCCCCGTCGCGCACATCGAATGCGCATACAGCGACAACGAACGCGAGATGGCCAAAGACCAGATCGAAACGATGAAAGAAATGGTCACGGTCGCAGGCTGGGAAATTCAATACGCCAACCAGAACCTGGCCAACCCTGGGTTGTGCATTCACGAGGTCGGCACGGCCCGCATGGGTGACGACCCGAAAACTTCGGTGCTCAACAAGTTCAATCAGAGCTGGGACATGAAGAACCTCTTCGTCACCGACGGCTCTTGCTTCGTCTCCCAAGGGTGCCAGAACCCTACGCTGACCATGATGGCGCTCACCGTGCGGGCGTGCGATTATATTGTCGAAGAGTTGAGGCGCGACAATATGTAATCCGGCGCAGCAGGCGAAAGCAAAAAAATCCGAATCTGTTAAGCGGCTTTCGGTGAAACCTTATGCGACCACGAGTCTTCGTTACCCGACAGCTCCAAACGCCTGCGATGAACAGACTGGCCGAGGTCTGCGATTATCAGATCGGCGTCGAACGCGGCGTGTTGGATCGCGGCGCGCTGTTGGCCGGCGTGCGCGAAGCCGACGGGCTGATCTGTCTGTTGACTGACACGGTTGACCGCGAAGTGATCGAGGCGGGAACCAGGCTTCGAGTGATCGCCAACGTCGCGGTCGGGTACAACAACATTGAGGTGGCGGCGGCGCGCGCGCGGGACGTTTACGTGACAAACACGCCCGACGTGTTGACCGAGGCGACGGCCAATTTGACATGGGCTTTGATCCTGGCCGTGACGCGCCGGATCGTCGAAGCCGACGCCTTTACGCGGGCAGGCAAATTCACAGGCTGGGATTTTGACATGCTGCTGGGCAGCGGGATCACCGGCAAGACGCTCGGCGTGGTCGGGTACGGACGGATCGGTCGCGCCGTGGCGCGCCGCGCGACCGGATTCGGAATGCAGGTGGTCTATTGCGGGCGCGACGACGTGGCTTTTCGCGATGATCCACATCACAACTCGCTCATGCTCGCGCGACAAGGCCAGACAAGCCCGCTTAGCCAGAGCGCGCGCCTCGACGGGCTTGCGGCCCGGCGCGTCTCTTTCTATCAACTGCTCGAAATGGCGGACATCGTCACGCTGCACGTCCCGCTGGCCGCGGCCACGCATCACCTGATCGACCGCTCCGCGTTCTCGCGAATGAAGCCCTCCGCCTACTTGATCAACACTTCGCGCGGCCCCGTCGTCGATGAGGCCGCGCTGGTCGGCGCTTTGCGGGAGCGGCGGATCGCGGGCGCGGGCCTCGACGTTTACGAACGCGAGCCCGAGATCAGCGCTCCCCTGTTGGAGATGAGCAACATCGTGCTGCTGCCCCACATCGGCAGCGCCACGCTGGAGACCCGAACGGCGATGGCGATGCTTGCGGTTGAAAATGCGATTGACGTTCTGTCAGGCCGCGCTCCACGCAGCGAGGTCAGGCTTTAAATCAGATGAGAAGCCGGAACTTATATCCCGCTCAGGACCTGTGAACCTTCGGCCCCGTGTTTCTGAAAAGAGGTACGCTGTCGCGAGCGCAGCAATTACAATCATTTCTTCACTGCATATACAACAAGGAATCCCAAGTCGCTTTTTGTCTCGTTGCTCTTTTCAGGGAAACGCTTCGCCAGAATAGACGCTGGCGGCGCAAGCGCAATGACTTCACCGCTGCGCCTCGGCGCCTCGCTATGGGTCAATCCACGATAGGAGAATTTCATGGCTAAAGAATTTTTTCTTCCTGTGCCGCTTTACCTGCAAGTTGATTGTTACGAAGATACAAATGAAAAATGCGGGGCGGCCTGTACGCAAATGGTTTTGCACGATATTGACCTTCTGCGCCCCTTCACGGCAGGAGAACAGGATGCGCTTTTTGACGAGATAACGAACCCGCCTACCGGAGGTAACGCCTGGCACAACCCGCCTCAAGGCATAGAAAATACTCTGAATGGGGAGAAGCCGGCGACGCGGCCGCCGCAACGCTCAGTGCTTCCCCTGAACATTCAAGCGATCTTTACATCGCTTCCTGTTGCCCCGACTACCCCCTACGAGTTCGCAATTCTCGGCGACAGCAGCGCTGATAAAACCGATTCCAATCCGGGCATTCCCAGGGAGATCAGCGTCAGCGCTCAAATCGAGCAAATTGAAGCGCTCTCCAGGCAGTTAATCCGCACAATCGCTCTCAGAGGCGTCGCGCCCGTCGTCGCAGTGCGCGAGGACAATGCGCACTGGATAGTCGTCAACGGATTTCAGGTTGAAGACAATTACAGCGACGCTGACCCCTATCAAAACGGCAGGATCAGGGCGTTCATAATCCGTAATCCACTGGGCCGGTATAATTACAGCACCGTGAGCTGTGGAGAGTTGTCCGATCAGCAAATGCAGGTAATCACAGGCCACACCTGTGAACTGAACCCAAATGAGCCTGATATAGTGCCGTACGCGACGTGGGTGAGAGAATACATGTTTTCTGATTGGGCCGAGACTTTCGTTATGGTTTCCGATTGGTTCTCTCAAGTCTATGATAAATCCCTTGCTCAGACTGGCTATGTGGCTTCGAGCCCCCGCGAAGAGTCGGAGATTTTCGCAAGATATAACTGGCTTGCCCGGTTGTATCCGGCTTTTTACCACACATTATCGGAGACCCAGATCACCCCGAAAGAGGCGATCGATCGAGCCAAACGCGCGATCGAAGAGTTCAATCTGTCGCAACTAAACCCGCGCGTCACGCCACGAAACGTTCTTCCACCTTACAAGATAAAACGATTGGATCGCATTGACGGCGATTATTATCTGGTTCCAGTCGGAGTGGAAAATAAGATCTCGGCGCTCATCAATATCTCCGTCACGGGAGATTTCGACGGGGCTACCGTCTGGCCGCTTTACGCCCCAAGGGGAAACAATGAAACTACTGGCAACAATGCGGAGATTAAGCCGAGCCCGGACCCAAGCGGTGTCATTCAATCTGGCGCCGAACCGAACGACCATTACATCGCGCCCTTTGATCAACACCCGCAATTCAGAGCATTAACATCCGGGCGGGAGAGTATCCTGGTCGGCCGAAAAATTCGATTGACACCCGGTGGCCCTCTGCTAACCATCACAAGCGTAGTTCGGGATCAAGCGACTCCCTACGTATGGCGGCCCTGTCCTGAATCATTTTCCGCGAGCAGACCGTTACTGAACCTCAAGATAACTGTACAAGAACTCCAAGCGCCTATCCCGTTTTATCTCCCGGTGGATAATTATTGCTTGCCAGATGGCGGCGACGGAGCCATCTCGCTGCCTTCGGCTAACTATCTGGAAATCGTGGCGGACTGCATCAAGCAAAAGGCGGGGAGCATGGTCGACGAAGTAGTGGTCCTGATCAGTCGGAGCGGAACCACCGCGATGGTGATGTATAAATCCAACCAGACCATGTCCATTCCGGATGAGACAGAGGAAATGAGGAAGCTCATCTGCGAGTGTCTGCAAGATCATCCCTGCCCAGGACTGGCATACTTCCGCTTCAAGGCTTTCGCCACCAATACGTTCTTAACCAGGCTGCGCGGTGGCGGAGATGATGATCCGATTATTGCGGCGCCTCAAATCGGCGGCGGTGTTGATGGCTTTGAAATCGGGACTTGCTCTTGAGGAGATGTGTCCCGGCCTTATGGCTACATTTTGTGACGATTGCGCAGCTATTTTTCCGGGTCGCCTTGTAAGCTAAAGGCGGCCCAGAAAAATGGCGCATTGGAACCAGCGCGCTCCCACATTTCGACCTGCGCCAGTCGCAGCGCGGCGCCAATCGGCAGTTTCCGCTTCAGCAGATTCCGATAAAAGCCTTGCATCAGTTGGGCGGTTTCCCGATCCGGCACATCCCACAAACTGACAACTACGCGCGGCGCGCCAGCGTAGATAAAACCGCGCGTCAGACCGATCATCCCCTCGCCACGCAATTGTTTGCCCAGCCCCGTCCGGCAGGCGCCAAGCGTCACCAGATCGGCGTTCAGACGCAGTTGATAAATGTCGTTGAGCCGTAAATAGCCCTGTTGTTCTTGTCCCTTGCGGTCCACCTGGGATAGCGCCAGCCATGAGAGCCCTGGAAATACATCATCCACATAAGCGTGCGTGGCGAAATGCAGATAACGATAGTCGCTCAGCGCTCCACTCATCACCATCTGGCGGTTCGCGTCAAAATCCATAGCCACCAGGCTTCTTTCAGGCGCGAATCTGGCGATGGCCTGCGCCTCCTCACGCGACGCCGGTAGGCGGTCGAGCGCGCCGGATTCCGACACGGAGCCTATATCACGCAGCGTCGGTTCAAGATCGGCGACGCCTCTCAAGCTTTGCGTGACGGTCGCCGGCCCAGGCCGCGGTTGTGGCGCAACGCCTCTCACCCGTTCATCACTCGCGGAAAAGACCGGATCGGCGATGACCGCGATTTCTCTGGTCGGAGGCTGACGAGTAGCAAGCGCTTTGCGCAACCAGGCGACTGTCGAGGCCGAAGGCAGCGTGGCGATCTCGTGTTCCACGATCAAGGGCGTGATAGACGAACGGCGCGCGGCGCGGCGGCTTGGTTTTGTCTTCGCGGCCGCGGAGGTTTTGCGCGGATCAGGCAACGCGGCGAACGGGATTCTTTGCAGGCCGCCGTCGCTGACAATCCAAATTTTTCGCTTTTGTAACAATGGCTTGACCGGGGCCAGAAGCTTGTCGCTGAGGAATTGAACGTTTTCAGCGAATTCCGGGTTTTTATAGGAAAAGCGTCGCTGCAATTCGCTTGCGCCTTCAAACTTTTTGCGCTTAAAAAACTCCGCCGCTTTTTCGATGGCGGCTTTTTCCGGAATCTCGACGACTTGCAATGCTTTCTCGCTTTCACTGGTCAGGGCGAACAAATACAGCCGATCCTCCGCGACAAAGTATTCCAGCAACAAACTGTCCGGGGTCAGCAATTGACGCTGAATTTCAGCCAGACTGAGCGGCTGTGGGCGCAAGAGCGCCGCGTAACGCGGGTTGGTGGCGCGCATTTGCCCTTGCAATTCATCCATTTGGGTCGTCAGTTGACGCAGCTCGTTTTCAAGTTCCTTCAATCTTGAGCTTCTGGCGTCTGAAGGAGCTGTTCTCGCCACTTTGTCCCGCTCACCGACGATCTGGTTTAACGCTTTTTGTAACGACGCCTCACGTTCGGTCAACGAGGCAGGCAGATCAGCGCGCAGATCGCTACCGATGTCAGACAAACTTTCCAGTAAGGCGCGGGCCTGGGCGCGTTCGCTGGTTTGAAACGCCTGTACGTCGTAACCTTCCGCCGGTTGTCGCTCATGTAATTTCAATAACAGGGCGATATGGTCAGCGTAATAACGATGTGTTGAAGAGCTGTAAGAAGCGCCCAATAGTGGATTTGAGTATTGCTCTCGAACCTGATCCACAAGATCCAGCGCGCGATTGCTTTGGAGCCAGGCCTCTGCAAAGTTACCCCGTAGAATTTCCGTTTGGGCGATTTTGCTCATGGAAAGGGCGCCTGGAATCTTTTCGTTCAACTCCTGGCGTAAATCCAGCGCCTGCTGATAATACTCAAGCGCTTTATCATGCTGCCCGAGTAACCAGTAAGAGTCTCCCAAATAATGGAGCGCATAAGCTTCTTCACTTCTGTTACCGCCTTTTCTAATGAGTGGTAGAGCCTCGTTGAGCGATTCCAGCGCAATCTGCGGCTGCCGCAGCGCAATGTAAGTCGCAGCAAGATTGGTCAGTGTAAAGCCCTGTTTTCCATTGTTACCTAACTTGCGCCATAGCTCCAGGCTGAGCTTCTGATCTTCGACTGCGAGTGTGTATTGTCCTAGTATGTATCTCGCTACGCCACGGCTATTTAAAACAGCAGCTTCCGGCTGTTTACTATCCAGCACCCTATAAACCGACAAAGCCCGCTCATACCATTGCAAAGCTTCTTCCGGCTGTCCGGTAACAGTATAAATACTGCCGATGTTTACCAGACAAGCAGCTTCCAAGCGGCGGACGCCCAGCCGGCGGTATAAATCAAGGGCCTGCAAATAATAATAAAGAGCCTTTTGATTGTTACGATGCGTGAAGGAGACAATGCCTATATTGTTGGTAATTTTGGCTTCCAGCGAGAGCGTTTTAGTGTTTGGCTCCGCTTTCCGCACTAATGGCAGCGACTGTTCAAAGGCGGATAATGCGTCACGATAATTGGCGAGGTAGTAATATGCTTCGCCCATCGTTTCGACAGCCCGCGCCGCGCCGAACCAGTCTCCAGCTTTTTCGTAATAAGGCAGCGCGGCCTGGTACTTTTCGATAGCTGCGAGGTAGTCCTCTTTCTTGCGTTTGTCATAAACCTCTTCCCCGGCGGCAAAGAGATAATCGCCCTGGCATCGCGCCCGGTCAGCGTCCTTAGCAGGTCTCAATTCCGAGATTCGCACTTGATACTCAACGCCGTCTTTTTGCGGGTCCATCGCTGTGATCTTTACAAAATAGCTCGCGGCTTCCTCCGTCGCCACAGTAACGGAATTGCCTTCCGGTATCCCGTTGCGGGCTTTCATTTTCATGAGCTTTCTCCCGTCGGGAGCCGTCAATTCCAGCGTGATGTCGCCGCTGAGCGCCTTGGCCTCAACCTGCGCGTATTGCCCGGCGGTCAACGAGAGCGGATAACGATGCGTCTCGCCTTTACTCAAACGGGCCGATACGAGCGCGCCATAAGTCAAGGGCGCGCGCTCGTTCTGTTCCTGCGCCGTTACTCTAGCCAGTCCGAGCGCGGCCATCGCGGATAGGCAGACAGGGATGACGAACCTTGCTACCGGGTATTTTCCTCTAAGAATCATCGGTGAAAGCTCCTTTCACGGGAAAAGGCAACCCGAATTACGGCCAAGTTGCAGGGTTGATCGAACGAATCCCAATTGAGCGAGCGGGCGTTGATCATCCTTTCGGCGGGTGAGACAGAGATTGTAAGCATGGATTTTCACGGAAACCACGGATTTTCACTGATGATCCACGTCGATCCGCAGCAATCCGCGAATAGCCGCAAGCGAGGGCGGCGCCGGCGGTCGCTATTTTTGACGCTCCAGCCGCCGAAGATCAGCGGCGAGTTCAAGACTGAAAGTAGCGATTACTTTTTCCAGAGAGCCTTCATATTTACGCCCGATCACGCCCGGCGTCAACGGCCAGATCATCTTTCCGTTCGCATCCGCCATATGGGCCGTCAACGCGAGCCGGCCATGCCGCGTCGTCTCGACAGTCACTTTGATGGCAACGTCGGCTTCGCCAAGGTCGTCAGTCAGACTGAACTTGTTGTCAGCGGGCAGGCGCCTCAAAAGTTGTTGGCGCGCCTGTTCGCGCCGCGCGCCGCTGATTTCCAGATAGATTTTTTTGGCTTCGAGCAGGCTGGCGGCTGTGGCGCGCTCACTGCGAGTGAGCATATCGCCAGGAGCGACGGTTCGTGGGCGGACGTCCATTGCAATCACTTCGTCGCCGGACAACGGCGGAGGCGTTGATGGACGTGAGATTGGCTTGGCAGGTGGGCCTGGCTGTGGAGAAATTGACGTGGCGGGCGTGGTTGGCCCCAAAACCTGGGGCGTTGGCGTTGCGTTGCGCGTCAGATTGTCGCTGGACTCGCCTCCTTTGATCCAGATCCAATAACCCAAAGTCGCGCCGAAGAAGGCTAACAACATGAAAGCCATTGCCGGTTTCCAACTCGGGCGCTGCGCAGGATTGAAAAGACGCTGGGTGAGCCGGCGGAGGCCCCAGCTCAGGGCGCGCAGCGGAGCCGTCTCGCGGTAACTCACCGCAACCATTGCGCCCGCGTCTTCCTCGTCAGCCGCGCCCAATGGCTCGACGGCCAACCGTAGTTCCTGGCCGCCTTCCAGCTTTAGTGTAGCGACTACAGCCCGCAATCTATCGTCTAAATCGTAGCTCAGCAGATGAGCGGCCAACCGCAGGTCTTCGCCGTCCCTAAGGCCGTATACTTCGATCAACCTGCCATCAGACGCGATTTCGATCTGACCGCTCTGGCTTTGATCGAGCGGCCATCTCGCGCATTCCACTCTATCCACGACGATGCGCAGCCATGCGGGCGAGAAACGCCGGCGGCGTTCACGCTCCTGGGTTATGGATTCCTTGAGGCTCTGCATGTCTTCCTCACTTAACTGCGCCGTGGCAGGCTGACCGCCGCTTGGCGGCTCAGGCGGCTGACTGTCGCGCAACTGAAATTCAGGCACTTCGAGGCGTTTGGCAGGCGCGTCCAGCCTCAACGCATCGAGCAGCCGTTCAAAACAATCTGGGTGCAGCAGGGCGTGCAAGCGGCGAATTTCGACTTCGTGCTCGTCGTCCGGGTCATTCCCGCGAAAACGCAACGATGGCAATTCGTCCACCTGCGGGTCAAAGGAGGTGGGGAGATTACAATATGTCTCCCACGGCGTGAACTCGCGCAAACACTCTTTGACCCACTCCAGATAGCCTTGCGCGTCCGGCAAGGACTGGAAACGCTCTTCGCCGCGGGCGCCGCGCCGCACGGCCAGCAGCTCGCCGAACCGCTCCTGCAATTCCCGCATCAACTGCGCCTTGCGCCGCCGGTAATACGAATCGTCGCGACCGCGGTCCGGGTTCTGCGCCACCAGTTCGTGAATTTGCGCGGTTTCCGCCGTGGTGTAATTGTGCAAGAGACGGCTCAGTCCCAACGCGACAAAAAACGAATTGCGGCAGCCGGTGATATACACCAGATGTTTGATGTAATGCGCCACCAGGGCGTCCTCGGTGACACCTCGACCTTCCTGCCGACGCTCTTCCGCCTCGGAAGCGAAATACACCAGGCGCTGCAACATCTGTAATTCGCCCAGACTGACTTTCGTGCGGTGGCCAGGCAAGTAATGGATTCGTTTGTCCTGCCGAACGAGCGTCACGTCGAGCGCGGAAATGGCCTCCCGCGTCGCCCGCAGGGCGGCCTGATCTTCTCGTAAAATGAAATATGCCAGTTGAAAAGCACGACGCAGCTTCTCTTCCATCAGCAACTATCTCCGCGCGCACACCCGACTGTGACTTCGCCCGGCATTTCTGGGATGTAAAGGTACGCGCTCGCATAGTATCCCAAGCAATACCGCATCTGTCTATAAACGAGCGTGCCTTTTTCGGAAGTCCCAAACATTGGGCCAATGTGATATTAACCGCAAAATTAGAGTCGCGAGGGCCCCGTCAAAATGACGCAATCCGCACATGGTTTGATCTTTCACCCGAATCAACGACGAAAGCGCCATTTATACTCATTTATTAGGCTCGCGCACATGGTCGCGTCAGCGTGGACTTTTCGGAGTTCAAAAAAGGGCACGGTGCGTTGTCTGCGCTTACGCTAGTATCACGCCGTCGTGAAAACCCTTTGGGACTTGTTATAGTAAGCGATGCGTAAGCCAGCTTAGGAGGAAGATTCAGACGAAAATGCTCATCGCCGCAATTTTAACAGTAACGTCGTTGCCCTTTCTGTCCGTCCGGATCGGTGAAGAGAAATCCGCAGACGAACAGACGCAGACGATTCCGGCCGCGAATGTCCTCAGCGCCAAGCTGGCTCGTATTAAGCAGCGCCTCAGCCTTGATGAATCGCACCCAAACCAGATCGCGGACCGGCTGGAGGATCGGCGCAGATTTTCTGCGCCGATCCTAATCGAACAAAACCGTTTTAGAGGATTTGTGAAACAGTACATAACGATGGAATTATCATAAAAGAGAAGGCGTCCTCGGCAATTCGACGAAAGCTGTCGAAGGGACAACAACCAGATAATGCGTGGTAGAGTCGGTTTATCCTAAGCCACTAGGCGAAGTTCAATTGAACGGCAGATCAGCCAACGGAATGTGGCGGTAGTCCGGATGCAAATCCACTCCCTCCCCCAAGGTCCGGCTACCGTCACGTGGGGCCAAAGCCAAGCCCGCAGATCAAATTGAAAAGCGATCTAGTGCGTGTACGGATCAAACGGGGGGACACTGGGATCACGGGGTAAAGAAAATGAAGGCTTATTGCTCCCCTTCTTCATCCCCGTGATCCCAGTGTCCCCCGTGGTAAGTCAGTCTTTACCGTATACCGATTTGAAATCCGATCTATATGCATGGCGCACAAAGATCCGGATTGAGCCACCGCAGCGCACAAGAGAGCACAGAGCATAAAAAAACCAGGCCCTCTGTGACCTCTATGGCCAGGTCTTACCCCGTTCCAGATCTTGGAGCCCCGCTCATAGAGTTAACGGAACAACAAGTCTATCCCACCCTCAGTCATTCCGCATCAACCTTCGTAGCCTCAATGATCCGTCTTCACGATTTGAGATGTCTTTGCCCTATGAGGGTGAGGCGTATCGCTTTTCTTACCATCCGCAATCCGCAATCCGCAATCCGCAGCCTCCGGACCGGTTTTCTACACTGGCCGACGCCGGGTAAACTTAACTATTGTCGGATGAATCTTGCCACGCGCGCGCTTAATCTGCGGGTATTCCCGTGACCTGGCGGCGTAAACGCCTGATTCTAAGTATAGTTACTTTTGTCGGCGGCTGGCGCCTGAGTTGCGATGGCCGAGAAGTCGAGAAGCGAGAATTTTAATGATGGGTAAAAAGCAATTGCCGTTGATCTACAACCCGACAGCGGGCGCGTTAAGGCGTGACACCGGAAAGATCGAACGATTGACGCGAGCGCTCGCCGTGCAGGGTATCGCCGTCAGGCTCCTGCCTACAGCGCGCGTGGGAGACGCGACGCGGTTGGCAGCGCAGTCTGTCGATAACGGCGCAGAGACCCTTATCGTCTGCGGCGGCGACGGTACCATCAACGAGGCCGCGCAGAGTCTGGTCGGAACCGATACCGCGCTGGCTGTGTGGCCGTGCGGCACAGCGAATGTGCTCGCGCGAGAGATGAGACTGCCTTGCGACGAAAACGCATTGTCAGAATTAATAGCCGACCGAGCGGCGCGCACAATCAGCGTCGGTCGGGCGGTGAAACCAGGCGACGGTTGGCAGCGCTATTTTCTGCTGATGGCCGGCATCGGGCTGGACGCGACAATCGTCAACGGCGTCGATCTGGGTCTGAAACGCTTGATCGGCGCGGGGGCTTATCTGGCTGCGGGTTTGGGCTATCTGGCGCGGATGCCGCTGACGCCTTTTTCAATAGACCTCAACGGACAGCGGCACGAGAGCACCTTCACCGTGATCTCGAACGCCGCCAGTTACGCGGTATGCTTCACGCTCGCTCCGGGCGCCAAAATGGATGACGACAAGCTGGACGTCTGCGTTTTCAACTCGCGCAGCCGCCTCGCTTATTTGACATACGCGTTCTTGAGCATGGCGAGGGGACTTCATACGCGAATCTCCAACGTGATTTACCAACCGGCGCGCGAGGCGCTGGCGAATTCGAATGACAAGGCGCTCGTCCAACTCGACGGAGATGTGATGGGAACTTTGCCGATGCGCTTCGAGGTCGCGCCGGGAGCCTTGCGGATCATCGCGCCGCAAGGTGAGGCTCGAAGGTTGAGGATCGAAGATAGAAGATCGAGGATTGAGGATAGAAGATAGAAGATTGTGGGTCGAAATGGAGGATTGCGTTATCCATTTGGTCTTCAACCCTCGACTCTCGATTTGGGAGGACTATGAATCGGATTTTTTCTTCATTCGACAGCATGTTCGTCGCGATCTACTACGCGGCGATCTTCCTGACGCCGGCGAACCTTCGCGGCGTGGCCCGCGTGATTGGGGCCCTGGGATTGTGGATTGCGGATCGCGGATCGCGAATCGCGGATCGCGTTCGCGCGACGCTCGGTGGCGTCCGGCAAACCGCGTTGATTTTCTGCGCGGTAATATTTGTTTCGCCGGCGAGTTTGGGGCAAACCGAGCCAGCCGCGCAAACGCAATCCCAGAGTCCCGATCCGCAATCCACAATCAGCGCCGCCTTGCCACAGGACGCGATCGTATTGCGGCGCGAGGGCAACGAGGCCCTTTACAACATGGATTACGCGACGGCGCGCGCAAAATTCGAAGAGATCAAAAAGATAATCCCGCAGCATCCGGCGGGCGATCTCTATGTCGCGACCGTGATCTGGCTCGAACACTTGAACAAGAACCGCCGCCTTCAAACCAGCCTTTACAAAAATGAATCGAGCTTTTACGCCGGCGCGGACAAGGCGAATGAAAAGACCGAGGGGGACACAGTTGACCCCGCCGTGGACCGCGCGTTCCGCGAAAGGATGGCTCAGGCGAAGACCAAAGCTCTTGCCCTGGTCACCCGCAACAAGAACGACGCCGACGCGCAATACTTCCTCGGGGCCTTTTTCGGCGTGATGGCCGGTTACGAAGCCTCGACGGCCCGCAAGTTTTTCTCCGCGATGCGCAACGGGTCACGCAGCGTGGACGCCCACGAGAAGACCGTCAAGATCGATCCGAACTACCATGACGCTTACCTCTCGTTGGGAATGTACGATTACATCGTCGGCAGCCTACCTTTCATGTACAAGGCGTTGGCGGCCGTCGTCGGCGCGCGCGGGAACAAACAGCGCGGCATTGAGCGCCTGCAAGGGGTCATCAAAAAAGAGGCCGCCACGGCCGACGACGCCCGCGTCCTGCTGCTCGCGATCTACCAGAACGAGAAGCGATACGAAGACGCGCTCGCGCTGCTCGACAAATTGAGCGCCAAATTCCCGCGCAGTTATCTGGTTAAACTCGAGCGCGCTTACACACTGATCTCACTCAAGCGAGCCAAGGACGCTTACGCCGCGTTCGATGATTTGCTGAAAGACCCCGCCGCAGCCCCGGCCGTCGACCTGGTTCATTTTCAATATGCCGAGGCCCTGGCGCTAGACAAAGACTACAAACGCGCGGCTGAGCATTTCCTGGAAGTTCCGAAATCGAAAGGCGCCGACGCCAATCTGGCGACGATGGCTCTGCTCAGAACCGCTCAGATTTACGACCTTGCTGGACAGCGCAACGACGCGGTCGCGCAATACAAGGCCGTCCTAGCCCGCCCCAACGTTTACGACACGCGCGAACAAGCGGAGAAGGGATTGAAACAGCCTTTTAGGGAGAAGGGGAACGGGGATTAAGCGTAATTGAATGGGAGCGCGGAATGCGAAATGGGGAGTGGGGAGAAGAAGTTACTTCTTCTCCCCACTCCCCATTTCGCATTCCGCATTCCCTACTCCCCACTATTCCGTCGTGGCGAGCGCGGTGGACTCTTCTTCCTTGCGCCTTTGTTTGCCGAAGAACCAGACGATGCCGACGCTCAGGAAATAGAGGACGATCATCGGCGCGGCGAAGATGGTCATATTAATCGCATCCGCGGTCGGCGTGAGCACTGCCGAGACGATAGCGATGATCACCACCGCATAGCGCCAAGCCTTGAGCATCATCATCGGGGTTATCAGCCCGATTCGCCCGAGGACGAACGCGAGCGTCGGAATCTGAAAGACTACGCCGAGGCCGATCATAATCAGGATGATCAGGTCGAAGTATTGCTCGGCGTCGGGCATGGTTTGGAATCCGCCTGAGGTTTGCAAACCTAGCAGGTAAGTGCAGGCGGCGGGAAAGGCGATGTAATAGGCGAAGGCCGCGCCCGCGATGAAAAAGAATCCCGTCATCGTCAGCACCGGCACCGCGTATTTCTTCTCATGCTTGTACAGGCCCGGCGCGATAAAAGCCCATATCTGAAAGAGTAGAAAAGGAATCGCCAGTCCAAGGCCGACGTACAACGCCACGCGCATGTAAAGCGTAAAACCGCTGGCGACGCCGAGCAGGAGAAGTTCGCCGCATCCCACCAGCGATTTAGAGTTGACGATATCGCTCAAAGGCGTTTCCGCGGCGACTGTGTTTTTACCGACAGTCCAGGTGTCCGCCAGGACCAGAGCCTTATTGCCGTTTGTAGTGACGACCTTGCAGCGAACGGTGGTTCCCAGCGGGACGGGGACGTTGTTGACGGCGGTCTGCTGCGCGAAGGAGTATTGAACTATCTGGCCGACGTTCAACGAATCGAGTTGCGGCTGACCGTAAGCGGCCTGCTTCTCCTTTTGCTCCTTGCACATCTCCCGCTTCACGGGCACCGCGAGGAAGTTAAAAATCCTGTCGGAGAAAGTGAAGCAAAGCGCGAAGGCCACGGCGATCCCGATCACGGAGTGGATCAACCTCTGACGCAACTCGTCCAAGTGGTCGAGGAAGGACATCTGCAATCCTTCCTTCTCTTCGTGTTCGTTACTCATCAAAAGTTATATCCAGTGTTTCTTCTCCGGTTGCGCCTTCAAGGTTGCCGTTTCAGCGCCCACGGACGCGGTTTCAGCCTCGGTCTTATTCTGCGTCGAGGCCGCGTTTGCCGGATTCGATTCGCCGTTGTTATTGTAAATTTCGCGGCTGTTCGCGTCGTCTGAGTACGAATTATACGGATCGTAGGATTCGTTGTAGCCGTAACTCGATTCGCCGCCACTCGCCGTATCGACCTTGCGGACCTTCTCCATTTCGACTTCCTGTTCCCAGGTGCGCTTGAAGTCTTCCGACGCGCGCCGGAATTGCGCCATTGCATGCCCCAGAGATTTGCCGAGTTCGGGCAGCTTGCGCGGGCCGAACACAACCAATGCGATTACAAGAATGAGGACAACCTCTGGCATTCCTAAGCCCATAATGATCTCTCTTTCTTTACGAGTCAGCGCCCCGAGCGATTCCAAAG
>Ga0154003_1000214_pt1 | contig 17998 bp, 10 predicted proteins | sample TSFL087MetaG_FD_104679 | JGI IMG/M metagenome (GOLD analysis project Ga0154003, IMG submission 104679) | Attine ant fungus gardens microbial communities from Florida, USA - TSFL087 MetaG | ecosystem: Host-associated > Fungi > Mycelium > Unclassified | place: USA: Florida, Lake Talquin State...
GGCAATTGGCCGATCTCGCGGAGGCGATCGAGGCTTGCCGGGAGGCGGTGGAACTGACGCCGCCTGCGTCGCCTAACCGCGCTATGTACCTATCCAACCTGGGCAAGGGTCTGCATGCCCGGTATATGAGCAGTGGACAATTGACTGACCTGGGCGAGGCGATTGAGATGTGGCGGGAGGCGGTGACTCTGACGCCGCCAGAAGCGGCCCAACGCGCTCTGTATCTCTCCCATCTAGGTGACGGACTGCGAGATCGATGCGCGCGCAGTGGGCAATTGGCCGATCTCGCGGAGGCGATCAGGGCTTGCCGGGAGGCGGTGGACTTGACGCCGCCTGCGTCGCCTGACCGCGCTATGTACCTATCCAACCTGGGCAAGGGCCTGCATGTTCGGTATATGAGCAGCGGACAATTGACTGACCTGGGCGAGGCGATTGAGATGTGGCGGGAGGCGGTGACTCTGACGCCGCCTGAAGCGCCCTACCGCGCTCTGTATCTCTCCCATTTGGGTAACGGACTGCGAGATCGAGGCGCGCGCAGTGGGCAATTGGCCGATCTCGCGGAGGCGATCGAGGCTTGCCGGGAGGCGGTGGAACTGACGCCGCCTGCGTCGCCTAACCGCGCTCTATTTCTTTCCAACCTGAGCGCAGGTCTTTGTTCTCGCTATTTTTCCGGCGGCCAGCAGGCTGATTTGGACGAGGCGATCGAGATAGGGCGGGAGGCAGTGAAATTGACCCCGCGCGAAACACCAGTCCGCGCCAGACACCTCACCATCCTGAGCATTGGTCTGAGGGTGAGATACCTGAGAAATAGGCAATCTGCCGATTTGAATGCGTCGATTGAGGCTTGCCAGGAAGCGGTGGATCTGGCGCCACGTGACTCGCCGGAATATTTGATGGTTCTTGACCACCTAGGCATCAACCTGCGAACTCGGTATGGGAGCGCCGGCCAGCCGGCCGATCTGGACGCGGCGATTGAAATGTGGCAGGAAGGGGTGAAACTGACGCCGCTCGAGATGCCTGCCCGCGCTCTGCTTCTCAACAGGGTGGGCGAGGCGCTGGGAGTTCGATATAAGGATCGCGGGCAACTGGCCGATCTGGACGCGGCGATTGAAGCAGGCCGCGAGGCCGTAAACCTGACGTTATCCAACACCCCAAATCGCGCAGAATATCTTGCCAACCTGGGCTCTAACCTGCGGCGGCGGTACCTGCGTAGCGGGCAACCGTCCGATCTGGAAGCATCCATTGAGATCAGCCGGGAAGCGGTGAAGTTGACGCCGCCCGATGCGCTTCCCCGCCCCATATCTCTCTCGACCCTCGGCGAATGCTTGCTTGAACGGTATCTGAGAATTGGGAATTCAGCCGATCTGGAGGATGCGATCGAGATGTGGCGGGAGGCGGTGAAACTGACGCCGCCCGAGGCGCTGGAGCGAGTCGGATATCTCTCCGGTTTAAGCGAAGGCCTGCGGACGCGCCACATGAGCAGTGGGGAACTAAATGATCTGGAGGAAGCGATCGAGATGTTGCGGGAGGCGGTGAAACTAACGCCGCCCGAGGCGCCAGACCTTGCAGTGCTTTTCTCCAATCTGGCCAATGGTCTTAGCGAGCGATATATAATCACCGGAAAATTGAACGATCTGGAGGATGCGATTACGATGTGGCGGCAATCGTTGAACCTTATGCCGCCTGAGTCCACCGACTACGCCATGTATCTCGCCAATCTTGGGAGTGGCCTGCGCTCTCGGTATATGAACGCCGGGCGCCTGTCCGATCTGGAGGAAGCGATTGAAACTATCCGGGAAGCGGTGAAGCAGACGCCGCCCGAATCGCCTCGCCGCGCTTTGTATCTCGCCAACCTGGGGAGGGTGCTGCACCATCGGTATCGTAGCATAGGCCAACTCCCTGACCTTGAGGAGGCGATTAAAACTTGCCGGGAGGCGGTAAAACTGACGTCGCCGGAAGCTACTCACCGCGCCATGTATCTCGCCGATCTTGGGAATGGCCTGCACGATCGGTATGTAAGTAGCGGTCGACTCGCCGACCTGGAAGAGGCGATTGAAACTAAACGGGAAGCGGTGAAACTAACGCCTTCCGAATCGCCCAACCGCGCCCTGCATCTCACCAGCCTGGGCGATGGCCTGCGCGATCGGTTTGTAAGTAGCGGTCGACTCGCCGACCTGGATGAGGCGATTGAGAATCATCGGGAGGCGGTGAAACTGACGCCGCCCGAATCGACCAACCGCGCCATGTATCTCGCCAATCTTGGGAGTGGCCTGCGCGATCGATACACGATCTTCGGACAACCAACCGATCTGGATGCGGCGATTGAAGCTCTGAGACAGGCCTGCATGTTCGGTTTGGAGGTTCGGATGGACATGACGCTCAAGGCTGGAATAGCCTGGCTGCGATGGGCGGTTTCGCGCGGCGCCTGGCAGGAGGCCGTCGAGGCGAATGGCATGGTTCAACAGGCGATCGAATCGCTGGTCGCAACTCAGTTCGTGCGAGAGGAAAAAGCGGCCTGGCTGAAGAAGGCGCAGGGGGCGGCGGCCCTGGGAGCGCTGGCGCTGGCCCGGGATGGTCAGCCTGCGTCTGCTGTCGAAACTTTGGAAAACGGCGTGGCCCGTCTGCTGAGCGAAGTCTTGCAGAACGAACTACGCGATCTGCAACGCCTGCCTGCCCTGGGGCATGGCGAACTGCTCGAACGGTATCACGCCGCCGCCGCGCGGTACGACAACCTGACCCGGTCCACCGCCCAGGATCCCTCACAATCGGCCCATCTAGCCCAGGTAACCCCGCTGACCCAACCGGATACTCACAACGGCAGCCGCAGTCGCGAAGAGTTACGCGATGCGCGCGCCGAACTCGATCGAGCGATCGCCGAAATTCGCCGCGTCAGCAGCTACGAGGATTTTCATCGGGCCTTGCCATTTGCGCGCATTCAAGCCCTGGCCGAGGCGAAGGCTCCGCTGGTCTATCTGGCGACGACGGGTTTCGGGACTATGGCAGTGTTGGTCTGGCCGGACTCTGTCGAATGGCTGCCGCTGGAGGTTACAGCTGAGGATCTCGTTAGGGCGCTGGTGGAAACCGACGCCGGCGGGATAAATCTCACTGGCGGATATCTGCCGGCGCAACATGAGTTTCCTGAATGGCTCAGGCCGGCGCTGGAGAAACTGCTGCCGGCGCTGGGTCAGTGTCTTGCGCCATTAGCCACTCGATTGCGCGAGCGTGGCGCATCGCGCGTCACATTTCTGACCAGTAGCCATCTGGGCTTGCTGCCGTTGCACGCCGCCTGCTATGAGACGGAGAGAGGGAAGCAGTGTCTATTGGACGAGTTTATAGTCTCATATGCTCCTTCAGCGCGCGCCCTGGAGGTTGCCCGGCAACGCAGCCGAGAACGGGCGGGTGGGGAGTTGAGATTGGCCGGAGTGGGCAATCCGATATCGGCGACTGGAGAGTTCCAGCCTTTGATCTACGCCAGAGCGGAATTGCAGACGATCGTCGAATGGTTGCCGGCGGCTTCGGTCCAGGCGCTGTATGAAGTGGATGCGACGCGGGAGAAGGCGCTGGCCGCACTGCCTGGCGCGACGTTGGCGCACCTGGCCTGCCATGGAACTTTTCGAAGGGAGGCGCCGCTCGATTCCGGGTTGAGTCTGGCGGATGGCGTATTGACGCTGGGAGAGATTCTGAACAGTCGAGGATTATTTGAGAAGGCGCGATTGGTGACGCTGTCCGCCTGCCAGACGGCGGTTATGGATATGATGCAGATGCCGGATGAAGTGGTGGGATTACCCGCGGGATTGATCCAGGCCGGAGCGCCGGCCGTGGTAGGGACGCTATGGAGCGTTAACGACGTGGGCACGGCGTTGCTGATGGCGAGGTTTTACGAGGGACTCCTGAGAGGAGGAGTGGCGCCGGACGAGGCGCTGCGTGACGCGCAGCGATGGTTGCGAGACGTGACGGCGCAAGAATTGGAGTCGTTTCTGGATTGTCACGAGTCGCTGGCCGAAGCCCGTGGGCCGGGAGGGGAACGAATGGCCTCTGAACTGAGCCATGCGGCGCGGCAGCGAGTGTTTATGGTGGAAGACGAGAACGAGCGTCCATTCGCGGAGCCTTACTATTGGGCGGCGTTCACGTTTCATGGAGCGACGGAGGTGTTGCGATGAGTTTTCAGGCGACCATCCAGGCCATGGTGGAAGTCTGGCCGGATTTGTCCAGCCTTGTTCCGCCGTCGTTGTACTGGCGACTGGTGGACGCGCTGCGCGATTATGATCGAGCGACCGATGACTATGCGCGCGCGCGCGCGGCAGACAAGATTCTGAAATTCGCATCCGGCGAGGCCGCACTGCGAAAGGCATTGCGCGATGCGATGAAGCGGAGCGATCACCTTATGGGCGAGCGCAAAGGACATTACCAGGGTCCCACTTCTGGGGATCCCCTTGGCGCCGTCAAAGAGGTGTTGGAGCCGGCGATCGAAACGCTTTACACCGATATCGAGTCGCCGGCATTGGTTCGGGTGGGAAAGCGTTTCCCGCTGATCGTTGAACTGACGCGCCATCCCTCACCAGACGCCGCCGACCCGCAGGCGTTACAGACCGATCCAAGTCAGGTCATCAAAGCGGTGTTAATGCCAGGAGAATGTGAAGCGCTCAGCGATTTGTCGCAGATCTTACGTATGGAGAAGGATTGCGAACGCAGCTCGCCGGCCGTGTTTTATCTGCGCCCTCGTCAAAGCGGTGTCCAATCTGTCTTGCTCGACCTCTGGAGCGGTCATGATTTGCTTGCCAGCCAGCGGGTGACGTTCGAGGCGGTCGAAGTTGACTTCATTGAACAACGGACGAAACCGGCTGGGCAGCAAGTGCGACAGAACCTTTTCGGCGCGCCGCATCCTGATTTGATAATTCGTGTTACTACGGCGGGAGATCGCCTGACTTACCATTTACATTTTGGTGACACTCGCATGGTGACGATTCAGGGCGCCCGGTTGCAATCAGACCCGCAAACTTATCGTCACAATTTGATGATCGAGATCGAGGGACTGCTCGATGGAAATCATATAGATAACCGTAACCTTAGCTCGGAAGATCTTCGCCGAACGTTGGACCGCATCGGCCAGCGGCTTTACCGGGAGCTGTTTCCCAAAGAGCTACAGCGCCAATACCGCGACTTCCGTGACCATGTGCGAACGCTTCAGATCGTTTCAGACGAACCGTGGATTCCGTGGGAATTGATCAAGCCGTATGATTCGGATGGGCCGACGATAATAAACGATGACTTTCTTTGCGCGCGTTATGAAATGGCTCGATGGGTAATGCCGGACGCGGCGCCGGTGGCCGAAGTCACGGTTCGCGAGGTGGTATGTATAGCGCCGAGAGATTCGTCGCTTTCCGGCGTGGAGCGCGAACATGATGATCTGCAATCGCTGTCGAAACTGGCGCGAAATCTCACGCCGCCAAATCCCACGAAGGGCGCCGTCTTACAATTGCTTGAAGCGGATCAGCCTGTATCGCTATGGCATTTTGCCTGCCACGGAAATTACAGCGACCAAACACCGAATGAGGCGCCTCTTCATTTGGCGGGCAACACTTTCCTTTACCCCAATGAAATTGTCGGCCCCGCCGAGAGTCGATTGCGAAAGGATAGGCCATTCGTATTTCTGAACGCCTGTCGTGTAGGCAGGCTCGGATTGTCGCTGACGGGGTTGGGCGGTTGGGCTAAAGTGCTGGTTGGTGATTGTCAGGTCGGAGCGCTAATCGCGCCGTTGTGGGAGGTGTCTGATGATGTCGCGCAGGCATTCAGTAAGGCATTCTATGATGCTTCGCTCAAGACTACGCTCGCCGAGGCCGTTCGCCATGCGCGCGCGACCGTCCGTCGAGATTATCCAGACGATCCTACCTGGCTGGCCTATACCCTCTATGCGCATCCTTGCGCGCGATTGAATTGGGCCGCCGCCGCCGAATCGATGTAGGTTGTATAGATCTGTCTTTAAATAAAGGCAATGAAACCTGCTGTTCCACCAGCAGTATCCTACCGGGACAGGCGGTGTCGGTCGACTGAAAACGGCTGGCGATCAAGACCAGCGTGCGGAACTGCGCGTAATTGGAAATGGAAGAACTACGCGCGCCCTGTAGGCTCGTCCTGGAGAGTCGATGAAACCTCTATCAAAGTGAAGGGTCAATGGCGCTATCTCTACCGCGCGGTCGATAAACAAGGCCAGACCGTAGATTTCCTGCTGAGTAAAAATCGGGATCGAGCGGCCGCCGTACGCTTCTTCAAAAAAGCAATCGGTAATAACGAGGTCCCGGAAAAGATCACGCTCGACGGCAGTCAAGCGTCCCATCAAGCCGTCGCCGAATTGAAGGCCGAAGGCGTCTTGCCCATTCAAACGCTCGTCCGGACCGGCAAGTACTTGAATAACATAATTGAGCAGGATCATCGGAGAGTGAAGCAGAGGTGTTATCCGATGCCATGGTTTAAGACGTTCGGGAATGCTGAAGTAACCTTAAGCGGAATCGAGTTGGCAAACAAATTCAAAAAAGGGCAGTTCGACACATCGGAGATCACCAACCCGGGGGCCATGATCCTACAAGTATGGGAAGCAGTGCTTGCCGCATAGGGAGAAGTTGAAAATAGGCTCAGTCTGCCTGCTCTCAAAAATTTGCACCAGAACCGTTACTTCTCCAAGCCGATGCGACGCAACAAGTCCGCGAACCTGGGGTCGGAATGCAACAGGTCAAACTCGGGCCGTGCTTTAATATAGATCAAGTGGAAAGCTCGCTCTTCGAGAGCATTTCTCAGCCAATGGAAAGCTTGCTCGCGCTCGCCCAAACAAACATAGATTGCGGCGATTTCGGATGATGGCACATAGCGCTGTTGAGAGAGAGTCTTTAATTCGTCAAGAATCTTTACCGCCTCAGCCTTGTCGCCCGCAGTCGCGTAAGCCTGTCCGAGCGCAGCTTTCATTAGAAGACTGCCTCCTAAAAGGACGAATGCTTGCTTCAGAGATTCGGTGATTCCCATCTCTACCGCTTCGTCGCGATGCGCCTCCACTACCGGCTTGAATGGGAGCACGGCGAGCGAGGTGATCCTGGTTGAGCCGCCTTGGACTATCTGCCTGTAGGCAATCCAGGCCGCCGCAAGCAGGAAGCCGAGAACCACCAGAATCAGCCGCCACGATATCAACGCGGCGCGCCATCGGACCGGGAGAGAGATGTTTGGCAAAATGGCCCTCTCTCTAGGATTGTCGCTGATCAGGGCCTCCTGGGCGCCGGTTTCTTGCTCCTCGCCCTCCATTCGCGAGTCAGACGGCTCGGGTCCAGCCGTTTGATTTCTCCCGCTATCTTCCTCCCTGACCGGAGCGACAAAGCGGTACCCACGCTTTGGCACAGTCTCGATCAAGCCCTGCCCGTTTATGCCATCACCCAACGCCTTCCGTAAGATCGAGATATTGGCGGAGAGATTGGCTTCTTCCACGACAGCGTCAGGCCAGACTGCTCTCATCAATTCATCTTTTTCCAATAAGCGCCCCTGATGTTTCACCAATACCAGCAGTAGATCGAAGACCTTGGGAGTGATGGGGACCGGCTTTTCCTCCCGAAGCAAGAGACGCTCAGCCTCGTCCAGGCGAAAAGATCCGAAACTGTATATGCGCTTTGGATATTGATTCATAGCAGAACCATGAATTCTGCAAGAAATCCCCATGAAAAATTCTGGGAAATTTTCCGAGTTCTCAGAGGACTTTTTTGCGGCGACAGGATTACCGTCGCGGCCGAATGAGCCGAGCCCCTAGCTTCAGGAACTCGGTCATTCTAAGCCAGTGGCGCGGCTGGAGCAATTCGGCTTCGTCTCACTTCATTTAGGTCGGAAGTAGACAGACAAAGGAGAAAAATCTTGAAAAGGAGAAAAATCTTGAAAATAACAAGTTCTCCAGTGATTCATCGCCAAACCCGGCAGGTTGCCACGTTAACGCTAAAGTGGGCTCTCGTCATCATCACTGTTCAGCCAGTCGGGTCACTATGGGCGCAGTCGCGCCCTTGCCGCTTTCCGATTTGCAACTCGCCGGCGCCCACGCAAATCGAGCCGCAGGCAGGACGTTGGAAGACTTGGGTTCTCTCATCAGGCTCGGAATTCGGGCTCCCGTCGCCACCCAAAGGGTTAGCGGTCGAAATCGAGATCGGAGACTTAATCCAGCGAGCCCGGCGATTTGACGGGCGTTTTCAGGTCTTAGATAGAGGAGGCAGCCACCATGTCCGTTGAGTATCTCGGTGCACCCCTGACCGGTGTCTATTCCATTCCCGGCGGCCAAGCGCGCCTCTATGAGCGCGGCTTGACCGTCAACGGCGCAGGAGGCGAAGTCGTCGTATCGTTTGCCTTCCCCATGCTCGGCCGGCCGAGCATCGTGACGGGTCAGCCTGCCGCAACGCCACCGTTCGAACCCTACGCAATTCATTTTCACCTGGGAAATTGGCAACTCGAACAGCTCACACCGCTTCTTCAGACGGCGTTAGCCGGACGCTTGGGCCTGGTGATGACCGGGCAACCTGCCGTCCGGGTTCCGCTGACGATCGGACCGGCGGCTGTGGTGAAGCCGGAGCAGAAACCCGGCGTGGGAGGTGTCACGATCCCGGCGGTCTACGGCGTATCGGTCACCACCGCTGCCCTCCAGGAGAGACAACTATACGATGTAGCAGTCCTCGCCGACGGCGGTCAGTGGCGCATCGTCGCGCCGCATGCCGTCTACCGCCGCGAGACCTGGACTGATTTCGGGATCGCTCACATCACCGACATGCACGTTGCCCGCCGCATCGATCTGTTCCGAGAGCTGCTCGTGCGGGCTGGCCGTGCCGAAGCCGCGCAGCGCATGTACAACTGGAACGACCGCTTCCGGGGTTTCGTGAGGTACGCCAATTATCTGCACGGCATCGGCGTGCTAGACGTCATCGTTGCGACCGGCGATCTCTACGACTACCTCTTCGAGGACAACGACAACCCGGCAGACGGAGGGAACGCCGCGTTCCTGCGGAAGCTGATCCTCGGCCAGGCGCCCGGACCGGACTTCCCGGACGTCGAGGAGTTGCTCGTGCCGATCTTCATGGCGCCAGGCAACCACGACTACCGGAAGCACCCCTACAAGCTTCTCTTCGACGTCCAGATCTCCTTGATTGACTTAGGCATCCTCGGCAGCATCGACAAAGATGTCATGCGAATCAAGAATTTCTCTGGGTATCACCTCCTGCAGGACGACGCGCTGCTGCTGACCAACCGACTCGATGGCCACTCGGGCGCCGAGGCGCCGAATCTCAACCCGGCCAGTGCCGGGCGGATGGTTGAGGTGGATACAGAGATCAAACCGTACAAGACGTTCCTGGCGGACCGCGGATCCTACATCGTACGGCTGGGCGCCCATCGCATCGCGATGCTCGATAGCGCGCACGACGTCGGTCTGGTGACCGACGTCCTAAAAGCCTTTCTCGTCAAGATTGGATTCGGAAGCGAGGACGAAGCAACGTTCGTGGGCGGCTCCCCGAACTGTGAGGGCGTGTCGGCCGAGGAGTTCAAGATGGTCTCGGACGCTCTCGCGGAGACTTCGGACAGCGGCCTCTTCATCGTCGGGTTGCATGCGCCGCTGTTTAACATGTGGAACAACGAATACCCTTATTTTCTCCGCGAGACACAGCGCCCGGCGCATCACGAACAGGCCCTGGCCTTCCTCGCCCGACATGATGGGCGGCCGGTTCAGATTAAAGAGCAGGTTCAGGGCCGTCATCCGCTTTGGTTTGCCAGCGACCAGGGGGCTCCTACATTCGTTAAGCGCATGGAGAGCCAAGATCTGCACCAGGACATGCTGGACTACGGTGTCTCGCGGGGGAAGGCCGAGGAGTTGATGCGGTTATTGGCGGGAATCGGGTCGCGGCGTCCCGCCGACCTCGTCCTGGCCGGACATACTCATCGTCATAATGAGTTTAGCGTCAGGCGCCTGCCCACCGGCGAACTAGCTTGCTACATGGACTTCTACACTCAGAATCCGGCGTGGCACTACCCGACCAGATTCACACATTCATGGCAAAGAACTGCTGACTCTCCCAATACCATCGCACCGGTGACTGATGTGACGTACGTCGAGATCGTCTCCGGAGCTGCGCCGGATGCCACCCCGTGGCCAATGCCGTATGATGCGATGTTCAATAACCAACTCCAGGCGCCGCCATACCAGAATCCACTCTCTTCCACTACAAACCCACGCGCCTGGTGGGCCCAACACCGCCCCCTGGTTCTGCAGACGGGAGCTCTCGGGCCACTCGACAACTCGCAGGTTAGTTTCACGGGTTTCCGAGTGCTATTGGTAAAGAACGACGTCATTGAAAAGATACACTTCATCCCGACCAGGAGGCTGGAGGAGAACCAATACCGGCTCGCGTGGGAGGACGCGATCCGACCCACTCCCATCCGCCGATATCTGCACGTGGAGCGGTCCCGCCCGCTCAAGCCACCCGCGGCCGTGGGCGCGCCGTCAGGGATCGTGTTCCCAGCCCTCGGTGTCACCAACGTGGTGTATCGGGACGCAGAAGGCCGACTTCACGAGGTGTGGCAGAAGGGGCCCGAATCGGGCACGAGCAACCTGACCTACCTCGCGGACAACGCCATTCGGGCTGCCGGCAATCCCACGTTGTATATCGCCGCGACGGAAGGCAATGAAGTCGCGCTCTACCGTGGCACGGACAGCCATGTGCATAGCCTCTACTGGTCGACTGGCGCGGTCGGACGTGACGCCCTCAGCCTCACCGCCGGCGCGCCTCCGGCTGCCGGCAATCCGGTCGGATTCGTCCAAAAGGACGGGACGAATGTCGTGATCTACCGCGCAGGAGACAAACACCTGCACTCGCTATGGTGGACGGGAACGAATGCGCCCGGTACCGAGGACCTCACCGCTCCCTCCGGCGCTCCTCCAGCCGCCGGTGACCCTGCGCCATTCGTCAATACTAACACCGGCGAGAACATTGTGGTCTATCGCGGCACTGATGGGCACATCCACGTGATGTACTGGTTGGGGGCCGAAGCCGTCGCCCACGAAAGCCTGTCTGGGTTCGCCCGCTCCCCGAAGGCTGCTGGCGATCCCGTTGCTTACTACACCGGCCATAACGACGCGCATCAGGTGACCTACCGGAGCCACGACGGACACCTCCACGAACTGTGGTGGCTCGGCGCCAATCCGGTCAGCCACTGGGATCTGACCGCGGCAACGGCCGGTGCTCCGCCAGCGGCGAGTGACCCTGCCGCCTACTACAGCGCCGGTACCAACACCAAGCACGTGATCTATCGTAGCGCGGACGGCCACCTGAACGAGATCTGGTGGATTCCCGGCGCAATGCCGACGCACGTCGACATTACGCTCGAGGCGCTCGCTCCCCTCGCCGTGGACAAGCCGACTGCGTTCACCGTCGCGGGACCGGACAGCCATCACGCCGTCTACCGTGGGACCGACGGGCAGATCCATGAGATTCGCTGGACCTCTAACGTGACCTTTAGCGGGGGAGCCCACGTGGGCCTGCAGAGCGATTGGCGTTGGTGCAACAAGTGTCAGGGGTTGTTTTATGGCCCTACCGTCGGCGCTTCCAAGTGCCCTGCTGGCGGCCCGCACGCATCGCCAGCACAAAGTGGCAGCGCCAACTACAGCCTGCCGCACGGTGTGGCCGGGGACGTCAGCCGTCAGAGCGAGTGGCGTTGGTGCAACAAGTGCCAGGGGCTGTTCTATGGCCCTGCCGTCGCCACATCCAGGTGCCCTGCTGGCAGCGCGCATGCAGCGCCAGCGCAAAGTGGCAGCGTCAACTACAGCCTGCCGATGAGGCTGTAGTTTTTCAGGCTCTGTTGCAAAAATTCACCAATGTTTCGCGGCGAGATTGGTGGCGCCCCTTCGGGAGCCGAGATTGACTAATTTACGTCTTGTCAATCTCGGCTCCCGAAGGGACACAATCCGTCGCCTAATTTTGTAGACAGCCCCACGCGCTATGCATTGACATTCTAGGTCTCCCTGCATACTCTACACCTAGAACTTCTAAGTGTGACCGATAAGCAACGCGGATTTGGAGGCGCCGTTTGACTCAACCGAAGGCGGATCTCTTGCAGGGGACGCTCGTCATGCTCTTCCTCAAGGCCCTCAGCTGAGGGCCGCTCACCGGCTACGGCGTCATTCAACGCATCCGGCAGTTGTCTAGCGAGATGCTGAACGTCGAGCAGGGGCGCTTTACCCGGCGCTCTATCGGATCGAGCAGCGAGCCTCCCGTCAGTTCCAAGTGGTGGGTGAAGGAGACCGGCCGCCGGGCGAAGTTCTGCACCTTGACCAGAGCCGGGCGCAAACAATTGACGGTCGAAGAGGAAAGCTGGTATCTGCTTGCACTGGCGATCGCGAAGGTGCGAGAGGCGACATAAGGAGGCGCCGTTATGAAGCGATTCGGCATTCTGACAGATCGGCTGCGCGCCTTCTTCCGGCGCGACGCGGTGATCGAAGATATTGATGAAGAGCTGCGTCTCCATGTCGAGATGGAGACGCAGACCAATATCGAGCGGGGGATGAGCCTAGAGGAAGCGCGGGCCGCGGCTCTCAAAAGCTTCGGGAATCCGGGCCGGATGAAAGATCTGGTCTATGAGGTTCGTGGAGGGAGGATTATGGACAGGTTCCGGCAGGACCTGCGATATAGCCTGCGCAGGCTCATCAAAAACCCGACTTTCACCTGCGCCGCCGTGATCGTCATCGCTCTCGGGATCGGGCCCAACACGGCCATGTTCAGCATCCTCTATGGCGTTTTCTGGGGCCCGACCGGCAATACCAACGAGAGCCGGTTGGTGGCGATTTGGTCCAGACCTCTGGACAACAGCGTGGAGTGGCGCGGGACTGCCGATGGAATGGACCGCACGCGTATTCATACTTCGCCGCGGGACTATCAGGAGTGGAAGCGGCGAAGCAGGAGCTTTGAATCATTCATGGCTGTTATTCAGAAAATGGTGACCTTGAATGACGATGCAGGTGAGCCGGAGCTCATTCAGATCCAGTACTATACCCCTGCTTGGTTCACCCTGCTGGGCTATAAAATAATCCTGGGCCGCGATTTCCTGCCGGAAGACGGTATCAAAGGCAACCATCGAGTGGTGATCATAACCAATCGTTTCTGGCGATCACGTTTTGCCGCCGATCCGAACATCATCGGGAAGCACATCAGGTTGGATGGAGAAAGCTATACGGTGGTCGGGGTTACAGCGCCCGGATATCAAGATCTGCGTCAGGAACCGCTCTTTCCCGCCCTGGTCGTCGATTCAGACGAGTTCCGTCCGGATGATCGCGTTCTGGGTGTTGGCGGGCTCCTGAAACCCGGCATCTCGATTGAGCAGGCCCGATCCGAGATGGAGGGGATCAGCGCCGCTCTCGCCCGCGAATATCCACAGTCCAACGCGGGGTGGACCGTGAACCTCAGACAATCCAGGAATAGCTGGCTCCCAAAGAGAACATCTCAAAACTTATGGCTGCTGATGGGCGCCGTAACGCTGGTACTGCTGATCGCATGCGCCAACGTCGCCAACCTTATTCTAGCTCGCGGATCCGCCCATCAGAAGGAGATCGCAGTCCGGGCTGCGCTCGGGGCCAGTCGATGGATCCTTTTTGGACAACTGCTGACGGAGAGCCTGGTTTTATGCCTGGCTGGTGGAGCGCTCGGCGTGACTCTGAGCTGGGGCATCTTGAAAGCCTTCCTGGCGCTCGTGCCGCCATCCCTGGGGGTACCGGCCGACCAGGTCGCGCTCAGTCTTCCGGTCTTGATTGGCGCTATATTGACAACCCTGATCTCGGGACTGATCTTCGGTTGCGCGCCTGCGTGGCGGACAACCAGGGTCAACCTCGTCGACGACTTGAAGGAAGGCGGAGGGGCGGGCCACGGCCGCGCAAGGCGCCGGCTGGCCAGGACGCTGGTAGTCGCCGAATTCGCGCTGGCGTTCACGCTGCTGGCCGCGGCCGGTATGGCGCTCCATAACTTGTGGAAAAACACGCACATGGATCTAGGCGTGCGAACGGATAATATCCTGACTTTCGTGACACCGGCTCGTCCCGACCGTTTCAAATCTCCGGAAGAAAATCTTGTATTCTATCAGGAAATGTTCGAGAAGATACGGGCATTGTCCGGCGTTCGCCAGGTTGCAATCTCGAACCCACCACCTGTTCCCGTGCCCACAATCGAAACCTGGGACATAAAGTTTTCAATCCCGGGACGCCCTTCGACCAATCCTTCCCGACCGCTATATGTGGCTCGGACGCGCATGATCTCCGAAGGCTTTATGGAGACCTTCGGCGCCAGAGTGGTTCAGGGGCGAGCTTTCTCGGCGCAGGATCATCCCAAGAGCGAACCGGTGGTCATGGTCAATGAAACCTTCGCCCGCGAATATCTTGCTGGCGTCGATCCTTTAACACAGTTCCTGCAAATACCCGGCAGCCCGGCCAAATTCAGGCTCATCGGCGTATTTCGCGACATCCATAACGCCCTGGAGTTCGGACATCCAAACGCGCCGGAAATCTACGCATCGTTCTCACAGTTCCCGTTTTCGTCTCCGAGTCTGGCGGTATGGACATCGAGTGAGCCAGCCGAATTGAGAAAATCGATCGCCGCTGTCGTGCGTTCCATGGACCCCGGTATGCCGATAGGGAATGTGCGAACCCTCGAAGAGATCATATCTGGCCAGCTTGCTTTCGGGCGGTTTGAAGCGATCATCTACAGCAGCTTTGCAGGGCTGGCGTTATTGCTGGCGGCGGTCGGAATCTACGGGGTGGTGAGCCTGCTGGTCAGGCAGCGCACGCGGGAGATGGGGCTGCGCATCGCCCTGGGGGCGAGCCGATCACAGGTGGTGAGGCTAATTCTCAAGCAGGGACTGTCCCTCGCGACAGCCGGTCTGATACTTGGCGCCGGCTGCGCCTGGGTGGCCGCTCGGCTCATGCAGAGCGCCCTTTACGGCGCCGGTTCTCCCTCTCTGGCGACACTGGCGGTGGTGGGAGCAGCGCTCCTGAGTGTGGCGTTGGTGGCCTGCCTGATCCCCGCCCTGAGGGCCGCCGGGGTTCAGCCGATGGTCGCTTTGAGGAACGACTAAACGAAGCGTGTGCCTTTGGTGAGTTGGTAGTAAACCTTCGGTGAGCAGCGTTGACGCATTACAGGATGTCCAAGCTGCTCACCGAAGGTTCACGACGAATCCACTTTTGATAAACCAGGTGTAATCAATCGTGGCGCCAACATCAAAAAGGATTCTGCCTGCTTCGAGGCGAACTCTCTGAAGATGGGGCCCCAATCGTTCATAGATAACCGGCGTGAGTGCGGTCAACAGCTCGGTTGGGCTTTTAATTTTAAGATGAAGCTATGACTTTTATTACCCGCCAATAAAAAGAGTCGTGGCCAACGGGTTGCTCTTAACGAATGCCGATTAATCGGGCAGAGGGACTCCGGTATAGAGGTAGCGAAAATCGCTGACCCAAACCAAGAGTGGCATCAGATCCAGAATTCCACTGTGACCAATTTTGTGCCCACCCTTTGATCATCTAGTCACATTTTCATACATCCGGAGACAACTTGAGGCAATGAGGATTCTAGAGAAGCTTGTAAGATTTCTATCTGAATTGATTGGACTTAAGACCGCCTTAAAATATCAAGCGGAGGCAGAAGGATTCGAACCTTCGGTAGAAGTTTTAGCCCCTACAACGGTTTAGCAAACCGCCGCCTGGCTGTATAAAGTCTTTTATCGCACTATGTTACAACGACAATTTTCTCAGTGTGGCCACTCCTGTGGCCATTGAATTTCTTCAGCTTTTTCATTGCCTCAACCTTGTGTTCTGGCGTCGGATGCACGTATCTCATCGTGAGTGTGATTGATGAGTGCCCCATCAGCTCCTTGAGAGTCGGCAAATCGACGCCCGCCATCGCTGACCTCGAACCGAAAGTGTGTCTAAGGTCATAAAGTCGAAACTCGAGACCTATCTTCCGGCAAACTGTGAGATGGCTCCGGCAAATTGTCATCGGCTTGTCGGGGTTCTTGCGGGATGGAAAGAGGCATGTCCCCTTAACTTTCTTCGCCCGCCTCTCAAGCACTTCAGCGGCCTCTTCTGTAAGCGGGATGGTGCGCCTCGCGAATCTAGTCTTGCCCTTGGGAACGAAAATGAAATCTGGATGTACATCTTCTTTCCTGATGGAATAGACCTCGTTCGGCCGCATACCTGTCTGGAGTATCACTACCGCGATGTCCTTGAGGAGTTGGGGTGAGTTGTCGAGAAAGAGTCTTTCCTCGTCATGGGAAAGGATTCTCATCTCGCCTGGCCCTTCTTGAAGAAACTTCACCTTCACCGGGTTTGATTCGATGTATCACTGTGTGATGGCAAAATTCATCATGTATCTAAGAGCCGCCAAATCCCTGTTCACTCCCGCCGGGCTGCACTCTTTGAGTCTCGCAACCTTGAACCTCTCGACCGAAGCAGCGTCAATTTCTGAAACCCTTCCTCGGAAAAATTTGAGGAGTGGCTTCGAACTCACCCGATACCGTTTATGAGTTGAGGATTTGTTTTGGGCTTTTGACCAGATCAGGAACTCCTTCACAAAATCACTGAAGGACGGGGCTTCCTTGCGAGTCTTGCCCATTATGATCTCGGTCTTTCTTCGAGCTTCCATGCGCATAGCCTCTGCTCTATTAGTGAGGTGCGTGGATTCTCGATACCGAATCCCGTTGTAAACGAACTTAAACCAGTAGACTTTTCCACGCTTGTAAATCATTTCTGCCTCCTGTGAGAGACGGAAACTTTACAAGCATCCAGATACGCTTCTACATCGCGCCTATCATATCTTATCAATTTGCCCATCTTCAAATACGGCAGATTGATTTTCTTTGACCGCCATTGAGCAAGCGTCTCCTGCGAAATGCCGGTAATTCTCGAAACGTCTTCTGGAGTTAATAACTCAGCCATACCAAAAGAACAGATATCAGTAGCGCAGCGCGAGCCCTTGTTCCATATCTCGCGCAACATTGTGGCCTACTGCGCTAACTACGGTTGAGAGAGCGCGCAATCTGGCAGCCTCGAAAGACGCGTCGCGAACTTGCGTGGCGGCTTTGACTGCGCCGTCGTAGGTTTTCCAGTTTGCTTGCATGTCGAGCCGGTAGCCTTGATTGACGCCACCTTTGGCGACGGCCGCGCCGCTATTGGCTCCTGCTACAGCCCAGCTTGCGCCAGCGACCTCTGCGGCCGTCAACCCCTCTGCCCGCCACCGATTCGCCCTAACCATTTCACGGGCATAGTCTCCCTGGTTTTGCACAAGAGCCCATGACGCTGTCTCCTGGTTAGCTATCCTCGTATCGAAGGCTTCAGTAACCGCGCGCTGCTTTCCATCGGCGCGATTCTGAATCGACTGATACTGTTGGTATAAGCCGTAAGCGCCGCCACCAAGCTCTATGACAGAACCGGCTATCCGCCCCTGAAGCGTCTGTCTACCGGTTTTAGAATCAGACAGCCCTGTGCGTACGGCGCCTCCAAGCCATTCCGATCCCTTTATGATCTTGCCGCCCGCCCAGTTTTGTGTGTCGGCGGCGCGGTCGGTTTCGAGATTGGCGCTCTGCTGCTTGCGCTCCGCGTTCATATCGCCGATGGCTTGATCATTACGCGCCCAGATATCTCTCGCATTCAACCTGGCCAGGGCGGCTGCGCTCTCATTGGCATACAGTCTTTCAGTATTTATCGCGCCTGCCGCACGGACAAGCCCACCATAGATGCTTTCAACCGAAGATATGCGGTTTCCTTCGATTCCGGTGATGCCCCGAATCCGATTAGCGAGAGCGTTCAGTTTGCCGACATCATAGGAGGTTCCAGCGCGCGTTAACTCGCCCATGAATTGCCCCTGCGCCTGCGCTCTCTCAGCCTGATTGTTGATAGAGGCCGCTATCGCGGAGCTGTACAATTCGATTCCAGCTCCGACCAGAGCGCCGGCCCAACCTGAAA
>Ga0154003_1000216_pt1 | contig 17991 bp, 14 predicted proteins | sample TSFL087MetaG_FD_104679 | JGI IMG/M metagenome (GOLD analysis project Ga0154003, IMG submission 104679) | Attine ant fungus gardens microbial communities from Florida, USA - TSFL087 MetaG | ecosystem: Host-associated > Fungi > Mycelium > Unclassified | place: USA: Florida, Lake Talquin State...
AGGAAATCATGAAAAAACGATTCGTGTTCACCGTGGTGTATTTAATCGCCGGACTGATTTCAGGCGGCGCCGCCGCGTACGGGCAGCAATCTTACGCCGCCCTACTGGGGCAAATTTCCGACCAAAGCGGCGCCGGCGTCGCGGGAGCCAAGATCACCGTCACATCGAAGGAAACAGGACTTACTCGCACCGTCACGACGGACAGCGGCGGGAGTTATCGCGTGGGGTTGCTTGCCGCCGGAGAGTACTCGATCAAAGTGGAAGCGTCGGGCTTCGGCGCGAGCGAGCAGGCAGATTTGGCGTTGCGTGTCGGGGACGAACGGCGCGTGGATGTCGAGCTCAGGCCTGGACAAGTCAGCGCGTCCGTCACTATCGAAGCGCCGATCACTGACAGCGCAACCTCCACGCTTTCGAACGTAGTGCCCGCGGAACGCGTCAACGCGCTGCCGCTCAACGGCCGCCAGTTGCAGGAACTGGCGCTGACCGCGCCCGGTGTGACGGCTTCCGGCGGATTTCGCTCTTCAGCCTTCAATCAATTCGGCCTGGCGACGCCGACGGACGGCAACGCCGGAGCCTTCAACGTGAACGGCGCGCCGTCGCGCGCAAACGGCTTTTTCCTGGACGGCGTGGACATCAATGTTCCCGAACAGGGTGTGATTGCCTTTCCGCCGCTGATCGAAGCCACGCGTGAATTTCAGATTCAGACCAGTCTGTTCAACGCCGAATACGGGCGGTTCTCCGGCTCCATCGTTAGCTTCGTGACAAAATCAGGGACGAATCAATGGCATGGTTCTGTGTACGAATATTTCCGCAACGACGCGCTGGACGCGAATGACTTTTTCAACAATGCCAACGGGCTGCCGCGCACAGTCCTGAAACTGAATCAATTCGGCGTGGCGATTGGCGGGCCGATCCGGCGCAACAGCCATTTCGTTTTTGGCGCCTGGGAAGCCAACAAGCTGCGGCAAGGCACAGGGCCGTTCGCCAGCAATGTGCCGACCGCCGCGCAACGCGCAGGCATGCTAAGTTACACCGCCTTCACCGACACTAACGGCAACGGGCGGTTTGACGCGGGCGAACCGACGGCGCCGGCCACGCTCAACCTGGCCGGCGCCGTCGCGCCAATCTCGCGCGCCGTGCTGGACGGGTTCATTCCGCTGCCGAACGCCAACGTCGTCGGGGCGAACTACATCGCCAACAGCATCCAGAAGATGGACGAGGACGCCTTCGCCATTCGCACGGACCATAGCCTGACCAGTAAAGATCAGGTCTCCGTGCGTTACGCCTATGACGATCAGCGACAGTTCTTTCCTTTCGACATCTTCTTCACCGCCGCTTCTCTGCCCGCGTTCCCCTTTCCAAACCCTGAGCGACGCCAGTCGGTGGCTGTCTCGCATACACATATCTTCGGCTCCGGCGTCACGAATGAATTTCGTTTTGGCCTGAATCGTCAGCGCAACCCGATTCCGAACGGGACGGAGATTGACCCGGCGGACATCGGCTTGCCGAACGGCGTGATCCAGAACGAATTCGGACGAGGGTTGCCCATCATTCGCGTGACGGGCTTTGGCGGCACGGGCGGCCAGCCATTCACGGATAATCTGGGGGCTTCGACGACTTACCGCTCGATGTTCCAGTTCATTGACAATCTGGCTGTGATTTACAAACAGCACAGTTTCAAATTCGGCGGCGAAATCCGCCGCTCGCACACCAACCAAAGCCAGTATCGCCCCTTGCGCGGCGCGCTCAATTTCAGCGGCGCGCGAAACGGCCAGATCAATCAAACCGTTCCCGGCAACGCCGCGGTGGCCGCGTTCGCGGATTTTCTGCTCGGATTGCCCGCGCAAATCACCATCAGTTCAGCCAATCCGACGCGCGGTTTCCGCACGACGGCTTACATCGGTTACGCGCAGGACGAATGGCGCGTTAGCAGTCGTTTGGTTTTGAATCTGGGCTTACGCTATGAGATTGACACGCCGATCACGGAAGTGAACGGCTTGCTATCGAACCTGTTGCCGGGACGCGGCAATTTCGTCGTCGGCTCGGACGAACTGCCGCGACTGCACAATATTGACAAGAATAACTTCGCGCCGCGCGTCGGCTTCGCTTACCGGGCGACGGACGACGGCAAATGGACGGTGCGAGGCGGCGCGGGCGTTTATCACGACAACGGAACTTTTCAAGACCGGTTCCGCACGGCCAGATCGAATGCGCCTTTCGCCATCACGAACATCGTGAATCAGACCGGCAGCGCCCGCACAGGGCTGGATTTTCCCCTCGACAATACGGCGTCGCGAACTTTCCTGGCGCTGCTCGGCAGCGGCGCGGCGACAGGCGCAGGCGCGATTGATGTCAATTACCGCACGCCTTACGCCATTCAGTACAACCTCAATGTCCAGCATGAACTGGGCAATAACCTGCTTGCCGAAGTCGCGTACGTCGGGAGGCGCGGGCTGAACGCTTCGCGCGCCGTCAACATCAATCAGATTGTGGCGGTGAACAGCCTGGCGGCGACGCAATCCGGCCTGCCCGTCGGTTCGCGCCCCTTCAACAATACCAGCCTTCCCGTCGGCGCGCGTTTTGCGAACGACGTCATCAGTCAGCAATTCAACGGGCAGGCGACCTATCACTCGTTGCAGACGAGGCTGGAACGGCGGCTGAGCAGCGGCACATCCTTCCTGGCGTCTTACACATGGTCGAAGTCCATTGATAATGTGAGCGGCATCGGGACAGGCGCCGACGATTTGGCGCAGGATTCCTACAACCTGGCGGCGCAGCGCGGTGTGTCGAACTTCGATGTTCCGCATAAGTTCGTGGTCAGCTCGACCTGGGCGCTGCCATTCGGGCGCAACCGGAGTTTCCTCAAAGACGCCAGCCCGGTCGTCTCGGCGCTCCTCAGCGATTGGCAGATCAACGGCGTTCTGACGTATCAATCAGGCCAGCCCTTCACGGTCACGGTCGGAGCATTCGACGCCGGTACCGGAATATCGAATCGCCGTCCCAACCAAGTCGGCGATCCGCACGAGAATATCCCGGCCGGGTTCGCCTTCAACCCAGCGGCCTTCATCGCGCCGCCCGCAGGGCAGTTCGGTTCGGTCGGACGAAACACGCTGCGCGCCGATAACTATTTCAACACCGATTTTGCCGTGCTCAGAAATTTCCGGCTGGCGCCTCTCGGCGAAGCCGGCGCAATCGAATTCCGCGCAGAGCTCTTCAACCTCTTCAACAATCCCAGCTTCACGCTGCCGGTGAGTTCGCTGAGCAATGCGGCCTTCGGCCGTTATGTCAGCAACTCGACCGCGCCGCGCGTGATTCAGTTCGTAGCGAAGGTGAGGTTCTGAGCCAAATGCGGCAGTCATTGACTGCCTGGAAGCTGGCGCGCCTGGTTGTATCCAGGCCCGCCGGCGCCCTTAATACTCCGTAAACTAAGTTTTTTTGGTATTCGTATAAATCAGAACAAGTGATATCGACACATCCAACGAAATTACAACCATCAAAGGAGAGCGTTTATAGTTGAACTGGATATCGCCAGAAAAAAACGCCAAACACAAGAAAACTTAGTTTACAGAACGCATAATCAAAGGAGAAGCAAATATGGTAAAGCGCAGTTGGTTAGCTATTGTTGTTCTCGTATTGGCCTTGGGCGCCGCCTTCGCTCAAAATCAAAACACGCCGCCGAAAGAACAAGCCCCGGATGTTACCGGCGCGTGGACGGGCGTGTGGTCATCCTATAATCCGGCGCAGGGGGGCGGCGCGCCCAAGGATCTCTGCAAGAATTTGACCGCCAAAATCGAGCAGAAAAACGGCGTCTGGGAAGCGACCTTTGAAGGAGATTGTGGGCGACCCTATAAGTACGAAATAAAAATGGAGGGCCGACAGGTCGGTAAGGTTGTGCTTTTCAAAGGCACGACCGACTTGGGCGCCAAGGACGGAGGCGTCTACGACTGGATCGGGCGGGCGAATGAAAAAGAATTCGTCGGCTTCTTCACGAGCGCCTACTACACCGGAACGTTTAACCTCGCGCGCGCGAAAGCCGTAGAGGCAAAGTAGCAGAAGCGCGCAGAGGCGCCAATAATTTTAGTCAATTGAAAAGAGTCATCCCTTATGGAATCGCTGTATTACGTTGCGACCTTTCTCTGTCATCGCACATGTCATCACTGTTACGAAGATCGGTTCCGGCCTTACTACGGCGCGGAGCGGGATCGAGTGGTTGGTGAGAGCGTCGCCAACCACTCGCGCATCATCGAGAACTTTCCCGACCGGATGACCTATCTCGATCTGAACGATTGCGACCCGCAAACAGGCCGGCCGCGAGAGAAGATCGGGCGCGTCATTCTGGCGGGGGGCGAGATTCTGCTCGAACCCGTACGCGAACGCGTTCTCTATTCCGCGCTCGACCTGCTCCATCAAAAATACGGCGACGAGGTGAAGCTCATCGTTCAGACGACGGGTGACCTTGTGACCGAGAGGATCGTAGAGGAATTACTCGCGCATCACGTCTGGCAAATTTCTGTCTCCGGCATCGATCACCATCACGACGGGCTTGAGACCAAAGATGCGCAGGAGAAACTAGTCGCCAAGCTGACGCGGATCTTCGAGTCACGCGGGATGGAGTTCAAACCGCTGGTCGCCGAAAGCGCCGGGCAGGCGGACGCGGGAGGCCGGTATTTCTCGTTCTTCGGCGCGACCGAAGAAGCGTGGATAGGCCCGCTGTGGCCCCGCGGGCGGGCCCAGCAAAATGAAATCTCGAAGGCGACGCTCCGCGACAATTTCTGCAACCGCTGGTCGGGCGCGCTCAATTTTTTGCAGTACCGGTATCAAGGCTCTGAAGTGTCGATCGAGCCGAACGGCGCCGTCTTCCCTTGCTGCATCAAGACGAAAGCCCCGATCGGCAACCTGCTCGAAGAAAAACTGGAATCGATCCTGGAGCGGTACGTCGGAGACCCGGTGTACGAAGCCCTCTCGATGGGGCATCCCGAAAGGATGGGGATTACGCACGGCTGGACGGTGGAAAAATTCATCAAGGCGTCGACCGTCAAACTGCCCTCGGGCAAGCTCTATCAGAATCTCTGCGTCGGCTGCGACAAATTCCACGAAGAAGTGTTGATTCCAAAATCAAAGGGGAAATAGTCATCGGTTCTTCCCTTACTAACTTGTAAATCATGCTCCAAAAAACTGATTCGCCCGTTCCTTCACTACTATTCTTCGGCGGACCATACGGCAATCTTCAAGCGCTGACGGCCCTTCGCGCCATCGCGGAGGATCTGGGGCTTCCGCCGAGTTCTATTGTCTGCACCGGCGACACCGTCGCGTATTGCGCCCAGCCTTACGAGACCGTCGAAGAAATTCGCCGCTGGGGAGTTCAGGTGGTCGCGGGCAACGTCGAACTCCAGCTCGCTAACGACGCAGGGGACTGCGGGTGTAATTTCATCAAAGGGAGCGCTTGCGATCAGCTCTCGGAGCAGTGGTACGCTTTCGCGAATTCACGGATCACGGGCGAGCAGCGGGCCTGGATGCGTTTGCTCCCGACCACGCTTACGCTTCAAATCGGAGGGCGGAAAATCGGCGTCGTGCATGGCAGCCAGGCGAACGTTTCTGAGTTCCTCTTCCGCTCATCCCCCTGGGAAAAGAAACGCCCGAATTTCGATAACCTGAAATGCGACATCATTGTCGGGGGCCATTGCGGGATACCGTTCATCGAGCCCTGTGGAGACAAGCTATGGGTGAACGCGGGGGTCATCGGGATGCCCGCCAACGACGGCGCGCGGCGGGGCTGGTATCTCCTCGTTCGTGAGAGCGAAAATGATCTCCAGTTCTCTCTCCACTCGTTCGATTATGACTCCGAGCAAGCTGCTCGCCTGATGGATGAAGTAAATCTCCCATGCGAATACGCATCCACCCTGCGAACCGGGATCTGGCGCCACATGGATATCCTTCCGATGGAAGAACGAGCTTTTCAGGGCGTCCCGCTTTCCTTTTCTCCGGTTCTCTTTCCAAAACTTGGTTCAGCTAACGCCTACTTCTTCGAAGAGGGGAAGACTCACTAGATGATCACAGCGAAAATCGAAGCGGTGGGATTGATGCGCCTACCCTATGATCCTGTCCATTACTTGAGCGCGCTCGCCCCGCAGAGCTTCGCAAGGTTGTTGAAAGCCATCGAACCAGACGCGCGCGAAGTAAAGATGAATCCGGCGCCGGGCGACGCCGAGGAAACGCACATCCTAAACATACGCGGCGCGGTGGCCGGCTTCGTGCCTTTTGACGCCTTGTACAAAGTCACGTACCCAGCCGAGCCGCAGACTCGCGTGAAGGTGGAACTTACCAGCTTTGTCAACAAGGACATCTACGTCGCCGGCCAATTCTTCGTCCAACCCCTGGACCCTCAACATGTCGCATCTCTTGCAAACGGGAGAGCGACCCCGGCGCCGGAGGGACTGTTTGCGGTTCTTCACGTCGAGGTATGGGAACTGAGGCGCTGGATGATTCTTTTGGCGCTTCCCTTGCGAATTTATCTCAAATGGAAGGTCAAAACCGAGGTTCGCAGGATGGGCGAATTTGTCGCTCGCGAGCTAGGGAGGCCTTCGGGCGAAGGGGTCGGATTTAGAATGTCCTCCGCAAAGATCACCTGGATTTCAAAGTAATGCCAAAACCGGGTCGTCTACGCGCCAGTCCGGCTTGAGAAGCGCGAAGGGCGTCTATTTCTCTGCCCGGCCAACAGACGTAAATACGAAAGCCGGGTCAATCGCCCGGCTTTTTCGTTGCGGCGAATATTGAACGCTCATCGCGCGCGCAGGCAAACGCTGCGTCCACTCGTTGCGTTCATCAGTTATTTGAGGAGCCAATAGACTCCTTGCAAGCTCCCTTTTGGTACATCTCGATGAGGTCATCAACGATTACCTGCTTCAGATAATCCTTTAAGTTCGGGGCGAGATCATTTGTGGACTTCGGGTCCAACCCGGTCAACTCTTCTAATGTGGAAGCATCGAGCCTGGACTTATAACGCCCATATCTGTTTTTCTTATCAGATCCCGCCATGCAAGGCGTCATAGGTTCAATGACATACCACTGCATGGCTCTCCGCTTATCGGTCCTAGCCTTAACCTCCGCCTCAGAAAGCTTAGCCTTCGGCGCCTCAGAAGGCTTAGCCTTTGGCGCTTCTTGAGAAGGCTTAGCCTTTGGCGCTTCTTGGGCAAAGACGATGGGGACGAACAACAGCATAGCCACAAGGATTCTTTTCATGATCATGCTCCATTGAATTGTCCTGCCATGGGGGTGGTGGGAACTTTGCCAGTATGCGTTGAGGGGTCTGCCTGACCCCGACAGTGCGGCGAAATAATATCATGCTATATGTTATGGGCCGAAGGTTTTGATTGGCGCAGAGTCAGTGAGGTTGTAGATCGTGGCGCTTTTTTAGTTGCAATTGCATGTACGAGAAGGCTGACTGGATCAGTACCGCGAGCGTTAGCGAGCGGGCTTCAGGCTCCGGACCCTCTCGCTAACGCTCGCGGTACTGATCCGTACTGTCATCTCAGTATGGGTACATTGATTTGCAATCTGCTCTAAGCCTCCAATAGAGACTTACGTCAGACGAGAAAGGAAGACAGCGCTGTCGTACTCCACCAGTCCAAAGCGCGGTTTGTTCAATCAGCCATTTCGGCTGAGAAGATTCCGGTTCATGCTATAATTCGCATTGATGGGCAAATCTGTCATTCGAAAAATCGCGAAGAAGCAACCCGATTTGCTGCTTTTTAACGGGCGCGACTGCGTGAACGCGCTCAAGGCGCTCGGCGAGGATAATCGAGTGCGCATCATAGGTTTGTTAATGGACGCTCCTCTTGGCGTCTGCGAGATCGCGCGCCGGTTGGGCTCGACGTATTACAACGTTTCGAAGCACCTCCGGATCCTGCGGGAGGCAGGTCTGCTCGACGTCGAAAAACATGGGCGGGCTCGCCTATATGCCGTACCGCCAAGAATCCGACGCAGCCGCGCACACGCGCGCGTGCTGGATCTTGGCTGTTGCAGCTTCCAGTTCGATCAATGACCTCTCCCCCAACTGTGGAAGTTTTTTCCTTCTTTGCCTTGGCGATGATTGTGATCTTCTCCAGCCACATCCCGCCGTCGCCGGTCGTAACCAGTGTCCCCTTGATCTGATCGCCCGGTTCCATCTCATTGAGCGCTTTCTCGTCCTTGATCAAAAAAGGCATCGTCATAGCGCCCATCAGATCGCCGACCTTCTCATGCTTGATCGTCGCGCGCTTTTTAGCCTTATCGACGGATTGAACAATGCCTTTCAACTCATACCGGTTTTCCTGTCGCCCTCGCAGAACATGCGAACTGCCCGCGCCGCCCGCGTTGGTGGATATTGAACCGGCGAGCAGAGACAGCGCGAGTACGACCAAAGCCGTCCCGGTAAAATTGGTTCTACAAAAGGGCTTTTCAACGGATGACTTATCCGAACCAGTCATAAAGCAGCTCCAATTGGAGCGGATTGCAATTGCATGTACGGGAAAGCCGACTGGATCAGTACCGCGAGTGGTAGCGAGCGGTCTTCACGCTGATCCGTACTGTCATCTCAGTATGGGTACATTGATTTGCAATCTACTCCAGATATTCCACATCGCGCCGGGCAGTAGTCATTGCCATCCGCAACCACATTTACGATAAATGCTTGTCACCGCGTGTTCCGCAACGCCAGCCAGACGCCAAGCCCGGCTTCCGCGGCGCACATCAACCGCGTCGACTGCGGGCGCCTCGCGAGCGCGTCGATGAAATTGCGGTAAGCTTTCGGCCCGAACCGCCATAATCGCATGTAACGCCTGGGGCGTATGGCCCCTATAATCCCTTCCCCGATCATTCCAATCGCCAGTATCTCCATGAACCGGTTGTTACGTTTTCCCCGCATAATTCCTCCTCACGAAATCCCTGTGCGCATATCTCTTCCGGCGCGCCCTGGTTCCATCACCTGCAACAATCAGACCTCCGGCAATCACTCGGACGGCGACGGCGCGCCTCGACGGACGCGCCGTCGTTCCTGCGCATACAAAACTCATACGCGCGAGGGCGCGTCCGGCCGTTCGGCCAGCTTTGCGACGACCGCCGCAAGTTCATCCGGCTCGACCGGTTTGGCGATGTATTGTTGAAAGCCGGCGGTCAAGGCTCGCGCGCGGTCTCCGGGACGCGCGTAAGCCGGCAGCGCGAGAGTCGGCACGGTTCCTTCGCGGCCGGAAGGCAATCTACGGATCTTGCGCATCAACGAGTAACCGTCCTCGTTGGGTTGCAAGGGGAGAACCTTGACTTCGATTTCGACGCGACTGGCATGGGGCGTCGCTGGACAGCGGTGTGGAGATTTAGGACATAACTACCGATGGCTCGTCAAACTTCTGAATCGAGACCATCAATCACACATAGCCTTGCCGTTTGCGCGCTCACGCCCGGTCTACTTCCCTATCGATATTTAGATTGCGCTGTCGGCGGCTTACACTATATCGACCTAAAGTATACTAAACACGGTCAGGGCCGGGATAAACACGAGAGCAATGGGGGAGCCAGTATGAGAGCGCGAGCTTTGATTGCCGAAGACAACGACGACATGCGCGATCTGCTTCAGGAAGTGCTGGAAGACGCCGGCTATGAAGCCCTCGTCGCGGCCAACGGCCGCCAGGCGCTCGCGTACGTCGAAAAAGAGAATGAAGTGATCGACCTGGTGATCACCGACGTGCGGATGCCCGAAATAACCGGTCACGAGTTGTTGGCGAAGGCGCGGGAACTGCGCTCGGAGGCGCCGGTCATTGTTATCACGGCCTTCGGCTCGGTCGAGCAGGCAGTGGAGATGGTCAAAGCAGGCGCCTTTCAATACCTGACCAAGCCTTTCGAGAACCGCGATCTTCTGCGCCTGGTCGAAGAGGCTCTGGAACGGAGCGCGGCGCAGCGTGAGCAGGCGCGGTTGCGCCGCGAACAACCGGCGGCGCCGCCGCGCATCATCGGCGCCTCGCGTCCGATGCGCGAGCTGTTCGATCATATCGCCCTCGCCGCCCGCAGCGCCAGCACTGTGCTCATAATCGGCGAGTCAGGGACCGGCAAGGAACTCGTCGCGCGCGCGGTTCACGAGATGTCGGGGCGGAAAGGCGATTTCGTCCCGGTCAACTGCGCCGCGATCCCGGCGGAGTTGATCGAATCGGAACTGTTCGGGCACACTGGGACGGCATTTACGGGCGCAAGGCAGCCGCGCGCCGGGCTGATCGAAGTCGCAGACGGCGGCACGCTCTTCCTCGACGAGGTCGGAGAGTTGCCTTTGCCCGTCCAGCCAAAGCTGCTGCGCTCGCTGCAAGAGGGCGCGATTCGTCGCGTCGGAGCGAATGTTGAAAAATCTGTCGACCTGCGTGTGGTCGCGGCGACCAATCGCGATCTTGAACAGGACGTTCGGGACGGGCGCTTCCGCGAGGATTTGTTCTGGCGATTGAACGTCATTCGGCTCAAAGTACCACCATTATGCCAGCGGTCGTTCGACATCCCGTTGCTGGTCGAGCATTTCATCAACAAAGCGACCGAGGCCGCAAAAATACCGCCGCTCGACGTGTCGTCCGAGGCGCTCGCCGTCCTCACCGCCTATTCGTGGCCGGGAAATGTGCGCGAACTGGAAAACGCCATCGAGCGGGCAGTCGCGTTCGCGCGCGGGCCGGTGATCACGCCCGATGATTTGCCGGAGCGCGTGGGCGCCAGTGGAGGCGCGTCGGTGTTGATCGCGCGTTCGGTCGAACAAAACATGACCATACGCGAGGTGGAACGTGAATACATTTTGGAGGTCCTGCGCCGCACGGGCGGCAACAAATCGCGCGCGGCGGAGTTGCTCGGCCTCGACCGCAAGACGCTCTACCGCAGACTCGACGAATATCGCGCCGAAGGCGTGCCCGTCCCATAGCGCGCCGCTACACATGCGTAAAGCCCCGCCGCACAAACGCCATCCGAATCAAGGCCACCCAACACAGGATAACCCGGTCATCTGACGCAATGACTGGCTCAGATTCATCGATTGAGTCACAAGGAGAAAAGACATGGACATGCAATCACTGCTCGTTAGAATCAAGGCCATTCTCAATTTTCCCCTGCTCCCGCTCGGCGGAGCGAAGATCACCCTCTGGACATTGATCTACTTTCTCGCCCTGCTGCTGCTGCTATTTTATCTCACCGCGAAGGCCAGGAAACTGCTGGTCGAGCGAGTGCTCATTCGCACCAAACTGGACGTGGGCGCGCAACAAGCTGTCGGATCAATCACCCGGTACGTGTTGCTGCTGGTCGGGCTGCTGATCATCCTGCAAACGGTCGGCATCAACCTCACGACGCTGAACGTGATTGCGGGCGCGGTCGGCATCGGCGTCGGTTTCGGTCTACAAAACATCGCCAGCAATTTCATCAGCGGTCTGATCATCCTCTTCGAGCGGCCAATCAAGGTCGGCGACCGGATCGTCGTCGGCGACGTTGAAGGCGACGTGATTGAGATCGGCGCGCGCAGCACGACGGTGGTCACAAACAACCAGATCGCGATCATCGTGCCGAATTCGATGTTCATCTCAGAACCCGTCGTCAACTGGAAGTACAACGACCCTAGAGTGCGCTTTGAAATTCCGGTCGGCGTCTCCTATTGCAGCGATGTCAGACTGGTGGAAAGGTTATTGCTGGAAGTGGCGAGGGAGAATGCGGACGTGCTAAAAGAGCCTCCGCCGGACGTCTGTTTCCGCGAATTCGGCGAGAGCAGCCTGAATTTCGTGTTGCGCGTCTGGAATCAGAGCCATGTGCATCGCAAACTGGTCTTGTACAGCGCTTTGAACTTCGCCATCCACGACAAATTCAAAGTGCACGGCGTTGAGATTCCATTTCCGCAGCGCGACCTGCACATTCGCGGCGGCGCGCTGCTAACCAAAAACGTTCCGCCATCGGCCTGAAGATGACTGATTTTGCCCTGACAGGCATAACGCTCAAGGGAGCGCTGACAACGGAACCGCGACGCCGCTGGCGCCGACACTGGCGCTCTGGCTGATTTCGATCCAGCCCGATCTCGAAGAGCAGGATGATCATGCCGATCTCAGCCAGCGCGCCGATCACGGCGTTGGTCTTGAGCGGCTCGAATCCCTTAAAGCCTTTGAACGAATTGTGAGCTTACGCCCACGGCTTGAGCGCCCTCTCCTGATGTCGGCGACTTCGATGACAATCTGCGTGTCAACGCCGACTTGATCCAATATCCACTGCAAGGACTGATCTCCGAGCAGCGGGGCCGCGACACCCGCGCTCTGCAACTCGGCCCGCAGACTGTCGAGCGCGAAGGCTCCGCGTTCATAGACATCAGGATACGCGCGCAACACGCCTCCCTCAACGACGTGCAAATCATAGTTGATGTCCACCAGCAGCGGCGGATCAAGCGGCGCCTCGAGCCTTTCATAACTGTCTCTCAACCGAGCGATTAGCGATTTCGCGCCGTGAGGATCTTCTCCGCCAGGTCGAGCAGATCGTCCCTAAGCATCAGGATGCAACCCTGCGAAACGGCGCGGCCGATGTCGTCCGCTTTCGACGCCTCGTGGATCATATAGCCCGAGCCTAGCGGGATCTTGCCCTTACTGAGGAAAGGGCGCGGATCGTTCAGCCTGACGCTATCATCTGGCGATACGCCATGACCGCGGGAAGACCTCGCGCCATCGGCCGGAATCCAGGAGGGATTAAAGACGATTGCCGTGGCTTCTCGCTCCCCTATCGGGACGGGGAATTTTTTTTGGCCAATGCCGATGTGATAGGCGCTGACCTCTTTGCGATTCTGCCAAAGCGTCAGTTGGAAGGCCGGCGCGTTGACCGTGATCCGAATGTCAGGCTCTCCGGCGATGAGCTTTGTCCTCCTGATTCTACCCCCGGTCAGCTTGTCCGAGCGCGCCGATTCATCCGTGCCCACCGAGCCGCCGACCACGTCGAGCCTCGGGGACGTTCCGGCGCCCGCCGTATCGACGGCAAGCGCTATTGTTTCGGTCCGTTTCTTCGAGCTATCGCGGTAAACTGCCTCCGCCCACACCTGACCGGCGAAGTCGGGGGCGAGATTCAGTCGCGTGACGAACTTTCCGTTTGCGCGATCAACCGGCGCCGTGAGCGTTCTAAGCTTCAAGAAGTCTTCTTCCACTCCTTCAATGCGGCCCAGAATCTGTATGCGCTCGGTTCCCGGCGCCGCCACGACCACTGCGACGGCGTCAGTACTGGTGATCTTCCATTGGCCGCGCCCCTGTTCGAGCGGCGTAATTTCGATCAGAGGCTGTCGTTCGCTGGTTGATTCGGCGCCCTCGCGGATTTGTTTACAAGTGTGCGCCACGAGAATAAGCGACAAGGCCATCCCTGTCGTGAAAATCTTTTTCATAGGCCCGCCTTCATTGAAGAGTCCGTCCCGGTTACGCTCCCTCGCGTTGGTGCAACCGTTGTGCCCGTGATAAGAGCGAGCAGACTATCGCGGTAGCCTGCCGATCTTCATTGAAGTGTGGCGTCCGTCCACAGCGCTGTCCCAGGCGTCTACAATAAAGTCATCCCGAATTCATGGCGCCCGGCTATTCAACGCGTTGATTCCGAAAGGCCTTAGAGAATAACTCCTCCTGGGCACGACGCTTGTAACTCTTACAAACGCCTCTGCTGAGGTGAATCTGACTGCAGAAACGGCGCCTCGCGTCGGCAAGGGGAAACCGCTGTGAATTGCGCTTCTCGATCCGGGAGAGAAACTCAGGTCGCAACCAATTCGCCAGTGGTTGCAGGACGCGGGGCGCCGTGAAAATGCCCGGCTGTTCGGGCGTGTGGTTAGAGATTAAATCAGGGAAATAGCATGCAAATGAGCTTGATGAAGTGAGTTGGCATGGGCGCCTCTTTCCGGGCGCACGGTCGCGGAAACAACCAGGGGTTGTAAACGAGCAAGTCAGGTTGAGTCTGCCATAAATTCCCGGCCGCGCGTCCGTTCTTTTCCTTCCGAGATAAAAATACTGATCGGATACGACGGTTTAGAGTTTGCGAGGGCGATTCTGGACGACCTCCCCTACGCATGTACGGGAAGGCTGACCGAATCAGTACCGCGAGCGGTAGCGAGCTGGCTTCACGCTGATCCGCGCTCGCTACCGCTCGCGGTACTGATCCGTACTGTCATCCAACCTTCGACAGCCAGATGGTGAAAGTCGCGCCGCCTTCCTCTCGATTAGCCACATCGATCCAACCGTCGTGTTCTTCAACGATGCGGCGCGCGACAGACAATCCGAGTCCTGTGCCCTTGCCGACCTCTTTGGTCGTGAAGAACGGATCGAAGACATGCGCCAGATTCTCCGGCGGAATCCCCGGACCGGTGTCTGACACGCGCAGCCCGACAAACGTATCGCCGTTTCTACGTCGTTCTTCCGGCGCGACCTCGATCAGCAACCGGCCTCCCCGGGACATCTCGTGCATCGCGTTGATGCAAATGTTCATCAGCGATTGCCGCAAGAGAGCCGTGTCACCTTCGACAAAATCGGAGTGATGATCGTTTTGGGGGACCTCGACCTTGACGCCGGACTTCACGGCGTCGGCTTCGATCAGTTCGACGATTGTGGCGATCAGGCGAGCCGGATCAATCGCTTCGCGTCGCAAATTGAACGGGCGCGCCAGCGTGAGCAACTGACGAACGATGTCCGTAATCGCGTCGGCTTGAGCGCCGATGATGTCGAGGTTACGCGCGCGGCTTTCGACCGGCGAATCAGGGCGTTCGCGTAGCATCTCGACGCGGCCTTTGATGACGTTGAGCGGCGCGCCCATCTCGTGCGCGACGCCGGCCGCCAGACGGCCTACGGAGGCGAGTCGCTCGCTGTGGCGCAATTCACGTTCAAGCGCAAGACGCTCTTCCGTCTGGCGCTCGGCGGCGCGCCGCTGCTCGGCCAGACTTTCCGCCATACGATTGAATTCGCTCGCGAGTTGCGCGATCTCATTGCCGCCGGATGGCGCTACTACTCGATAGGCCAGATCCCCCTGGCCGACGGCCTTCGCTCCGCCCAGCAGTTCTTTGATCGGGCGCAGCAGGTTGTGGCGCATCACCAGCAGCACGACCGCGATGATCGCGGCGAATAGCGCCAACGTTATGAGCGCAATATCGCGGCGCGCGCTGGCATAGTCAGCCTTGATAAATTCAGCAGGCTGCGAAATCTCGAACGCCCCGCGCCGCGCGGCGCTGATGCGAATCGGCATAATGAATGAATAGACCTCACTGCCGCCGCGACGGCGTACGATTTCGACTGGCTCCCCTGTCGCAATCACTCGTCGAGCGTCCGGACTTTCGATAATTTTCCCGGCCTCCAGCGGGTTTGAAAACATCGCCACGCGACCCTTTTCATCAAACAGAATGACGCTGAAGACTCTGGGGTTTTCACTTAAGTGGTCAATCAGCCGCTGGGCGTCGCCAATCCGCCCGGCGCGATAGCCGTCCTCCAATGTAAGCTGCAGCGTAACGGCATGCGCGTGCAACTCGTTCCGCAGGGAGCGGGCAAGAATCTCTTCGCGCTGACGCAGGATGAAATAACCGCCCAACGCCATCACAACGCCAACGGCTATGGTCAGAAGCAGAATCAATCTGGCGCTCAGGCTCATACGGCGTACCTTTCCGGCAAGCGGCGCATCGGCAGACCTTCCGCCGCGACGCTTTTTAATTGCAATAAGTGAATTACTCAGCAAATTTCCCGCCATACTCATAAAGCCCGTTTTATGCGGCTCTCAGAGGCACCGATGTCCCAGATTGCCACATTTAAAAAACCGAACTTACGGCCCGAAGAATAACCCACAAAATCATGAGCATCATAAAGAGAAGCTCGATCGTCTCTTGGCTAGTATCGAAGATGTGGAGACCGAGATGATTATGCTCGAACAACGAGTGCAGAGCCTGTGTGACGCGATGAACAGGGCCGGCTGCGAGCAAAGCGGCTTGATCACACAGATCATCCGTGACGTTTCCGCAATACGGCGCGCGCAGACGGAGCAACGCTCAATCCGCTAACGGTCAGCGTCTGGCCCTGTTCAATCAATTCAGGTAGTCATGAGCCTGGGACTTCCCACTCTTCAATGGCGCAAAATCAACCCGCGCTCTGAAACGCCTGCTTAATCCATGTAATCAACTCGGCGTCCACTTCCGCGATCACGCTTAGTCTGACCTTGTAATTGCACATGCTGTTCGGCGGTTGTTCGATCAGCCGCTCGGCAGGCGCAAGGCCTTTCACATTCAAACCGACTTCCACCTGCGTCTTGGTCGCCGGGCCGATCATGGCGAACTGCTTTTTGCGGCGCAGGCTGACATAGGTCTTCTTCGGCGCGATCTCGAACTCTCCGAACTTGTTGATTTCCGCCATCAGCTTGTCGTGAATGGGGCGCAAGGAGGCTTTTGGCCCGGCGTACAGGGCAGCCACGACATCGTCAACCTTGAGACCTGAGGAGGCGGCGGCGCTTTGACCGTCAGATTTGAGCGCGTAATGTGTCAGCGTGTTGGCGTCGCCGTGACCCAGGCCAAGGTCGCGTTTGAGCATGTCGCGGATTTCGCCGTGTTTGACGAGGCCGCTGGCGCGGATGATGGCGGCGAGTTCGCTGAGCGATTTGCCGCTGCGTTTTTCGATGTTGGCTAGTTGCGTCGCGAGCGCTTTTTCCAGGTCGCTCATAATGATCTCCTGTTAATTTGGGAATTGGTTGCGTTGAGGACGACGCCGCGTCGGGCCTCAACCCCGGATTCTTACACGAGGTAGACGAACGAGCCCTGGGAAATTCGACAGCGGCTCGATTTTTTTCACCCGGAGCAGGTCGCCCGATTTTACTCCGCCCTGATTCCATGTGGCTTGTATAACTGGCAAATGCAGCATTTGGCGGGCGGTTGTGCCAAGTCGCCACGGCCATAGACTTTACAGAGGAAGTTGTTAGACTCGAAGAATGAATACTCAATATCTTGACTATACTGACGGCGAACTCACTTGCGAAGCTTATGTGGCCTACGACGAGTCGCAGACATCGAAACGGCCTTGCGTCCTCGTCAGTCACCAATGGAGTGGACAGAGCGACGCTGAACGCAAAAAGGCTGAGCGGTTGGCGCAGCTTGGATACGTCGGCTTCGCGATCGATATATACGGCAAAGGCGTCCGGGGCGACTTGTTAGACGACAACAGCAAGCTCATCCACCCATTTTTGGATGACCGTGCAATGCTCCGCCGGCGCATCATCGCTGCGCTCGCGGAGGCCAAAAAGCATCCAATGGTCGACCCTGATCGCATCGGGGCAATCGGCTATTGCTTCGGCGGGCTTTGCGTGCTGGACCTGGCGCGCAGCGCGGCGCCGGGCGTGAAGGGCGTGGTGAGCTTTCATGGCGTACTTCATCCTCCGAATCTAGGCGAGCAGGCGCCCATCACCGCCAAGGTCCTCATCTTGCATGGTTACGACGACCCTCTCGCGACGCCTGAGCACGTGCTGGCGATCGCGCGGGAGTTCACCGAGGCTAAAGCCGACTGGCAACTCCATGCCTACGGTCAAACGACGCACGCCTTCACCGCCTCGGGGGTGAATCTGCCCGAGAGGGGGCTGGTGTACAACGCCGCAGCCGATCAACGATCCTGGATTGCAATGAAGAACTTCTTCGAGGAAGTTCTGGCATAGTGACCCGCCTGAAAGATCGCTTTTATTTGATCATATCGCGACGCTACGAATGGTTGTGGACATTGGTCCGAAACTATAAAAGCAAATAGGAGGCATCGCTTTATATGCGACGACGCGTTTTCCTGAAGTCGGCGGCCTGCGCCGGAGCGGCCGTCTTGACAGCGTCACGGCTCGTACCGGCCGCTGATGTCGAAATCGAAATAGCGCCGGATAAACCAGGCCCGGTCATCAATCCGCATCTGTACGGGCATTTCATCGAGCATCTCGGCGGCGTGATCTATGACGGTATTTGGGTCGGACGCGATTCGCGGATCCCGAACTACGACGGGATTCGCA
>Ga0154003_1000217_pt1 | contig 17958 bp, 10 predicted proteins | sample TSFL087MetaG_FD_104679 | JGI IMG/M metagenome (GOLD analysis project Ga0154003, IMG submission 104679) | Attine ant fungus gardens microbial communities from Florida, USA - TSFL087 MetaG | ecosystem: Host-associated > Fungi > Mycelium > Unclassified | place: USA: Florida, Lake Talquin State...
AATAATACCGGTTTTCCACAAGCAGACGCGAGTTCGGTCACGAATAAAAATAGAAGGCCCGCCGAGCAATCGGCGGGCCTTCTCGAAGGAAATCTTTTTCAGGTTTGTTCAATAGCGACCGTAGCGATGGCCGCGGTTAAAGGCGAATTGCCGGTACGCCTGGGCGTAGCCTTTCTGGAAGCCCTGGCGGTAGTCATTGCTGACAAAGCGGCCATAAGCGAATGGATTGTATCTGCGATGCGCGATCGCGTCCGCCCGCCCCTTGGCCAGTCCGGCATTGAAGCCCCTCCGCTCTTGGATCAGCTCCCGTCGAGTGTCTATACGGCCGTCGCGGTCGCGATCGACCCCTCGCCAACCTTGTGCGGAAGCGCTTGAGCTGTCGGCGGCGCCGGCGGCGACTAAGAACGCCGTGGCAAGAGCGAATGAAATTCCGGTCGTTTTGATAGCTTTGAAGTTCATGTTTGTCCTCCTCATTCTCAATCAACCTGAGATCATCATTGCTGTTATAGCAACTGTGACTCAGCGTTTCGCCAGTTAGTATTGCATCTGGCGGGCCACACTTCGCCCTCGGCGTAACTGATTGGTTTATCAGTGTTATGCGCCTCCTTAGAGTGAATGAAGGTAGAGAATGCCGTGTCTCTGGACACTAAATCGTCAATGCCTGATCTGAAAAGGGCTGTAACTGCTCAATAATGAGAATAGCCTTTGAATATCAAACTTCGAGCTTCAAAACGTCGCCACGAACCCAGATGGAACTGAGTATCATTCTCAATGATGGCTCAATGATGGCTCAATGATGGCTCAATGATGGCGAAAAGCTATTGCTCGCAAAATCGGAGTGGGACGAAACAAGGCCGCAATTTCGTTCTTTTGATCTTATCCTCGTGTTATCCGGCGTTAAAATCCCCGTAAAATAACCGGCTCAGGTTTTCTTTTCTCGCTGAGTTCAGATGGTCATGGAATGGAAAATCCGTAAGCGAGTCGGGCGTCACAAACAACGAGGCGCCCGACTACGGCTGTTTTATGGCTGCGATCGCGAAGGCGTGATGACCAAAGCTCCTCAAAGTGACGGCGATCTCAACCGTCAGTCGCGATCTCGGCGGCCTCACCGGCGGATCGCCAAATTGCCGTTCAACTCTTCATTCGGTAAGCGCCGCCCACGCGGGCCTATGATAACTGCCACGCGGATCGAGCCCAGCGATTTTTTGAACTCCTGCCAGCACTCGCTCATTCGCGCTGAGAGACGTCGCGTCAGCCTTTGTGTCTGTAAAGAGTCGCGGCGCGGCGGCACGACGACGGCGATCGCGTTCGTCGCGTGATCTACGCCGGCCTTGAAACCGTTGGCATGGCCGATCCTGTAGAGGTTGAGCGCGGCGCGCTTGAGCATCACCGCATCTTCCAGCGACAAACTGCCCAGATTCACGCCGGGCAACAGCCCCGCGAGGGTGATTCGTTCCTCGACGTTTCTGATTCTCTGTAGTTCGCTCATTGAATTCCTCCTTCGCTGTCATACGCGCATGACGGCGCACAGTGAAATTTTAGCTGCCGCGTCTCTCATTCGCTCGCGTTGTGTCCCGCCGCCCGGCCGGACTTCATTGAGTCGAATGCTCATAAACCTTCTCCTTCTCCTACTTGATTTCCGGTTTAATTTTCGTATGTCTTCCGCGTCAGACATCGACGCTTATCGGCAGTTGTTTTTCTCCCCGCTCCATTGAGCCATTTCAGGAAAGTGGCGCCGGATCAAGGTCTCGATCAGTGTGGCTAAAGGCTACGATGATTGTGGCTTTTAGCATTTGTAAAGCAAAAACTGATTGGGGACATCCGCGACGCCATTCGCCGCCGAGTTCGCTGTATTTGACTGGCGATTGGCCTTTTATCTGCAATAGGGGGGGGAATGAGTCCAGCGGGGGCTAGATCCTTACTTCGCAACAAGCCAGACGGCTTATGACTACGCAATTGAGGCGCCATTGCAAGCTGTCACGGTTTTATGGACATTTCGCCTTGTATATCAGGTCTTCAAATTGGCGTTGTATGAACGGTTTCAGTTCCAAACTTTTTCTGTTTGAGGCTGAAATTGGTACACTCTCTATAGCGCGGTCCGGTTGCTCGCTTCTTGATTCTTCCGCTTTCTGTTCCTGATGGCTGCTCGCAGCAAGTGTGGCAAGATCACGCATACGAGCTAAGGCGTTTACATCTTCGTTTTTGACGACCCTTGTCCAAATCGCCGGGGTTCGAACGTCATTGAAGTGGTTGGGCATAGCGCCCGCCAAAGAACCATGAAGGAGACTACAAATACAATACATAAGGAGAAGAACAATGCGGAAATTGATCGTTTTCAATCACGTGTCGCTGGACGGCTACTTTGTAGACGGCGCCGGAGACATGAGTTGGGCCAAAGCAGATCATCAGGATGCGGAGTGGAATGCGTTTGTTGCGGAAAACGCGAGCGGCGGGGGCGTGCTGGTGTTCGGCAGAGTTACCTATGAACTTATGGCAAGCTTCTGGCCGACGCCTTTTGCTATCGAGAGCATGCCCGCCGTGGCCGCAGGGATGAATAGTATGCCGAAGGTCGTGTTTTCGAGGACGCTTGACCAGGCGTCGTGGAACAACACGACTCTTGTAAAGGGCGACTTGGCGGCGGAAATGCGAAGGATGAAGCAATCTCCCGGAGAAGGCCTGGCGATTTTGGGAAGCGGCAGCATCGTTTCGCAATTGGCGCAAGAAGGGTTGATCGATGAATACCAGGTCGTGGTGAATCCCGTCATTCTCGGCAATGGGAGAACGATGTTCGACGGCGTAAAAGAGAAGCTGAGCCTGAAACTGACAAAGACGCGGGCCTTCGGCAATGGAAATGTCTTGTTGTGCTACGAGCCGATGGCGTGAAAAACTAACGCAATGACCGCGCTGCGTCGATTCATCTGCCGCGTCAGCGGCTTTTGAATTTAGCCGTGGGTTTATGGCCTTTGAAAATTATATGCAACCATGCAATCAAACGTAGGGGCGGGTTTTCCCCGCCCAGGTCTGTGATCCAGGCGATGGGGCGGGGAAAACCCGCCCCTACAATGCAGTCAGAAGAAACTGCATGAAATGCGCGCGCGCATTCGCGAAGCCGCGCCCGTGGCCGAGGAACGTTTGAAGTGGGGGAAGCCCGCTTTCTCCTATCAGATGGTACTGGTCATATTCGCCGCGTTCAAAAATCACATCGGCTTCTACCCCACGCCGTCAGCGGTGAGAGCATTCGCGGATCTGCGGACCATCTTTCGGTTTAGAAATGAAACCGCCAGGCGCATTACGCAAGGAGGCGCCTTGGCGTGTAAAGTGAATAATGGCCATTTCGACGATTCGTCATCTAAAACAGATTTTTCCATTCCATGCCCAGCCTATCTTTCCATGAAATACTTTTCCGATATTTACATCAGCTAGTGGAGGGGGATATGAGCGCGGACAGATTGCCGGGCTTCAATGCTACCCAGCGCTTACATTGACCGCAGACATATATCTCTAACCAGATCATCGGCCCCGCTCCGTCGCCTTCGTGAAAATCAGTAGTTAATCACCGGGCAGTTAGGTTGTTACGCGCCTTAACTTCTTCACCAGAACATCTGGCCTGGCGTTAGCGATAACGGTCACGGCAAGGCGCGCCATTTGTAGGCTATACCCAAAAATCACAGACAGGTTTCACGGCCTTGCGCGTCCTGTTTGCGCTTTGGCCGTCGATCGAGCCGCTGCAAAACGCCGCGCGCCTGCGGCAAGGGCTGTAGTGTGTCGACAACGCGTCGTATTTAACTGGAGGGATCCTTGTCCTTGCCAAACGTCAATCCAACTGCGCCTATTGACCAGGAGGAGTTCGTAGCAATCCTTCTGCCCAATATTTATGGCGCTGTGCGGTGGGCCTGTCTACGGTACCAGGGCTGCGTCCGCAAGGATGAGGTCGATGACCTTTCACAGCAAATTATCGTCAAGCTGATAGAGGGTGACTGCCGCCGGCTCAATTCGTTCAAACGCCACTCTTCATTCGAGACCTGGCTCCAAGCAGTCGTAAACCGTCACGTCTACAAGAGTCTCTGTCGGCGTATACGGGCCGAAGACCTTGATGAGATTGACCAGGACGCGTTGATCTATTCGCCGCCGCAGGATGGAGATATTTATGCTGCGGAGAAGCGAAAGTTATTGTTCCGGGCGCTCGGCATGCTGAGCGATCAAGAGATGCTGCTTTACCGCCTCTGGTTTGTATATGAGCTTGACCCCATCAAGATAGCCGCAGTCTTTGGGACCGGAGTCAGGATTATCTACAAACGTAAGCAAACGCTCGTTCTCAAACTAACAAGACTCGTACAAACTTTTCAGAGCCATTGAAGAAAAAATTGGATGATCAGGTAAATTTGCCTGCGGAAGGCCTCTATATACATGAAACGCTCTGTTGCGCGAATTGGCGATCGCTTCGGAGCTAATCCAAAGAACATTTAACGATTAACGAAGACTACCAACCCGGTCAGGAGGGGTTCGTGTATGCCTTTCTCGAAGTCTGTTCAGCTCTCTTGTTTGATTGGCTTGCTCACTTGCAAAGTTCCCGCCATGTGGGTCAGGTTGGTCTGTCTTGTGGTCTTTTTCTCCGTTGTTCTTTCTGGCCTTCCGATCCATCCCAAACACGATGGCGTAAACGCGCAAAGCTCCCGTCCAGGACTAACACAAGGGCCTCCGAGTCACAATCCGCCTAATCTCGACGAGACCTATGCCAACGCCGCATCGGGAATGACACTGAAGAGGTATGGCCGAAGTGGGCCGGCGCCTCTCGCTGCGCAGAGCGTCAACACTATAACTGTGTATCCCACTGCTCGCCAGACACCTAATGGCCCAGGAACATTGTCAATTTCCGCGTCCAACACAGACGGCAGCGGCAGCATAAGCGTTACCGCGTCGTCGGCTACTGCGACTTGCAGGTGGTATGGGTTTCCTAACGTCCCAGGGCAGATAGTCAGCGTTCGTTTGAAAATGGGTTGGAGCGCGTCCGGGTCTGTAAACGGCCCGATGGGCGGCGGCGGCGGCTTCTCGTTAAACGCTATGGGTGGCGGAGCTAGTATAGGCGGCTCAAACTTCTCACAATCTTCGAGCGTCGACATTGCGCTACCGAACAATCAGGATCTAACGCAGGTTCAGGTAAGTATGAGCTTAAACGGAGGAGCCGGACCGAACACCACTTTTAGCGGAAACGCGTCCATTTGGAGTATCCGGATCGAAGTCCAGGTGGTGAATTGTTTTGCCAACGTTACGGCAGACCGGTGGCGTGGAGAGTATTTCAACAACACGAATCTCTCGGGCAGTCCGTCGATGGTGCGCGACGACGGCGACGGACCAATCAACTTAAACTTCGGCGATGGTAGTCCCAGTACAATCTGTGGCGTGGGCGTGGACAGCTTCTCAGCGCGGTGGACGCGAACAGTCAACTTTGCGTCAGGCCCATATCGCTTCACCGTCACCGGAGATGACGGAGTGAGGCTCTATGTCGATGGGCTATTGAAGATTGACGCGTGGGTCATGCAGGGGCCCACCACTTACACGGCTGATATGTGGCTCTCTACGGGCAATCACGAGATCAAGTTGGAGTACTTTGAGGGGGGGGGGCCTGGCCAGGTCTCGCTCTCCTGGACGACTGTTTGTCAGAGGACCGTGGCTGCAGACCGGTGGAAGGACGAGTATTTCAACAATCAAAATCTCTCGGGAAGCCCGGCGCTGATCTTTGATGGGGGCGACGGCTTCCTCAACCCAAACTGGGGCAGCGACAGCCCCTCTTCCGCCTGTGGCGTACCTGCTGACAATTTCTCGGCGCGTTTTACGCGGACTGTCAACTTTGCGCAGGGCATCTACCGCTTCACGACATCGGCAGACAACGGTGTGCGGCTCTATGTCGATGGATATCTGAGGGGCGACCAATGGGGAGATCTGCCGCCGAACACCTACAGGGCTGACGTATTCCTCTCCGCAGGCCTCCACGAAATCAAACTGGAGTTTATAGAATACACAGGCGGCGCCAGCTTCAGCCTTTCCTGGACGCCTGTGGCATCCCCAAGTGGGAACATGGCGTTCGGCAAATCGGCTTCGCAGTCGAGCACTCCTCTCTCCAACGCAACAGCAGACCGCGCAATTGACGGCAACCTGAGCGGGAACTGGGCCGACAATTCCGTAAACCACACCGGCTATGAACACCAGCCGTGGTGGCAGGTCGATTTGGGAAGTGTGCAGAAGATTGGAGAAATCGTATTACGGAACCGGACTGACTGTTGCAGTGACCGATTGAGCGACTTCTACGTGCTGGTATCGGACAATCCGTTCAGTTCGACCGACCTGACGACGACGATCAATCAGCCGGGGGTGTCGAACTACTACACTGCGAACTCGGTAGGAGTGTCGAAGGAAATCGGGGTCTACAGGAGCGGGAGATACGTGAGGGTGCAGTTGGCGGGGGATAACTACCTGCATCTTGCCGAGGTGGAAGTGCGAGGACTGGTGAGTAGGAACCTCGCGTTCGGAAAGTCGGTTTCGCAGTCGAGCACAGCTTTCGGCGGGGACGCGTTTCGGGCGGTGGACAGCAACACGAGCGGTAACTGGAACGACAATTCCGTGACGCACACCAACCTTGACCACCAGCCGTGGTGGCAGGTCGATCTGGGAAGCGTGCAGCAGATTGGGGCGGTCATATTGTGGAACCGCACCGACGGCAGCAGCGATCGGTTGAGCGACTTTTACGTGTTGGTATCGGATGCGCCGTTTAACTCGACCGACCTGACGGCGACGATCAACCAGGCCGGGGTGTCGAACTATTACACGGCGGGTCCGGTAGGGGCAGTGAAGGAAATCGGGGTCTACAGGAGTGGTAGATATGTAAGGGTGCAGCTGGCGGGGGATAACTGGCTGCATATGGCCGAGGTGGAAGTGCGAAACGGGGCGAGTTTGAGCGGCTGCGTTGCGAGCGTGCCGGCGGATCACTGGAAAGGCGAATATTTTAACAACACCACTCTTACGGGCAGCCCGGCGATGGTGCGGAATGACGGCAGCGGCCCCCTGACTTTCAATTTTGGCGAGGGCACTCCCAGCGCGGAATGCGGTGTGAGCGCGGAATATTTCTCTGCGCGCTGGACGCGAACAGTCAACTTCCCGGCAGGCACATACCGCTTCTCGCTCACGGGAGATGACGGAGTGCGGCTCTACGTCGATGGGCAATTGAAGATTGACGCGTGGATCTTGCAAGGCCCCACCACTTACACGGCTGATGTGACGTTCTCAGCGGGCCCCCACGATATCAAGCTGGAGTTTTTCGATGCCTCCGTTTACGCAGTGGCCTTTCTCTCCTGGAGACTTTTGCCTATCCCCAATTGCATGCAGAACGCGCCGCTGGTAGGCGCCGCGCCACCAACCGGCGCGGGGGAGAGTGTTGCGACGACCCCAGCCTCGGAGGCCCCCAAGCGATGTGGTCAGAAGAGTTCTGACTAAAAAGAGTTGATCCCACGCAATAGTCGAACTGAAAAACGCAGAATTCAATCGTAAATCAGAGGTTCAGATATGATCCGTCTCACCGCAACCCGTTCGTTCCGTTTCACTCTCGCTCTCGCTGTAATTTTCTGCCTCATTTACGGGCCAGTCTGTTCCTTGAATCCCGGGAGGGCCGAATCGTATTCTCCGGCCAACCCCTCGCGCAACGTCCAACAGATCACGAGAGCTCACAGGCGCGGCGAGGTGATCATCAAGTTCAGGGACGACGCCCCGAAGCATTTGCGCGACTGGGTCATCGCGACTTACTCCAAGGGCGAAAAGAAACTGCGCGGACGCGGCATGGAGAGCAAACTCACGATCAAAGACGGCTTCGACCTGGCCAACACCGCGTTCGACCTGAAGCAGTTCGACAGGATCATTGAATTTGTCGAGCCGAATTATATCGTCACCAGCGCCGGCGGCCTCAGGTCCGCGCGCGCCCGGCGCTCTAAACAACCTCAGACCATGCCAAACGACCCGCAGTTCGCCGCGCAATGGGCTCTGGCCAACACGGGGCAAAATGGCGGCTCGCCAGGATCGGACATCGGCGCGGTCACCGGGTGGCAAAAGAACATCGGCTCGCGTGACACCGTCGTCGCCGTGATCGACACCGGCGTTGACATTAATCATCCTGATCTGGCCGACAACATCTGGGTCAACAAGCGAGAAGATAAAGGCGATAGCGGCAAAGACGACGACCGCGACGGTTTCGTTGACGACATCAACGGATGGAACTTCGTCAATGACAGCCGCGACGTCGCCGATGACAACGGGCACGGGACCGCGATGGCCGGCATCATTGCCGCAGAAGGCGACAACCGAAAGGGCATCGCAGGCGTGATGTGGCAAGCGAGCATTTTGCCTTTGAAGGCGCTCGACTCCACGGGCAGCGGCGCGGTCTCGGACGTGATCGAAGCCCTGGACTTCGCCGTCGATCATGGCGCGCAGGTCATCAACTGCAGCTTCGGCACGGAGGCCCCTTCACAGGCGCTGTTTGAAGCGATCAAACGGGCGGAAAGGGCCGGCGTGGTGGTGGTGGCTTCGGCGGGCAATAGCGGACAGGATCTGGCTTTCTTCCCCCAATATCCAGCCGGTTTTAACGCGGGCAACTTGATCACAGTGGCGGCGACAGACAACCGCGACCTGCTGGCTCCGTTCTCAAACTATGGCGCCGCGCAGGTACACGTCGGGGCGCCGGGAGTGGATATCCTGACGACGCGTCGAGGCGGCGGCTATATGACAGTCAGCGGCACGTCGGCGGCGGCGCCGATCGTGGCTGGTGTGGCCGGTTTGCTCAAAACGCAGCTTTCGTGGGTGTCGGCCCAGAGCATTCGCCAGAGTCTGATCGAGGGGGCGAGGAAGGCGCCGGCGCTTGACGGGCGCGTGTTAAGCGGAGGAGTGGTGGACCTTCCCGGAACAATTGCGGCGTTTCTGTTAAAGAAAGACGACGGCGGGAATGGCGATGGTGGAGGTGGAGGTGGAGGTGGAGGTGGAGGTGGAGGAGGTGGAGGTGGAGGTGGAGGTGGAGGTGGCGGTGGAGGTACTCAGGGTGGCGGCGAGCTCAATCTCGATTACATGCGCAACAATCAGCCCAATCAGCCCGAGCCGCGTGTGAAGACCCACCTCCCACCGTGCTGTGATTATGACCCTCCCAATCCGGGAGGCGGCGGCGGCGGCAGTTATGATGATTACTACACGGCGGCAGCCAGGCGCGAGAACAACACCGGCAGATCTGGCAGCGCAACCGGTCGTGAAGGCGATCCGACCATGGGAAACAACGCCATGGGCGGCCAATCGATCACTCTCGGCTCACAGAACGTCAACTTCACCACCCCGGTGGTTTCTCTGGGCGGGCGAAACGGATTGAGCGCCAATCTCTCCTTGAGCTACAACAGTCATAGCGTCTGGCTCAGAGATCCTTGGTCCGGCAAGGTTGGATTCAACCTCGACGACAGCGTGCCCGGCCCCGGCTGGTACATCGGCTTCGGTAAAATCCTGGGAGGCGCGGCCACGGCGACCGATATTCCTCCATTCTGGAACCGCGACGTGGGCAAATACACTTACGTTTGGCTCAACCCCGACGGGACGCGGAGGATATTGGTCGGTACGGATTCGCTAGCCAATAACCACTATAAAGCCAACGACTCATCAGGGATGGAGTTCTTCCGCGACTCGCGCATGTTACGGAACATTGACGGAACTCATGTGTACTTTATGGTTCCGACCAACACCGCAGGGCAACCTACAGGCAAAGAACTATTGCCGGTACAGATCAAAGACCGCAACGGTAACTACATCGGGATCGCCAACACCAGGCTCCCAAGCGGTAAATGGGTGATCGATTACTTCGTCGATACGCTGGGCCGCGAGATCGATTTCTACTATGAAAACAGCGTCCTGACCCAGGTCCGGCAGAACCGCGGCGGGACGTGGAGGGTCCTGGTCGCGCTCTACTATGCGACGGTCACGATTCAGACCAACTTCACCGGGGTGACGCTAGACCCTGCCAACATCAACGGGCAAGTGGTATGGGTACCGTGGTTGATCGAATACCCCGGCCAACTGAACTACCGCGTCTTCTACACCAGCTATGCCCAGGCCTTCCAGTTTGAGAAATGGGTACCGGCGATTTCCGGGCAGGGAGGGGAGCGAATAGTTGCTTACACCTGTTACGATCTGCCTTCAATCAACGCGCAAACACAACCAGGCGGATCGCAAAGGGTGGCTGCCAACAACAACGCGGCGCTGAGCGACTCGCCGTCGTTCAGCTTCCGCGACGAGTGGGCGGAAAACTGGAACGGGAACGCTGTCGCCAAAACCACTTATCATTTCTTCAGCGACGGCGCCGGAACCCATACCAGGATCACCGATCCGGTCGGCCGAATCTATCGCACCGACGTCAGTGCAGACGGTTTGACGCACGTCAGCCGCCTCTGGGCCAACAGTTCGAGTTATGGGAGCGACGGCAGTCCGGGGACAGCGCTCAGGACGGCCACGACCATCTATGAGAACGCCGCCGATGGAATGCGGGTCAAAGAGGTCATCGTCACCGATGGAATTTCCACCAGCAGGAGGACAATCAATTATACGACCTTGAGCTGGATCTCCCTGCCGCAGGATATAAGCGAGTACTTAAACGGCGGCTCTACCGAATATCGCCGGACCACCATCTATTACAAAACGGACGCCGTATATCTCAACCGCCATATCGTTGGGCTGCCGTCTGAACAGATAATCAGCGACCCGGCGCAAAACTTTTATCGGCTGAAGTGGAAAGTCTTTTCTTACGATGAGTCCGCGTACTTTGACGCGGCCGATTTTACCGTGGTCCAGCATGACTCAGCAAATTATGGAACCGGCATGGTGAGCGGGCGAGGTAATCTGACGACGGTTAACGAGCATGATCCGCAGACCGGAAGCTGGCGCCAGTCCACGCGAATGAAATACGACAAGACCGGCATGAGAACCGCAGCCATAGACGCGACCAATCGCATAACGCAGTTCTATTATGATGACAATTTCCTGCCTGGCCAGGGAGTGGGGCAAACACACGCGTTCTTGACGAGAGTCAAAGACAAGGACAGCTTCTGGGGTGGGAGAAAATACGATTGGTATACCAGCAAGGTGGTCGAGAGCTATCACATCGCCGGGACGAGTGGAACAGGAACGCATGAGAATGTCACGATTTATGGATACGACGCTTTTGATCGTATGATTACCGTTACCCGGCCGGACGGCGGAACGACGACAACGACCTACTGGGACAACTGGCTAGCGGTGGCGACAAATACGCTGGTCGACCCCGGCAAAACGCGCTATGACGTCATTTACGCTGATGGAGCGGGACGACTCAGGTCGCAGGGCGGCGACCACGCCGATGGTGTGGGTGGGAAATACCAGATGAGTAAGATTGAGTACGACAGCGCCGGACGGACGATCAAAGCGACGCGCCCGACGGAAATCAATGGGGCCGGGAATCCAGCAGGCGATGACGCGGCGACCGGCTTTCTCTGGACAAATATTCAATACGACGCGTTCGACCGGCAGGATTACGTGACCCATCCGGACGGCAATTCGGTCGACTTCGCCTATAACGGCTGCGGCTGCGCGGGTAGTTCGACGGTGACGGTGACCGACGAGCGCGCTAAGAAGCGCATGATGGTTTACGATTTTCTTGGACGGCTGAAAGAGACGCACAACCTGACCGCCGCGGGCGCTTCATACAGTAAAGCCGTCTACACTTATGACCTGCGTAACCTGCCCACGAAAATCGAGCACTACAACGGAGGCGGCGCGCATCAGGACCGTACCTTTGTGTATGACGGGTACGGGCGTCTTGTAAGCGAAACGACGCCGGAGGCCGGGAGGCGGGCTTACACCTATTACATCAATGACTGGGTGAACACGGTGAGCAATGATCGGATCGTCAACGGTAATACGTATTACACCGCCACCTTCACCTATAACAATCGCGGGATGGTGACCGGGATCGGCTACAACGACGGCTCGACTCCGAGCGTCAGCTTCGACTATGACGAGTACGGCGCGCGCACTTCAATGAATGACGGCGTCGGCTCGACCACGTACGCCTATGATCAGCACCGCCGGTTGCAAACCGAGACCCGCAGCTTCAACGGGCTGAACATAGGGACGATTCAGATCGGCTACGAATGGAATAACGCCGGCAATCTGAAGGGGGTCATCTACACCGCCGGCGCGTGGACGAAGAGGGTTAACTACGGGTGGAACTACGCCGGTTCCATGACGGGCGCCGGCACAAACCTGATCAGCGGGGCCGCCTCGAACAACGAGACGAACGCTGTCAACCAGATCGCCTACCGGAGTTCCGGCGCGGTCAAGAGCGCTCTCTACGGCAACGGACGTTCCCTGGTGGTGAGCTATGACACGGCGCACCAGCAGATGACGAGGATGAAGGTCTGGACGCCAGGCCGTCCAACTGAAGAGACGATCGTCGACACGCAGTACGACTACTACAACGGCGGCGGCAACAACGGGCGGATTCAGAGGATCACGGACAACGTGGATAGCGCCTACTCGACGACCTACACTTATGATGACCAGAACCGGCTGTCGAACGCGAGGGCGGGCGGCGCCGCGCCTTACACCTACGAGCGCAATTACAGCTATGACGCGTGGGGTAACCTGAAGCAGGTGTCCGGGACTGGGGGCGAGAATCCGAACTATATAATCAGCTACGCGACCAACGCGAGCGGGGCGCCGGCGACCAACCAGATCGGCAACCTCGGATATAGATATGACGCGGCCGGGAACCTGACGCAGGACACGTGGAACACCTACAGCTACAACGCCGCGAACCTGCTCAAGGAGGTTGGGAGCGGCGGCCGGAGCACATACCAATATGATGGGGAAGGCAAGCGCCTCCGCCATGTGGCTGGCGGGTACGGACCGTTCTTCTATCTCTGGTCCAGCGTGCTCAACCAGCCGGTGCTGGAATTGACGAGCAACGGAGTCTTTCGGGCCTACGTCTACACCGCAAGAGGTACGACGCTGGGGCTGCTGAGCTGCGACTACGGCTTTTACTGGGTCCATCAGGATCAGCTGGCGAGCGGGCGCAAACTGACTGACATGAGTGGGCACGTGGTCCACCGTGTGGAGATGGACCCGCATGGGCAGATCATATACGAGACGGCGGACAACGGGCAGACATTCCTGAACCCGCGCAAATACGCGACGTACCAGCGGGACTGGGAGTCGAATTTGGACTACGCGCGTGCGCGGATGTACCATCACAACCTCGGGCGATTCAGTCAGCCCGACCCGGCTGGGATGAGCGCTGTAGACATCTCCGACCCGCAGAGCCTGAACCAGTACGCCTATGTGCAGAACGATCCGGTCAATCTGACCGACCCGTCTGGAATGTGCTATAGCGCCTCCTGTCGCGACACTAGTTCCAACCCCTATGACAGATGGATGAACCCGTGGAATTACCTGTCGCGGGATATGCAGCAGGGGTTAAATACGCATCTACAAATGGTCGCTAACGCGCAAAGCGCTACTAAGGTGCAGGACGGCGCCAAAAAATATGAGGGCCCGACACCACTCGGGGTAGACCAGACGCTAAAAATAATAGCATCTGATGGCACGGAAATAGAGGAGTCGAAATTTGATAGGGAATGGTTCTGGCTTGACATGACGAAGGGATTGAATACTCAACTTCTATTTCAACAACAATTGGATTATTACACTGGCCGTCAGTTGTTATCTGTCCCACGTTTGCCTGATGGAATTTCAGTCGGCTCATCAATTGGGATGCCAGCTAAGATTGCAAGGGGACATAAAGGCGCGGGGTGGGGAGGGAGTTATACCCTGGCTCGAGATGGTAGCGTATATTTCTCAGTAGAGGTTGGGGGTGATGTTGACTTTCGTGTGCAGCCAATATTAGGAGGAATGTTTAACTTAATATGGCTGAATCAATGGTATGAGCCAAATTCCAAACAAATAGAGGATATGTTCGCAGGTCCTTCTGACACTTATTATGTTGGAGGCATAAAAGGATTTGGAGCGGGGATAACCCACTCACCTGGCGTTGGCACAGCGACTATGATTGGGGTTTCTAGTCCTACGATAAGCGCAGGCGGTGGTTATGGTGTTAAGCTTGGTGATAGTAAAATCAAGTGGTAATTTAAGCAGAAGCCCGTTTACAGTACCGCACGCATAAGCAGGCGGCCGACCTATAAGTCAGCCGCTTGCTTATGCGCGCGGTACTGTACCGATCTCGCGTGTCCTGGCTTAAACAAAACGCCAAACAACTTCGTTAACGCAATACTAGTTGAGCAGCCAGACGAAAACGAAAAGGTGAAATTGTGACCTGCCTCTTCATCAAAAATGTCCATATTCATCTCACCAGGATTGCCAAAGAGCGACAGGCCAAGGCTCTGCTAACCCCGTCTTTAATTACTGTCTCGTCGCTAATTGTTTTGGGCATAGCGCTCTGCAACTTGATATGGCGGGAAGCTGTGCCACGTTCGTGGGACGGAGGGGGACACTATGGGCTCGCTCGGATTTATTGCCAGGATGGGTTCCCTGATACATTCGGCTGGTCACAGGCGTATTATGGCGGAATGCCGCTGCCGAACTTCTATCCACCCCTGTTTTACTGGATAATTTCACTACTCCATCACTCAGGCATCGCGTCCTTTGATTCGGCGTTCAAATTCGTCCTGATCCTTCCACTGCTTCTCTTGCCGGCGGCGTTGTGGCTGCTGGCGGCCAAACTTTCTCACCAACATCGTTTGGTTACAGTGTGCGCGACGCTGCTCACGTTACTTTTGATTACCAATTCCTCCATGGGCGTCATCGGTCTGAGTTACACTGGCGCTTTCACCGGAGGCCTCTACACGCAGCCGCTCGGCTTCTGCCTGCTGATCGCCTGGTATGTCCGCTACCTGAACGCCGATCAGGGCCCCAGACGCGTTTGTCTTTCGGCATTGCTGCTGGCGTTGTGCGTACTGGCGAATTTCTTTAACGCCATTGTCGCTATTTTATTGGGCGCCGCCGCGATCACCGATGAATTGCGCAACTACGCCAAGGCCGAAAACACTACCGCCCGTGACCACTCCCGACGCCGTCTGCTCGCGCTGATCGTTACGCCGTTGTTGGCTGTAGGGCTGACGCTCTTCTGGATGGCCCCGCTGATTCGTTCTGCGGAGTTTTTCGTCACACGCCCTATGAGCGAGCCGCTAAGCCGCCTGCTCCTGCCCACAACGCTCGGCTTCTATGGGCTTGCGATCTTGGGAGCCGTCATCTGGCGTAGGAAGCCGACGTCGGCTACCCGCCCGTTTCTGCTCGGATGCCTGCTACTTGCCGTGGTAACGGTCTTCTCAAATTCTGTCGCCCCGACTTGGCTCCCCGTGCAACCGCTCCGCTTTCTTTCGACGCTGATGTTTCTTCTGACCATCCCCGCGGGTTATGCGGTGGCTGCCGCATGGCAAGCCGCCGTCGCTTTGGTCAGAGAGAAACAGCAATCCGCGGAACTGCCCGCCGCAGGCGAGGATGCCTGCGCTCCCGGGACATCCGCAGAGCGGCATGATCTTCCCTGGCTTAACCGTCCTGTGATGATCTGTCTGGTGTTGGTTCTGGCGATCAGCATGGTGGTCTCTTTCCGTGTAGTAAAGGAGCCCACGTCTTATCGTACGGATGGCAGCGATCCGAACTATGAGGCGATTCGTGGCGTGTTGGAGTTTGGGCGACAGCACAGCGACGGCAGATATCTGGTCGCCACCGCCGACTTTAACGGGGAGGTGACGTCGGATTACGCCATTGATGGCAGGACGCTGGCCGCGCTGCTTGGCGCGCAGGGCAACGAGACGCTCAGCACGGCCTTCCGCGAGTCCTCGGCGCACTCGCTCTTCACCGATCCGCTGATCGGGGCGATCTCCGATTTCACCAACAACTTTGGCATCAGCGCCACATTGGGGGAAGACTGGGACTTCCAAGAGCAGCCTCTGGCCGGCCATCTGGAGCGGGCGCGGTTGCTGGGCGTCAAATACGTGGTCGTCGCTTCTTCGAGAACCAAAGACCGATTGATGCGGGAATCGACCTTCAGTAACCGCAGGGATTTCGGCGCGTGGGCCGTTTTCACGCTGCCGCGCGACCCCGAACCGCAGGTGCGCCCGCTCGCTTACCGCCCCGCTCTGGTCGTCAGTGACTTTTCGGTCAAGCTTCGCCGAAGTGACGAATGCAATTACTTGCGTTTCGCCGAGGAGCAGTTCACCGGTGGCTGGTTCGAAGTGCTTTTGGCTCGTTCGCCGGAACGGAAGATAGACCGGCTGCAAAATCTCGAGCAGTTCGGCGCGCTGATATTGGACACGTATGAGCGTCAAGACGAGGAACAGGCATACCGCAAACTGCGAGATTATGCGCAGCGGCGCGCGCTGATCCTGCTCTCATCGGAAGACTCTCTCTTCCAGCGGATTCGGGCGCGGATCAGTGAGTTTCCAGGCGCGCGGATCATTGAAAGGAAGCCGGAGCCGAACGGCGTGTGGCTGAATTCCGACATGCCACGCCTGCGGCTGGGGGCGAGTGAAATCCGCCGGACCTGGCGTGAAATCCAGAAAGTCCTGAATGAGACGAAGGCGCCGGTCAACGTCTTTTCTTCTCCTGGCGACGCCGGGAAAGGCGTCGCCGTTTCTGGCGAGATTGCGCGGAACCAGGTTCGGATTGAGACAGGGCGCGCTGTCCCGCCTGAGTTGGCGAATGGCATCCCGGTGCTCATCAGCATGACGTATCATCCAAACTGGCGCAGACAAGATGGCGAAGCGATCTATGCCGCGACACCCTTCCAGACTCTCACCTTCGTTACCGGATCTGCCACGATCACATACGGGCGAACTGCCTTTGACAAGGCAGGATTGTGGGGATCAATCGCCACTCTGATTCTACTTTGTAGCATGGCTGTCATACCGTTCCGTCGCGGCAGAGAGACTGCCACACAACCGACAAAAGGCTCCGACAGCCTATGACTTGATCGACCTGTTAACTTACCCATGCTAGAGGAAAGGGCGTCAAAGGAAATTCGATCCGCTACGAGTTCGGCTAGAATAATACGAATGGTTATTGTGGTAACGCCATTCGTCATCGGCCTCGGGCTTTTGCTACAACATCTGCGAATCGCCCCCAGCGCCCTGGACGTCAAAGGATTCCCGCTTCTGGCCGAGCGGTTGTTTGAACTTTTGCTCGCGGGATTACTGTCGGCTCTCACATACTGTGTTGGTCTGACAATCAGCCGCATGCTGTCGATAGATTTCGCAGGCCGGGCGGAGGAAATCGCCTTCTCGGTCATGTTGGGGGCCGGCGCTGTCGGACTGGCAATGCTCGGTCTGGGGCTCGCCGGCCTTCTGACCACAATGCCTGTCATCTTATTGCTCGCCGTTATCACAGCGGCCTCATCTAAAGCGGTCCGCCGACTTGTCGAACTGCCCCGCGACGTCTTCGCATTCGCCGAATCGTCAAACTCGCATCAGATTATCGTTCTCCTGTTTTGTGGGCTGTTGGCGTTGCTGCTGGCGCGCGCTGCGATCCCGCCGATCATGCCCGATGAAGTGATCTACCACCTTCCGGTAACGAAGTCGTTTGTGGAACGCGGGCGGATATTTCCGGTGATGGATAACTTCTCCGGTAACCTGCCGTTCCTGATCCACATGATCTACGCCGTTTGCCTGCTGGCGAAGGCTGACATCGCGGCTAAGCTGTTCAGTCTTGTTTTGGCGGTCGCGACTGCGCTGGCGGTGTACGCGTTTTGTGTTCGATTCATAAACCGTCACACGGGATTTGTGGCGTTGTTCGCCTTCTTCGCCTCCGGGATGGTCGTTGAAGTCGCGGTAACCACGCGGATTGACGTCTCGTTGGCCGGAATGCTTTTTCTGACGACTTATGCGCTGATGGTCTGGC
>Ga0154003_1000218_pt1 | contig 17923 bp, 6 predicted proteins | sample TSFL087MetaG_FD_104679 | JGI IMG/M metagenome (GOLD analysis project Ga0154003, IMG submission 104679) | Attine ant fungus gardens microbial communities from Florida, USA - TSFL087 MetaG | ecosystem: Host-associated > Fungi > Mycelium > Unclassified | place: USA: Florida, Lake Talquin State...
CTGAGCACGAGATTCCACGTCCGCGATAGATGGCCTTCAACCGATTCTGGACTCTGGTCGAGTCTTCAATCAGGTTGTCATAAGCGCGACAGATTTCCTTTAGCTGCTGCTGTTGATCATCGCCCTTATAGATCGCCTTGAGGGCTCCTAGGCGCAACAGGTGCGCGAGAGTCTCGGCGTCTTCGTCATCAGATTTGTTCCCGTCCTCGATCAGCTTGTTATGACGCGGATCGCAGACAGTCACAGACGCGACCAACGGTTTGAGCAATTTATAGAGCCAGGCGGAGTGAGTGCCTTCTTCAAAGACCACTTCGACTTTGCCGCTAATTCCGCGGAAGAAGTCGCAGATGTTTTCGGATTTTGTTTTGACTTGAGACCGGCTCTCGAACTGACCGAGTTCATTCAAAACAGCAATCACGGTAATTGATTTGTGGACATCCATGCCCACATACTTGATATTGTTCATAGGACGCCTCCTCGCTGTTGGTAATCTTGAATTTCGCAACTTAAGACTACTACTAGCGGGGCGTCCTTTCATATTACGTTATTAACTTTAAGCGAGTACTCCCGCAGCGTCCTTTAAAATCAAGATGGCGAAGGCCAAATAGTGCAATCCAGCTAGGGTTTCAGGCAATCGCTCATAATTTAGTATGCGCTTAAGAACCCGGTTGCTTGATCTCCGGTTTGATAAATGACCAGTGGCTATGAATGATCTTCCACTGCCCTCCAATCCGACTGTAAACTTCTGTGGAATTCCAACGAGCCAGCACGGTTTCTGGCTGATTGGGTAATTTCCCATAGTTGACAAGGTTAAAGGTCAACAGCGCCACATCCCCGTGGCGCTGCACTTTGGGATCAATCATTTCGTAGCGCGGGTCGCTGATTGGGCTTTGGGTTTCCTTCATCGGAGCGAAGAGAGTTTTCATCGCTTCTAGCCCATCAACGCGCTTTTCCCGGAACGGATCGAAATATGTCACCTCAGGGGCATAGATATTCAGATAGCCCTGCGGATCGCCAGTGATCCAGCGCTCGAGCGCTGAACGCTCCAGGGCTACGATCTCTTTAAAAAGGTTATCCATGGAAACTCCTCCTTTTTGAACGGGTATACTCCACGACACAGTAAAACTGAACAACAAGAGATAAAAGGTCCAATGAATGATTTTTCGCATGAGCTCTCCTTTTGAAACCCTAGTCCCCGACCGCCGTGAGGCTAGAGCCTGTATCAACTTTAAGCGAGTACCTCCGCAACGTTCTTTAACATCAAGATTGCGAAAGCCAGAATATGCAGCCCCGCTAGCGTTTCAGGTAATCGTTCGTAGTCACGAGCCAGGCGGCGAAACCGCGACATCCATCCGAAACTTCGTTCCACCACCCATCGACGTGGCAACAGGACGAAGCCTCTCTTGGCTGTCGGTAGTTTCACCACTTCGAGCTTGATGCCGTGCTCTTCGGCGGCATCCGCTGCGTTTTCGCCCGTGTAGCCTTGATCGACAAATGCGATCTCGACCGTCTCTCCGGTCTCCTCTTGCACTCGCTTCGCAAGTTCTGAGACCTGGGCGCGATCCTGTTCATCGGCGGCTGTCACGCACAGGGCAAGCAGATGCCCAAGCGTATCGACCGCTAAATGGACCTTACTGCCTTTCCGGCGTTTGGCTCCGTCATAGCCAGCGCGTGCGCCGCTCTCGGGCGTCGATTGTAAAGTCCGGCTATCAATGATTGCGGCAGTCGGGCTTTCCTTGCGCCCATCGGCGATCCGTAACACGGCGCGGAGATCATGAACGAGTGACTCGAAGACGCCGGCTTTGATCCAGCGCTGCGACTGTTGATAAACGACGTGCCAAGGCGGCAGGTCATGTGGCATCCATCGCCATTGCGCTCCGGTTCCAACGATATAGCGCAAGCCGTTGAAAACTTCACGTAACGGATATTCGCGTTGCGGAGCGTCTTCTGTCATCAGTGTTAGGTATGGGGCCACGAGCGCCCACTCCTCGTCGCTGACATCACTTGGATAAGCTTTTCGGTCCATCGATAAAGCTTATCACGATGCGCTAACTTGCTGAAAAGACAGCGGAAAAGTTAATAACGGGCTCTAGCTACGGAAGTGTTACTCTTTGCTGATTTCTTCGTCGCCATGCGAGTGCCCTCTTATGAAGAATGGATGGGGCAGTCAAACTAACAGTATAGTGTGAATATCAGTGGCTGACGTCAGAAAACTCCTAGCAATCGCCGCACAGAAGTTCTTCCGATCTCCAGGCGTCTGGCGATTTCGGATTTGCTCAGTCCTTTGGCGAACAGTTTTTTCACTTCTTTCTCTTTCTTCCTGACAGAGGGGGGCCGTCCTAGCGCTTTCCCTTCGGCGCGCGCCTGAGCCAGTCCGGCCCTGACGCGCTCGCGGATGATCTCCCGTTCGAATTCGGCAAAGACCGCCAGCATTCCGGCCATGGCGCGACCTGAAGGCGTGGTCAGATCGAGGGCTTCGGTCAGCGATACAAAACCGACCCCAAGTTCAGTCAACTCTCTCAGCGTCAGGACCAGATCCGCTAACGATCGGCCCCAACGATCGAGCCTCCAGACGACGATCACGTCGATCTCCCGGCGCCGCGCCGCTTTCAGCAGTTCTTCGCGTCGCGGACGATGTGTGGCTCCGGAATCGACTTCTTTCACCTGCGTCGCGATCATCCATTTCCGCTTCCGCGCGTAAGCGCGCATGGCTTTGACCTGCAACGGCAGTGTCTGCTGGTCGTGGGTTGAGACACGGGAGTAAAGACCGACTTTCATAAGTTGTCCTCTCCGAAACGGGGGTGGCCAAAAACCTCCCTGGAAAGCGCCGATAAAATTCCATTATTTCTCGCGTTTTTCGCCCCTTCCAGTAAGATGGCCGAAATCTATAGGTTTCGGCCAGATGATACAACACCAGGAATCAGGAGAGGAGACTTTTTCGCGATGGCTTCCATCGAACGGACCGCCTATCCCCGCTTCAAACGTTCCCCGACACAACAGCATCTCCATGCGCTTTATACGCCGACCGACGAAGAACTGACTTTCGCGCAAAAGACCGCCCGCTCGCTCAGCTCTCAACTGAGCCTGCTCGTGTTGCTCAAGTCCTTTCAGCGACTCGGGTATTTTCCGAAGATCAGCGATGTCCCGGTCTCAATCGTCAACCATCTCAGAAACTATCTCTCGATCATCTCGGCGATCGAGCCGGGGTATGAAGAGACGCGCACGTTATACCGCCACCATCAGGCGATTCGAGGCTACCTGCGCGTGATCCCGTGGGGCGCCGGCGCGGGCCGATTGGCGGTTAAAGCAGTGTCGGAAGCCGCGGAGACGAAAGATAATCCGGCGGATCTGATCAACGTTGCGCTGGAGACGCTCATCAAGGAGCGGTATGAACTACCTGCTTTCAGCACGCTCGATCGCCTGGTCAGGCGCGTGCGCATGGTGGTCAATCAGCGCTACTTTGAAGACATCTTCAATCGGTTGAGCCTGGAGGAAACGGCCCGTCTGGATGCGCTGCTGATTACAGAAGTGCGCGCCTCGCGCAGTCTCTACCATCGGCTCAAACATCTGCCTAAAAGTCCGACGCTGACTCATCTTCAGGAATGGATCATGCAGTTCGAATGGTTGGAATCACACGGCAAGATCGATCATTTGCTGGTGGGTCTGCCGCTGCTCAAGCTGAAGCACTTCGCCGCCGAAGCCTGGGCGCTCGATGCCGCTGAGATGAAAGACTTCGCGCCATCAAAACGGTATACGCTGCTGCTGTGTCTGATTCACCGGACGCGTGTGCAGTGTCGAGACCAACTCACGCTGATGTTGATCAAACGAATGAGCAAGATTCAGCAGCGGGGTAAAGATGAATTGGAAGCGCTGCGCTTGCAGTATCGGGAAAAGACTGCCGGGCTTGTTTCGCTGCTGGCCGAAGTCGTAACGGCCAGCGAAAATTCCGCATCTGATGAACAGGCCGGACAGAGCGTCAGAAAGCTGTTGGCCGAGCGCGGTCCTGCGGATCAATTGCTGGAAGAATGTGACAAGGTCGTTGCCTACAGCAGCGACCATTACCAATCGTTGCTCTGGCGTCACTACCGGACTGATCGCGGCTCGCTCTTCCGGCTGGTCAGGAATTTGCGCCTGAGTTCCACCTCACAAGACCAATCGGTGATCAACGCCCTCAATTACCTGCTGGAAAATGAAACCCGGCGCGGCGACTGGCTGCCCGATGAAGTAGATCTTCCATTCGCCTCCGAACGCTGGCTGCGAACGATTTACGGCATGCACAATGGCGAGCGGATGCTCAACCGGCGTCACTTCGAGGTCTGCGTCTTCACCTATCTGGCGGCGGAACTGAAGACGGGCGATATCAGCGTCGCCGGATCTGATGAATATGCCGATTATCGCGAGCAGCTCTTGCCGTGGGAAGAGTGTGAGACTTCAGTAGCCGATTACTGTCACGGGTTCGGTCTGCCAGGCGCCGCGGAAGATTTCGTGGCGCAACTCAAGCAGTGGCTCACGGAAACCGCACAGCGAGTGGACGAGGGGTATCCGAAGAACGGGCAACTGGTGATTGACGAGCAAGGGCAGCCGCGGCTGAAAAAAATGCCTACAGTTGAAGAGCGGGCTTCCACTAAGGAAGTGGAAGCGGCCATTTATAGCCGGATGCCGGAGCGGAATGTCATCGACATCCTGGCGAACGTGGCTCATTACACGAACTGGACGAGGCATTTCGGCCCGCTGTCGGGTTCTGATCCTAAAATCGAGCGGGCGTTGGAACGTTACATCCTGACGGCTTTCACTTATGGCTGTAATCTCGGCCCTGCGCAGGCGGCGCGCCACCTGCGCGGAATCGCCACGGCGCATACGCTCTCGTTCGTCAATCGTCGTCACGTCAATGCTCAGAAGCTGAATGCGGCGATTGTAGACATCATCAACGAGTATTCCAACTTTCCGCTGCCAAAGATCTGGGGAACGGGAGATGCGGCCGCGGCGGACGGCACAAAGTATGAGATGTATGACCAGAATCTGCTGGCCGAGCATCATATCCGTTATGGCGGCTGGGGCGGAATAGCCTATCACCACATCGCGGATTCGTATGTGGCCCTGTTTTCTCACTTCATTCCGTGTGGCACGTGGGAAGCGATTTATATCATCGAAGGGTTGTTGAGGAATGCCTCTGAGATTCAGCCTGAAAAGATTCATGCCGACACCCAGGGGCAGTCCTCGCCGGTGTTCGCGCTCGCCCATTTACTCGGCATCAAACTGATGCCGCGCATTCGGAACTGGAAAGATCTGATCTTTTACCGGCCCGATAAAGGGGCGAAATACCGGCACATCGATGCGTTGTTCACCGATCACATCGACTGGAAGCTGATCGAAACGCACTGGCGCGACCTGATGCAGGTCGTTCTGTCGATTCGGGCCGGGAAGATTTCTTCCGTCACTCTGCTGCGCAAACTCGGCAATGAATCGCGGAAGAATCGGCTCTATCAAGCGTTCCGTGAACTGGGGCGAGTCGTGCGGACGGTATTCCTGTTGCAGTACCTGTCCGATCCGGAGATGCGGAAACAGATCACGGAGATGACCAACAAGGTCGAGGCTTACAACGGCTTCGCCGGATGGCTGTTCTTCGGCGGCGAGGGCATCATTGCTGAAAATGATCCGGAGGAACAAGAGAAGATCATCAAATATAACGACCTGGTGGCCAACGCTGTAATCTTTCAGAATGTAGTGGATGTCAGCCGCGTGTTGTATGAATTAATCGCCGAAGGTTATCCGGTGAAGCGTGAGGACGTCGCCGCACTGAGTCCTTATTTGACGCGGCATATCAAGAGGTTCGGTGATTATTTCATCGATCTGAGCGCGCCCCCGCAACCATTATCGGAGAGCGCTTTATCGCTGTCGCTCTGATTCGACAAGGCAGGGGGCGAAGCTATGTCCTATTTTTACCTGTATCTCGGCTGTACCCGAAGATGTGCTTGGTGACCTCAGAGCCGCCTGCGGTTTGGATGTTGTACTGCTTGGTCGGATAGACTGTAGTGATTGTGCCGTTCGACTGGCTGACGCGGCTGCCGGCGTGGTCATAGGCAAAGGTCGCTGTCAGGCCGGTTTTTGCTGATTGCGTGAGCCTGTTCCTGTAGTCCCACGTGTGCGTCCAGGTCCCCTCCCCTGTCAGGTTGCCGTTGTTGTCATATGAATACGTGGCAGAGCCAATGGTGGTGGCTGCGTGCGGGTTGGCGTAGTTCGTGCCTGCATACGTATAACTACCCGCATCGCCAGAGGTAATATTGCCTATTGCGCTGTAGGTGTAAGTCTTGGTGGTGTTGTCGCCATTGACCGCACCGGTGACGGTGGCAGTGAGCAGGCGGTTTAAGTCGTCGTAGGTGTAGGTGGTCAGCTTGGCGCTGTCAGTGTCTGAATCGTCGGTAATGGTGAGAATGTTGCCGTTCGCATCATAGGTATAGTTCAGATCCTGGATGACCTCAGGGTGCGGCGTGCCGGTGGTGTAAGTGATTTCCAGTTTGGGGTCCTGGCTTGTGCCGGTAGCGTCCGCGGTTTTGATGCGAATGCCGGTGAGGGTGTCTGCTGCTACCGGGGTGTCGGTGGCGTCGTGCCCTTCCCTCAGACCGAGCTTCGTATACCCAGTCTTGCTAATCCAACCATTGCCTGCGGTGCTAAGCGGGATCGCCAGATATTGGCCAGTGGTGATGCCGGTAATGTCCGTGTCCGTGCTGCCGGCCTGCGGATTATCAACCGTGCCGATCTGGTCAAAGTCGCCGTCTGCAAGGGCTGTACTGGACGCCGTGGTGTTTTTGACCACGCGGACAAAGTCTGAGCCGTCATTGTCCTGGTCGGACTTGGTGTCCACGTACACATACAGCGTGGCGCTGGAAATACTCGCCCCGTCAGGAAGACCCCCTGTGTCGAACGGCAGGGCTATGCGGGCAAGCCAGGTATCGTCTCCGGCGTCTTCACTGTACACCCAAGCGGTGTCCGAGATGGCGTCTGCCGTGCCACTAGTGGCGTCGTGAATCGTGGTCCAGGAGGCAGTATCGCCGTGATAGATCTCACCATCGCCAGAAGTAGTGGAGTAGAACGTGACCGTGGTGGGACTTCCGCCATTGTCCATTGTGAATTGGCCATTGCTGCTCCACGCTCCCTCTGCTGCGCTGTTGTCCCAGAACTTGATGCGCCAGTAATAGGTGGTGCCGTCAAGGTCCAGCGGAGTGCCGCCAAAAGCAATGTCCGGGCTGCGCTGGCCTTGGCTCACTGCCGGACTGAGAGCGACCTGCCCGGAGTCCCAGACAGTTGTGGTGAAAGACGCCGATGTAGACACCTGCAGTTTGTAGTGCGTGGCCGTGTCACTGCCATCGGGATCGTTGTAAATAGCAGAGAACTCCGGGGTCGGGTCTGTCACGCCGGTGGGATTGGTCTGGCCTTCAGCAAGCAAGCTGGTAGGAGCAGTTGGAGCGCTGTTGCCGGTGGTGTAGGTAATTTCCAGTATCGGGTCTTGTGAGGTGCCACTTGCGTCCGCGGTCTTGATACGCACACCAGTAAAGGTGCTGTCATCTGGAGCGGTGTCAGTAGCGTCGTGCCCTTCCCTAAGACCGAGTTTGGTGTAACCGGTCAGGCTGATCCAGCCGCGGCCGGTGGAATTGAGCGGAATAGTCAGATATTGGCCTGTGGTGATACCGGTGATGTCGGTGTCGCTGCTACCCGCCGTGGGATTGTCTATGGCGCCGATCTGGTCAAAGTCACCATTGGCCAAAGCCGTGGCGGACGCTGTGGTGTTTTGCACGATACGCAGGAATGCGTTGGCGTCATTGTCGCCGTCAGATTTCGCATCTATGTAGAGCTTGAGGTCCGCGGCGCTAATGGTGGCGTTGTCCGGCAACGCTGAGGTATCGAACGGCAGCGCCACGCGAGCCATCCAAAAATCTGAGCCGGCGTCTTCGGTGTAGGCGTAGGCAGTGGCCGGCGTGTTTTCCGCTGTGCCGCTCGTTGCATCGTGGATGCCGTTCCAGGTGGTGTGAGTATGATATATCTCGCCGTCTCCTGAAGCGGTAGCGTAGACGCTGAGAACTGCGTCCGTGCGGACTGGATATTGAGCAGTTTCCAGCCAGGCCACTGGAATGAGCTTGGTGAGATAGATGCCGTCGTTTTTCAGCTCGTAGCGGATGGGAACACGGACCGCGCGGGTACCGTTGGCTTCCAAAGCCACCGCAGGCCACAGATAGGTCTCTATGCCGATAGAATCGGTGAGGGTGACGGCCTCGGTGGTAGTGATCGGCTCTGCCGCGGTCAGAGCCTTGCCCTGTGCGTCTTTCAGTGTGAGCCTGAGGTTCGATGTCAGTTTGAATAGCAGCTCGTAATATTCTTTGCCTTTCAGATCCCCCAGCGCAGCCTTGTTTTGAATAACCACGTCTTTGCGCACCTGGGTCTGGTCAGGTGAGACTTCCAGGTCAATCCCCTGCCCTATGGCACTCTCGTAGCGAATGGTCTGCCTTGTCTCGCGCGTGCCGGTGAGTTGGCCGGTGACGCCTGCGCCATTCTTACCAACCAGCGACAAACTGATGCGGTCGCGCTTGTTCTGGAAGGTGAGGAATGCGTCAAGCGTGTTCGTTTTAACTTCAGCCCGGTACGGCGCTTTGGTCACGGCAAAACCACCAGCGGTTGGCTCGAAGGCGGTATCAATGGGTCTGAGTTGCCCGGTGGCCAGGTCTGTGTAATGCACATCCTTTTGGAAGAGCTGCAGCCTATGCACCTCATCGCCGTCTTTCGTAAAGCCGGTCAGGAATGTTTTGGATGTGGCACTGCGCTCTGTGGTCAGTTCCTGTGGCTGTTTCAGCACCACAGCTCCGTCTTGCTCTTTGGTCGCATTGCCCTCTGCTACGTATTCTTCCGGAGTGGCAACCGTGATGCCGACTTCCTCTATGAGCGCCTGAGCCTTCAGTGACAGATCGCCGCCAAGCAAGCCTTCTCCCTCGAACAAACTCATACCCGCCTCTCCGGCGGACAAGCCCCCCATTCCGCCCGGACCTGTGGTCAGACGCCTGGAAAGCCGATACAGCTCGGTTGCGTCATAGGTGTTGGTAGTGGCCGTCTCGTTGGCGTTGGCCTGATAGGTCACCTTGCCGTGTGGTCCGTAGTCAAAGTCCGTGACCAGGTCCTGGAATGCACTGCCAGAGGATTCTTTGCGCTGGATGGTCTCTAAGAGACCGGCCGTATTGTAGGTGTATTTGACCTTGGAGCTGTCAGGACTCGCGATCTCCAGCACATTCCCCTGCCGGTCGTGGGTGTAGTCCGTCTGATAGTTTGTCGAGGCGATTGTCTTGACTTCCTGCTTTACGCCGCCCAGCGGATTGTAGGCATACGTGGTGTTGGCACCTGTGGCCGTCACGCTGCAGAGCCGCGGCTTGCCGTTCGTGCAGGTGTCGTAGCTGTACGTGACTTCCGTGCCGGACTGTCCGGTGTAGTTCTCGGTCAGGACGCGGTTAATGTCGTCGTAGGTGTAATTCACCGTCTGGCTTTTTGGATCAACTGATGAGGTGAGGTTGCCGGAATCGTCGTAGGTGTATGTCCAGGTGCCAAATGTTGAATCACCTGATGCGTGCAGGTCCTCCGCGGTCAGTCTGCGGCCGAGGCCGTCATAGGTGAAGTTGCGGATGTTCGAGAGGCTATCTGTGATCTTGGTCAGATCGCCATTGCCGTTGTACTCATACAGCGTGGTGTAGGTGTTACCACTATTCACTTCCTCGACTTTCCAGAGCAGACCTCGCGCGTCTTTGTAGAGATGCTTTGGCTTTGTGCGCGGGTCAGTTGCGGTCAGCTTCCAGTCATCATAGGTGCTCGAAGTCGTGCCCGCGGCATTCTGGATGCTGGTGACGCGCAGCAGCGGATCATAGCTGTAGGTGATAAGCAGGTCGGCTGTGGTGGTGGCAGATGTCTTAGCGGAGCCGCTCGATGAGTACGGCAGCGATTCTTTGTGCACCTGCTCCACGTTGTTGTAAATGGTATCGGTGACGGCAAAGGTGTTTGAGTCTTCCATTTCCGCGCGGGTTTGGATAGGCCGGTGGAAGCCGTCAAAGTAGGTGTAGGTGTCAACGCTTGTGGAGCCGTCCAGGTAATCGGTCTTTTGCACTTTCACCGCTCCCGATGTGTCGGTATAGGCGTAGGCGGTTTTGGTGACCAGGCTCGATGGTGTGGTGTGGTCCGGCTGCTTTTCCTCCACCACGCGGTCCAGGCCGTCATACACCGTCTGGAACACCAGGCTATTTGGGTCTGTGGTTTGCTTCACCTGGCCAGATGAATAGTCATAGGTGTACTGCGTGGCCAGGCTGTGTGGCTGGGTCACGGTGGCCGGATACAGATTGTGAGTGTCGTAAGAATAGGACGTGGTCTTGCCGCGCGGGTCGGTGTCTGAGGTCACCAGGCCGTAGGTGGTGTTGTAGGTCTTTTGGGTGTTGATGTAGCTACTACCGGTCTTCCATTTTTCCTCTTTGGTCAGGTTGCCCACATTCACTGTGCCGTGTGATTGGCCGTCGTAGTAAAACTTGGACTCCCTGACTTTGGCAGCTGACTGATTGGTGACGGTCTCGGTTTTGGGCAGGTGGATATAGGCGGTGCTGTTAGCGGCATAGGCAATGTCCGTGGTCAGTTTGTCGCTGCCGGTGTCGGTAAACGTGCCGCTGTCTGCTCCAGTCACTTCTCCCCACTCCACCTTTTGCGTGAGGTTGCCGGTGGCGTCTTCGTAGGTGTATTCAACTGCCTTGTCCTTGTGGTCTGTGTCGCCGTCATAAGTGAAATCAACCGTTCGGAGCAGCTTCACAAAATCCCGGCCAGTCCCCTGGTTGTATTTATCCCATTTGCTGATGGTGACCGCGTATTTATTGCCGCTGGAATCGAGGCGCTCGATGCGATACGGCTTCCCCATCTTCGATGCGTGGTCGCTGTATTCGCCGATACTGCTGTTTGTAGTGTTGCCCTGGTGATAGAACGTCTTGACCGCGTTACTCGCGGAATCAGTCTTGGTGACTTTCTCGAAACCCGCAAATTGGCGATTGAAGGCGTCGCTGTAATAGTACAAGCCGTCCTCATACTTGAAGGTGCTTGTCGAGGTCACGCCAAAAGCGCTGTCATTGCTGAGTTGATACACGGTGTGGAGGATGTGCGGCAGCTTGGGATTTGAGAGCGCTGAGCCGCTGGTGTACTGCGGGGTTGTTTTGTACGTGACCGATGTGGAACCACCGGATTCATACGTCAGCGTAGTGGCCAGGTTCGGCTTGGCTCCGTTATGCAGGAACACCCGCTGGTCGTGGGAGCCGCCGTTCTCAAACTGGGAGATGAGCATATCCTCCAGTCCGTCGCCGTTCAGGTCAGCAAGGCGAGCGCCCTGATCGAACATCGTATAGCTCCAGGTAAACTTGATGTCCGGCAGGCTCCACGAAGACGTGACGTCCGTCCAGCCGTTTTCGCCGTTGTTCAGATAGAGATATTTGTCGTACGTGCCTGAAGGGTAGTTCAGCCGGATCATAAACAAGTCCGGCAGACCGTCGCCGTTCAGGTCACCGACCCGGCCGCCCTGGTCGCGGCTTTGCCAATTGGAGAACAAAATATTGCCTGGCACAGTCCACGAACTGGTTTCTTCGACCCAGCCAGTGCCGGTGTTGAGGTAAGTCTTCTTTTTGAAAGTAGTCGCATTCTCTTGGAGATGGGTGATGGCATCCAAGAGGCCGTCACCGTTGATGTCGAGCAGCCGCGTGCCTACGTCATACCCCTGGTAATAATTTGAGAGGTGGAAATCACTGGGAAACGTCCAGGACGTGTTTTGGGTCCAGCCCGTGCCGTTGTTTACGTACACGCGCTGGTCAACCGTCGGAGGAGACGCGGTCGGAATGTAATGCGAGATGAACAGGTCGGCGAGGCCATCACCATTGATGTCACTTACGCGCCCGCCAGGGTCTAATGTGCTGGCCTGGGCAAAAAAGATTGCCGGCAACTGCCAATTAGTTGTCTGCTCGGTCCAGCCGTTGCTGCCGTTGTTTAGGTAAACCGCCTGGGTGTCTATAGTGTCGTGAAAGGACAGCAAAAAGTCTGGCAAACCGTCGCCGTTCACATCAGCAATTTCCACGCCGGTTGATCGTTCATTGGCCTGCGCAGTCCAGATGGCACTGGGAATAGTCCAACTGGTATTCAACGTCCAGCCGGAGCCGTTGTTTAAGTAAATGCGCCGATCGCCGCTGGAGTAGTCATTAAAGGCAATGAGCAGGTCCGGCAAAGCGTCGCCGTTGACGTCAACAACCCGGCCGCCCTTGTCCGCGCCATTGTAATAGCGGGAGAAAAACAGGTCGCTCGGCAAATCCCAGTTGCTTGTCTGCTCAGTCCAGGATTTCGTTACAGCACTATAGGAGTACTGATTTTGGGGCTTGACTACGGTGACTTCCGTGGTTTCATCCCGGCCGGTCTCTTTGACGGTCTGGAGACTTGAGCTGTTTCCGTTGTCAGCCGTGGTGTAGGTAATCTCGTACTTCCTGGTCCACGCGCCGCTGACTTTGGCCAGGATTTGATAGATACGATAGGACGTGGTAATGGCAAAGGCGGCTTTCCTGGTCGTGAACGCATCGCCGCGGCTCTCCCGAAGGAACTCAATCTCAAAAATGCCGTCAGTGGTATTGTTGCCGGTGTACTTGATCTTGGAGGGATAAATCTCGCCGGCGTCTTTATAGTATTCGTATTTGATGTAGTTGTTGTTGGTATCCCGGACTTCCTGCAGCATCCATTTATATACTTTCGTGGAATCTGAAGGGTTATCCTGCCGCTCGGCCGCGTTCGTCCCAAACTTGTAGACTGTGCCCTTTTTATCTTTCACGGTCCATACGCTGCTGGAAAGCGTATAGGTCAAAAACTCGCCATTCTCGACTTTTGGCTTGAACGATCCAGAACCGAGGTCCACCAGTTCACCGGACAGTGAGGAGGTAAAAAAGTTTTCTGTGTAAAGTTTCTCGCTCCCGGTGCGGTTGATCCGCTCGATGTACGGAATATTATCTGACCACCCATTGCCCAAGATGCCGTTCACGTCTGCGTGCTGGCTGTTGTAGGTCAGTTTGATATCCGGCTGCAGGCCGTTTCTTCCTGGAGGAACGACAAGAGGATATGTAGATATGAGAGCGCCAGTGGAAGCGTCGGTCTCGGGCAATAGCTGCTTGATGGTTGAGATTTGCTGGATAGGCGGAGGTGATTCTTCACTGTCCATCAGACTGGATGACGGCGCTGAAGGTTCTTCGCCTATTGGCTCTTCTGCTGGCTGCTTTGCTTTTGACTGTTCCTGAGCAGAAGTATCGTCAGCAGCAGATTCACTTGCAAGCGGCTCCGGATCAGCGGCAAAGGCAGCCGGCGAAAGGCTCCCGCACACAAGGAGCACAGCAAATAGCGATGCTACGAACCGCAGCACACGCGACGGAATTTTTTTGAGCATAGAGAGGGGGGATTAATGGCTTGGCTTTATATCGAGTGAAAGGCCCAGGCTGGGCTATTCCCATCAGTCTACTGACAATTCCTAATATCTGTCAAAAAATTGCCCTCCGCTCCTAAACTTCCGGTGGGAAACACAGTCCGCTGTTGGCGATCCAAGCTTCCCGTTCACCAGTCAAACTGGAGTTTTGGACTTGTGTTTTCGGTTTATTCTTCTATCCCTCAGCGTTTTCCAGATTCTCCGAAGGGACTTCGCGTCCTTACGAGTGAGCCCCAACCCCTCAACGAGCAGCACATTGTCGGTAATATCCAGCACTGCGTCAGTTTTGTTTTCGAGCAAGAGAGTATGAATGTAGTCAAAGTCGAGTTGCTCCGCACCCTTGAGTGGCAAAGGTATATCTTCAGCTTCATTCGGCTCCAATTCCAGCACTCCTCCGCCGTAGCTCCTGCCAACCACTTCGGCAAAGGCAAAGGTCAGTGAGTTCAGGAAGGCCAGCGCTATAGTGCGCGCCGGTTCCCCGTTGCGGACTCTGACCCGATGGATAGTATCGGTGCAGGTTGCGGCGGCCTCATTCACGATGATTTTCGGATAATCGTGAATTTGCCGCAGCATAAAGGCGTCAGGAGTCCAAACTGAAGGAACAATATACCAGCGATTGCGAATGCGACACTTATAGCCTTTGTGTACCTCTTCCTTTTCTCCTTTAGCCGTGTACTTTTTGAGAGGCTTAGGCAGCTTTTCAAAAGGGACATCCGGTGGGCGGAGCAGAAAAGAAGGAAATTGCTTTTTGACGTTTGCTTCCCAATCATCCCCACCGAAGACTATGCCGCTGAGATGGCCTGAACGGCTGACAATTCGCTCTGTGTATTTCTCCAGCGCCTCTTCCTGAATCTGCTGCTCGCTTAAAACGAAGAACTTGTTTAGCCCTGTCACTACGCCGACATCAACATCTATCACTTGGCCGGAATGGGTCAATTGTGGATGAGCCCTCATCTCTCTCAAAAGTTCGATCTCAGGAGTGTGCAGAAAATACTGGGTCCATTTATCTGCCGAGTGATCTAAAGGCTTGACCTCACCACGGGCAACTTTTTCGTGATTGTATGAATAGAGGTCCGAAATATCGTCGAGTTCAAAGGTCCTAATTCCCGTATGCGCCGAATGCCCCCTCTCCCCTAAAAACAACACTATCTCTTGTTGGATTTCTTCGAACACAAGGGACTTGAAAGTGATGAGCGTCACTCGACTATAGTAATCACTGATAAAGCGCCGGAGAGCGGCAGCATACTTCACCTGGAGCAATTCTGCCGGTATCACCATTGCAAGCCGCCCCTGCTCATTGAGCAAAAGTGAAGATGCCAGGATAAAGGGTACCCAAGCATTCGTCAGTCGATTGGGCTTCAGCCCCGCCCGCGCCATCAGATCGAAAGCAGGCTGGCGTTGCTCTTCCAAAAAGTTCTGATACCGGATGAACGGCGGGTTTCCGATGATCGCGTCAAAGAGGCGCTTATCACTAAGGTGTTTTTTGCAGTAAGCGAAGAAATCTCCGGACTCTATTTGCCCCGGATGCGGAGGAATCCCAATCTCTTTTAAGCGCGCAGCGGCCTTCAAGGCTTCACTCTCTTCTATTTCCACACCGTGGATATTCTTAGCCACCTCCTGCGGACGTGCACCTTTTGACCGCAGAACTTCAGCCGCGGCCACAAGCAAATTCCCATCGCCGCAACTCGGCTCTAGCACAGTCGCGTTCCGGTCCCTGATCGCCCACTGCGCGAGAAAATCGCAAATGGCTTTCGGCGTGTAGTATCCGCCGCGAAGCTTTTGATAAGTCGGGACCGTTTTTATGATGTAACTGGCCGTTAACGTGCTACTCATTAATCTCCTGCACTACTTTTAGATCGGCTTTGCTGATGCCGTAAAGATATTCGATAAGGCCGAACATCTGGCGCTTCACTGCCTTGGCCGTTCTGGAATACTCCACTTTTTTCTGAGGTGTTCTGGCAATCGTTGCTTTCAGTGTCACAGCGTTAAGCGATTGCGCGATCTTCACAATCGCCTTATATGCCTTGACCTCTTCCCGGTTTTTGGAGTCAATCATCCGGATCGGCAAATTGGCAACATATTGTTTGCCGTGAGAAATGTATCCGCCACGAAATTGGCTGCCATCAACCATTGCATCAATCACAGGGTGATGCAAAATAGCTTGAATATAGTAGAGGGACAGAGACACCCCCGGCTTCATCCGTAGCCCGTAGTACGGACCGTTGCCGCCTCCGGTGAACACAACATCACTGTCGTCGTATACATATCGCGGCTCGCGCATCAAGATAGGCCAGATGAGTTTTGGTTCGCCGTTGAATTTCGTGAGACTTTGGGAGCGCCCAAACTGATGCCAGTTGTCGGCGGTCATTTTTGAAACGTTCCGCTTGGTGAGCTGACTCTTTTGCTGTTGTAGATACCGCCAACAATCAGGAAACTGATCTTCCATTTCTTCAGGCGAGTAGAGCACAGCCTTATCGTCTACGATCTTGTAGGGAAAAATCATATACGTGTTAGCTGCCGGCGGACCGAACTCAGCAAACTGCACATCGTACAGGCACGGCCGTAGGATGTCGCGCTCGATTCTGTGCTGTTGGCCACTGCGATCTTGGAACTCTACGAAATCAGTATCTTCGGATATGGGATGAAAGATATACAACTTATCAGCGCTGGTCTGAAGACCGACGAAGATGTCAGCAATGTCGGTAAGACTTTGCACATTTGCCGAACGAATCTTCGCAAACAGGGCTGCTGATCTATCATCAGCGAATGACCACGGATCCTCATTGATATCCGTAGCGGCATATTCTGTCATTACCCCAGGCTGCCCATATCGCCACTTGCCCAGGTCAGAGACACGCTCGACGCTGAACCCCGGCTGGCCGCTCTTACTAAGTTTCAAAATGCATACATACGTTGTCACGCGCTTGCCGAAGACTTGCTGGACGCCGAAGTGGACGAATTCCGCGAGATGCCGCCCTTCGGCGATAAGTCCGCGAAGCGCCATCCCTGCCCTAATAACGGAAAACTTATGTGGGACTATGTAGCCAAGCACTCCCCCTGGCTTCAGCAAGGTTAAGGCTCGCTCGATGAAGAGATAATACTTGTCGAAATTATGACTCTTCGCGGTTTCGTAGACGGATGCTGCGCTTTGATAATACTCGACCTCCAAAGGTGAGTACTTCACCATATTCTGAATACGAATGTATGGCGGGTTGCCGACGATGAGGTCGAATCCGCCCTCGCGCATAATCGCCGGGAACGCTTCTTCCCAGTCAAACGGGTTGACCTGGCTGCTCTCCCCTCCTGACTGTACGCCGTTCTCTTCGTCCTCTTCTTCCGCATCGAGAAAAGAGCTGTCAACAAGACTGTTGCCACACTGAATGTTGTCCTCCAGTTTTGGGAGTGCCCGGAGGTTATACTTTCTCAAATAGGCTTCGATTTCATTTGATGTGGTGTTTTCCAACGCCTTCAGCAACAAACTGAACCGCGCAACCTCTACGGCCTGAATGTCAATATCCACACCATAGATGTTATTGAGGAGGATTCTTCGTTTCTCTGGGAGCGTCAGCCGCCACTCGTTGTTGCCGCTTTTATATATCTTGTCGGAATGCTTGTCCGGACCGTCCCGCAAATACCACTCTACGTGGTGCTGCTGAAGGTATTCAAACGCGGCGATTAAGAACACTCCGGAGCCACAGGCGATGTCGGCCACCCGCAACTTCGACAGAGCTGACGGCCGCTTCCCTTTACATAAGGGATCGAGGGTACGCTGAATGATTGAGTCAACGATGAACTGAGGGGTTGAGACGACACCACCGGCCGCACGGATCTCTGGCTTCTCCACTATGCTCACGCCGCCTTTGTCGAGCCGAACGGTATGTGCGAGAAAAAGCTCGTAGACTTCTCCGAGCAAGCTGGATTCAACAACTGAGAAATTGTACGGACTCTCCGGATAGTAAAGCTCTTTGAAGATGCTGATGAGCAAATCGCTGCTGACTTCAACAGTCAGTGAGAGTTCGTCTTCAATAAAATCGAACAGGCCAGAGTTGTAGCGTCTGTCCGCATTCAGAAAAACCTTTTTCAGCTCTTCGAAGGTCTTCACCTCTTTGAGCGCTTTTGCTTTTTCCAAAGCCCTATCTTCGCAAATCCGGAGAAAGAGAATTCGGTTAATTAGACGTTGGATGAGAAAGTTGAGTTCTTCCTCAGAGAGCTCTGTATTGTGACGTAAGAGGTCTTCAGCAAGGCCTTCACGCCAGCGTTCGATTTGCTCAAGAAAATATTGGTCGAACGTCTGGCCTGCGTACTCATCCCGCGCGCCAAACGTTTCATCGAACTTCCCCAGGTAGACCGCTTCACACGACAACTGGTCGTAAATCTCGTCAAACTTCTCTACGTATTCAGTGAAGTCATAAACTTTGA
>Ga0154003_1000219_pt1 | contig 17904 bp, 13 predicted proteins | sample TSFL087MetaG_FD_104679 | JGI IMG/M metagenome (GOLD analysis project Ga0154003, IMG submission 104679) | Attine ant fungus gardens microbial communities from Florida, USA - TSFL087 MetaG | ecosystem: Host-associated > Fungi > Mycelium > Unclassified | place: USA: Florida, Lake Talquin State...
CCACAGAACAAAATATGACGAATTTCGGCTTCGGAACTGGCGCCGGAAAATAGACTCGCGCGCCATGCCTCATCTGTCCGAAGGCTTGCGAGATGTCGATTGCAGGCGCAACCCGAGTCGGCCAAGCAATGCCTGGTCGCGATTGCGCTCCGGGTTGGGCGTGGTTAGCAGCCGGTCGCCCATGAAGATCGAATTGGCGCCGGCCAGAAAACAGAGCGCCTGCGCTTCGTCCGAGAGCGCGAGCCGGCCGGCGCTTAACCTCACCGACGAGGCCGGCATCAGGATGCGCGCGGTCGCGATCATCCTCACCAGTTCTAAGGGATCGGTGTCAGGTTGTTCAGCCAGCGGCGTGCCCGCGACACGCACCAACAGATTGATCGGCACACTTTCGGGATGCGGGCGCTGGTTGGCGAGTTGTTGCAGCAGACCGTAACGATCCTCGCAAGACTCACCCATCCCGATGATGCCGCCACAGCACACGGTGACGCCGGCGCGGCGCACACGCGCCAGCGTCGCCAGACGGTCTTCGTAAGCGCGAGTGGTGATGATCGAACCATAGAAATCCGGCGCAGTGTCGAGGTTATGGTTGTAGGCGGTCAGCCCCGCCCGGGCCAGTGATTCGGCTTGCTCATCAGTCAACATGCCGAGCGTGCAGCATGCCTCCATCCCCAAAGCTCGCACGCCGCGCACCATCTCCAGCACACCATCGAACTCCTTGCCTTGTGGCGCGTCGCGCCATGCCGCTCCCATGCAGAAGCGCGTCGCGCCTTGCTCGCGCGCCTGCCGGGCCGCCTCCAGCGTCTCGTCTACGCTCAGAAGCGTGTGGCGCGCAACGCCGGTTTGATAGTGAGCTGATTGCGGGCAGTAGGCGCAATCCTCAGGGCAGCCGCCGGTCTTAATACTGAGCAGCGTGCAACCTTGTACCTCCGCCGGATTGTGATGGCGGCGGTGCGTTATCTGAGCCTGAAAGATCAGATCGGGCAAGGGTAGGTTATAGATGATTTCAATCTCGCAGACTGTCCAGTCGTGGCGCAACGCGGCGCCATAGTTTGGAGCCATGCGGAATATTTCTCCTTGATCGATATTCGACTTTGCCAAACGGCCCGCTTCATTATCAGAGTCATTCCGAAAAATGTCCACAGACGGTTGAATTCAGCCGTCGCTGAGGCTTCCCCGGCCTTGAAACCTTGTCATTGGTATTGAATGTAAGGCTGGCCGTTCTCGCCGACGGTCGCCATGTAAAAGCCGTCGCACGCGCCGATGAGTTCAACTGCGGCGGCTCTTCCAAACAATATATTCGATCGGGCGGTCTGTAGCTGGGCAATCCGTGTGGCCGCAAACAAACTATTGAATTGAGTTAGATGGGCAAGCCTTCGCAATAATATTTGCCAAAATGAGCTTGACTGATGCTCATTTGAGTGGTAAATGAGCATACGATTTGCCGAAAAACCAAGAATAAATGCATGTTGTTTGACTGGCCTTGTTGATGACCGGTCATAGGTCTGCGCTGAAAATTACCCGTTTACCACGTCGCGCTGTCCTGATCTTGGCTTAGGGTTATTGCATTGATAAGTTAACTCGCGCCGTATCAGCGCCGCGAGCGGTAGCGGGCGTGGCCCCTTCAGATGGCTATGTAGGGAAGCCACGCACGCTATCACTCGCGGCGCTGATAGGGTGATCTATCGCTCGGTTAATCTTTCAATGCAACATTCAGTAAGCAGGGATAGCGAGCCTCAGTCAGAAAGCAGGGGAATAACCCTCTTACAGGGAATGAAAACCATATACGTGGTTGACGAAAAAGATCGTGTCATCCCAAGCGCAAATATTCCACCAGCTTATGCCGGGGCGGCGGTTCACGTCGCGCTGAGTGATGAATTCGTTACCGTTCCTCAAATACTATGGCGGTTTGCAATTGCATGTGGGACCGTGTCCAGCAATCTCCAGCAAGCCGATGCGACGTTCCGTGAACAATAAGGCGCCGGAAACGAATTGAAATTGGCGCCATAGCAGGCGCGTCTCCCTTCGCGTCCTTTGCGCCTTTGCGAGAACCGCCGCCCGATCTAGAAAGCCAATCTCGCGCAAAGGCGCAAAGGCGCGAAGGCGCCGCCATTTATTTCTCAAAGACCATAATATCCAAGAGCAAAACGCTGAAAACGAACACCGAAACTTCCTGAGTTCAGAAATGTATTGTGTGACGCGCCACTTCCCCGTTGTTTGAGCGAGGCGTTATACTCGCTCCAGTTGCAGATGCGGTAAGGGGACTTCTTCACGGCAGAAAAAGCATACGCTGAGGGCAAGACATGAACGAACTATTGACCATTCGTGATTGCTTCAAATTACTCGTGTCGGCGGCAGTCGGCGGAATAGTCGTGATCTCCGGCGCCTTGCCGCATCGTTTTGCCTGGGCCGTCAAAGCCACGCAGTCAGCGGACGCCGCCAAAATCGAATTCTTCGAAGCGAAGGTTCGTCCCCTGTTGGCGACGCGCTGTTACGATTGTCACACTGACTCCGCCAAAGGCGGTCTTCGTGTGGATTCGCGTGAAGCGATGCTGAAGGGCGGCCGAAGCGGTCCTGCAATTGTCATTGGCAAGCCGGAAGAAAGCCTGCTCATCAAGGCTGTGGCGCACATGAGCGAAACGTTGCGGATGCCAAAAGGCGCCCCGAAGCTCAACGACCAGGAAATAGGCGATCTGTCGCGGTGGGTCAAAGACGGCGCTTACTGGCCGGCGGCGACGGCGGCGAAGAACAATTACCTCATCAATCCCGAACACAAAGCTTTCTGGTCATTTCAACCCGTTCGTAATCCCCCGGTTCCAATCGTCAAAGGCAGATCCGGCGATGCGCCGACCTCGGTTGACGCGTTCCTGTTGGCTAAACTCGAAGCCAACAATCTGACGTTCAATGCGCCTGCGGACAAGCGCACATTGATTCGTCGCGCGACTTATGATTTGACAGGCTTGCCGCCAAGGCCGGAAGAGATAGACGCCTTCCTCGCAGACCGATCTTCCGGCGCGTTTGCGAAAGTGATTGATCGGCTGCTGGCCAGTCCGCATTACGGCGAACGTTGGGGCAGGCATTGGTTGGACGTCGCGCGTTATTCCGATACGGTCGGGATGATTGACGCCGGGCGTAATACTCAGGGCTGGTTTCCGTATGCGTACACTTACCGCGATTGGGTGATTCGCGCCTTCAACGAAGACTTGCCATACGATCAATTCATCCTTCAACAACTGGCGGCGGATAAATTGCCGAACAACGATCCGCGCAACCTGGCCGCGCTCGGTTTTATCAGTCTGAGTCGCGGCGGTTTAGGCGTGAACCAGCACGAAAAAATCGACGACAAGATTGACGTCGTCTCGCGCGGGTTGATGGGACTGACTGTAAGCTGCGCTCGCTGCCACAATCACAAGTTCGATCCTATCCCGACCAGGGATTACTACTCTTTCTACACGATCTTCAGTAACTCGCGCGAGCCGAAAGAGCTTCCGCTGCTCGACCCCAAGGCCGACCTCACTGTCTGGGAGTCCGAAGTCAAAGCCGAGGAGAAAAAGGTCGAAGCCGAAATCGCGAAGCTGCGCGAGAACCGCTATCCGAAACTGAAAGAGTTGTATCGTACCGCGCCCGAGGTCGCTAAAAGTCTGCGCGGCGTATACGAAGCGCGCGAGGTTAACAAAGACGACGAGTTGGAAAAGTTCGCGCGGGAAAAAGATTACAACGTGTACATGCTGAAACGCTGGCGCGTCTACTTGCAGAAAGCGGGCGAAGACAGCGTCTGGGCGATTTGGCGCAGGTTGGCGGCGATCCCTGAAAAAGATTTCGAAGCCAAAGCTTCGACCATTTGGGTTGGAATGGAATTCGCTTCGCGACTTCCGCCATCCGTCCGTGGGCGCGCTCGGCGCCTGGGAACGCTATTCCCAGGGGCTGTTAGCGGCGGCGGAGTTCTTGATGATTGATTGAAACGGGAGTGAGTTATGTCAAAGCATAAGGCGAATCCTGAAGATCGTTTTCTGACGCGGCGTGAACTGCTCCACGCATGTGGCATGAGCTTTGGAGCGATCGCCTTTGCTCAACTCTTTGAGCAAACCGCCCATGCCCAGGACAAAGGCTTCGCCAATCCGCTGGCCGCCAGGCAGCCGCATTTTGCGCCGAAGGTCAAACGCGTCATCCACCTGTTTATGAACGGCGGGCCGTCGCAGGTGGACACCTTCGATCCAAAGCCGATGCTAACGAAATATGACGGCAAGCCGCTGCCGATTCACCTCAAGACCGAACGTAAAACCGGCGTCGGCTTTGGTTCGCCATACCAGTTTCAGCGGTACGGACAAAGCGGCATCGAAGTCAGCGAGCTCTATCCCAATGTCGCCATGCGCGTGGACGATCTGTGCGTCATTCGATCGATGCGCACGGATTTACCGAATCACGAGCCTTCGTTGTTGATGATGAATTGCGGCGACTTGCGGCAGGTACGTCCGAGCTTTGGTTCGTGGCTGACTTATGGCCTGGGCACGGAAAATCAAAACCTGCCCGGCTTCATCGTGCTCTGTCCGTACGGCTACCCGGTCAGCGGCACGCAAAACTGGACGGCAGGTTTTTTGCCTTCGGTCTATCAGGGCACGTACATTGACACCAAGGAGACCGAAGTCGAGCGACTGATTCAGCACATCAAAAACAATTCCACATCGCGCGAGCAACAGCGCAAACAGCTCGATTTACTCGCCGCCTTGAACCGGCGCTACCAGAAACAGAGACAGGAGGACTCGTTAGTCGAAGCGCAGATTCAATCGTACGAACTTGCGTTCCGCATGCAGGCTGAAGCGACCGACGCGTTTGATGTGGGCAAAGAGCCGGAACATATTCGACAGATGTACGGAGAAACGATATACGGGCGGCAAACGCTCATAGCGCGGCGCTTGCTCGAACGCGGCGTGCGTTTCGTCCAGATTTGGCAGGGCAAGGACCAGCCCTGGGACAATCATGAGTATCTGGCGTCGAGCCATAAACAACTGGCGCAGGCGACCGACAAACCGATCGCCGCGTTGCTGGTGGATTTAAAGCAGCGCGGAATGCTGGACGACACCTTGGTGATATGGGGTGGAGAGTTTGGACGCACGCCCGTAGTCGAATTGACCGGGGCGTCAGGAGGCGCGGACAGAGCCGATTGGGGGCGCGATCACAACAACCACGGCTTCACGATGTGGCTCGCCGGCGCCGGGGTGAAGAAAGGCTACGTGTACGGCGCGACAGATGAATTCGGTTTCGCGGCGGCGGAAAATCCGATTCACGTTCACGATTTACATGCGACGCTCTTGCACTTGCTGGGCTTCGACCACGAACGCTTAACGTATCGTTACGCTGGGCGCGATTTCCGCCTGACTGACGTCCAGGGTCTGGTCGTCAAAGACCTGCTCGCGTAATCTAGAGCAGATTGCAAATCAATGTACCCATACTGAGATGACAGTACAGATCAGTACCGCGAGCGGTAGCGAGCGGGCTTCACGCTCCGGACCCGCTCGCGGTACTGATACAGTCATCCTTCCCGTAAATGCAATTGCAATCCGCTCTAAGATAGTTTCGTCGCTAATCATTGCGGTTTTTCTATAGCCGCTTTGAGAGGATTGATAAAAAAGGCTCCAGCGATGCCGTCCTGAACTCACCGTATTCCTTTATCAAGATAGCTTCTTGCATCCTGAGGCGATCTTTTTGCGTGGTCTTCGGGCCAGCTATGTAAACAACCGTGGCCAAGATTGGCCGTGAACGATCGTAGCCGCGAACCTTTAGCAATTCCATCCGCTGCATCTGAAACCACGCTTCACTGGCTCGCCCATAGTAGATCAACACTGCGTCACAGGATCGCAGCATCTCCTGATGATATTGCAGGCGCTTGCCCTCTTCCTCCTCACTGAGGGAGGAGAATACTTCGTACCCCTGATCGAACAGATAATCTTCCAGCGGCGAGACGGCATCCTGATCCGATTTGTCGAAGAGCAGATATATTGACACCGCGCTGCTTTCGCCGGTCGGCGTGGGGCGGGTAGGGCGGTTGATATATTTGAGAATGTGAGTCCTCACGTCTTCAATCTTCGTTTGCAGCAACTCAACGTTCGGAAGACCGGCAGTCACCACGTAATTGACGAATCTTTGCTGTTGCTGACCTGCGGGTTGCAGGTTGGGCGGCATCCAAACAATACAGTGGAACGGCTGCCGCCGCCCGAGTTCTTGAGCCAGATCGAACTGTAATTGAGTAATTGAGCGTTCTACATCTTCAGGAATAAAACCATACTGCTCGCCAATCAGGTGAATCGAGAAAGATGAGACTTGCAGTTCTCTCCGAATTCGGTCAATCAGGGTCGAAGTTTCCATGGGCAAGGGCTGTTCCGGCAGCACGCGAACGTTGTATTGCAATAGCTCGCGCTTCAAGCGATCTCGCACTTTCATAAGGTCGCTTGTGGTTTCCGCCAGATAAACATTAGCCAAAGCGGGAGATGGTGGAGGAATCTCAATCTCCGGCGCGCGCTCTTTGACCTCGGGCCGGGGCTTGCGCCGTGGCTCCACAGGGCGCTGTTCTGGTGAGCGCAAAACATCAAGCATTTCTCTGATTTCCAAGGCAAGATTATTCAGGCGGCCCCAGTACTCCTTGCGCCTGGACTCGAACTCCCTGAGGGCGCCTGTCTGCTGCTCAATCTCATAAAAGTCATGGCTCAATATATTGGTAAGTTCAGGCGGCCGTTCATGCGGTGAAACCGGGGTCTTGACTACTTTGATGATTCTTTCTCTGATGTCAACGAAAAGCCCGCTGCTCCGATACGCATTTTTAATAAAAGCTTTCAACTCGGCTTGACACCACTCTGAGCGTAAATAAGCTGGAGAAAGCACCACCAAAAGCACCGCTGACTCGTTGAGCGATTGTTTCAAAGCATCGGAAATATTCCCGATGATTGGCGACTCCATGTCCATGAATATCCTGGGAACCTTTCCGATCAACTGCGCCAGCCGCAATTCAAGGTGATCGTGCAATTCGTTAACCCAGCCTGAATCGCCTTCCAACACTGCGTTGTCTGCATGTGCGTAACTTATGTAGACGTCGTACTTGAACTCGGGAGCCGGCCGTTGCGGTCTTTCAGTCTTGTGTATGGCGATCCATCTGACGGCGGCGCTCCGAATGCCATGCGCGATGTCGTTGAAGGCTTCATCTCGATTCGTCCACCTCGACACTGGCCTGGCATCTTTTGGCAAAGCCAGGAGGTTTCCTAACGGCGATGATATCTCCCAGTTACAAGGGCGCAGGATGAGCGGGATAACAATGGCCTCACCTGATGCATGGCGTACTAATGCGCGTTTCATTTCCTCGTTATAGCAGTAATCAGAGGCGATGAAATCGGAGCTAACCAGCAGCAGAATGATTTGAGATTGTTCGACCTCTAATGCAATTTCGCTTCTCCATTCATCATCTAAGCCAATTTTACGGTCGTGCCACTCCTTAACTACTCCCTGCCGTTTCAGAGAAACCAGGTATTTCTCCAACTCATCACGATATTCCTCGTCACGGTGTGAATAAGCAAAGAAAACTGTGACGGGAGTCGTTGGCCGTTCAAGAGGGGGTGATGGCATTATCGTCTGAGGCGGCCTGAGTGAATTTTCGACCAACTGGAGGATACCTTTTACAACTGTGACGAAAGCCTCATCACGATCTGTCCAGGTTGTGATCGGTTTTCCATTTGGCGGCAGCGGCTGAAGCTTGTCGAAAGGCGCGCCGCGCCAATCACAAGGTCTGAGGATGATGGGAATGACGACCGCCTCGCCTGCCTCCTGGCGTTCCATGGCCCGTTTCATTTCAATGTCGTAACAATAATCAGAAGCTAAGAAATCCGAGCTAATCAACAGCAGTATGAGTTGGGCGTCATTGAGGCGGAAGTCGATAGCTTCCTCCCATTCTGCGCCCGCGGGAACCTCACGATCGTGCCGACCTTCGATGACGCCCTGCCTTCGTAAGACGCTCAGGTGAAGAAACAATTCATTTACCAAAGATTCGTCCTTGTGTGAATAAGAGCAGAAAACCTTGACCGGCGTGGCAGGCGCTTGAGTTGTGGGTGGGGCGCTGGTCTTCGGCGTAGGCTCGCGCAAACTGGCCGGGGCTGCCAGCGTTCGACCGACGACAACAGCGGGCTGATCGAGCCGCTGATGCTGAATGACTTTCTCATCGAGCCTGGGCTGACGCAGCGCTTGACTGATGTTTTTGGCGTATTCGATCAGTTCGGGATGGGATTGGAGTTGCGGCGTGAACTGCTGGGTCAGGTTGGCAAGGGCGATCAGTTCGGCGCGCCCAGCTTCGCCTTTTGCCCCTGCCGACGCGAGCGCCTGCTCAAAGGCTTCGGCGATTTCGCTTGCCACACGCTGCTCGTCCAGGCAAACCATCGCGGCCCATTGCTGTCGCTGCAAATCCTCCTGGCTGACGAAGGGATTGGTGCGGGCCAGATGTTCGACGTAGCCGACCAACAGGCGGGCGACTTCCTGCATGCGTTGTGGGCCATCCGGCTCGCCTTTCAATTCCGCAATCAGGTGCGCGCGCACGCCTGGGTCCATCACGTATTGTTCGTACCCGACGCGTTGGCAGAGGTCGGACAACAACAGGTCGGCTTCGGCGACCCAGGGCGCCTGGTCGTACAGAAACCGGTTGTGCAGGTAGTTCAATAGCTCCGGCGTCAAGACCAGCGGCAACGCGGCGTACCGCGCCAAAAGTCTGTACGATTCATCAAAGCGCGCGACGAAGCGGTTGATGGCGGCGACGGCTTGTTTGTTTGAATCGTGGGCCATGAAATTTCTCAGCAGGAGATTCAACTCAGGCCGCGCACCACGTCGAGCGCGGCGCTGCAACCGTCTGAGTTCATCTGGAACATGCGCGCCACTCGGCTGATCATTTGCGCCGAAGTCCCTTCCCATCGCTCTTGCGGCATGGGGTTGAGCCAGGCCAGCAGCCGCGTGCGCAGTTTCAATCGCCCCAGCATTTTGGTCGTCGCGCTGATGCGTTCCAGCCGGCGAAAGCCTCGCGCGGCGCCGGCGTCGCTGACAATCAACACGCTGGTTTCTTCGTCGCAGCGCCCTAGCATATCGTTCACCGCCACGCGCTCGTTCAGGAAGGGATCGGCATAGACGGTTTCCACAAAAAAATTGTGAAAGTAAAAAACATCCACTTGTCCGATCGCGCTCTCTTCGCTAGCGGTTTCGACCAGTTCGCGCGTGAAGCGGTGAAAGGGAACCATCGACCCGTCCTGATCCACAAGCAGCGTCAGGCGCGCCTGATTGCGCATGCGCCGACGATGGACGGGGCCGAGGAAGAAACCTTCGCGCGCCGCCTTCTCGACCGTGGCGTCCAGATCCAGCACGTCCGCCGGCCCGTCGGCCACGGGTCGTCGCAGGTAGCGCCAGGCATAAACCAAGTAACGGCGCGAAACCGGCCAGTAGGCGTCAAGACCGGCGGCGCTTTCCGATTGCTCGTAGAAAAAGGGCGCGCGTACCGGCAGCGCAGTCCATTCAGGCGTCGGCGGCCTTTCAACTATCGGCTCAGGAGCCGTATTTTCCGGCGCCGGCTCCTGAGCCGGCGCGCGGTCAATGACGGGCGGGATTGTGTCTAGCGGCTCTTTCCTTTTCGCGCGCTGCGCGGCGGCGGTTTGTTCGAGCGATTGCCAGATCAACTCGAATTCGCGCGCTTCTTCTGGCGAATGGCACCACAACATGCCTAGCAGTTCGCCCAGGTCATCGGCCGTCTCAATCATTCCGGCTTCGACCGCGCGCACGGCGTCTAGCAGCTCTCGTATGCCTAGCTGGCGATTGCGGCGGCGCAGCGCGAGAAACAGTTGTAACAGAGTCTGCTGTGGGTCCAAGTTTTCCATCAAGGCACATCACTGCGTTCCGGCGAACCGTTGCCAGTCGGCGCGGAGCTTGAAGAGCAATTCGGGATGAGGCGGGTTTTCGGCGCCGAGTCGCGTCAGCGCTTCCGTGGTTTCATGCGCCTCGGTGAGGATCGCCAGCCAATCCAGAAACTCGCTCGTGCCAGGTTTCTTGTGCAAGCCGCCATCCTTGCGCAGTTCGATGAAACGGCGGCTGGCCCGGTCAAGCACTTCGCTGTCGGGCGGTTTCGTGGCGCCAAGTTCGGAATGTTTGGCGACGATCTGCTTCAACCGCTCCACGTCTTCAGGGAATTCGACGTAATAATACAAACAGCGCCTCAGGAACGGAGCCGGCAGATTGCCCTTCTCCTTGTTGCTGGTGATGATGACAATCGGTTTGTGTTGGGCCGTCACAACCTTGCCTGTTTCCTCAACCGTGAAGCTCCACGGGTCATCCAGAATGGTGAGCAGATCGTTCGGGAAATCCAAGTCCGCCTTGTCAATCTCATCAATCAGCATGACCGCCGGGCAATCCGCGAGTTTAAATGCCTGGCCCAGCGGCCCGTACCTGACATAGTTCGCCGCGACGCTCGGGTCGCGCGATTGCTTCCGCGCGCCGCCGCTGCTCGGCGCCTCCGAGCCAGGTTGCGGTTGAAGCTGATAGGTGTGGACGTCGTAGAGCCGCAAGAGCGAGTCGTAGGTGTAAAGCCCTTCGCGCGCCTTGCTGGTCGAGCGCACGTACCAGGGATAAAAAGGGACGCCCAGTTCGTAAGCCACGGCCTTGGCCAGTTGCGTCTTGCCGCAGCCGGCTTCGCCTTCGAGCAGCAGCGGGCGGTTGAGGTAAATGGCCAGGTTGACTGCCTCCACCAGTTTCTTCGCCGGCAGGTAGGGAACCGCTTTGGTCGGCGCGCCAGGGTGTCTTTGGCTTCTGACCTGTTCCTGAAGGCCGTAAAAAGTCCACGGCGATTTCAAATTCATCGTTCTTCCTCCGTCTGCTGTTCGCTCAGCATCTCTCGGATTTGGTTGTAAACATCATTGGGCCATTTGCTGTTCTTGTAGATCACTGCCGCCGCCTTTTCGATCTGCTCGGGCTTCAGGCCAGAAGCACGGTGAGCCAGACCAGACCACTTGATTAACCACGCCTGGATCTCTTTCAATTCCCATCTCTCCAGTGGAAGGTCGAGCAATTTGGCGCGGTTGAACTCTTTGGCCGTGCAACGGTACAGGCCGAGAGCTTTTTTCGGGACGGGGGCGCGTACGTGGATTAGGGCGATCAGTTTGACGTAGCGGCGGTCGGTGGTGATTTGCGGCAGCCGATTGACCAGCGGCTCCCAGAACGCGCAGAGAAACCAGGCCACGAATTCTTCATAAGCTTCCAAGCCTTCGCGGATTTTCAACTCAATCATCACAATCCCGCCATTGCCCAGACCGCCGCAGATTTTTTCGATGACGGCCGTTGCCAGCGAATCCAGGTCCGCCCCGGAAGGGATCTCTTTGTACTTTCCTATGCGCCTCAGGAATTCCTGCGCGTTGGGCGTCTCAAATTCCGAGAAACCGATCTCGATACGGCGCGGCGGTTCCTTGCTCAGTTTGGCCAGGTAATCGGTCACGTTCCTGAGACACAGATCGCCGCACATGCGGTAGCTGTCCTGGAGTAGAAAAAGAGCGGCTTCACCTTGCGGCTCATCGCGGATGATCCCCGGCATGAGTTTGCTCACCTTGGCAAAATCAATTTTGGGGAGATCCTCTTCCCATTGCAGATGACGACGATTTTGCGTCTGCGTCGAATTTAGTTTGACTGCCCGCGCTTCATCTAGCTGCGCCAGCTTCTTCTTTATCTGCTCAAGCTCGGTCTGCTTCGTGGCGTATTTTTCCAGAAATTGCTCGGCCTGATTTTCGAGAATCACTTTCGTGCCCGGGTTATTTTCATAAATCAGCTTGTCAGAGACAGCCTGGTACTGCTCTCCCAGCAAGTCCACCTGTTTTTCGAGACTGGCTTTTTCCAGTATCAGCGCTTCCGGCGTCATGGCTTTAACTCACGTCATTCAGGGTTTGGCGAAATGGCGTGGTCACGCCATTTGTTTAAGCTGTGTCTCTATTTTCTCGAATTCGGTCAGCAAATCTTCAGCCTGTTTTAACAGCAGCACCTTTGTGCCAGGGTTGGTTTCATAAAGCAGCTTGTTCTCGACTGCTTCGTATTGTTCAAGTAGTGTGGCAGCCTGCTTTTCGAGACTTGCGCGCTTCAGCTTCTGCGCTGGCGTGAGGGTGGCCACGACGACTGGCGGGGCTGAGCGCGGAAGTTCAGGACTGACTTGCGTCGCCGACCCTGAGGCCTGCGCAGCGCTAGGCCCAGCTTCACCGGCTGAAGCTATCGACAGCAGGTTGCACACATATTGTGTGAGATGGTTGCGTACCAAACTGACGAATTGCGCTTTGCCTTTGTAGGGCCACCACAACCCCTCCTGCGGAAAGTTATTCCTAAATTCTAGTACCTTGCCCCACTGGTCGGTCTCCTCCTTCGATTTCGGCGTGTAGGCTTTCTGGTTGAAGTAGACCATTATTTGCGGCCGGCCTTGCTGCTTCCAGGTCTGATAGGCGAGTTTGAATTCATGCTCTGTGCCTGAAGCGGCATCCTTGGTCGGCGTGCCGAATCTGCGCCAGAAGACGCCGAGTAGCAGATCGCAATCAGCGATCTTCAGGATGCGATCTATGCCGCCCTGTGGGCCATCAACATGAAAGCCCGGGTAGGTATCGGTCTCCCAACGGCTGAGTTCGAGCCGCAACTTACGATCTGCCGCCACGCCCTTGTTAATCTCAGTTATCACATCCGGAAGCGAATCACGTTCCTTTTGCACATCGCTCGGAGACGCTACGACGATACGCAATAGTCTGACTTGTTGATCCAAATTCACCTGGTCCTCCATTTTTCGCTTGGATGACGATTTTTGCAGACACAACTGTACTCGCCTACGCAGTTTATTCTGAGACAGCAAAATTATTGTAAGTACGGGCCGTAAAGCCGAGGCCAAGCTAAGAACATAATTGGCCTGAGATCTAGAGTAATAAAAACTCCGAAGGATATAATGCCCTGACCAGATAGCGTTGGCAAGATTAAACATGGATACGCCCGGCCGCAAAAAAATTCATTCGTTTTCCGTAATTGGACTTTAAAATGAAAGCGCAAACGAAATCATCGATCAGCCGACGTCAATCGCTCGGACTGCTCGCCGGCGCCGCGGGACTGCTCACCGGCAAGCCGACCCCGCTGCTGCCGGCGCAGGAGGAGTTCGGGCAGGCGATTGCCATTGATCCCACGCCGCGCTTCGAGTTGTCGCCGTATTTGTACATGCAGTTTATGGAGCCGCTCGGCGCGACCGACGCCTCAGTTGAGGCCGCGTGGGATCATTTGCGTGACGACTGGCGTGAAGATGTCGTCGAAATCGCTCGCGAGCTCGCGCCAACGATGCTGCGTTGGGGTGGAATCTTTCTCGATTTCTACCGCTGGCGCGAGGGCGTCGGGCCGCGCGAAAAACGCCCGCCGATGCTCAACCTGCTGTGGGGCGGCGTCGAATCGAACCAGGTCGGCACGGCGGAATTTGTAGACTTTTCTCGCCGGGTCGGCGCCGAACCGCTCATCTGCGTGAATTTCGAGTCTGACGGACGCAAGCAATATATGAAAGCCAAAGGCAGCGTGCGCACCGCCGATGCGCGTGAAGCGGCGGACTGGGTGCGGTATTGCAACGACCCGGCCAACGCCGAAAGGCGCGCGCACGGCCGCTCGGCGCCGCACGCTGTGAAGTATTGGCAGATCGGTAACGAGACTTCGTATGACAAGAACGGTTTCGATCTCGAAACCGCCGCGCGCAAAACCGTCGAGTTCGCCGCTGCCATGCGCAAAGCCGATCCGTCGGTTCAGCTGATCGCATGGGGCGACAGCGGCTGGGCCGCGCGGATGACAGAAGTCGCGGGCGAACATGCGCAGATGCTGGCCTTCCATCACATGTTCAATCCTGACGACGAGAAACAGCCAGTGCTGCGCGGCGAGCTTTACCGGCGTGATGCTGACGCTACGTGGCGACAACTGATGAAGGCCTGGGAGATCAACGACCGGAAAATCCGCACGATGCGCGAGAGCCTGGGGCGGAGCCGAATGCCGCTGGCCATGACCGAATGCCACTTCACCGTGCCCGGCCGCGACCGCGGTGATGTCAATTCCACCTGGGCGACCGGCGTCGCCTATGCGCGAATCCTCAACAACCATCAGCGCCACGGCGACTTGTTGAAGATCGCGACCGCCGCCGATTTCTGTGGCACGCGTTGGCAAAACAACGCGGTGATCATTCCAGTACCGAAAAATCAGGGCCGCGCCTATCTGCAACCGGTCGCGCGCGTGATGCGGCTGTATCGCCGTCACCTCGGCAGCCATGCCGTCGAGGTGAAACGGACGCCGGACGGATTGGACATTGCGGCCAGCCGAAGCGGCGACACAGTATATCTGCACGTCGTCAACACGCAGCGCACGCGGGCCGTCAAAGCGAGTTTTCAAATCGAAGGTCACCGCGTTCAAAGCGGCCGCGTACTGGAGATGGCTGACGATCCGATGATCGAAGTCACTTACTTGAACAGCGCAGAGGTTATGCGCGTTGTGGAGAAGCCGATCGGCGATCGGGCGGGGTGGGAATTTCCGGCGGCGTCCGTATCGGCCGTTGAACTCAAGGTGACATGAAACAAGTCTTCTGGCCAGCCGTCATTGCGCTGTCGCCGCAATTCGTCTTCGCATCCAAACCAATCTCTATTCACACCGACTTTGAGGGCGCCGATTTGGCGCGAGCGATGTGGAAGACTGTGACGCAGTGATTCGATGTAGCGTTGTTGCGCGAATTATCTATTTAAGGCAAAGACTTCTCTTCATTTTAATAAGCGCGTTTGTGTGTATCGAAGCTTCGGCGCCAGCCATCAACCACCAAATTTCCCTACTTTGCTGAAGCGCGGAACGTTGCGTCTGGAATATCAATGTCGAACTTGACTTCTTTCACTTTCCCGACGACGCGACCCATCGATGGGTGCTTAGTGACCGAACTGAACGCCAGCGTCACGCCGTCAATATTCCGATAATCGCCGTAAGTTTCGCTGATGGGAATGGCCCCTTGCCCCGCCCCCACACTTATAGTCCGATCGCGTTTGAGCAGGAGGAAGGATTTAGCCGAAATGTAATCGGTGACGGCGTTCCCCTTTTCCGGCGTCTTGACTACAACGTAAACTTCCTCGTCGTCCACTTTCGATTTTTCCTTGATTGTCACGGTCTTGTAGAGCGTCTTCCAGTTCAGCGTCTCGTAAAAATCGCTGGCGAGGCGCGTGTCATCGAGCTGTTTTTCCTTATAAACCTCCGGTAGCGAAAAATCGGTCTCAGACCCGCCGCTCGAGCCGTCATAGTATTCGCGTATCGAGCCGATCTTTTTGCCGATGCCCAAAACCGTGATCGTCGAAGCCGACAGATTCGGCGCCTGCGTGTAGGCGACGCTCTCGCCTGTCAATCCCTGGTTCTCAAAATCGAGCGCAGCAACGACCTTCATCGAACGATGCTTCCGCAGAGCGGCTTCGCCGCCCGCCGCTGTAATCGCCTTCGCCATCAGGTCATCGACTGTGATATCCGGGGGCGCTGACGGCGCGGGCCCTGATACGCGCTTTACGTCGAATTCGCCTTCGGGCTGTTTAAGCAGAAAGCCGGTGATTTCGCCTGCCGCGTTGCGTTTGAACGTGGCCCGATACGAATCGGGTAATTCCAATGCGCCGAATGTATCCTTCCCCTTTTCGACCAGCGTGTAAGGGGGCTGACCGGGAACGACTAGCGCGACCTTGTCGTTCTTCGTCGTGATTTCGAGAGTTACGCTATTGAGGTCGTATTTGCCGATCAATTCCTTGTACTGCGGTAGATTCGCCGTAGCCGGGCCCTTTTCGCCGTCCGCTTTCGCTTTCGGCAATGTGTGATTGCCGTGCGGCTGCTCCAGGTACATCTCGGTGTCTGATTCCGATCCTTTGACCGGGCGGAAGCTCATGAAGAAACCATCGGGCGCGGGCGGGCCGAGTTTGTAACGACGCCCTCCGACGTTGATCAGTTCGTACTCGGGTTGACCTGGGACAGTCGCCCTGAGCTTGCCGTCTTTGAAGGCGACCTCGATGTTCAGGGCGCCCAGCGCGTATTTGCCCACTTCGCTCTGTGGCGGCGCGGCGGGGCCGGCGGCGACAGTCGATTCCGGTTTGCCGACGATGTTTTCGAAGACCGTGTTCTGGATCTGCTGCGGCAGCGCCGAACCGGAGACGTTGGTCAATATGATTATGCCCAGTTTTTGATCAGGCATCAGCGTGACCAGAGAGTTGAACCCGTCTATGCCGCCGCCATGCGAAACTACCTGATGACCTTCCCATTTGTTCAACATCCAGCCGAGTCCGTAACCAGCGTCGCCGAAGGCCGAAATCTGCTTTTTAACGATTTCGGCGAAGCCTTTCTCGGAGACGAACCGTTTGCCTTCAAAGACGCCGCCGCCCAGCATCAGCCGCGCCCATTGCGACATGTCTTTGACGTTGGAGTTGATGGCGCCGGCCGGAGCGATATTGGTCAGATCGCGCAGCATCGCTTTATTCGTTTTCTTATCTTCGAGACTGTAGCCAGTCGCGTGGTCGGCGGCCTTCACCATCTGTTTGACGGACGCGTCGCTGGATTTCATCCCCAGCGGCTTGAAGAAGCGCTCGGCTATGTAACCTTCCCAGGTGGTGTTATTCGCGTGCCCGAGGACTTCGCCCGCCGCGCTGTACATAGTGTTCTGGTACTGAAATCTCTCGCGGAATTTCGCCGTGGGTTTCGCCAGGCCGGCGACCTTAATCGCTTCTTCGCGGTTGAGCGCGCCCGTGTACCAGGCGATGTCCGTCCGGTCCAGCCCCGAGCTGTGATGTAACAGGTCGCGGACTGTGATCTTGGCGTCGGCTTCCGGGTCTTGGAGTTTGAAATACGGCAGGTGTTTCTTCGGCGAATCGTCGAGCGAGAGCTTGCCTTCGTCCTGGCTGATCACAACGGCCATCGCCGTGAAAGCTTTCGAACAGGAGCCGATGGCGAAGAGCGTGTCGGCGGTCACCGGCAGATTGCGTTCGACATCGCGCAAGCCGAAGCCTTTTTGGAAGACCGCCTTGTCGTCTTTGACAATGGCGACGGCGACCCCAGGCACGCCCAGCTCATTGCGTTTCGCTTCGATAGTCTTTTCAATCGCCGCAAGCTTCTCGGCCAGGCCGACTGAGGCGCTTTGATTTTGCGCCCGCGCCAGAAGCGAACCGAGGCTGGCGATTATGAGCGTTAATGCAAGCAGGATACGCGGCAGACGTTGGATGGTCATAAATTACCCTTACTGAATTCGGTTGAACGACTCGACAGATCATGATTTTCAATGCGATTGCATCTGTTTCTATCATACGAAGCCGCTCGACGGTTAGTTCAAAGTGAATATAATACTTTGACTAATCACAAATTGGTCCGGAAGACTCCCGGGTCGCCTTCAACATCATCTCCACCACCTGGAAGTCAATTTTCTCAGGCTTGGAATACCGGATACACCCCTTACCCAAACTAACGCCTTTTCCTTTGAGCAAATCGCGATGGGCATTCATCACGTCTGTTGTGAGGATATAGAGCCCGATGAAGTTCTTTTGGCTGGCAAAACCCACTTCCACGTGGCCGTTGCGCGAATAGCCTGGCCCACCGTATTGCATCGATTCTTCGTAACCTTTGAGTAACCGGCGACACAGGTCACGCAGTTTGACGAGCGCGGCCTTTCTGTCAGCGGGAACTTCATCGAAATAAGCCATTACAGTTTTGGCAGTACTTTGCATAGTGGCTTCACCGTTATGTTTCTTGGAAGAAAGCGCCTCGCCTTCTTCGATCATCTATAGCAATTTCGGTATGTGTGTTCAGCCGCTCCATTTTAGCCACGAATGAACACGAATGAACACGAATCTCTATCTTGATCTTGAG